>Ga0302324_100001551_pt1 | contig 55406 bp, 39 predicted proteins | sample Palsa_T0_1_FD_201949 | JGI IMG/M metagenome (GOLD analysis project Ga0302324, IMG submission 201949) | Peat permafrost microbial communities from Stordalen Mire near Abisko, Sweden - Palsa_T0_1 | ecosystem: Environmental > Terrestrial > Soil > Palsa > Peat permafrost | place: Sweden: Abisko...
TTCCTCGACAGCGGCGGGCGCGATGGGCGCCATGGCCGCCGCGGCCACTGGAACGGACGAAGCCTCGACGGGCTTCGGCGCCGCCACGAAGTGCCGTGTTCTCTCGAAGGGATAAGCGGGAAGATGCACGCGCCGCCGCTGTTCGCCCGCGTAAAAGCCGGCCCAATCCACCGGCGCGCCGTGGAGCCAAAGCTGCCCGAGCGCCCTGATGGTGACTTCGCCGCCAGGGGAGTCGGCGCTATTTGGCAGGGAGGTGATTATTGCCTGCTCTTTGTTCCTGGCCGGATGCTGCCGGGAAAGCGTCGCCAGGGTCTGGCCGGGGCCGACTTCCAGGAGAATCCGCCCCGGTTCCCGCACGAGACATCCCACGCCGTCGGAAAAGCGGACGGCTTCGCGCAAATGACGCGCCCAATAAGCGGGACTCGTCGCCTGTTCGGCGGTAACCCAGTCCGCGCTGAGATTGGAAACGTAGGGAATGGCCGGCGCGCGAAGAGGCGTCTTCGCGACCAGCGCGGCAAACGGTTCCAGGATCGGATCCATCATGGCCGAATGGAAGGCGTGCGACGTGCACAACTCCTTGGAGGCGATCCCGGAGGCTTCCAGCGTCGCGCGCAAAGCGGCGACACTCTCCCCGGGGCCGGAGGCGACGCAGAGGGCGGGGCCGTTGACCGCGGCGATGGAAAGATCCGCGGCAAGCAGCGGCCGAAGTTTCTCTTCCTCGAGGCGGACGGCAAGCATCGCGCCCGGGGGCAGATCCTGCATGAGCCGTGCGCGGCGCGCGAGCAGGACCAGCGCGTCCTCGAGGGAAAAGACGCCTGCCAGGCAGGCCGCGACGTATTCGCCGACGCTGTGGCCGATCATCGCCTTGGGACGGATGCCCCATGACATCCAGAGGGCCGCCAGCGAATGCTCGACGGCAAAGAGGGCGGGCTGCGTGATGCTCGTCCGGGTCAAGCGTTGGGCGGCCTCGGCTTCGCCGCCCGGCGCGGGATACAATATTTCCCGAATATCGGTTCCGAGGAGATCCAGCAGCACGCGCGAGCAGAGATCGATCGACTCGCGGAAAGTGGGCTCGCTCTGGTAGAGTTCCCGGCCCATGTTCACGTATTGGGTTCCCTGGCCGGGGAACATGAAAACGACGTGTGGCTCGCCGGACGACGCCAACCGGGTCAGCACGCGCCTGGGATCGGGGCCTGCCAGCGCCTTGGCGGCATCCGCTACGGACGTGGCGGCCAGCATGCGGCGATGCCGGAAAACCTGGCGGCCCGTCTGCAAAGTCCACGCGACGTCGGCAAGATCCGCTTGCGGGGCGGCTTCCAGCCAGCGGGCGAGATTCGCGGTCGAGCGCTCGAGCGCGGCGCTCGTCTTCGCCGAGATCAACAAGAGTTGCGACGGCCGGGAGGGCGCGGCCGGACCGGCTTCGGGAGCTTCCTCGAGGACGACGTGCGCGTTCGTGCCGCCGACTCCGAATGAACTGACCCCGGCCCGGCGCGGTGTGGGGCCGGCTTTCCACTCGGTGAGTTCGCGGTTGACGTAAAAGGGGCTGTTCGCGAAATCGATCTTGGGATTGGGCGTTTCGAAATGAAGGCTCGATGGAATGAGCTTGTGGCGAAGCGAGAGCGCCATCTTGATGAGCCCGCAGACTCCGGCCGCGACTTCGAGGTGGCCGACATTCGTCTTGACCGAACCGATGGCGCAGTAGTTTCCCGCGCGGGAACGGAACGCCCGGGTGAGGCCCGCCATTTCGATGGGATCGCCGAGCGGCGTGGCGGTTCCATGGGCTTCGATGCAGGTGATGGACTCGGGTTGAAAGCCGGCCATTTCCTGCGCCATCGCGATGACCTCGGCCTGCCCGGAGACGCTCGGTGCGGTGTAGCCCACCTTCGAGGCGCCGTCGTTGTTCAGCGCAAAACCTTTGATAACGGCGTAGATGCTGTCGCGGCCGGCGATGGCATCCTCGAGGCGTTTCAACACGACGACGCCCGCGCCGTCTCCGAAGACGGTTCCCGTGGCCCTCGCGTCGAAGGCGCGGCAGGCGCCGTCGGCGGAGGCGAGGCTGCCTTCCTGGTGGATATAGCCCCGGTGGCGCGGAAAGGAGATCGAGACCGCGCCGGCCAGCGCCACGTCGCACTGGTAGTTGAGAAGGCTCTGGCACGCCTGGCATACCGCGACCAGCGAAGTGGAACAGGCCGATTGGATGGTCATGCTCGGCCCGCGCAGGTCCAGCTTGTAGGAGACGCGCGTGGAGAGGTAGTCCTTGTCGTTGCCGAGAAGAAATTCGTAACCGGCGACCTGATGATTGCCGACAAGTTCCTCGATGAATTTGCGGTCCGAGCAGAGGTTGTTCAGAAGATACGTGTTCAGGCTGGTTCCAGCATAGACGCCGATCGAACCGGTATAGCGCCCGGGATCGCACCCCGCGTCCTCGAGGGCCTGCCACGCGGTCTCCAGGAAAACGCGGTGCTGGGGATCCGTCAGATCGGCTTCCCTCGGGTTGTATCCGAAAAAGGCGGCGTCAAAGCAATCCGCGTCGCGGAAAAGAGCGCGCGCACGGACGTAACTGGGATTGTCGAGAAGAGACTGGCTTACACCGGCCTCGCGCAACTCGGCGTCCGTGAAGCGGGAAATGGAATCGACCCCGCCGCACAGATTTCGCCAGAACTCGGTGATGTCGTCCGCCCCGGGGAAACGGCCCGCCATTCCGATGATGGCAACTCCCTCCAGCGAGTCGGGTGGGGAAACTTCGCTCATGCGCCTATTCGATACAGCCGTTTTCGCGCCAAAGCAGCCCTTTGTTTTTGAGCGCGGCCACCGGCGGCCGCGAGGGCGGAAGGCGCGCCGGGCTTGCGGGCGAGGAAGGCCGCCAGGGTCTTGATTGTCGGGAATTCGAAGAGGGCGGTGACGGGAAATTCGACGCCAAAAGCCGCCAGCAAACTGCGATGAACCTGGTTTGCGCGCAGGGAGTCGCCCCCGACGTCGAAGAAATTATCCTCGCGCCCTGGTGTGTCCGCTCCGCCAATGACCTCGTGCCAGATCGCGGCGATTTTCCGCTCGATGTCCGACTCGAAGAGAACGGGCTCGCTCCGCGGCGGAATTCCCTGGGGAACCGGCAGGGCTCTCCTGTCTATCTTCCCGCTCGGAGTCAGGGGCAGGCGGTCGAGGAAAGTAAAGGACGAAGGAACGAAATGCTCGGGGAGCTTCTCCCTCAAATACCGGCGCAGCTCCTCGACGCCCGGCGGGGCCGACGCGGCCACGGGCTTGATATAGGCCGCCAGTTGCCTGCCGGAGGAGGATTCCTCCCGGACGGCGACAGCCACTTCGCCAACGAGCGGATGCCGGGAGAGGAGGGTTTCGATTTCGCCGAGTTCGACGCGGACGCCGCGAATCTTGACCTGGTCATCGGCGCGGCCAAGAAACTCGATATTGCCGTCACCCAGCAAACGGGCCATGTCGCCGGTCTTATAGAGGCGGGACGGGGGCGCTTCGAATGGATTTGGGGTGAATCGGGCGGCAGTCAGTTCGGGGCGGTCAAGGTAGCCGCGGCAGAGGCTCTCCCCGGCGACATAAAGTTCGCCCGCATCCCCAGGCGGCACGGGCAGCCCGCCGGCATCCAGGAGATGGATGCGCGTATTGGCGATGGGCCGGCCAATGGGGGGCAGCGAAGGCCAGGACGCGGGCGGCCCCTGAAGCGTAAATGCCGTCACGACGTGCGTTTCCGACGGGCCGTAGTGATTGTGAAGCGAACAGTTTGGGAGTCTCTCGAAGAGTCGGACGATCCCCGGCGTTATCCGCAACTGCTCGCCGGCGGTGATGACATCGCGAAGAGAATCCGGAACGAGATCCGGCGCGGCCTCGGCAAGCTGCTGAAGAGCGACGAAGGGGAGAAAGAGCCTTTCGGCGCGTTCGCTTGCCAGCAGGTTCCACATTCCGGCGGGATCGCGCCGAACGGCCTCGGGAACCAGAATGAGCGTTCCGCCCGAACACCAGGTGGTGAAAATTTCCTGGAAAGAGACATCGAAGCTGAGGGAAGCGAACTGCAAGGTCCTCGCGGGGGTGGGAAGGACGGAAAACTGCCACGAGAGAAGGTTGAGCAGCGGCCCATGAGGCATGGCGACCCCCTTCGGCTTCCCGGTCGAGCCGGACGTATAGATGACATAAGCCAGGTTGTCCCGATCCCCCCGGTGCAGGGGCGGGTCTGCCAGCCGCCTCACTTGCTCCAGATCGATATTCACCCGCTTTACGCCGCTTTCAGGAAGAAGATGAGCAACCTTCCCCTCCGTAACCAGAACGGCGGCGCGGGCATCCTCGAGCATGAATGCCAGCCGTTCCCTGGGATAAGCCGGATCCAGAGGAAGATAAGCCCCGCCCGCCTTCAAAATGGCGAGCAACCCAACCATCGCGGCGGGACCGCGCTCCAGGCAAATCCCCGCGACCCGATCGGGCCCGAGGCCCAAGGATTGCAAATGGACCGCAAGACTGTTCGCCCTGGCATCGAGTTCCCTGTAGGTGAGCCGTTCTCCCCCAAAGGCGACAGCGACGGCGTCCGGTGTCTTCCCGGCCTGCCGCTCAAAAAGACCGTGGACGCACTCTTGGTTGAAAGCTGAACTCACTTTATTTTCGACAGCAATAATCCTGCCATAGAGTTCGCGCTTTGTTAAGCACCAAGAGAGGCGGCCGGTTCGTCCGGCTTTGGGAGAACAGGCTTCGCGCCGGGGGAGGCATCCCCTCCCCAGCCGCTGCGGATATGCACGTCGCGCTGCGGGAAGGGCAGTTCGATGCCCTCCTCGCGGAAGGCGCGTTGGATGGCGAAGTTCAAGTCGCTCGTGAAAACGCGCGGGCGGGTGCTCATCTCCAGGCTCCAGACCACCAGTTCGAAGTTAAATGTGAAGTCGCCAAAAGAAGCGAAGAAAACGGTCGGCGCCGGTTCAGCGAGGGCCATGGGGTGGTTCCTGGCGATGGAGAGCAGAATTTCCTTCACTTTTTCGACATCGCTGGTTTGCGCGACTCCCACCGGGATCCGGAAACGCACCCTCGGATCCTCGTGGTTCCAGTTCACGACCTTCTGCTCGATAAAACGCGAATTGGGAACGATGATCGCGATATTGTCGTTGGTCATCACCGTCGTGCTCCGGATACGGATTGCCCGGACAATTCCCGCGACCGTATCGACCTCGACACGATCCCCTATTTTGATGGGGCGCTCGGCAAGGATGACGAGGCCGCTGATGAAATTACTGGCGATGTTTTGCAGGCCGAAACCGAGGCCGACCCCGACGGCGCCCGCAAAGACCGTAAGAGTGGAAAGATCCATGCCCGCGTTTTGAAGGGCAATCAAAATGCCGGCGACCAGAACGACGTAACCGAACACCTGGCCGACGGTGTATTGCAGCGCCTTGTCCATCCCGCTCCGGACGAGGAAGCGATCCAAAAAGAATTTCTTGCCGCTCGAAGAAACCCAGAAGACGACGGCGATGGAAACGACAAGGCGCAGAAGGTGGCTGAAGCTGATCGACAATCCGGGAATCGGCGCTTCCCAGGGGATCGGCAGGCCCGCCGCATTCAGCCCCGCCATCGTGAAAGCGAGGAACACGCCGAAGCCCAGGATCGTCGTGACAAAGGCAGCGAGGTGCTCCTCGAGCCCGAACCGCGTCAGGAACCGGCGGACCCTGTCGCTCTGGAGGATGCGCGACACCGCCAGCCCCGCCAGAAAGCAGCACCCGAAGGCGATGAAACCAGCGACCGAGAAATAGTGTCCGAAGACCGGGTAGCGCTGCTCGAAGAACCAGTTTATGTCCGCTATCATTTGAAAGGACCCGGCTGTTACCTCAATCCGTCTTCCTCCAGAGCGCGTCGCGGCCGCCCTTCACGCACCGAATCTTTCCCGCATTCCGCATTTCCGCAAGGGCGCGATTCATGGTGGGCCGGCTCACGCCGGGGGAGAGGCGTTCCACGTCGGCAAAGCGGAATTCCGAAGGCAGCCGGTGGATCGCGTCGAGGATCATCTCGCGCTTCGCGCCGCGCGTAGCGGTGACCGCGCCGACGCGGCTGGCAAATTCCCTGTAAGCTCCAAGGAGGACGACCCCGAGAAAATATTCGGTCCAAGGCGTCAGTTCGTGCCGATGCTCGTGCCAGTTTTGCGATGAGGCATGCAACGAGTCGTAATAGGAAGCCTTGGTGCGCTCGATCAACTGTTCGAGGCTGATGAAGCGCCCGACTTCATACCCCGCCTTGTAAAGGAGAAGCAACGTCAGCAAACGCGCCGTCCGTCCGTTCCCGTCCAGAAAGGGATGGATGCACAGGAAATCGAGGATGTAAGCCGGGATGACCAGGAGCGGCTCGACGGAACCCGAGTTCCAAAGGGCGTCAAACTCCCGGTGGAGCGATTCCATCGCCCAAGGCGTCCCTTCGGCCGAAACCGGTTTGAACCGGAGAACCTTGCTCCCGTCCGGCAGCGTCTCGGTGATCTCGTTGTCCTTCGATTTCCAGACGCCCCCCTCGGAAACCGAGAACCGGTGAATATCCCGATGCAAGGCGAGCACCGTCTCGACCTCGAAACGGATCTGCCCGTGGCTGGTGTGGATAAGATTCAATGCATCTCGGTAGCCGGCGATCTCCTGCTCGGGCCGGTTCTTCGGCTCCGACCGCTTCGCCACGAGGTCGGCGATCCGCTCGTGCGGAGCGGTGATCCCCTCGAGCCGGTTGGAAGATTCCGTGCTCTCGATCATCGAACCCTGGCGGAGCGTCTCGAGCACCTGGGGCGACTGTGCTCGGAAAAGCTCCTGCCTGCCTTTGAACTCGCCCAGGAGACGGATCGTTTGCAGTAACTCGTGGGAAATCCGGTGGTTTTGGATGGAGTTCGTAAAAGGGGGCATTTGGGCCGAGCCTTACGTGATCACGAAACTCCATAATGATCAAGTTAATTGTATCATGATTATATTCCATTTGATCATGTTAACAACGCAATGATCACGTTTGATGCGACCGGGGCGGCCGCCCTGCCTACCAGGAAACTTCATCGGCAAAAAAACCAAACAGCCCTCCGGGGCCTCCCAAGTATCGAACAAATCCGGTGAGCCTTATCTTATCCCCATATTTCAATTTTAGCAGATCGCCCCCGTATTTGGCTTTGGACGCAAACACATACTGGACGAGATCTCCATTCTTATCGTGCACCGATAAGCCGACGTAATCGGGATCGTTGCCTAGAAATGTTCCCACCGCGGAGTTGTCCACCCTTCGAAATGTGCCTTCCATCTGGAGACGGTGGCCAGTCAGGTCTCTTCCCGAGGTTTCGATTTCTTTCTCCGTAGTGGTCTGAATGCCGGGGGTTTCCGTGATGCCGGATGGAGACTTCGAGTGCGTTTCGGTGTTCGTGGACAAAGGGGCTTTTTTCGCCTCGGTCAATTGCGATTGCAGCTTGCCGTTCTGATCCTGAAGCTCCTTCACCGTGGCTGCGTCAATCCTGAGTGAGTCGATCTGTGCCTGAAAGCTCTTCACCTTGGCCGCCTCAATCCTGAGCGAGTCAATCTGATCCTGAAGTTCCTTCACCTTGGCTGCCCCAATCTTGAGTGAGTCGATCTGTGCCTGAAGGTTCTTAATCTGTTCCCTATGATTGTGCTCCGACCGGGTTAGGAGTGTTGCCTCAACAGGCCTGACGGCAGGGGCCGATGCCGGATGGGCGAATATCCACGTGCATAGATAAACCGCGCCAATGCCAAGCAGGAAAGTCCCCAGCAGGCAGATAGCCATAGGCAACACCGGCTTGCGTGACGCGGCATGCGCCGTTTCCATCGCCGGCGCCGGATGCGCATCTCCAGATGGTGGACGAGAACTTTCGGGTGCTACGAGCAGCGCAGGCGCCGTTGTCCTGAAAGTAGTTTCAACTTCGGCAAACCGCACCACGTCGCCATCCTTCAAATCAACCTCTTTGATTAGCCGGCCATTGACGGTGGTTCCATCGGTGGAATTCAGATCGCGGAGACGATAGGATTTATCGTCTCCGGTGATTTCGGCGTGATCCCTCGAAACGGTAGGGTCGTCCAGAACGATATCGTTATCCGGCCGGCGGCCGACGGTGGTGATCCTCCCCCTCAACTCGTGAATAATGAGGCCGCCTTCAGCCGATTTGACGATCAATCGAGGCATACACAATGGCGGAATTTGAAACAATGAAATCCGGATTCATTAAATCAACTTTTATTTGGCAACGATTCCCAGGTAATTGCGCACCGCGCTTATCTCCGGCAGGTAAAACGGCGGATCCTTGACCCAGAGGCCGGAGGAAGAGCCGCCGTCGAGGTTGAGCGCGCGTTGGATCAAACTGTGCAATGTGGAGTGATGATCACGTTTGGCTAGATGCTTGGTGGTTCATGGCTCCTCATCGCGGTTCATCCGGATTCTTCTCAGCCAACCCGAGAGCCTGTTTCAAAATCTGCCGTTCGGCAGCAGTCAGACTGAGCAGAATTCCAGGATCCTTTCCGCCAGCTTTGACAAAATCGACCCCGGTCCGAAGAAGCCGGAGGGAGAGGCGGAACTCGTCCACACTCGCGGCCGCTTGTTCCCAAGCGGAAGCCCACTGATCGAGATTGTCGGCCGAAGGAAATGGTTCTCCTGCCCGGAAAACGCTGCCGATATGTTTGACGATGCCCTCGCCGAGAACAGACAGAGCCTGATGTTTCTTGTAGAGGGCTAGAAGATCGGTCACTCTAGCGATCCGAGCCTCGGGGATCAGCCCTGCGGAGAAAACCACGCCTATCAGCCGGTTGGCAGTATCGAAATACGGAGGTTCCGCCTTCGCGCCGCATTCCATGCCTGCTTCCAGCGCTTCAAACCCTTCGCTCCATCTACCGTCACCCCAATGTAGTTCTGAGAGGGCTAGATAAGCATCTATCACCGTTGTTGCAGGGGCATTTGCGAGGTGGATGAGAGTATCGAAGTCCTTCTGAGAATCTTTGTTGTCGTTATTTTTGATGGAACGGAGGCCGCGAAGGTACAGCGCCCCTGCGACTAGGTCTACGGGAGCGTCTGGAAGTCCGATCACGGCCGCATAGTCATCGATTTCACACTGTTTCGCGCCCGCCTTGCTGTAAACCATGCCGCGAAAGAGGCGTGCCATGGCGACCGGCTCGACCCCAACCCCCGCAAGCCCGATCACTGCGCTGCAATCATCGATTGCACGTTGCGTCTTACCGGCTACGCCGTAGGCCATTGCGCGATACAAGAGCGCCATGCCCACTTCGAAGGTGGGAGCGCCGAGAAGCTCGGTCACCGCCGTACAGTCGTCGATTCTACGCTGCATCTCTCCAGTTTCCCCGTAGGTGATGCCGCGATAGAGTAGCGCCTCTGCGACTTGGTCAACCGGAGCGCCGGAAAGCTCGATGACCGCCGTGCAGTCGTCGATTCTACGCTGCGTCTCTCCCGTTTCGCCGTAGGCGATGGCGCGATTGACGAGCGCCTTAGCAACTTGATCAACCGGAGCTCCCGGAAGCTCGGTCACCGCCGTGCAGTCGTCGATTCTACGCTGCGTCTCTCCCGTTTCGCCGTAGGCGATGGCGCGATTGACGAGCGCCATCGCGAGCAATTCGACCGGAGCGCCTGAAAGCCCGATCACCGCAGTATAGTCGTCGATCGCCGCTCTGTGATTGCGAAACGAACAATGAAATTGGGCTCGTAAAAGGAGAAGCACGACTTTACTCAGCGAATCCGATTCCTCCCCAATTGCTTCATCAAGACAACTAACGGCCTCGTCCTTGTTGCCTTCGGCCCAGCTTTTCATTGCCAGAGCAACCGCTTCAGGCAAATTCGCACATCCCCGAATCAAGCCGTCTCGCTGTGCTGAGTCGGGCAGGGCCAGCCACAGGTCCTCCAGAAACAAATGCTTGCGAAGGTTGCCTTCGGCTCTGTTTCTCTCGATTGCCAATTGGAGATAGGCACGGGATGTTGCCGCAGGCTCGAGATTCCCGAGGCGCTGGTTCAGTTGCTGGTCGTCGTACCAGACCCGGAGGAAATCCACGAGCAGGCGGAGCGGCTGATATCCTTGGTTTTCCTTCACCTCGACGCAGATGCGCATCAGCGGCTCGCTGATTTCGTAGAGCGACTCCCTTCCGCGCTGGCTGGCCTCGACATATCCTTTCTCCCGAAGGTCTTGAAGCTGGCTGGAGATGGTTGGTGAAGTCGCAAACAGCTTTTTGGCGATCTCCTTGACCGGCACGGTGCCTTCGCAACTGCACAAATACTCGACGATCTTCCTCTGCAGTGGCGGCAACCAGCGGACCCGTTCCTGATAGTAGGGCGTGAGTTCATCCACCATTTTCATAAACGGCCCCAGAAGGGCATCGATGCTGTCGCGGGTGATGAATTGGGAGAGAACAATGTAGATGCGGTGATTGCCCCCGGATAAATGATGGAGCGCCCGGACCCTGGAACGTCCGCGGTTGGTGGAGAGGAATTCCACGACATCATTCTTCTTGTGGAGTCTGGCGATATTTTTGAGCAACTCCGTCGCCTCCTGAACATTAAGGGGCTTGAGATGCTCTATCTGGAAAAAGCCGAAAAACGGACTGGTCCGGCTGGAAAGGTCTTCCACTAACCGTTGGGCCGTGGCCACGATGGAAAGCTTGGGATTCTCCTGAATGAAGGCTCTGAGTTGTTTCTGACCAGTCTCCCCCAGACAGTCGAAGATGGCATCGAGATTTTCGGCTATCACCAAGAGCGTACGCGAGCCGACGGAGGCCAGAAGGTGCTTTGATACGGACTCCAGAGCGGCATCCGGCTTCATCTCATACACCGCGCTGAGCGTGTCCTCGCAGTATTCAACCGGATAGCGCTTTTCCAGTGCTGCATGGATCTTGAGGAAGAGTTCCAGCAGCGTCGTGCAGGTTTCATCCTCATTGAGCCAGGCGATTCGCAGGCGATCTGCCACTTCCTCGTCCTGACTCAAACGGTTGACGATCAAAGTGACGAGGTGCGTTTTTCCACAGCCGCGAGGTCCGACAAAGAGCAGATGATGCTTGTGGTGGGTAAGGGCGCTCTCCCGCACGCGTTCGACTGCGTCGAGCAGAAGTTCCTGTCGTTGAACGAGGATGAACTCCAAGTCCTTTGGATCGGTGCGGCTGGGAGTGAATATCCAAATGGCTTTGCGAGCGTCCATGCGCTCGGCTGTATTTGAGCTCGGCGTGTTCATAGGCCGCGGCTAATTTTCCACCAGCGCCGGATCAGCGGGAATCGGAAGCGATAGCGTCCGTCTTGATCCCGTTTCAAGTAATGATCACGCTCCATCAGGGACAGAAGACGCAGCAGGCGTTCGCGATCATCGAATGTGCTCGCGCCTTTGAGTATATGGAGCAACTCATCCACCGACGCCGCCTCCCGCCGATCAGCCATCTCGTCGAGCAACAGGAAGACAGCCTTTTGATCGTCGCCATAGTAAATAGGGATGCGCTCCCGGTAATGAAGGAGTTCCCAAGGGTCGTTTGCATCGACCAGCTGGGACGCCACGACGTGAGCAACATTGGCGGGTTCTGCGTGCAGGCCGCGGATTTTCAACGCCCGGACGATGTGATGGATGTAGAAGGGGAAGCAGTCCGCTTCTTGGGCAATAGATGCAGCAGCGGCCCGTTTATCGAGAGAAGTCAGGCCCTCGCCATCAATCAGCAGCTCGGCAAGGCGAATGGCGTCTTTCTCATCCAACGGCGGCACGTCGATCGCCGCCATGTCGTTCAAGGGCGCGTTGCCATAGTTCTTGTCCTTCAATGAAGTGAGGACATGGTGGAGCCCGATGGATCCGGTGATGACCATTCGCAAGCCTCTATGGGTCTGACGCAGCGCTCGAAGGAGATCGAGCACTTCCATAGCCGTTTTCTCTCCTTCACGGTCTCGGATATTCGCCAGCATGAAGGGCATCTCGTCCCACAAAAACAGCAACCGCGAGCCCGAAGCGTCATTCTCGTGAATGAGGTCTTCGACGGATTGCGCGAGCACATCTTTCCAGTTGGCATCTGTCTTCTCCGGAAGCTTCACGCCGCCCACCTCGGCTCCGCCTAGGGCTGCGAACAACTCCCTGGCCCGGCGGGCAACTTTGCCCCTGACGGTTAGGAATTGGTCGATCTCCTTGTACACGGCCATTGCAAACTCCTTGGCCGAGTGAAAGCGTTCAAGGTCCTGGAAAACCGGCATCCATCCCGACGCGGGTTCGGCCCTCATCTTCTTGATGACGGTTGTTTTTCCGATGCGCCGCTCCGCAGTGATGATAGCGCTCTGCTGTTGGACGGTTTCCCATAACATTTGGATCAGCTGTTCCCGTCCAACGACGGCTTTGATATCGATCTGCCCACCCGGATTCGCTTTCACGTATTCATAGATACGTCTTTTTAGACGCACGTCAATTCAAACGTATGTTTATTTTTCTACCACTCCCAGGTAATTGCGCACCGCGCTTATCTCCGGCAGATAAAACGGCGGATCCTTGACCCAGAGGCCGGAGGAAGAGCCGCCGTCGAAGTTGAGCGCCCGCTGGATTTTCAATTCGCCCACGATGCCGGGTGTGCCCAGTATTTGGGAGAGTTCCGCCAGCGTTACGGGGGCGCTCACCAGGAGGGCGCAATGGTCGCGGCCATCGGAGAGGAATGCCGTTCGCTCGGCTTCTCTTTGCGACTCGAGACCAGGGACGGCTTTTCCGTGGTCGATGAGGAAAGGACCTGCCTGGAGCGCCTGTGTTATCCAGGCGTTTGGCCGGTATTCCGCGGCGCGCAGGAGCGAAACGCGGCCGGGCGTCACGACCAGCAGACCGCTGAGGAGCCTGGCTTTTTGCAGGGGGTGAAGGAGCCTTCCATTGCTGATGACCAGCCCGAGCGGTGTGCGATCCGGCTGAAAGTAATTGCCGTTGACGCCGGCAAGACAGTCGTGGGCGCGCATGGCGGCGGCAAGGTCCGTTCCATCGGCGAAAGGATGGTCGATGACCTCCAGACCGCAGCTCTTCGAGTCGAAAAAGACGAGGTGGAGCAGCACCGGGCGCGCGCCTTCGACCAGCTTTTTAACATGAGATACCGGGGATTCGCCCAGGCGCTCGGAAGACTGCAACGTCCACGCAAGCGAGACGTTCGAGCCAACAAGCAGGGCGATTACCAAAATACGCACGGTCCGCATGGTACGCATCAAGACAAGCCAAGCGGCTGACACAGCCCTCCTCAACGCCTTCAGTCAGCCGCGTCCGCGGCAACCTTTCGCGCAAGCTCCACGATCTCCCTGCCATCGGCCAGCCCCTCGATGAATCGCTCCGGTATCCCGCCGAGGCCGGTTTGCGCTCCCACGAGCGCCCCGGTGATGCAGGCGCGCGACATGTTCTGTCCGCCGCCGTTCAGCGCGTGGAGCACCGCATTTTCGAAATCATCCGGGAAACGCGCGGCGAGATAATAGCCCGCCGGAAGGACGAAATTGATCGCGCAGGCCATGCCGTAAACGAGAGAAATCTTCCAGGCCGGCTCGACACGGATGCCGGCATCGCGCGCCGCCTCGGCCACCCACGCCGGCAGCAGGAGGGCATCGGGCGAGGCGAACCCGAACGGCTCGACGCCGCGGGTGCGTTTGCTCGCGGCGATGGATGACGGCGCGGTAAACGGAATATCTCCGCTTTCCACGAGTTTCATCAGCTTATCGGAGATTTCCGCGTCGAGCGGTTCGCCGCGGATGAGCGCCGCGAGGACGCAGGCGAAGGCCACGCTCTGCTGCGCGACGAGGGAATCGGTCTGGCTGGGCAGGCAGTTATCCAAGGCATTTCGAGCCGCGGCGCGCGGATCAAGCGCATAGCGGGCGGCGAGGATGCTCACGCGCTCGGCGGCTTCCGATGTATCCGCGTTGCCGCCGGCTTCGCCCCACGGTTTTCCCTCCTTGACGCGGGCTTTCCAGACCTGGCGGAACGAGTGGTTGGTATAACCTCCCGGGCCGTGGAATGGGGTGCCATCGAGCTTCGGCAACAATTCCTCGTCGAGCCGGCGGGTAAAATCCGCCTCTTCATAACCGTCCCGTTCCGCGACGGAGCGCAGCAACATCAGCATGATCAGCCCCGTTTGCGACAGCTCGCCCGCCTTCATCCCTTCGTGATAACGGTGCCCCGGCTTCGGATCGGTGTAGCCGCCAATCCAATCGCCGAATTCCCTCCGCATTTCATCGAGATCATAATACCAGTGCGGCCCAAGCCCCAGCGCATCGCCGATGAATGCGCCTGCAATGCAACCCGCCGCGCGGTCTTGAATTTTCGTCGCGTGCATGGGAATCGAGTTTTACAACCTCGCTCCGCCGCTCGCCTCGAGGCGCTGGCCTGTGACCCAGCGGGAATCGGAGGACGCGAGGAAGGCCGCGGCATCCGCGATATCCTCCGCCATCCCGACGCGTTTGATGGCGGACGCGGCGATGGTTTGGTTGCGCCCCTCCTCGCTGCGCAGCCAATGCGCGTTCAAGTCGGTGTCGATCGCGCCGGGGGCGAGCGTGTTGACGGTGATTTCCTTCTCGCCGAGCATCGCCGCGTAGTAGCGCGTCATGACGTCCACCGCGCCCTTCGAGGCGGCATAGACCAGGTAAGGCGTAAACGTGAACCGCGTCAGGCCGGTGCCGAGATTGATGATCCGCCCCCCGCGCCGCATCCGGGGAATGGCGAGTTGCGTGGTGAAAAAGACGCCTTTGACATTGAGCGCGAATTGATAGTCGAAGTCCGCCTCGGTCCATTCTTCCTTCACCACGGCCGTGCCGGCGTTGTTGATGAGAACGTCGAGGCCCGATTCGTTGAACTGCGCCTTTATCTCGCGGTCGATGGTTTCAAACATCTTTTCGATGGCTGGGACCTTGGACTGGTCGGCCTGCACGATGAATGCCTTGCCGCCGCCGGCGGTGATCTCGCCGGCGACTTTCCGCGCTTCCTTCTCGTTGGAGCCGTAGTGGATGATGCAGGCAAATCCGTCCCTGGCAAGACGGAGAGCCATGGCGCGGCCAAGGCCGCGGCTGGAACCTGTGATGAGTGCTACTTTCATGGATGTGTTTCTTTCTATAATGCGTTGGCTCTAAGGGTTACTATTGCCATCAAATGGCATCGAATTTAAAAGTTCCTCTTGAAAAACCCCGGACTTCAATTTCATGGTTGATCTCAGGCCTTGCCTCCGAAGGTCACGTGGTCATCGAGATCGAGCAAATCGGCCCAAGCCTTGATGTCCTCGCGCACTTTTGAAAGCTGGCCCACGCGTTCCGCGAAAAACGTGATCGTCTCCGCGTCGCTGTCCGGCGCGCGCTTTTCCTGATAATCGCTCCACTGTTCGACCTCCCACGGGGTGTGCTTGTTCTTCGCGTTCGCGATAACCCATTCGAGAATCTCGCCGTCTCCCTTGCCCGCGGCAAGTTGCTCGCGCAGAGCTCCCGGGTCAAAGCCAAGGTAGTTGATGATGTGCTGATCGAGCCCGCAATCATATTTGAACTCGCCGTTCTTGCCTGCGATGGTCGCGCGGCCTTTATCGAGCATGCGCGGCAGGAGCGCGTAACCGCCGAGGCGGCATCGGAGACTGCGCGGAGGACGTTGCGTGAGGTCAGGGGCCTGGATGTCTGTATTCATGGTTTTCTAGTTGGATTTTAGATTCGTCAACGAAGGGAGATGACCACTTTGCCGAAATGCGAGCCGCTTTGCAGGTATCGATACGCGCCGGCGGCCTCGGCGAAAGAAAACACGCGATCGATGGCGGGCCGGGTGCGATGCAGAGAAAGCGCGCGGTTCATCGCCTCGAACATGTCTCGATTGCCGACACAAATCCCGCGGACGACCGCCATTTTACCGATGATCTCGATGAGCGGCACATCGGTCGTGAAGCCGCTCACCCCGCCCACGACGCTGATGGTTCCACCCGGCGCAAGCGCGCGCAGCGATCTCGTAAAAGTGCCCGCGCCCCCGACCTCGACGACGTGATCCGCCCCCGCCTTGCCCGTAAGGCGAAACGCCTCCTTTTCCCAATCGGGAGTCGCGCCGTAGTTTATTCCCTCATCCGCGCCGAGCGCCCTGGCGCGCGCGAGTTTTTCGTCGCTGCTCGAGGTGATGATCACCCGCGCGCCGTGCATCTTCGCAAATTGAAGCGCAAAGATGGAGACGCCGCCCGTCCCAAGAAGAAGCACGGTTTCATCGGCGGAAACATTTCCCCGCGTGACGAGCGCCTGCCACGCGGTGAGGGCGGCGCACGGCAGCGTCGCGGCTTCCTCGTAATTCAAGTGGGGGGGAATCGCGACCACACCGTCCTCGGAGAGCGCGACGTGCTCCGCGAGCATTCCGTCCAGCGCGCCGCCCAGGGCGGAATCGAACGCGTCGCGGCGGAATGGCCCCGTCGCCCAGCCCTGGAAAAACGTGCCCGCGACGCGATCACCGGCCTTCCATTTCGTGACTCCCTCGCCGGTCGCGACGATCTCACCGGCGCCGTCGGAGAGCGGCACGCGCGGAACCATCACTCGCCCGTAACGCCCATCGGCGACCATGAGATCGCGATAATTAAGCGAGACGGCCTCGACCCGCACAAGCACTTGCCCGGCGAGCGGCTTCGGTTCCGCGAGATCAACCGCCACCAAGCCATCCAGGCCGGTTTGTCCGGTGAGATGATAAGCCTTCACGAAAGTTGCCCGGCCGCGATGCCGTTATGCTACGCCACCGCCGCCGAAACGAGGGATTCAAGCTTATCGACGATTGCCTTCTTCCCTGTCACGCCGACGACTTGATCCTGCAATTTGCCTCGATGGAAGAACAGCAGCGCAGGAACGCCGCGGATGTTGAAGCGCTGCATCAGAACCGGCTCTTCGTCCGTGTTTACCTTGGCGACGCGGAAGCGGCCGGCGTTCTCCCTGGCAATCTCGTCGAGCACCGGCCCAAGCATCTTGCACGGCCCGCACCAGGGCGCCCAGAAATCGACGAGCACCGGGATGGGCGATTGGATGACCGCGCGTTCAAAGCTTGCTTCATTGATATTGATTGGTTCGTTCATAGGTTTGTTTGGTATTGCTTAAATCGTTTCTTCGTACTTGACTGGTCGTCTATATAGCCGAAGTTTGCAACTCCTTTAAGATGCCGCCGCGTGTTGCCGGCCCGCCGCCAGCAACTCCAGCGCGCCGCTCTTCAGCCCCCGCAGCAACTCCAGATCGTTTTGGATGCGAGCCTGCGCCATCGTCCCCTGGAAAAAGGCGAACAGGAGTTTTGCCTTGCCCTTCGCGTCAGGCGCGACGATCAAACCTTGCGCATCCGCGTCGCGGATGGCCGATTCGAAATATTTCACGTAGCTCGAAAGAATGTCCTTCACCTTGGCGCTGATCGCCGGGTCTTGCGTGCTGACCTCGGTCCCCAGGCTGAAAAGCGGGCATCCCAGCACGGAACCGCATTCACCGTGCATTTCCGATTGCCGTTCCACGACGAAATCGAAGTAATCCGACAGCCGCTCCAGCGGAGGGGTGGCCGGTGAGAAAAAAGCGTCGAAACGCTGCCTGGCGCACTTCCAGTCGGCTTCCAGCGCCGCGACCGCCAGGTCGGATTTCGACTCGAAAAAGTAGTAAAAGCTCCCCTTCTTGACCCCTGCCTTTTCGCAAATGGCATCCACGGAAGTCGAGCCGTAGCTATTCTCCCAGATGAGATCAGTGGCCGCCTCCATCAAACGCTGGCCCGCATCGCTCACTCGTGGCATAACGGAGATTAGCACAACTAGACCATTCAGTCAACTATTCGGTGTTGGCGCCGATTAGCATTCTAGTAATTATCGCTCTCTGCCAGCGCCTTTTTGGCCCTTAAAGCATGGCCCGATTTAGAGGGTCTCGCTCAATTTGCCTCGCCCGATAACCGTTGCTTTGCCTCCCGAAACTGGCGCTTTAAAACCTCGGATTCCAGCAAGTCCTCGCCCTTGATCGGATCGGAGCCGGTCAATTCTTCGACCTGATTTAGCGCGTCCTGGCTGGCGTCGGGATCACAGCCTAGATCGTTCTCGTGTTTGTCCGGCACGACGCAAATATGATGCACGCGACCCGCTCACGCCAGCCTTATAATTTCCAGATGAAACCTGCGCCAACACCAACTATTCGCCGCGGACAGAAGAAACCTTGACCTTCATTCTCGCTTTCGTTGCACTGAATCCCCGCCACCGGCATAAAATGAAAACGACAGCTTGCGTCGGACAGCCCTCCTGGCAATTCGCTTCCAGCACAGTGGAGGCTGCCATCACGCGATTGGGGGGCCAGCTTTCCCCCGTTCGGTTTCACCTGCCGCATGGCGTTGTCGAGCCTTTTGCCGTGGCCCCCTGGGCGGAAGAAAAGCCGGCGGACACGCCTCCCATGCTCCAGGCGCTACGAGGCGATTTTTTCTGCGCTCCATTCGGCGGCAACGAAAACGTTTACCGCGGCGAGCGGCATCCCGCCCACGGAGAGACGGCCAGCGCGCCGTGGCGGTTCGAGTCTCTGCGGCGCGGGAACGGGGAGGTGACGCTGCATCTCTCCCTCGAGACCCGGGTGCGGCCAGGTTTGGTCGAAAAGTTCATTCGCCTCCGCGATGGAGAAACGGCGGTCTATTGCCAGCACGTCCTTTCGGGCTTCGCGGGCCGTATGAACGTGGGCCATCACGCCACATTGAAGTTTCCCGCCGAACCTGGATCGGGCCATATCAGCACGAGCCGAATTCAGTTCGGCCAGGTGCTGCCCATCGCTTTCGAGGATCCCGCCAAGGGCGGATACAGCAGCCTGAAACAAGGCGCGATTTTCTCGCGTCTGGATCGGGTGCCGATGGGAAATGGGAAGATCACCGACGTGAGCAGGTACCCGGCCCGGCGCGGGTTTGAGGATCTCTTGATGATCGTCCATGAGAGCAAATCTGACTTTGCGTGGACAGCGGCCGCATTTCCCGGCAAAGGCTACGTCTGGTTCGCGCTCAAGGACCCGCGCGTGTTGCGCAGCACCGTTTTCTGGATTTCCAATGGCGGGAGGCATTACCCGCCGTGGAGTGGAAGGCATGTCGATGTGATGGGCATCGAGGATGTGACCGCGTACTTTCACTGCGGCCTGGCTGAATCGGCGCGGTCCAATCCCGTCAACCGGCGCGGCTTTCCCACGTCTTTGAAGCTGAGCGCGAGCACGCCGTTGAAGGTCAACTACATCATGGCCGTGGCAGCGATTCCGCGCGGGTTTGAACGAGTCAAAACCGTCGTTCCCGGCGAGGGTCGCGTGACGCTCCTCTCGACCGGCGGCCACCGCGTGACGGTTCCTCTCGACCCGGATTTTCTCTACTCTTAGCCGCAACAATCCAGTTGGGGTAAAGAGATCGCGCCTGGTCTTTGCAAAGTTCAGGGCAATTCTTGACTTTGGTCCTCTCTTTCGTTGCACTGCACCCGTCCCCCGCCGAGCCAATACCATGAAAGATATGCCAGCCCCTCAAAACCTCACGCTTCCGAAGGAGCGCACTTATTTTCTGATACTCGCCATTTTCTCGTGCGCGGTGTGGCTGGTGTGCGTAATCACAGTCTTCCCGCTCATCGGACTCCTGGTCGGCGCTTTCGTGGCGTGGATCGTGCACGGAATGCTAATCGCCGGGATAAAATCCGAAGCGGTGAAAGTGGATGCGGACCAACTGCCCGAGCTTTCCCGCTCCTTCGCCGAGGTGTGCGAAAGCCTGGGAATGTCGAAGACGCCCGAACTCTACGTGAAGCAGGCGGGGGGCGTGTTGAACGCTTTCGCAACGCGGTTCGCAGCGCGGGATTTCGTGATGGTCTATTCGGATTTGCTGGAGGCCTATGGACCGGAGAGTGGTGAGATCAAGTTCCTGCTTGGCCACGAGATAGGCCACGTTCGCAGCAGGCATGTTCTTAAAAATATGCTGCTTATCCCCGGGCTGTTCCTGCCATTGATCGGCAGCGCGTATAACCGCGCCTGCGAAAGTTCATGCGACCGCCACGGGGCCGTCTCCAGCGGAGACATGGATGCCTCCGTGCGGGCGATGATGGTGCTTTCGGGTGGAAAGACCACCGGCAAGACAATGGCGCCTTCCGCTTTCTCCTCGCAACACTTCGCGGCTCGCGGCTTTTTCGTCTCTTTGCATGAGCTTTTCTCCAGCTACCCGACACACACCAAGCGGGTCTCGGACCTGCTCGATCTGAAAAATGGACACTCCACGCCTCGCCCTGCCCGGAATCCTTTAGCGTATCTCCTCGCGCTGTTTTGCCCCGGCGCGCGCTACGGCGTGTTCGGGGTCCTGATCACGATTTACCTGGTGGCAATCTTCGCGGGGATAACGCTTCCCGCGATCGCAAAGGCGAAACAAAGAGCCCTGGCGGCGCAACGCCAGCGAGCGCTTCGCCAAGCCGAGGATTCTGGATATCCGCATTAGGAACCTTTACTCCGCGGCAATGTGAGCGCCCTTCTCCGCAACCGCGCGCTTCATCATCAATACCAGAAAGACGAGCACGAATGAAAGGGCGGCAAAGCTGACAAATGTATCGAAATAGGCGAGGCTCGATGCCTGCTGCTCGCGGAGATCGCTCAGCGCCTGCAACGCCATCTGTCGCGCGGCCACGGAATCCCCCGTCTGTTGCAGATAGGCGGGACCGGCCTGCGACAGGAAGGTGTTTACCGCGGGATTCAGCAGGTCCAGGTTTTCGCCGAGCCGCAGAGTGTGGAATTGCTCCCGCCGTTCCTGAATGGTCTGGGCGACGGAGGTGCCGACGCTGCCGCCTTCATTGCGAAGCAGCGCCAGCAGCCCTACGGCGGCGCCCCGCATTTCCTTTGGAATCCTCATGAACGCAGCCACATTCAGTGGCGCGAAGAGCATCGACAGACCCACTATCACCACCACGCGCGGCCACACTACCTGCCACGGGCCGATGTCCAAATTGAGCCGGGACATCCAGTAATTCCCCAGTCCCAGGGTGACCAATCCCGCCGCCATGAGATACCGCGTATCGACACCGCGTGACATCAGCCTCGATATACAAACGAGCATCATCACGGCGAAGATCCCCGCGGGGGAAAGAACCAGCCCGGAGGTAGTCGCATCGTAGCCGAAGAGGGATTGGAGCAATGCGGGCAGAGTCGTGGTATTTGCGTAAAGCACCCCAAACGCGCAGAAGATGATGATGCAGCAAGTCCGGAAATTGCGGTCCGCCAGCGTCCGAAAATTAATCAGGGGATTCCGAATCCGCATCTCCCGCCAGATGAGCGCTCCTCCGCATAGCACAAAGAGAATCATCAAAGTCTGCACTCGAAAAAATGGATCCCCTGTCCAGTCCCACTCCTGTCCCTTGCTGAGCACGACCTCCCAGCAGACCATGGTGATGCTCAGGAGACAAAGCCCCATTGTGTCGAACCGCCTCCCGGCAGTTCTAATGGCCTGCCGCTCGGCTTTGAGATAAGGCGGATCAAAAACCACAGCCCGGCAGAAAAACAGCGCGGCGAGTCCGACTGGAACATTGAGGTAAAAGATCCAGCGCCAGCCGTAATTATCCGTGATGTATCCACCCAACGTTGGACCGACCACCGGCGCCAGCAGGGCGGCAATGCTGAAGACGGTCATCGCCTGCCCCTGTTTCTCCGGCGGGAAGGTATCCAGCAACACCCCCTGGCTGGACGGTTGCAACCCGCCGCCGGCAAGTCCCTGCAAGATGCGCGCCGCGATCAGAACCCCAAGGCTTCTGGCCATCCCGCACATCGTGGAGGCTAAGGTGAATACCGCGATGGAGAGCAGGAAATAATTGCGCCTCCCGAGCCGCGCTCCGAGCCACCCCGAGATCGGCAAGACAATGGCATTTGCCGCCAGGTAGCTGGTGATTACCCACTCGCTGTCAGTGACCGGCGCCGAGAGGCCGCCCGCGATGTAGCGAAGCGCCACATTTGCGATAGTCGTATCCAGCACCTCCATGAACGTAGGAATAACGACTGCAAACGCGATGATCCATGGATTGATCGTGCGCGGCCTCGCCACCGGCACGAAAACAGGCGCACCCAGCGTCGCCGCTCCCTCGCTCATGGGTTCGCGGGTTCGGGCGAAGGCGCGTCCGCGGCGTTGGGCAACGTCAAATCGGGCTGGAGGAACTTGCCGGCATCGGGCCCGGCCGGTTTTTCGCGGATATGCACCATGGGAATGACGGACAAGCCGACAAAGAGGGGATATTTGTCCGCGTCATAATCGATCAAATCGATGCGCACCGGGAGCCGTTGCACCACCTTGACGAAATTGCCGGTCGCGTTCTCCGGGGGAAGCAGCGCCAGGGTGGAGCCGGTTCCCATGGTGAAACCGGAGATCCGGCCCTTGAAGACGTGCCGTTTGCCATACATGTCCAGGCGGAGGTCCACGGGCTGGCCGATCCGGAGCCGGGCGAGTTGCGTCTCCTTGAAATTCGCGTCAACCCACACTTCTCGCAGGGAACGAACCGCCATCAAGCTCTGGCCGACCTGGACGTTGTTGCCGGGATTTACATTCCGCCGGGTGACGACCCCGTCGATTTCAGAAACGATGTCACAGTAGCGGAGATTGAGTTCGGCCTGGTCCAGATCGCGCTGGGCCGTGAGGAGTTTGGCATTGGCCTGCTTCAATGGGGGCGCTTCCTTGATCACCGTGGCATAGATCCGGTCGATATCCCCCTTGGGATCCCGCCTGTAGAATTCGTCGACCATCTGTTTCGGCTTGAGGTCGTAAGAGGAGGGGATAATGTTCAACGCAGCCGCGCTCTGCATCAAACTGGCCTGCGCCTGGCGCACCGCGGAGAAGGTTTGGTCGAGATCGGGCGGCACCTGGGCCAGGTCCTGGCCGGTTTCAGGCTGTGCGGGGAGCCCAAGAAAAACCCTGCTCTTGTAGACATTTTCGAGGGCCTGGTTCACTTCAGCCTGCGCCGCGTCGAGGGTTTCCCGCCGCTGGTCGATCTCTTCGCGGCTCGCAACCCGGGTCGCAAGGAGTTGTTTGTATCGGTCGAACTCGGTCTGAGCCAGGGTGAGGGTGGCTTTGCTCTTATCCAGCGCCGCGACGTCGGCATGGAGCGCCGCCACCTGGTCGTCCACGGCTTCAATCGCGTGCTGGAGATTGAACCGCCCACTCCTGGTCTGAGCCACCAATCCGCGCACACCGGCTTGCGCCGCGACCACGTCCGCCTGGGCGGATTCCAAGATGGCTTTCTGGACCTCGACCTGGACCTGATACGGTTCCTTGTCGAGTTCGACGAGCAGATCCCCCTTCCGCACGCGGTTGTTGTCGTCCACCAGGACCCTGGCAACCTGGCCGCCGACGCGGGGAGCGACGAAGGTCACGTGGCTGTTCACATAGGCATCGTCGGTGGAAACGGTGCGCAACGACTCGAGGATTTTCGGGAGGATCCAGAAGAACACCACGAAAAGCGCCAGAATCACCAAGACCAGCCGCAAAGGCTTCCTTTGTTTGGCCTTCGCCGTATCGGGAGATGGGCTGGGCGCGGGGGACGCTTTTGCTGTTCCCGGCGCTTCTGTTCCAGATCCGTCCGATTTCACATCAGCACTCATGGCTCCCTGGTGTTAAACAACCGCAATTCATCGGATACCGTGGCCGGCGGCAGTCCGTCAAGGCGGAATTTCATCCACCACCGCCGAAATCGCCAGCGCAATTCCGAGTTAATGAAACGCAAGCGGGAGGAAGCGGGAAATTGAAACCCGGGCAAGATTCAAAGCCAGATGAAAGCACTCAAGGTGAAAATCACGAGCCTCGCAATCATCGCGAGCTTCAGCGCGGCCGTCCCGGCTTTCGCCCAAGGCGCTCCACAACTGGCGGCCATCAAATCGTATCTCGTTGGGCAGGTGATGAAACTGGACGCCGCCGCGCATGATTACGAGGCGAACGCCGAAGCGTATCAAAAGATCATCGATTCCAACGGCGGCAATTATGAAAAGGCCGCTCTCACCAACGGGGCTCAATTACTTTCTTTGGTCAGGAAAATGCAGGGCGATTACCTGAATCTCCACATGAATGGGTATGAAACGGTGGAAGGCATCTCTGCCGGGGTGCGGGAACTCGTCAATTTTGACATTTATTTCGATTCCGGTGTCCCGAAAAACGAGGGTTCGACGGACAATCCTGTCGCGCCGGTGATTCTCCGCGACGCATCGGGCAAGGTGATCGTGGACCGCGACGGCAATCTTTTTCACTACGTCATCGAGCCTTGTTTGTACGGGGCGAAGGCCGTTTTCGTTCATAAACTCAGCCCCGAAGCTTCGCAGGCGTTGCACGGCATCAAATACCTGCCGCTCGCGAACGTCTCACTGGCCGCCGCCAAGGATTCCGTGCGCGAGGGAGACCAGTTCCTGGCCGCTTGCAAAGCCTGGCAGTTGACGCTTGACGAATGCATCGGCGCGCTGGTCTGGATGACGCCGACTTTCAACACCTACTACGACGATCTTCGCGACTCGCTCTACGGTTCAAACCCTTTTGCTTACATCTCCGAGAGCCGGGTCAAGGATATGCGCGGAATCATGGGCAGCCTGCGTCTGACCTACGACGCCATTTATCCGGAACTTCAGGGAAAGGATCCGGCGCTGGCCCGCCAGTTGAAGAGCGAGTATGAGGCGATCATGAGCTACATCGACCAGAGCGACACCCGTGACCAGCGGGCGCGCGCCGCGAACTCCAAGCTCACGCGCGCGGAACTGGAGGAGATGGCCGATCACGCCAAGAGCATGAGCGATCAACTGGCTCCGCAAATCAAGCAGGCGGCCGCGATCATGGGAGTCCAGATTCCTCGCAAACCGTATCTATAAAAGAGCCGCCTGACTCCATGAAGAAAGTTGCTTTTATCGCGGTCGTTCTGGGTCTTGGTCTCTGGTGTTTTTGCCAGAAGACGCAGGCCGATATGACCGACGATTATCAGCGCCTGCAACAACGCATCGAAGATGCGCTCCTGGACATCTATGAAGGCAATCTCTCCCCCCAAACGGCGCGGGAGTTGAGCCGCGCCTGGCTCGCCGTGGATGCCGATCTCGACAGCAACGCCGCCCGTTCGCTGGTCGTCAGGGATTTTAGCTCCGGCTCCGCGGAGGATCTGGCGGCCAAACTGGGCGCCAGCCGCAGCCTGTTGCAGCAGATTGCCGCCCTGGAAATGCTCGAAAATCAGCGCGCCGGCCGCGCCGCGCAAGCGCAAGCGTGGCGGGTCATGATAACGCTGCCGCAGTTCGCCAACGCCGACGACGGCGGACTCCTCCTCCACCAGCCGCCGGAGCAGGCGCGGCAGCCCGGTGTCACAGAGGCGCTCTCCAAGGAATATATCAGTTGGGAGGTTGCCCGCACCCGGCAATTGCTGGATCGCCTCCAGCGCGCCATCGCGAACGGCGATGTCAACGAAGCGTTTCTGCGAGGGAACCTTTCGGAGATCCAGGCACTTTGCCAGTTTCCCGAGCCGATCCTGCAAGCCGCCGGGATCAAGAATGGCCCTTCCGCGGCGTGGATGCCCTTCCCCGCGCTGGCGGAGCCTTACAACTCGGACGCCTCCGTCGCTCGATTGGCCGCGTGGCGGGAGAAGATCGAGGCCACCCTTCCGAATCTGCTGAAGCCGGCGGATGTCACCCGGCTCCAGCGTTTGCTCGTCCGTTTTGTCAACGTGGTTCCGAAGGAATACCACAACGGCGTCGAAGGCAAAGGCAACATCGTCATCCCGCTCGAATACCAGGAAGCCGTGCAATTCACCCAGCAGGCGCAAGGGCTGGTCAACGAGCTTTCGCCCATCTGGCGGCGCGATCTCCCCGCCCAGTACGAGAAGCACCACGCCGAACTTGTGGGGAAGCTTGCGACCCTGGCGAAACAGATCGACCGGGTCGAGGATCTCCCGGCCATCGAATCGACCGCGGGGGAAGCCGGCGGGATTTTGGAGAACAAGTTCGGCTTGAGCGCGCGCCGGGCCGGCGACAAAGGGCAGATCGTGGAAGAGACCGCGTTTGACGTGCGCGACGCGCTCAACAATTCGCTTGCGGCGGCGCAAGCCGGCCACTGGCAGGAAGCGGAGTCACTCCGGCTGGATGCCTATACCTCCTTCGATTCCGAAATCGAAACGCGCGTCCTCCCCCGCAACCCGGCGCTGGCGACCCGCACCGAGCGCAGCTTCATCGACGGCGCGGGAGCGGAGCCTGGCATCAAGGCCCTTCTGGACCGCGCCGCTCCCATGGACGAATTGACGGCCGCCTACGAAAGGGCGTTGAGAAACATGGAGGAATGCGTCGCCATTCTCAAGGTCTCCATCTCTCCGGCAACGGTCGGGTTCACCGCATTCACCATCATCGCGCGCGAAGGCCTCGAGGCGATCGTCGTGCTGGCCGCCCTGCTGGCGGGGATGCGCGCCGAGGAACAAAAGGGGACACGCCGCTGGGTAAGCTCCGGCGCATGGCTGGCAATCGGAGCCAGCGCGGTCACTTTTTGGCTTTCCAAGACGCTCATCCAATCCCTGTCGCGGTATGGTGAAAAGCTCGAGGCCGTCGTTTCCATCCTGGCCGTCATCGTTTTGCTGATGGTCACCAACTGGGTCTTTCACAAGTTCTACTGGGTCGGCTGGAACGCCAAACTGCGCTCCCTCTCGAAGGCTTCGCAAAACGCCGCCTCCGAGCGCTGGGAATGGCTTGCGCTTCTCGGCGTGGGTTTTCTAACCGTCTATCGCGAAGGATTTGAGACCACGCTCTTCATGCAATCGCTGCTGCTGGAAGGAAGTGTCTGGCCGGTGGTCATCGGTGTCATCGCGGGAACCGCGTTCATTACCGCCATCGGCCTGGGGATTTTCAAATTCGGCGCAAAACTTCCTTATCGGAAACTGCTCGTTGTCACCGGGCTGCTCGTCGTTTCCATCATGGTCACCTTTTTCGGGTCGACGGTGAGGCTGTTCCAGACGGTTGGCTGGCTGCCGATCCACCCGATTCCATGGCTGAGTTTTCCGACATGGGCCGGCTTGTGGCTGGGTCTCTACCCGAGTTGCGAAGGCCTCCTCATCCCGCCGCTTGCGCTCGTCTATGTAGCCGGCGCATGGCTCTGGGTGAAGTTTAGTTCGCAGCGCGCGACGCCCGCGCGGCAGCCCGCGCCGATCAAGGGAAGAATTTCCTATCCCGTCGGCGTCTGACGCGACACCCTCACCGGCGACCGGCGCCGCATTAAAAATGCAATGTGAAGCTCGCGCGCACCTCGAAGGGTTCTGCGGGGTGGACATGAAAGTCGTTCACTCCCGCGGCCGGTTCCCCGCGCAGACGGGAGGGGTAATAATAAGCAATATCGTCGGTATGCGCGTCGAACAGGTTGAGGATGTCGAGGGCGACCTCGTAATCGTCGTGCCGATAGCCGACCTTTGCGTCCACAATCGTGGAGGAGGGCTGGCGCTCACTGTCGTCCTCGATGATGGGTTGCGAGCCGAAATACCGCAACCGTGTGCTGCCGAAAACACCCCAGGGGCTTTCGATGGTCGCTCCGGCGGAGAGCACGACCGGGATGGAATTCGCGATATAGAAGCCCTGGGTGCCAACGGAAGTGGTGGTGGGGCTGGTGTAGCGCGCGTTGGTCAATGCAAGGTCCGCATTGAGTGTGAGCCATGAAGCAGGCTTGTAGAAATTCGCAAACTCGACTCCATACCGGCGGCTCGGGCCGTTCGCCTCGGTGTCCCCGGAGTCCCCGTCAAACGTCAACTCGGAGTCCAAATGCAGGTAATATAACGACAGCGTGCTAACGAGACCGTCGAGGATGGAAGTGCGCGCTCCGATTTCGGCGCCCTTCGAGCGGACCAGCAGCGGGACCTTGCTCTGCGGTAAGTGGTCGGAGTCGAACTCAATGGTCACTCCCCTCGCATCGTTGCTGTGGAAGCCCTCGCCGAGATTGGCGTAAAACTCCGTCTTATCCCACGGTCCCAAGACCAGGCTGAGTTTCGGGCTGACGATTCCAGCATTTGTGCTGCCGGAGTTTCCGGCTTCGTCGCTGTTCACGTCGATCGCATAAATGTCGCCGCGCAACCCGAGTTCGCTCTTCAACCAGTTCGTCCATTGGATCTGGTTGTTGAAGTAAATTCCCGTTTTGAATTCCTCGACGCGATCCCGCACCCACACGTCGATTATCTGGCGGTGCTCGGTGTGGTTCAGGCCCGAGTCCGGTATTAAATCATTACGGATTTGCACTCCCGCGGTGTTCCGCACCTTCATGCCCCACCATTCCTGGTCCCAGGTCTGGTTCAGTTCGCCGCCGGTGACAAAACGCTTGTCCACCTGGTTGAACTGGTCTCCATGCACCGGATCGACAAGGAAATACGTGAAATCCGAGAAGAGGTTCAGGTTATAGTAGAAGCCGTAGAGCGTCAGCCTGGTTGCGCCGTAGTCCTCCCGGCGTGTCCAGTCGAGTGAGAGCAGATAACGGCCTGTATGGCCGCCATCGCTGGGATCAATCGCGCCGAAGCGTGAAATGAGGCCCTCGTCTATCGCGCGCTGGGGAACCTGGTCGGTCGAGGTCCAGTTTGGCGCGGCATAGGCGTTGGCGGTTATGTTGAACTCGTCGTCGCCATTTTGCTGGTGGTAGCGCAGGAAAAAGTTGTACCGGTTGGATTCTTCAGGCGCCGTCCACGGACCGTCGTAGTGATTGTATTCAAAAGCGTAGAGCAGGTTTCCCGCGCCGACTTTTGGCGAACCCGCCAGCAGAACGCGCACAAAGTCAAACACGCCCCCTTCCACGTCGAGAATGGTATGGGGCAGGGTTTTCACAAGATTGATCTCCGCCGCGCCCGCGCTTGAAAAATCGCCGACCTCGGGATAGAACGGCCCCTTTTTGTAGTCGATGCTTTCGACCAGCTCGGGGATCAAAAAATTGAGGTCGGAATATCCCTGGCCATGCGCGTGCGAGGGGAGGTTCACCGGCACATCGTCCACCGAGAAGGCAAAATCGGTCCCGTGGTCGAGGTTGAATCCGCGCAGGAAATACTGGTTCGCCTTGCCGTCGCCGGAATGTTGCGTGACCACCATGCCGGGCACCGTTTCGAGCAATTCGCCGCGGCGCAGGAGCGGCAGATCCTTCAAGTCCGCAGCGCCGATCGCCCCCTCCGATGAAGTGGTTGCCACGCCCAGCAGATCCTCGGCGCGTCCTTCCACGACGACTTCGGGCAATTCCATGGTTGCGCTGGAATCGTTTGCCTGCGCGGCGGGCCGGCCTGTCGTTTTTTGCGACGACTCCGGATTTTGGTCCTGCGCCCGCGCCGTGGAATGGAAAACGAGCCCCGCAAGCAGGGATGCCGTCAATGTGTGTTTGTTCATTGGGTGAAGTGTTACGTATATTTTATTAGTAACACTAGAAAAAAGTGTCCATGCCGCGCAAAAAATGCGGGGACTTCTACGACGCCCGGCAATCGGAGGGGGAAATCCCCCCGGCTGACGAGCGAGACCGTGATCGAGGCGACCGAATGGTCAGTTAGCCGCGGCGGAATGATCCCGCCTCTTCGATGATTTTCGACGCGCCGGCTTTCGAAAGTCGCTCTTTCCCAGGAATCCGGCCTCCCCGGCGCGAACCGCCTTATCCCCTCCGGCAACGCGCCTGGCGCTTACCGCCGGAGCGATCTTATCGGTTTTGTTCTTCAGTTCACGAAGGATATCCCTCGGGCTGACTCCCGAATCCCGTATCTGGCCGAACATTTCGAGGATCGCCGCCAGGCACTCGCGGTCCACTTGCCCGGGCACTCCATCTTCGAGACAAACAGCCACATATTTCAGGGCGTACCGTTCCTCTTCGGGCAGCAACCTTCGAATCTCGCAGAGGGTTCGGTCATTCAAAACGTTGCGATCTGTGATGACTGCGTTGGTTCTTGAATGAGAGTAAACGTTCGAAAGAATTTCCAATCCTGCTCCTGTTCTACATGAACAGACATTCCACCCTCTCGCGCGTTCAAGAAAAATTGTATCCGGTTACCAGGAACTGAAAGCGGCCGGTTTCCTTCTTCTCAGCGTCACGAATCCGCGTAGGATGCAGCCATGGAACGCTCCTATCCAGGAACGACAGCATTGCAGGTAAAGAGCGCGCGGCGTCTTGGCTGGATCGACTTGATCGTCATCATCGCGGTATTTACCCTCATCTGGTTCGTCGTCTCCCTCGGCGGCGACATGCGCGTGCGTTTCGACGAACTCCACCCGCCCCGGCTCTCGCTCGATCCCCGCCTCATTCCCTACTACGCCGGCCGCACGGTCCTGCGGATGTTCATCGCATATTTCGCCTCGCTCCTGTTCACCCTGACGTACGGTTATATCGCCGCGAAAAGTCCAGTCGCCCGCAAGGTGATGCTGCCCGTCATCGATATTCTCCAGTCCGTCCCCGTCCTCGGATTTCTCTCGATAACAGTGACCGGTTTCATCGCGCTTTTTCCAGGGAGCCTCATGGGGGTCGAATGCGCCAGCATCTTCGCCATCTTCACCGCGCAGGTATGGAACATGACATTCGGCTTTTACCATTCCATGATCACGATTCCGACCGAATTGAACGAGGCTGCCAGCGTCTATCGGCTCAACCGGTGGCTTCGCTTCACCAAACTCGAGCTGCCTGCCTCGGCCATCGGGCTCATGTGGAACTCGATGATGAGCTTCGGTGGCGGCTGGTTTTTCGTCGCGCAGAGCGAGGCGATCTCCGTCCTGAACAAGAATATCAAGCTGCCGGGACTCGGCTCTTACATGGCTGCCGCCAATGAAGCGGGGGACACCAGGGCCGGCATCTATGCCATCGCCGCGATGATTTTCACCATCGTCGTGCTCGACCAGCTTCTCTGGCGGCCTCTGGTCGCGTGGGCGGAAAAGTTTAAACTCGAGCAGACCGAATCCGCCTCCAGGCAGTCCTCCTGGGTGCTCGATCTCCTGCGAGGATCCGCCGTCATGGAATGGTTTTCCGAAAAAATCACCGAGCCCGCCGGCCGCTCCATCCAGCGCTTCTTCTCCTTCACCACCGGCGCCTCCGAGGCGGCCGCCGCGAAAACGCCGGAACGCGTAAAATCCACCCTCCGCGCGCTCGCCATCGCCGCCGCGGCCTGCGGAGTCTTGTGGCTGCTGGGCATCGCACTCGGCATCGGCGGCGAAATCCGGAAGGCGATTCCCCTTTCCGGGATGCTGCACATTTTCTGGTTCGGTGTGCTTACCCTGCTGCGGGTCACCGCCGTGACCGTCGCGGCCACGCTCGTCTGGACGCCCATCGGCGTCTGGATCGGCTCCAACCCAAAGATTGCGCGCATCGCCCAGCCCCTGGCCCAGATCGCCGCATCCTTCCCGGTGAACATGACGTTTCCGTGGATCGTCGCCTTCTTCATCGCCACCCGCATTTCGATCAATTGGGGCAGCATCTTTCTCATCGCTCTCGGCACGCAATGGTACATCCTTTTCAATGTCATCGCGGGTTCCATGGCGATTCCCACCGACCTGAAAGAGGCGTCCCAGATCTTCGGCCTGCGCCGCTGGCGCTTATGGAGGACCCTCATCATCCCGGCGATCTTCCCGTTCTGGGTCACCGGCGCCATAACGGCCGCTGGCGGCGCGTGGAACGCCAGCATCGTCGCCGAAGTGGCGACCTGGGGAAAGCAGAAGCTCGTCGCCGACGGCCTCGGCGCCTATATCGCGGATGTCACGGAGAAAGGCGACAAGCCGGGTATCTATTTCTCGATCGCGGTCATGTCGCTCTTCGTCGTCGCCGTCAACCGGATGCTCTGGCGTCCGCTCTACGACCTGGCCGAACGCAAATACAAGCTGGACTGAAATCCCTCGCGTTCACCGCGAAAGGAAGAGCGTTGCGCCTCAGGCCGCGTAATACTTCGGATACCGGTAATAATAGTAGTCCGGCATCTCCGTATCCACACAGTTCAGTATGAGCCCCAGGACATTCACCTGCCGCTGATAAAGCGCATTCAACGAACTGGCAACGAGCCGGGCCGAAGTGAACTGCGCCCTTACCACCATGAGCGTCCCATCGAAACTCGGAGCGATGGTCGCGGTATCGTCCGTTGCAAGGATGGGCGAAGTATTGAATATGGTGAGATCAAATTGATCCCTGCATTCGACGAGCAGCAGGGGGAACGCCGGCTTCAAAAGCAGTTCGGAGGACTGGTTGGTGACGGGGCCGGAGGGGAGCAGGGTCAGGGTCGAATACTTGGTCTTTTGCATGGCATCCTTCGCGCTGGCTTCCCCGCGCAAGACGCTCGAAAGGCCGACTCTGCCCTCGAGGCCGAAAAGCCCGGTGAGGTCCCCGCGGCGCAGATCGGCGTCCACGAGCAGAACGCGCGCCCCGGCCAGCGCCATGGTGATGGCGAGATTGCTCGCGACGGTGGATTTCCCTTCGCCGGGGATCGCACTGGTGACGATGAGCGTTCGAAGCTCCCCCTGGTTGGGCATGAAGATAAGGGACGAACGGAGGCTGCGGAAAGACTCCGCAAAGGTGTAGCGGCTGTCCTCGGAACCGAGGAGGGGCAGCCCGTCCTGCGTGCGGCTGGAGGAGACGTTCGGAATCTGGCCGATGATCGGCTCGGAAAAGCGATCCATGACCTCGGTGGAGGAACTGAGGCGGTCGTCGGCGCGGTCCAGCAGGAGAAGGAAGAGAGAGCCGCAAACAAGACCCGCGATGAGCCCCGTGGCCAGGTGAACCACGATGCCACGCGAGACTTCCTCCGGCGGACTGGCGTCTTGCAGGGTCTGGATGGTTTCGTCTCCGCCCATCGTTTTGATGTCTTTGACGCTCTTGAGATCGCTCAGGAGTTGCGTGTAAAGATTTTGCGCGCGGGTTACCGCATCGACGCGCTGCTGATAGGCGTCGTTCTTATGGCTCGCATCCCTGGCCTTCACCTCCCAGTTTTTGATGTTTTCCTCCAGGCTCACCAGTTCGGCTTTGATCGCGCCGATCTGAACTTTCGTCTGCGCCGCGTTCTGCGCCTTGATGTCTTCGATCTCCCCGTTGAGCGCGGCGATCGTGTCCCGGATGGCTATCAACCTCGGATGCTTCGGCTTCCAGACCTTGCTTTGTTCCGCGAACTTCGCCCGGGCCCGGCTCAATTCGAGGGCTTTCTGGAGGTATTGCGTGGCCAGATCCATGGCAATCGGCGACTCGACCGGGCTGGCGCCCTTGGAATCAGCCGCCGATGTGTCATCGCCGGCAGCCGGCATATTGAGCAATTGCTCGGAAGTAAGGTTCTGCATCCGGTCGAGGTCGGTCTCCATGCGGGCGCGCTTTTTTGAAAGGTCGCTCAAAAACGTGGCCGCTTCCTTTCCCTGCTCGGCCCAGGCGGACATGTCGTTTTGGTCGGCGTACTTGCGCAGGTCGTTCTCCCTCGCCTCGAGCTCCAGCCGCTGCTTGGTGGTCTCGTCGCCGATCTGGCGGGCAGCCCGGTCGGCCACATTATTGCGCTTTTCCTGTTTGTAATTGATGAACTCCGCCATGATCGCGTTGACGAACGCCTGCGTGTAGGCGGGATTGGTGCCTATGGCGGCAATCGAAAAAATGGAGGTGCCGGGGCTGCGCGTCGCGGTGAGATCTTCGATTTTGCCCGTGAGTTTCGGCGAGTCGATGGTGACCTTGCGCAGGGCGCGGTCCTGAACCTCCTGGTTTTGAATCATCAAAAGATTCGTGCCGTAGAAGTTTCCCTCATCCTGATCCCCGTGGATGGTCGCCGGTCCCGAAACGTCGATGGTTTCGCTGACGGATAGTTCGCCGCGCGAAATGTATTCCACAGGCTTCTGAAAGGACGCCCAGAGCGCATAGGCCAGACCGATGCCAACGGTAAGGGCAAGCACCCACCAACGCCGTTTTACCAGCGCGCGGTAACGGAAAAGCCGCAAGCTAAGATTAGCGCTCCAGTCGCGGGCCGGCGGTGCGGAAGTTTCGGGCTCCATGCGGATCACAGGTTGACCAGCTTTTGCGGCACGTAGATGTAGTCGCCGTCAAGCACTTCGGGATCTTCCGCGTTGCGGGCGGCCTTCCAGACCCCGAGGACATTGACAGCGAAGGTCTGCTTCGCCCCGTCTTTTTGCTTTCGGGTAACCCTGACGTTGTCGCTGGCGGCGAACTGGGCGAACCCGCCCGCTTTCAGGATGATGTTGCTCACGGTCACGCGCTCGGTGGGGTCGAGCAGCACCGGTCCGGGCGCTCTCACCGCGCCGGCGACGTACACCTTGCCGTAAACCGGCGCCTCCTCCAAAATGGAGTCGATGGCGACGTGGACGGTGGCCGTATAGTAATAGTCCGCCTCGAGTTTCCGCTTGAGTTCAGCTTCGATCTGGGAACAACTCTTTCCGGCAACGTGAACGCGGCCGAGGGGCGGCACATCGATCTCACCGGTGGCCGTCACGATCTTCGGAGACGGACCGTCCTTGTCCTCGACGATTTCGAGCGAAACCTGGTCTCCGACGTGCAGAGGCCTGTCCGGATTGACGGCCGCGGAGCGGGAGACGCCGCGGCTGGGCACAACCGGGTAGCCGTCGGCCGGCGCGGGATAGGCGGAAGTTGAAGCCGCCGGCTTGGCCACGGCCGCGGGATTGGGGTTAAGCGGCAGCGGTGTGTCGTTAAACACGGAGACCGGGTCGGGAGCCGCCCACGCATGCCACACGCAACCAACGAGAAGAAGGGTCGCGGCGATCAGACTGCTGCTGCGGACGGTCATAATTCAAAATCAGAAACTGTAAAACATGCTCAACATTACCAGGTCCTGCTGATAATCCAGCCCTTCCAGGTTCGACTGCTTCAGCAGATACCGGTAATCCACTCCAAATGTAACAGAAGGAGTCAGCACGTACCGTGCCGCAAGAGCGAACCCGTAACGCTCCGCTTGTTCGCTTCCCAGGCCGGAGGTTTTGTAATATTCGAAGAAGGCGGTCGGCGAGAGCGAGAGCGACGGGGTGATCTTCCAGTCCGCGCCATACTCGAGATGGTAGAGGCTGTAAAAGTTCTGGCCGAAACCGAGTTCCGCGTTCTTGGAGAAGATCAAGTGGTGGCTGAAGTAGTTCGACAACTGGTTGGTGACTTGCAAGCGCGCATACCAGGAATTCGAGTTTGAGTTGTCGTCGATGGGGCCGCCTGTGTCGAAGGTGAGATCTTGATACCCGGCCTCGATGTAGGCGCGGGTGGTCTCCGTGATCCCGATATCCAGGAAAGGCCCCGCGAGGAAATCCCAGCCGTTATTCTGCCCGACCTCGTAGTAGTGAATGTAGCTGGCGGAGAGATCAAGACCCAGGCTGATATTCGGCCCGAGCAGATAGGCCGGTTTCGCAAAAACGGTCTCGATTCCACGGCTCAGGGTGTCGAATTGCGGGTTGTCGAACGCCCAGAGGTCGTCGTGGTCGTAGCCAGCCGTAAGCTTGATCTGTTCGTTGATCGGCCAGTCAACCTGGATGCTCGCCTCGTTTTCAAAACGGCGATAATCAACGACTCCGCTGAGGATCGGCAAATCGAAAGGATCTTCCTGGTAACTGAAGCGATCCCGCAAAGTGATCTGTATGCCGCCCACGTGGACCGTCATCTCGATCGCGGAATTGGGCGAGAGCAGCACGCCCCGGGTGTCGAATTCGGAATGGTTGAAATACTTCGCGTAACTGATGCCGAGCGAAAAATGCAGGGTGTTCAGTTCGCTGATCCGCCAGGTCGCGTCGAGTTCCGCCGAGGGGCGAAAGATGAAATCCGACTCCCGCTGGCCGCTCGGAGCCAGATTGATGTTATCGTTATATTCCACGGCGACGCCCGCCGCGACATTTATTCCGGCCGTCGGACCGAGGTGGACGTTATATTTCTGTTCTTCCTCGGGGGTCGGCGGCAGAACCGTGGCGATGTCCGCGGGTGTGTCCAGCGTGCGAAAATACTCCTGCGCGGAGGCGACCCGCGGAAGCAAAAGCACGAGGGTTAAAGCGACCGCGAGGTAAGAGCGAAGAACAGTGTTCATATGTTTGATTAAATAATAAAATACGGAGCAATTGTGCAGAAAAAAGAGCGGAATGCAATCTATAATTATTGTAATATCAATAGGCGGCGCTTCCCTCGGAGGCTTACTTTCGCGAGGACCCGGAACCGTCGCTCGCGATGACGCATCGGAAGCCCCAATTGTCCGTGCTCGTCTCGGGCGGCGCGTGGACCCGGCACGAAGAAAGAAGGCTGAGCCTGAGCGCCCCATTATACCAGGAACCTCCCCGGAGCACCTTCGCTCTTTGCTCGGAATTCCAGGAGTCGGCGCACCATTGCGAGACGTTCCCGCCAATATCGTAAAGACCGAGCTTATTCGGAGGGAACGCTCCCACCGGCGAGGTATAGACGTACCCGTCATTGTAGCCTTTGATGGCCACGTCCGAGTTCGTCTCTTCACCCGTGTAGTTTCCCGCCAACGGGGGAGGCGGCCATTGGGTCCCCCAAGGAAATACGCCCGGCACGTCCATGTCCCGGGCTTCCGGGGTGGGGCCCGTTTCATCCGGCAATCCGACCGCCTTGCTCCATTCCAGATCCGTCGGAAGCCTGTAATATTGGTTGGGAGCCAGCAGCCCCTGCTTCTGCTCCTGCTCTGTCAGCCATTTGCAAAAGCTCATCGCGTCCTCCCAGCTCACATAGACGACGGGATGGTCCGGCCCCTGTGGAAAACCGGGATCCTTCCAGGCAGTGGAGGAAAAACCGGTCGCGTTGGCGAAAGCGGCAAAGTCCCGAACCCGGGTGACCCAGACGCTGAAGAGAACGTTGCCGACGGGAGCGAACCTCATGCCGAGACTGTTGACCAGCGTTTTTTCAACGGGTGTCTTCGGATTCGGCACACCGATGCTGAGGGTCGGCGTTTTCGAGCTTTTCGGAAGCGAGACCGGCTCGGCCCGCAGCACCATGATCGTCGGTTGCGCGGAAACGGCGGGCGTCGAGGCCGCGGTCTTCGAAACAGCGGACGCCGAGGCCGAAACGGCGGGCGTCGAAACGGCGGGCGTGGCGGCGGACGGGCTCGCCGTTGCCACCGCGGCTGCCGCCTCCGCTGCCGCCGCGTTGCGGCGCGCGTCCTCGACTCCCTTTTGCGCCTCGCGCAGATCGGCCACCGCCTTCTGTGCCGCCGCCTCCTTGGTCTTTGCATCCGCGACCGCTTCCGACGCCGCTTTGCCCGCGTCCTGCGCGACGAGGGTCTTTTCCTGGGAAATTCTTTCCGCGGCGGCCGCCTCCGCTTCGGCCATTTGCAGGGCCTGCTGTTTCCTGTCGCTCAATGCGGCGGCGTCTCCCGCGGACTCTTTGGCCCCCGCGGCAAGGCGGCCCTTCTCATCCGCGTTCTTGAGGGCCTCCTGGAGAGCGGCTTGCGCTGCCTGCCGCGCCGCTTCTTTGTTCGACGGTGTGGAGACCGGCTGCTTTCCAGCGGCCGCCTCCGGCGTTCCCGAAGGCGCCTCGGAGCCGCCCCTGTTTGCGTAGTAAACGGCCGCCATCACGATTCCCACGAGGATGGCCGCCGCGAAAACAGCCAGCCCGGGCAACTTGCACCCCTGCCGCTCCTCGCCTGAGGGAGTCCCGGCAGGAACGAGGGAGCCGATTTGCCTTGCCGATGCCGGGACCGGTGACATCGAGACGGTAACCGCCCCCGTCTCCGGCGGCGGCGCGAAAGCTCGCTCTTCCTGCCCGAGTCTCCCGGCGACTTCCATCACGCTTGCCGGTCTCTGGCTCGCGTCCCGTTCGAGACAGGCTGCGATCACTTTCTCCCACTCCGCGGGGATTTGTTCGCCCTCGATCCCCAGCTCCTCGCGCAGGGCCGAAACGGAAGCGGGCGCGTCCCCGTGGATTTGCTCCGCGGCGCCTGGTTGCGGAGGCGGCTTCCCGGTGAGCAACTCGTGCATCAATGCGCCCAGCGCGTAAACGTCATCCGCTTCCTCCCGCGCGCCACGGTCAACGCCCGAACTGGCCGCAAGGAGACGGCCCGGCGGAGACACAATCAAGTTTGCCGGAGCAGGATCAAGCGGAAGGCGGACCCGGCGGGCATCGCGCAACGTCTCGCACAACTGGAAAATCCACGGCCTGACCTCTCCGGGGTCGAAACAACCGTTCTTCGTTTTCGCTTGCAGCGCGGCAAGCGTCTCGCCCTCCACGAAATCCATGAGGAGCGCCAGCCAATCCGGGCCTTCGATCAATTCGTGGACGCGAACAATATTCGGGTGAATGACTCCCCGGCTCTTCCTTGCGAGCGCGCGCAGGCTGCTCATCGCGGCCGCGTCCTGAAGGATGCCAGCCGGCAGCATCTGGAGCGCCACCTCTTTCCCTTCCTCGTCGCGAGCCGCCCAAGTCACTCCCGGCCCGGTTCCCCATTCCAGCTTGCCAGTTAACGTATAGCCTCCGGCGAGTTGCTGGCCGGGGGCGAAGGCAGGCGTTTCCGGCGCATCCTGCGAAGGGTCGTGATTGGGGTCGGGCATCAGATTTTCTTCTAGATGAAAAGGGACTTTTAAATGGCGGGCCGCGAAGTAACAAGCGCGGTGTGGGAAAAAAGCGAATTTTCTTGAAGAGGAGAAGAAAGGTGGGAAGAGATAAAAAAAGAATTTGCTTTACAAAAAACAATGATTTACCATAATTGCCCTAAATACCAGAACATCCATTGTGGATTGTTTTTTGTTTACAACGCCCTTATAAGCAAGTATAACCAACCTAGAAATGAAGACAAAAACTGTGAGTTCGCTTCTGCTTTTCGTAACGGCGGCCGCCCTGGCCGCTTCCGATCCCAATACGGCGTCGGACAAAGCATTGCAAATCTATCCCAAGAACCTCGCGCGCCAGAACAGCGGCGCGAACCTGTTCCTCTACAACCCGGCGAACCAGGCGTATGTGCCGACCGAGGCCGCCGCCGCATGGCTGGATGACGACGTGGCCACCGGGTGGCCCGCGCTGCTTGGAAAGCATTACTATATGGTGGCGCTTCCGGAGGCTCAATTGCTGACGAACTTCGCGATCCTCGCGAAGTCCGGCGCCGGCACGATCAATCTCTACGCGAGCGACGATCCCGCGCCGCCCACCTCCAAAAACTGGACGCTGCTTGCCCGTGACATTCCGGTGGACACGGTCAACGGGAAAAAGCTCGGCGCGCCTTTCAGCCGCGTCGCGAAGTATTTCCTCATCGAGACGAACTTGAGCGATTCGGGGCCTTGGTACAGCCTCTATCTTTATGGTGACAAGCCCGCCATCGATTACACCATGGAGAAACGCGCCCAGGGGATCGATACCCACGCGGTCTTCGGCTCCTACGTCAATAACCAGGTTGCTTTCAACCAGTCCGCCCTCTATTCGAAAGCGCGCGTAGCTTATTGCAATGGCGGCGAAGGGTTCGTGGATTGGCAGAAACTCATCGCTGACAGCCCCGAAGGCTCCGTCCTCGTCGCGCCCTCCACCGCCGCGGCGGGCGTGGCAATCAACTATAACGGATCGCCCGCCATCGAGCGGATTTCGGTGCTTGCGGACCCCGCCGCGAAGGGAAAGCTCGACTTCTTCCTCGTGAGCAACGCGCAGGCGTCCGGTGAAGCCGCTCCTTCGCTGGCGAACATGACTCCCACCATCAGCATGGTTCTAAAGGGCTCCAACGCGAGCAACTCCGTCGATTTCCCCGCCGTGGCGGCTTCTTCGATGCTCGTTCGCTGGACGCCCGATGACGGAAAGCAGCCCCTCGATGTTCACCAGATCGATTCCTTCGATGATATCTCGCTTGCCGATTATCAACTGGCCGGTTCGCCGGAGGCCATCGCCCAAAACGGCGATGATTCCAAGGACGGCAAGGACTTCGTGGACTCCAAGGACTCGAAGAATGTTGCACCGGTGGCGGAGTTGCTGCCCCTCCGGGTGCCCTTTGTGCCCGGCGGCATTGGCGATCCTCCGCTCCTGCCGACCAATAGACCTGGCTTTTCGAATTTTAACCCGCCTGGCACGCCCGGGACGCCCGGCACGCCGGGGACGTTGCCCCCGCCCCCGACCCCCCTCCTGGTGCCGGTGAGCCCGTAATTACCGGCCCAAAAGCAGGCTTCAAGCGAAGGACGCGAGAGGGCATCTCGCGTCCTTTGCATTTCCGCGCGCTGCGCCGAGCCGTTTTTAAGGTTGCGCCAATCGGGATTTCGTGGGAGGTAAACAGACTTTTTGCCGCCCATGCCGGATTACGATTACTATTTCCCTCCGCGAAAGCCGTTCTATCGGCAGGCGTGGTTTTTGTCGCTGCTCTCCCTCGGGCTGCTCCTGGTTGCCGGCGCCGCCGTCTTTTTATGGAAGGTGACGGACGACTACCAGGCAAGGGCCGCGCGCTTCGACTTGAAAAAGCTCCAGGAGATGGAGTCCTCAAGCATCATCTATGACCGATACCGCACCCCTCTCGGCCGTATCTTCCTCGAAAACCGCGAGACCATTCCATTCGAGGACATCCCCCCGGACATGATCCGGGCCGTCGTCGCCGCCGAGGACAGCCGCTTCTTCCAGCATAAAGGGGTGGATTACTACGGGATGCTCCGCGCGGCATGGAGAAATTACAGGGCGGGCGGGATTCGGCAGGGGGCGAGCACGCTCACCCAGCAACTGGCCCGCAACACCTTCTCCCTGCACGAGCGAACCTACGACCGCAAGGTGCTCGAAATCTTCCTCGCCCTGGAGATCGAGAAGCACTGCTCGAAGGAGAAAATACTCGAGCTCTACCTGAACCGCGTCTATTTCGGCTCCGGCTTTTACGGTGTGGAAGCCGCCTCCAAAGGGTATTTCGGCACGCGGGCGAAAAACCTGGGGCTGGCGGACTGCGCGATGCTGGCGGGCCTCTTGAAGAACCCCAACAATCTTTCGCCCTGGAGCAACCGGCAGGCGTGCGTCAACCAGCGCAACCTCGTGCTCGGGCGAATGCTCGATCTAAAGCTCGCGACGCCGGAGGAATACCGGGCGGCCATCGCCGAGAATCCGGTCATCAAGAATCGCAGGCCGACCCATAGCGATCCTTATGCGATCGATGCGATCCGCCAGCAGGTGATCGCCCAATTCGGACTCGGTAGCGCGATCAACGACGGCTACCGGATCTATACGACGATCGACGCGGATTTGCAGAAGAAGGCCGAAGAGACCCTTGAGCACCGGCTCGAAGCGATCGAGAACAGGAAAGATTACGACCATCAGACCTATGGCCAGTACGACACGCTCTTCAAACAGCACGCCAGGAAGCAAGGCGACAGCGATGAGAGTTCGCCTCTGCCGGCGCCCGAGTATTTGCAGGGCGCGCTCGTGGCGCTGGACAACTCGAACGGAGGCATTCTCGTCCTCATAGGCGGCAGGGATTTCAATCACAGCCAGTATGACCGCGCCACCCTGTCCGCGCGGCCCGCCGGCACGGCGTTTGACCCGTTCGTCTATGCCGCGGCGTTTGAAGGCGGTGTTTTCCCGGGAACTCTCTTCCAGGACAGCTTCATGGATAACCGCCAGGTCATGATCGGCGGCATGACCGGAATTCTAGGCGAATGGGGCGCCGAGCAGCCCGACAACCGCTACGAGGGGCCGATCTCCGCCCGGGAAGCGCTGGTGAAATCCAAGAACGCGGCCACCGTGCGAGTCGGCATGCAAACCGGCCTGGACAAGGTGATAGCGCTCGCAAGGAAAGCCGGGATCCAGACGCCCATGCGCCACTTCCCCGCGACCTTCCTGGGCAGCAGCGAAGTCACGTTGATGGACCTGACTCTCGCCTACACGCTGTTTCCCGACGCCGGTTCGCGTCCCGTCCGCCCCTTCCTCATCCAGCGGATCGAGGACAAGGACGGAACGGTCATCTACCATGCCGAACCGTCCTTGGTTCCCGTGATAAAGGATACCACCGCGTATGAAATCCATTCCTGCCTGTCGCAAGTCCTCGAGCGCGGAACCGCCGACAAGGCGTATGCGGAATATGGCCTGAAGAATTTCCCGCTCGGAGGAAAGACGGGCACCGCCTACAATTTTACCGACGACTGGTTCGTCGGCTACAGCAGCGCCGTCACCTGCGGCGTCTGGGTCGGCTTCGACAAGCCCCGGCCGATCTATCGCGGCGCATTCAGCAATGAAGTCGTGCTTCCCGTCTGGGTGGACGTCATGAACTCCACCTTTGCCAGGTATCAACCGATGGAGATCGTCCAGCCCGCCGGAATCCAGAAATACAAGATCTGCCGCAGCTCCGGTCTCCTCGCGACGGACAAATGCTTCGAGATGCTGCCGGACCCGGCCACCGGGGAACTCGTAAAGCACCCCACCACGTATTTTGAGATCGGCACCGAAGACCAGGCGCCCAAAGAGGCCTGTGATGTGCACGGACAGGTGCAACGCAGCCTGGCCGTCACGAATAACCTCGCGCCCAACGTCGGGCCGGCTCCCGCCAGGGGCCAGCAACAGTGGCCGCGAGCCGTCCTTGCCGTCAACACCGAGGGCATTGCCGCCGTGCCGATAAAGGCGCCCACCATCGTGGGAGCCGTGGATCCCTACCATTCCGTAAAGCCCGAGGAAACGCCGGCAAGCTCCCCTGCCGCCGGGACGGCCAGCGCCGGTGGGTCGCCCACCCCCGCCGCATCCAAGTCGCCCGCCGAAGTGGAAGTCCGCCGGGCCGAGCAAGTGCGTCCCGTCGATCAACCCACGCAGGACGGCGCTATCAAGATCGAGCCGCCGGCGCCCATCGAGTTCTGAGGCTTCGCCCCTTTTGGGGCATTGCCGGGGCGTTGCGACATTCAGGATTGAACCCTCGAAAAGCGTTCGAGTTACGGCAAATCCACAAAAGTTTCAAAACGCCGATTTCTTCTAACCCTTTCCAGATTCCGTTGTCTCTGCTCATACAATGAAAACATTCACCCGTTTGCTTCCACTCCTTACCGCCGGAACGCTTCTTGCCACTTTTGTCACGATGCGGGCCCAGGATGCTCCCCGGGACCCACCCGAGCATCGGGGATTCGGCGACCCGCTGCAATTCCTGACGAAGAAACTCAATCTGTCCGCCGAACAGCAGGCGCAGATCAAACCGATCATCGAAGCCGCGCTTCCGGTCTTCAAAAAGATTCACGAAGAGGAAAGGGCGAAGATGGAGGGCGCCATGGAAGTGGCCGTCAGTGAGGTCAAGGCCACGCTGAATCCGGATCAAAAGGAGAGCCTGGACAGAATCCTGGCGCAAATGCACGAGCATGAAATGCATGGCGCCCCGGGACGTTCCTGGCATCCGCCCATGGACGCGAAGCCGGCGCCAGCGCCTTCCGCGACCGCCGCGCCCTAGCATTTTTCACCAGAGCGGAATGGCGCGCGGGCGCCGGGAAGCAAAAAATGCTCAAAAACCCCGCCAAAAGCGTGCGGCGAAACGAATCCTCAAGAAGAAAGAAGTAACCCCCCTATGAAAATACTAAAGAAAATCCTAATCACATCAGCCATTCTGGCTGCGCTCACGAGCACCCTGGCATTTGCGGACGCCACGGTGGTACTGATTCCGAACAACCACGGTTCGTACAACCAAATATTCTCGGTGCCCGACAGTTCAGCCATGGTTGGCCTTTCGGTGAACGGCAGCGGCGGTTCGAATGTGCTGGGGAACAGCGCCTGCACGGCGGACAGTTGCAGGGCAAGAATGATGGATCGCGCCCACGGCAGCAGCGCGGTTTATCCCGACACGACGGTGACACTGCGGGATAATGCCCACGGTACGCAAGTGCCGCGGTAGCGCCAAAGCAACCGAAAACAGCAGTTCCCCCCAGGATGGCGGGTTTTGCGCAGATCGTGTAAAACCCGCCACGTTTTTGGCTTGGACGCCCCGGGCCATGGAGCCTCCTACAGAGGGCTTTCACATTGCGGAGCGCTTTGGCCTGCATCGTGCTTAGCGGGGCGGAGTGCGCTCGATCCTGCTCGGGCTGGTGTTCGCGGCCGCAATTTTCCTGGTAGAAGATGTTCACGCTGCGGGAGACATTCCCTTCGAATTCCGCGACGGCTTGATCTGGGTCAAAGTCGAAACGCCCGCACGGTCCTTCAACTTCGTTTTGGATTCGGGAGCGGGAGCGAGCGTCGTCAATCTGCAAACCGCCGCCAGCCTCGGGCTGAAAATGGGACGGGCGCTTTCCGTTTTAGGCGTCGATTCCCAGATGCCCGCCCGGTATGCGGACGGGTTCGCGGGGCGGGTCGGGGGTGTCCCGGTGAACGGCTCCATGCTGGCAATCGACCTGGGTGAGGCCAGCCGTTCGTGCGGCCGCCGGATCGACGGACTCATCGGTGTCGATTGGTTTCGAGAAAAGGTAGTGGAGATCGATTTCAGGAGAAAAACCATCCGCCTCGTCGAACGGCCTCAAACGAGCGCGGAGGGAGGATCGTTGCCGATCATCGACAGGAACGGCGCGTTCTGCGTCCCGGTCGGGGTGAACGGACGCAAGCCTTGCTGGGTCCGGCTGGACACGGGCTGCAATACCGCGTTGCAATTTGTCGTGGACCGCCGGACGGCAAGCGCCTGGTTGCGGACATCCATCGGCCTTGCCGCCTCTTCGGGGCGCCTGGCTTGCGGCGAGGTGCAGCTCGGCGACAAACGGCTGGACGGCGTGAAGATCGCCCTTCACGAGCGGGAGATTTTCCCGGGGGAATCGGGCCTGCTCGGCACCGGGATCCTGTCGAAATTCAGAGTGACAATCGATCTAAGGGCCAATCGGCTTTTTCTCGATCGGAATTGACCGGCCTCGCGCTTCGCCCTCCGCGGCTCGCATTTTGCTTTATGCGGGAAAGAGGAGTCCGCAGAGACCTTTGAGAATCCGCGGCATTATGTGATAAGATATAATGTGATAGATTCGCGAATCCCGATGGATCTCAGTAAATTTTCATCACAGGATTTCGACCGCGGCGCTTCCCGGCTCAAGGAGATCGCGTGGTTCGTCATCCGCAGAATCTTTTTCCAAACGTCAACGCCCATGCCTTCGGCGCTTCGGGCCGCCCTGTTGCGCCTGTTCGGGGCGAAGATCGGGGCCGGCGCGATTATCCGCGCGAATGTGAACGTCACGTTCCCGTGGCGTTTGTCGATGGGCGACCATGTCTGGCTGGGCGAGGAAGTCATGATCCTCAGCTTTGCGCCCGTCATGATTGAATCCAGCGTCTGCGTCTCGCAGCGCGCCTTTCTCTGCACGGGCACGCATAATTTTTATCTCCCGACATTCGATTTGCAATTCAAGCCGATCACGTTGCGCTCGGGCTCCTGGGTGGCCGCGCAGTCGTTCATCGGCCCGGGGGTCGAAGTCGGAAACGGGAGCGTCGTCAGCGCCGGAAGCGTGGTGATGGAAAACGTGCCCGCGCACTCGCTCGTCCGCGGCAATCCCGCCGTGGTCGTTCGCGCTATCGAGCCGGTGTAGCCAAACGCGTGCGGTTCCTCTTTCTCAACCAATATTTTCCACCGGATCCGGCGCCGACCGGAATTCAACTCGCCGAACTGGCGGAGCATCTCCGCTCGCGCGGCCACCAGGTCGATTTTGTTTCCTCCGGCCAGGACTATCGCCGTAAAAATAAACGGGGCCGGCTCCGGCGGGAATTCAAGGCTCTCGGGACTATCCTCGCAAACGGCCTCCTCGGCCCGCGGCCGGATGTCGTCCTCTCGGCGAGTTCACCGCCCTGCCTGCTGGCCGTGGCCACCGTCGTCGCCCGGCGGCGCGGCGCGCGCTCGGTCCATTGGCTCATGGATATGTACCCGGAATTGGCCGTGGCCCTCGGCGAGGTGAAACCGGGGCGGCTCTCCCGCTTCATTCAATCCGTGATGGGCTGGGGTTACCGGCACGCCGCCCTGCTCGTCGCGCTGGACGACGACATGGCCGCCCGGTTGAAGAGCGCGTACGGAGTGCCATCGGAGACAATCCATCCGTGGGTAAGCGAACCGATGCTCGAAGCGGCGGAGAAAGCCGGCGCGACGCCCGAAGAACCGTGGACGTGGATTTACTCGGGCAACCTGGGTCGCGCGCACGAATGGGAAACCATCCTGCGAGCGCAGGCGCTGGTCGAGCAGGACGGCTCGCCGATCCGGCTAAGATTCCAGGGAGGCGGCCCGTGCTGGGCGCCCGCGCAGGCTTTCGCCCGGGAGCTGAACCTGCGGCAATGCGAATGGAAAGACTATGTCGAGGAAGCCGCGTTGCCGCGGTCGCTGCTCCGCTGCCACGCGCTGGTCGTGACGCAAAGACCGGAGACGCAAGGCTATCTCTGGCCTAGCAAACTGGCGCTCGCGATGAATCTCTCCCGGCCCATCCTCTGGATCGGGCCGGTGGATGGCGCCATCGCCCGGAGCCTGCGCGATCTCCCGGGAGCCGGCATTTTCGCCCCGGGCCGCGCCGAGGAAATTGCCCGGTGGCTGCTGGCGACGGCATCGAATGGTTCCCCCGCGACCGGGAGAGCCACGGAGGGCCGTCAGGACAGAGGCGACGCGCTGGCAACGTGGGCAGGATTGCTGGAAGGGCTGTGAAATCTCAGGACACCGCCGACGGCAATTTTGGGAATCGACGCCCATGCCTTAGCCGCTCGATGAGTCTCGCTTTGCGAAGATTTGGATCATCCGGCCACAGGTAATGGCTCTTGTTGGTGCGAGTTCTCGCCACGATCCGGCCATCGTCCAGCACGTCGGCGACCGTCCAATACTTGTTGACCAGGTAATAGTAAGAATCACCGTGCTCAGCGGGGTGGATTTGACGCGCGCGCACACCCGGATGGGTCGAAACCTTCTGCTTGTGGTAAACGATGGGATCGCCGACCCCGATTTTGGCTATCGCCGGCTTCTGACCACCGTGCGTTCCAAAGACGATGAAAGTAAGCACAGCAGGCGCCAAGATCAGCGGGACGACGATCATCAGCGTCATCATAATACCAATAGAATAGCACATAATGTGCCGTTTGCGTTCGACTATTTCTTGACACATCGGGCAATAAAGCTGTAATTATGGCCGTATGAAAACTACGGTCGATCTTCCGGATGCCCTTTTACAGCGGGTCAAGATTGCAGCCGCCGAACGGCGTACGACGCTAAAAAAGCTGGTTATCGAAGGACTTGAGCACGTCATTAGCTCTCCCGAATTTGTCGATACGGTGCGCGGCGAAGCGCTTGCCCGTTTCCGCCGAGGCTTCCATTTGGGAGAAAATCCCCTCTCTCGCGAGGCTGCTCATGAACGCCATCCGGTTTCTTGATACCAACATTCTCGTCCATGCTCTCGATCTGGATGCGGGTCCAAAGCGCCGGACCGCTTTGCGCCTGATAGAAACCGGCTGGCAAGTCCCAGGCGAAACCGCGCTGAGCGTCCAAGTGCTCCAGGAACTGCACGTGAACCTCGTTCGCCGGGGTCGCAGCATTGCGGAAGCTACTCAAATCGTGCGTGACTTTTACCACTGGCCCGTTGTCGAGAATACCTTGCCACTGCTTAACGATGCGCTCGATATTCAGGCCCGGTGGCAACTCTCGTTGTGGGACGCGCTGATTGTCGCCGCCGCCCGCGCCAGCGGAGCCGGTGAACTCTTGACGGAGGATCTGAACCACGGCCAGGACTACGGCGGAGTTCGTGCCCGCAACCCATTTGTCCAGACCTAAGAGGTTGTGGCATGCCCTCCTCACACCTCTGCGGGAAGAGGAGGCTGTTTTGAGTCAAGGGTTTCCCGCGCATCGACAGTTGGCCGCGCTGGTGTAGTGTGGTAGTCGATGGCACTTTCCTCCGAAGTGGTTCACCGGCGGTTGCGCGCGGCGGCTCTCAAATGCCGGTGGTCGCGCGGGGCGCGTTTCGTTATTTCCGGGACGGCGGTGTCGCTGTTTTTTCTCATTGTCATGGTGCTCGGCGATGCGCAGTTCCACTTCGGCGCGATCGGGCGCTGGGCCGGATTTTTTCTGACGGTGTCGAGTTTCCTGGCGGGGATCGCGCTGGCTCTGCCGGCATGGTTTTCTCCGATGTCGGAGGCGAGCGTCGCGCGGCGCATCGAAACGGTCTGCGCCGGGTCGCGCAACGTGCTCATCCAGGCCGTCCAGTTCGACCGGGAATTTGCGGCGGGCTCGCCGATGCGGGCGGCGCTTTTCAGCGAGATGCACGATCCCTTTTCGGAGGTGCGCTGGACCGAGGTGTTCGATCTCGATCTTTTGAAGAAGCTGGCGGCGGCCCTCGGCGTGGTGGCGCTTTCGCTGACTCTCTGGGCTGTCGTGAAGCCGGCCTATTTTAGCAATTCGATGGCGCGCATTTTTCTGCCCGCCGGGAAAATCGCTCCGCTTACACGGACGCGGATCAGCGGATTGACGCCGGGGGACGCGCAGGTGGTCCATGGCGGCGAATTGACGGTCACCGCTACGATTGCGGGGGAGGCGCCGCGGGCGGCATGGATCTGTTTCCGGGAGGCGGGGTCGGATTGGGAACGGACGCTGATGGATCGGGAGGTGGGAGCGGCGGAGTTCGATTTCCATCGGAAGGAAGTTCTCGCCCCGCTCGATTATTACGTCGAAGCAGGCGACGCGCGTTCGGAGACGCACAGGATCAGCGTGAGGCCGCGGACGGCGGTGCGGACGCTCCTCTCGGAGATCGAACCGCCGGCCTACACGAAGGCGGCAAAGAGCTTTCTGAAGGATGTCGCAAGGATTCCCGACGTTCTGCCGGGGTCGCATCTGGCGCTGACGCTCGAATTCAACAATCCGCTCGCGGAGTTGCGGGCGGAGGGAAACCAGCAGCCGCTGCCGGTCGAAAAGATCGACGACGCGCGGTGGCGCATCCGGTCGAAAGTGATGGGCGACGAGACGATAAAGGTGGCGTATCGGGATGCGGACGGCACGCCGGATACGGAGAGCGTGCAGGTTATGGTAAAGGCCGATCCGCCGCCGAAAATCGTCGTGAGCGAACCGGCGGAGGGGAAGGAATTGTTCGCGACGCGCGAGGCGTCGCTCGGGATAACGTTTACGAGCACGGCGGGTTTCGGGCTCGGGTCGGTGGCGCTCTATCGGAGCACGGATGAGAAGGCGGACGCGCAACTCGTGCAGGAATGGAAGGAAGCGGCGGGTTTGAAGTCGTTCACGACGGAGGCGCGGGTGCCGCTTGGGAAATTCACGGCTCTGGATGACGAGCGGGTGACGTTCTGCGTCATTGCCAGGGACAGGAACGACGTGACCGGGCCAGGCGTGGCGATCTCGCGGCCAATCGTGGTATCGCTTCGGACAGGGGAAAAGCTGAAGGAAGAAGCGGAGAAGAAGTCGGCGGGGCTTCAAAGCGCTCTCGAGGAACTGCTGAAGATGCAGCAGACGAACCTCGACCAGACGCGGGCGAACTCGGGAACCGCGGATGCAAACGCATTTCTGCCGCTGTTGGTCAGGCAAACAAAGATTGGCGATCTTGGGAAGGAACTGGCGGCATCCGCGGAATCGATCTCGCCCGGATTATATCCCGCGTTGCACGAGGTGAGCGAAGGGGAGATGCCTGCGGCCATCGTCGCCTTGCGGGACGCAAGCGCTACAGGGGATGCGAGCGCCCCCGGCGGCGGCGAGCGGAGCCAATCCGTAAGCGAGGCGATAAGACTGGAGGCGGCGATCCTGGCGCGATTGCGCGGCGGCTCCTCGACCATTGAAACCGACAACCGGAAGGCGCAGGTCGAGGAGATCGTCGCCGGCATCGAGGATCTGGCCCGGAAAGAGAAAGCGATTCTTCTCGAAACGGGGAAGGCGAACGACCAGTCGGCGAAGGATTTGTCGGATCGGCAGGACGCCCTGGCCGATGCGTCGCTCAAAGTGAAGGGCGACCTGGAAATGAACGCTCAGAACGCTTCTCTTGGCGACGAGGATTTTCGGAATCGCCTGAAGAAAGTGGTGGCGATGTTCGGCGAGTTCCGGATTTACGAGGAGATGCTCGCGGCGGCGGACAAGCTGCAAAGCAAAGGATTTCCAGCGGCGGCGAACGTGGAAAAGGGAGTGACGGGCAATCTTGAAAAGATGATCGACCTGCTGAACCAATGGCAGCTCGCGCAAGCGGGTGAAAAGGTGAACGAATTGAAAAAAGAGCTCGAGGGATTGGAGAACAAGCTTGGGAAGCTCTCGGAGATACAGCGGGAAGTTTTGGAGAAGAGCAAGGAGATGGCGCACAAAGACCAGTTCCGGCCCGAAGACGAGGCGACGGCCAAGGAAATGAAGGAGACGAAGGATCTCATGGCGAAGGTCGTCGAGAAGATGCTTACCGACGCTCACATTTTTCCCGACTTGAACCCGGCGAACCAGTTGCAGACCGAACTAACCAGCATTTACGAGGACGTTCTTCAGACCGACAAGGAACAGGCGGCGGAAGGAAAGTTGAAGCCGAACGAGATCGCGGTGCAGAAGGAGCAGGGAATAGTGGACGCGATCAACAAGGCCAAGAAAATCGCGGCGGACATGGAGATGTGGCTGCCGAACGCGAACGATACGAGCAAATGGCTGCTCGAGAATTTCGACAAGAGCGAGTTGCCGACGATTGCGAACCTGCCGCTGCCCGACCAATACGAGGATCTTGTCGGCAAATTGCTGGATGAGCAGAAAGGGCTGGACGAGCAGACGCAGGATGCGGCGTCCAACCAGGCCCTCCCGATGAACCCGGCGAACGGCTGGCAGGTCTCCGACGGGCCGCAGCCGGGGTACAGCGCGCAAGGGAAGTCGGGCAACACGCGGCCCAAGAAGAACGAGCAGACGGGCCGTTCCAGCGGCGGGCGCGAGGGGGAGAGCGACGGCGAGATGGCCGGCGACACGGCGGACAACCTGGAGGGAACGACGCCGGATACGCGCCGGACGAATGATCCCATGCAACAGGGACAGGTGGCCGACAACAACGGCCCGAGCGACGCGCGGGCGACCGGCGGGGGAAAGGCAAGCGGCTTCAGCCAGCGGGAAGGGATGGACGGCAACGGGCCGTTGAGGACCTCGAATGCCCCGCGGATGGGGGCCAGGGACGCGCTCGCCGTGCAGCAAGCCCTGCTTGCGCAGAAGACTTCGAAGACCGCCGCGGAAGCCTCGCTGCTTTACCTGCGGGGGGGCGGCCTGTCGGATGCGGCCCGCCTCATGGAACAGTCCGAGACGGCGCTCCAGGAGGGGCGGATGCAGGATTTCGCCGGGCTTCACCGGCGGATCATGGCCCGGCTCAACGAGGCAAAGGGCGAGGTGACTTCCGGCCAGGTGGTCAGCCTGCCTTCGGGCGATTCGGCGCGGACGGCCGAAAAGCAACTTCTTGGCGGCGAGGAAGGAGAAGCGCCCGCCGATTACAAGGAAAAGGTGGCCGACTATTACCGGTCGCTCATGGAAGAGAAATGAGGCGGCGAGCGTTGCGCCTCCTGTTCCATCGCATGGCCGCCGTTGTGGCGCTCGCTGGCGCCGTTTTAGCGCTGGCGCTTCCGCTGGCCGGAGCGGCGGCGGCGGCGGATTTGGGCGCATGGACCATCCAGAACGCCCCGTTTCGAGCGGTGATCCGGCTGCAACAACCGCCCGCTTTCCCGGAAGCCGGCGTGGCGATCGAAGTGCCAGAGTTCGGCCAGACGCGGGAGGATCTGCGCGATGTGCTGTTGACGGACGACGAAGGCAGACCCCTGCCAATCGGCGTGGTCTGGCGCGGAGCGGGCGACCGGGTGCTTCTGCTCGCCAGGGCGCTCGAGGCGGGAAAGGATTACTTCCTTTATTTCGGAGGCAGCCGGAGAATGAGCGAGGGCTGGCTGCCCAAGATTGGGCTGCTGATGGAGACCCGGCGTCTTCCGCCGGGGACCGGATTCGATTCGTGGGAGATGTTGGAGGCCGGCTGGCGGCGCGCGTCCGAAGTCGATGGAGTCGGGTTCGCGCCGGCGATCTACAGCGGCCGGAATCCCTTCGGCGAGAGCGTGAATTTCATGACGCACTACAGCGGTTATCTGCACACGAAAGGGATGTCGGATATTTTTTTATATACTCTTTCGTCGGACGCATCGTTCGTGCTGGTGGATGATATCTACCAGTTCGGGTGGCCGGGGAGGCATTCCCCCAGGGCGGACGCGGGCACCGTTCCGGGGAAGGACGTTCCGTGCGCCACGGAATGGACGAAGATCGATTACTACCAGGCCAAGGGCGGCGATGGAGAGCCGGCGATGGTGCTCGGCCGGCGGCGGGACGGCAATCTCGAGAGCATACCGGCGGCGGAGTGGTTGCATCCCGGCACGAGCACAGTCGCGAGAATCGAAGAAGCGCGCGGGAGACCGGTTCCGCTCGCGACGGTCAAGGTCCATTCCTACATCGGCTACGGCGGCCGATGGTATTACGACACGGAGTGCTCCCTTCCTCCGGAAGGCCTCGAGGGTTGGTCCGTGCAGTGGACATTCGACGATGGCGCGACCTTCACGGGGAACGACTGCCGGCGCGTCATCCCCGGCTCAGCGGCGCGGATGGTGACGGTGAGCCTGACAAACGGAAGCGAGGTTATCCGCGGGACACGCCGGATCATTTTTGGCGGCGATATGCGAAGGGCGAACGTGAACGACCGGGATGACCTCGCGTGGTATGTCGGGCTGTTGAAAGGGGAGACACCGTTGCCATTCAGCGGCAGCCTCGAGGCCGATCTCCTCTTCCTTCGCGATTTTGGCGACGTCGACACGCTCGGGAAATTCGCCGGCGCGTGGTTGAAGCAAAATCTCAATCCCACGATTCCGCTTTGGATCGACGCCGAGGTCGCCTGGCTGAGATTTCTCGCGCAGAGCGATCCGAAACGGGCGCTCGCGGAACTGCACGGGCTAGGCGCCGAGACGCGGCGGGACCGCGCGGCGTGGCTCGATCCGCTCGAACTGGAATTGCTCGTGTTCTACCAGCACGATGCAGGCGCCGCGGACCGCATCAAGCAGATCGCACTGGAAAACATCAGCTCACCCACCGCGCGGATGGCGGATGTGCGGCTGGATAACAAACCGGAAATGTATGCTTTTCTACAATATGACTCACCCCTGGCGCGGATGGCGGACGTGCGGCTGGGAGACCTTTACCGTTTGCTCGGCAAATACCAGGAAGCCGCCGACCAATATATGGCCGTCCAAAAAACCATCGCCGATGACTCCGAACGCCGGAAACTGCCCGCGGAAGACCGCGCGTTTTCCATCACGATCACCGATTTTATCAAGGGCGGTTTCCGCGACGAAGCCTTGCGGGAGCTGGAAATGTGGGAATTCCGGCACCCGATGGCAAAGCTGGACACCGACTTTTTGCTGTTGCGCGCGCGGACGTTGATGCTGTTTGGTCGCTGGAAGGAAGCGCTCGCGGAGATCGAATCGTTTGAAAAGATGGAAACGGACAGCCCATACGAAATCGACGCGGAGTTCTATCGCGCGCGCCTTCTCTACGAGATGGGGCAAAAGGAGGAAGCGCGAAAAATCTGGAGGGAAATCGCGAAGGATTACCCGAGGAACGAACTGGCGGAACCGAGCAAGGAGTGGGCGGCAAAACCGTGAGCCTGGGCTCCGGCTGGGCCTCCAGCACACTACGCAAATCTTCGAGAATCATTCGTAGATATAATTTCTATACTGGAAACGGCCCGATGTCGATAATTTTGACGCTCTTATAATCAACACCGGAGTTAGGCTAGGGCCTTTTGTACCAGAGGCCGCACATATCCCGGTTGCGCAGAGCGCCCGGCCTAGCCATGAGGATGACCGCGAGGATCAGACCAGGGGTTCCATACCAATCCATTTTTCGCGAGGAGGTGACAATCGGCGCGCCCGTCAATACCTTGAATTTCATGCGCCTGCCTTTTGCCCACCGCTTCAGACGCTGGGAAAAGAAGATCTCTTCACCGGCGTAGATCTTCTCGTCGAATCCGCCCGTTTCCTCCCAAGCCGCCCTGGGACAGAAGATGTAAGAGCCCGCCGCCAGTCCGCAGACGGCGGAAATCCTGTTCCACATCCAGGTGAGCGAGGTGGCAAACAGACTGAGGCCTTTCTTGTCAAAGCAGAGCACGGAGCCTCCGGCGCAGACGACGCCGGAGTCGAAACAGCGGATCGTCTCGCCGAGCAGTTCGGGCGTTAAGAAACTATCCGCGTCCAGGAAGATGAACCATTTTCCCCTGGCGGCCCTGGCGGCGCTGTTTCGGGCCCTGGCGATCTGGTTGTGAGGCTCGAAGACGACCCGCGCGCCGGCGGCGGAGGCGACCGCCGCGGTCTTGTCGGTGGAATTATTGTCGCAGACGACGATTTCATAAGAGTCGAAGGACTGCGCCGCGAAACTGGCGTGAACGCAGCCGATAACCTTTGGAAGGAGCGCTTCCTCGTTGAACGCCGGAATGAGGACGCTGATCTCCGGCGGTGTGGGGAGCGGTTCGATAACTGCTACCTCGCCGGCATCCCGGCCGGACGATCCGAGAGTTTCGGCCCCGCCGGGACGGGGTTGTCGGAAGCGGTCACGGGGATGTCCGCCTGGCCGCCGGCGACTACGACTTCGCCATCCTCCCGTTTGCGCAGCTTGGGCCGGCTGTTGACCGAGTTATAGGTAAGCTGGGCGAGCGTTTCCCCGTTGAGACCGACTCGCGTATAAAGGTAGGTCTGGAGGCCGACCAACTGGAGGATGTGGAGTTGATTGGCCCGATCGATCTCCATCGTGGGCGGATTGTTGGTGAGGATGGGGCCGAGTTGCTGGGTCGCGTAAACGATCCCGGCATCCTTGTCCTCGACGCGCACATAGAGCCTGTTGTCCCTTTCCAGCCGGAAGGTGAGCAGGGAAAGCGTTCGCAGACCGCCGGCGCCGGGCCTCCCGTCCGGCACGCCCACAGTTTGCTGCCATATCAGTTTGCCTTCCGATATTTCGATATTGGATGTCGGAGAGCCGAAAAACTTTTGGGCATCGGCGAAATAGACGCTTGCCCGCACCCGGTACATTCCGAACTCGCCGATGGGGTAGAGCGCGGAGAGGTTTGCGCTGCGCTTTACGGTCTCGCCCGCCGGGATCGTAATCGGATTGAGCCCTTGGTCCGGATTGCGTGGCGGAATAAGGCGGCCATCCTCGGTTTGAATCTCGAAGTTACACCACTTCTCGCCGTTACCGTCCTGCAAAGTGATGTCGCGGCCGGCCATGTTCGTGATGCTGATGATGACGGTGACGGGTTCGTAGGCGACATAGAGGCGCCGGGGGATCCTGAGATCGACCCTCACCTGGGCTTCGAGCGCCGGAGCGAGAAAGCCGAGGCAAAGAGCCACCGCGGCCGAAAACGTCATTCCCTTCATAAAGAGTGTGAAAAAAGCAGGCTTATTTTTTTGGGGGATCGCTGCTTGCGGTCCGGAAGCCAACATACTCCGAAGATCCGTACGGTTCGAGAAAAACGCGGCGCGTCAGCAAATTATCGGGGGAATGGTAGGAGCCGCCGCGCACGACGGGGATTTTCGCCGCCTGGTCCCACGAGTCGGTCCACTCGGCGACGTTCCCGGCCAGCCCGATCACACCGTAAATGCTGCGGTCGGCCATGATGGCATTGACCGGGCACCAGCGGTTGTAGCCGTCCACGTTTCCGCCGGCCTTGGGATTGTCATCGTAATCGGC
>Ga0302324_100001554_pt1 | contig 55315 bp, 45 predicted proteins | sample Palsa_T0_1_FD_201949 | JGI IMG/M metagenome (GOLD analysis project Ga0302324, IMG submission 201949) | Peat permafrost microbial communities from Stordalen Mire near Abisko, Sweden - Palsa_T0_1 | ecosystem: Environmental > Terrestrial > Soil > Palsa > Peat permafrost | place: Sweden: Abisko...
CAGAAGTGCTTTTTATTCGAAAGAATTCGAGATTGCTGATCATGGTCGTCGCGATGGCGGCTGCGTGGCCCCTGTTCTCGGCTGGCTCCGCCAGAGCGCAAAGCGCCGGCGGCCTCGACTTCATCGCCCGAATCACGCCTTCAGCAGCACGGCCCGAGCCGGTGCGACAATTTACGTTCTACGTGCTGACCAAAAGTTACAAGGACATATGGAAAGAAGTCGAAGCTCAAGACGTGATTCCCTCCCGAGACCAATTTGTCGCGGAGTTAAAACTATCTCCAGAGCTAAAAGAGTGGCTCAAGACCCACGACGTATTCGACTTGACGATGCCCGGAATCGACAAGCTTATGACCGCGGACGACGTTCTGAAGGTACCCGAATTTCTCCTCGGGTATCAGCGTTCGAACAGCGGCGGGGTAACCGCAGGGGTTCCCAAACCAAAATACCGGGACGCCGACAAAACCGAGAATCCCGCACGATACGAAAAACAGCACCAGGAATACCTGAGCGCGCTGAAAAAGTTCATTCAAGCGCGTCCCGAAACGATTTCTGGAATCGAACTGGAACTTGACGGTGTAAGCCCCCAGCGGAAATGGCTACAGATTCAGGCCGACCACAGCAAACGCATTCAGCGCCTGGCGCCCGATGTCGCCCAGACCGAGTATCTTGCAGGAAAAACGGAAACCGATCTGGATGGCCGCGGGACCATTGCGAGCCTGACACCCGGCAAATACTGGGTGAGCACTCTGGGCCTGGATGCTGACGCTGGGGACGAACGGCTACGATGGGATGTTCCGGTCACCGTGCAAGCCGGACTTACGACTCGCGTTGAGCTTACCAACCTGAATGCCACCGAAGTGCGCGGGTCGACGCCCTAGGCGCTCCGGCGGCTTCTTTCATGGGCACGCCTCTCCTCTGGATCCTCTTCAACCTTTTCGTTCTTGCGGCAGTCGCCATGGACCTGGGCGTGTTCAGCCGCAGGTTGCACAAGGTTGGCCTTCGCGAAGCTGCCAGGTCCAGCTTGGCTTGGGTTGCCCTTTCAACTCTCTTCGGAATTGGCGTCTTGCATTACGCCGGGCATCAGAAAGGCCTCGAGTTCTTCACCGGTTATCTAATCGAAAAGGCCCTAAGCGTCGACAACCTGTTTTTGTTCCTGGTAATCTTTCGGACCTTTAGCGTGGATGAAGGTCTGCAGCACCGGCTGTTGGAGTGGGGGATCTTGGGTGCGCTAGTGATGCGCGGCACAATGATCGCGGCCGGAGCCCAACTCATCGAGCGATTCTCCTGGATCATGTACGTGTTCGGCGCTTTCCTGGTGTACGCCGGAGTGCATATGCTGTTTTCCAAGAAGCATGCGATTCACCCGGAAAATAACCCCGTATTTAAATTCGCGAGCCGCCATCTCCGGATGACCTCCGAGTATCAAGGTCAGCGATTTTTTATTCGCTCGAAAGATAAATGGTGGGTCACGCCGCTCTTCTTGGTGCTCCTGGTGGTAGAGGTCACCGATGTCACCCTGGCGGTGGACTCCATCCCCGCGATCTTCGGAATCACCCGGGATCCGTTCATCGTCTATACCTCGAACGTTTTCGCCATTCTCGGCCTGCGGGCGATGTATTTCCTGCTTGCCGGTGTGCTGAATCGATTGAGATTCCTGACCATCGGACTTTCCTTGGTACTCTTGTTTATCGGAGGAAAAATGATTGGTGAACCGTGGGTGCACATCACCGAAGTGGTGTCCCTGTCGGTTGTGGGAGGGATTCTGGCCGCGGCGTTGGCCGCTTCTTTAGCATTCCCTTCGCCAAGCTCCGGATCAACGGAAAAGCCTTAGTCGGGCTCGCCTTCAAACATGACCCCATCGATATAGCACCACATCCAACTTTCACCGGGCTCGATCGACCGCATGATGGGATGTTTGGTAGCGTGGTAATGCTTGGTGGCATGCTTGTTCTTGGAGCTGTCGCAACATCCCACGTGCCCGCAGATCAGGCACATCCGAAGATGTACCCAACTATCGCCCATCTTCAGGCACTCTTCACAACCTTTGGTCTTTGGTTTGACGTCGCGAATCTGATCGGTATGCGTGCAGACTTCAGCCATTTTGCCCCTCCCAGCTTTATTCTGGTTTACTTTGCCGCGTGAATCGGAATTCGCACCGCGAATCGCGTCTCTCCTGGAACGGAGTGAACGTTAATGTCGCCATTCATCTTCTTCACGACCCGATAGGCAATGTCCAGGCCCAGGCCGGTTCCCTGCCCAACATCTTTGGTGGTAAAGAACGGTTCGAATATGTGCGGCAGCACCTCATTTGGAATGCCCGGCCCGTTGTCCATAATCTCTACAAGCACAAATTCGCTATCTGGCGCGGTGCGCACCGTGAGCTTTCCTTTTCCTTTCATCGCATCCGCGGCATTGTCGATGATATTGGTCCATACCTGGTTCAACTCACTGCCGTGGGCCATTACCTTCGGAAGATCCGTTGCAAATTCTCGAACGACGGTGATTCCGTGTTTCAGCTTGTGGTTCAGGATGGTGAGGGTATTCTGCAGGCTTCTGGTGACATCCACTTCCTGCACCGCTCCCTGATCCATGTAGGAATATTCCTTAATGGCCGTCACCAGATCGGAAATCCGCGCGGTACTGTTCTCCAGCTCGTCGGCCAGGCGGTCCATCTCCAGCAGCGTGGCAAAGCGCACCAGCTCCGGACCCACCGAGTTGCCGGCTGCGTCCGCAAAGCTGTCCAGTTGATCGTCACTCAGATTGGCTTCGCAGATCAGCGGAGCAATCTTCCAGGGCTCGTTCACGCCGTGGGATTCGAGCCAGGCCTGCACCACATCTTCGCGATCGGCCCGCGCGAACTCGTCTTTGTGCTGCGGAGGTTTCAGGGCCGAGCGGATTTCCTCTTCTCGGACCGCTAGGACCCCACAGTCTTCCAGCAGCGGCGAAGCATCCCGGCTGGCCTGTCGCAGTCTCTGCAGGCAATCTCTAAGGGCACTGGCGGATCGCCGCGCCGCGGCGGACGGATTATTTAATTCATGAGCCAGGCCCGCAGAAAGTGTGCCCAGCGCCGCGAGCTTCTCGCTCTGCTGCTCCGCCAGCGTGAAGTTGCGAACCCGGTCGGTAAGCAACCCCACCAGGCGCTGAGAAAGCTCCGGCATGCGCAGCAACAACTCCGGAAATTTGCTCTTGGGAAACTCCAGGACGCGCACATCGGTCACCGCGCGTATGGACACCGCAAACGTTTTCATCCGCGAAAAAGGCAGCACTCCGGTAGGGGTCCCGGCCGGAATGTCGATGGTAGGGCTATCAGCACCGGCATTCTCCCGCCGTCCCCGAAGTTCGCCCTCCATCAACACAAACATTCGGTCGGCCGGCTCGTCTTCATGAACCAGGAATTCCCCTGCGGGAACTCGAAGCTCATGGCTCTGCGAGATGAACCATTCGATGCGCTCGGTGAGGAGATCGCTGAAGATTTGCACCTTGCGCAAGTCCGCGACCACCGCTGCCATGCTGGCTTGATCCATCTTTTCGCTCATGCGTTCCGCCCTCAAGGCGACAGTCACCTTCCGATTCGGGGGCCGACCTACTGTACCTTGGCAAGATATTGATGGATGAATTGAACCACTACGGCGCCTTCTCCAACGCCAGATGCCACACGTTTCACTGATCCGTGGCGCACGTCGCCGACCGCGAAAATTCCCGGCACGCTGGTTTCCAGCAATTTTGGATCGCGATCCAGGGTCCACGACCGCGGTCGTTTGCCGTCCCGCAAAAGATCGGGACCCGACAGCACGAAGCCGAGCTCGTCGCGATCGACCAGGTCTCCGAGCCACGCTGTTTGAGGTTGCGCTCCGATAAAAATAAACAAACTGCAAGCATCGATCTCTTGACGCTCGCGACTCGGGCCACGCTCCACGGTAATGCCCGACAATCGGGACTCGCCGCGCACCCCGACAACTTCGGTATCGGTCCAGACCTCGATCTTCTCCGTCTTTCCAATCTGTTCGACCAAGTAGTGTGACATGGTGGCAGCCAGGGATTCCCCGCGAACTAGCATGACCACCTTGTCTGCAAACTTGGAAAAATGCATGGCCGCCTGGCCGGCAGAATTGGCGCCACCCACGATATAAACGGTTTCGCCCTTGCAGGACAAAGCTTCCGAGGTGCCGCCGCCGTAGTAAACGCCGGCCCCCTGCAGCTTGTTGATGCCGGGTATATCCAAGGTTCGCCATTGGACGCCCATTGCCAGCAACAAGGCATGGCAGGAAATCTCCGTGCCATCGGCAAGCTTGACGCGACGGTACGGGCCCTCCACGCGAACGCCTAGCGCTTCCTGAGGAGCCAGTATCTCCACGTCGAAGCGCATCGCTTGCGCCACCGCGCGTCGTGCCAGATCGCCCCCCGTTAATCCGGACGGAAACCCCAGATAATTTTCGATGCGGGAGCTGAGTCCGGCTTGGCCGCCGGGCGCCTCCCGCTCCACGATCACCGTTCGAAGCCCTTCTGAAGCCCCGTAGACCGCCGCGGCCAGCCCAGCAGGCCCACCACCAATGATTGCCAAGTCGTAAAAATTCGTTTGCGCGTGAGTTCGCAAACCGAGCTTGTCGGCTACCGCTGGAAAAGCCGGTTCGGCGAGCCGCTCGCCGTCGGGGAACAGAATCAAGGGCAAGGTTTCCGCTTCTGGCCCAAGCGATTCAACCAACCGCCGCACTTCCGGATCGGTGGCAGTAAGTTCGATATCGATCCACTGGTACGGCACCTGATTCCGGCCCAGGAAATCTCGCAATTCGTAAGAACGCGAAGACCACCGCGTGCCCAGCACGCGAATTCCTTCGTACAGCGGTCGAAATTGCGACATCCAATCGTGCAGCAGATCGTCCAGCGCCGGAAAAAGCTTCTCTTCAGGTGGGTCCCACGGCTTCATCAGGTAGTAATGGACGCGAGCCTCGTTGATAGCCTCAATGGCCGCATTGGTGTCCGCGTACGCGGTCAGCAAGGCGCGCTTAGCTTGAGGATGAATATCCATGGCTTCGGTAAGAAAACCGACGCCATCCATGTTCGGCATGCGCTGGTCGGCCAATAACAACGCCACCGGGTGGTTCCGTGCCTTTAGTTCGCGCAGCGTAGTCAACCCCGCGCTAGCGGAGTCTGCGCGCATCACTCGATAATTCTGAGAATAGCGGGAGCGCAAATCTCGATCGATGGCCCTGAGGACCTCGGGATCGTCGTCTACCGTCAACACCACCGGTTTTGGCATAGCCCGCTTTAGATGATCCTCGCGGCGCATTCGTTACCATTCGTGCCGCGTTCCCTTGTTCCTGCAGGAAAGCTACAATCCCACCATACACGTGTCCGACCCTCTCTCGAGTGCCATTACCAGCCTGGGTTCCAGCGACGCGGCAGCGCGTCTGGCGGCCGCTACGCAGATCTTCTATCGCGGCCGCAGCAGCGCCGATGCAGCGATATCTTCCTGGTGGGAAGTTCCGGCGTTGCGGCTGCTTCTAGGATCCGAGCCAGTCATAACCGTTGGAATTGCCGTCCATCGGGAGGCATTCGAGCGGATTCGTGCTGCTAACGGGGCCCCGTCTCTGGCACAGATCCCGCCAGACCAAGATGCCGAGGAATTCGAACTGCACTTCCCTGGCCAAATTTCTCTCGACGTGCTCACCAGTCGTGAACCCACCGGACCAGGCGCGATCGCATCATTTCTTTCCAAATTCGGCGAAGGTATTCAGCAGGTGGAGTTTCTGTGTTCCAGCGTCGATCGCGCGACCGAGATATTGAGAGGAACGCTCGGGATCAACCCGGTGTATCCGAAAACTCGCGCCGGGGCCAACGGCTCCAGAATCAACTTCTTTCTGATTCCGACCGGAACCTTCGGAAAAATCTTGATCGAATTGTACGATCGCTCCTGACCGTCCCTAGTTTCCCGCAGACGGAAAGTTTGCGACGGAAAAAATCTGGTGCGCCGCCCGCAGCATTTCGCCCACCGTCCAGGCTTGCGCGATGCACCCGTGCGGCGTAAACGGGGCATCACCTTCGAAGATTTCTCCCAGCGTCCCCAAGCCGTACATGTGCACCGAGATCCCCAGCGGCTCCAGGAAGCGTAATGCCTGCTCGGGGCTTTGGTAGACGCGTAAGTGTGCCAGCACGAAAGGGCCCAACAGCCAACCCCACACCGTACCTTGATGATAGGCGGCATCGCGGTCGCGCGGGCCGCCGCTGTATTGCCCACGATACCCCGGTTCCCGTGGTCCCAGGCTGCGCATTCCGTAAGAAGTCAGTAGATGCTGAGCGCAGATATCAACCACCGCTTTCTGTTGTTCTTCGCTCAGCGGGCTTACCGGCAGCGACACGCTGAAGATCTGATTGGGTCGGAGGGCGGGGTCGTTTCCTATGCCCGGCGCATCGATCACGTCGTAGCAACATTCCCGATCCGCATTCCAGAATTTCTGGAAATTCTTGCGCGCTTTGGCGGAAAGTTTTTCGTATCCACCGCTGGCCTTTCCCAACTTCCGCGCGAACCCAGCCAACGTTTCCAGGGCATTGATCCATAGCGAATTCACTTCAACTGGCTTCCCGGTGCGCGGCGTAACCACCAGATCACCAACTTTCGCGTCCATCCAGGTAAGTTGAACGCCGGGACCTCCAGCGTAAAGTAGCCCGTCGTTAGGATCGACGTGGATGTTATAGCGAGTGCCGTTGACGTGAGCGTCAATCATTCCGGCGAGCACCGGGAAAAGCTCTTGGAGGGTCGTGGTGTCTGCTGTTGCGGCGAAATATTGACGGATGGCTTCGAAATACCACAAAGCGGCATCGACGGTGTTGTACCCGGGCTTACCGCCCGCGTCCGGAAAATTATTCGGCAACATCCCGCCATCCACATAGCGAGCATAAGCGAGAAGAATCTGGCGAGCCACATCGTTCCTCCCGGTCGCCAGCGTCAGTCCGGGAAGCGAAATCATCACGTCGCGGCCCCAATCGCCAAACCAGTGATAGCCCGCGATAATGCTGCGGCCATCGATCTGATCGGGAAGATTTCGCTTCACGATGAATTGATCCGCAGCCACCGCGCACTGCGGCAGCCACCCGGGCCAACCCCCGTTGGGCTTCGGAGTGAGCGCGCCCCAGCGTTCCAGCAAGTCCGCTTGCTGTGCGGCGACTTTCTTCCGGGTGCTCCCGGCATCTATTTCCGGTGAAGCTTCCGTGCTAACCACGAAATTCACCGTGGTGCCGACGTTCAATTTCGCTCGAAACAGTGCCGCAAACAGATGATCGTCGGTATCGTCCAGACCGCGTTCCTTTTCCACCGAAAGAAAACAGTTTCGGTACCATTCATGGCGCGGTTCACACGATGCGCCGACGCATTTTAGATAGAACGGCGTTGCTCCTGGGAACGCTTGGACCGCGACCCCGTTTTCGACCGGATCGATCTGCATGTGCCAGTCGCCCGCGTGGGTGCTGGAGTGGTAGTCCCGGTAGTTCACCAGCCCTTTCACTTCAATCTCGATCGAGGCTCGCCCGCGAACCAGCGAATACTGCACGTATGTGGTGTTTTCTCCCGGGCGCATAATGACTCGTTTTTCGAGCAGTAAATCGGCCACAGCGTAAGTCCACACTGGAGCCATGCCTTCCAGATGAAAGCTTTCGATATTCACGAAGCCTTTGGGATCGACGGTGCCGCCGCTCCATTGATGCGTTGCGAGAGGATATTCACTTCCAGCGTAATGAACGATTTCATCAAAGCCGGCGACCAGATGAGTTCTGCCCACCGGCGGGCGCAATGCCGCGATCAGCAGACCGTGGTACCTGCGGGTCATCGCTCCCGCGATGGTGCCGGAGGCAAAGCCGCCGATGCTGTTCGTCACCAGCCATTCGCGCGCGGTCGCCGCTTCGAAATTCCCGCAAACTTCGCGGCCAAACTGCACGATCGGTTCGATGGTCAAACCGCACGCCCCAGAATTAACTTTTCGCGCTCGACTTCGCTACCGGCTTCAGCCACTTGGTCATCAAGCAACGCCCGTGGTCCCGATAATCGAGCCGACGGTACAGGCTAACAGCGGCATCGTTCTGCGGGTCGACTTCCAAGTGAATCGCGTTGACGCCCAGCGCCCTGGCTCGTCCAGCCACGAATTCCATCGCCTGCGTCCCGAAACCCTGCCCGCGGAACTTGGGTTCCAGGTAAAGCTCGTCGATAAACGCCTCCCGCCCGTGGTACTCAAAACTGAATCCGAGCGTCAGAATGACATAACCGGCGGTCTGATTGCCCACATCGATTAACCATGCTTTTCCAAAATCAGGGTGCGCCCGGAACAATATCCAGGCATGGCGAACCGCTGCTACCTCGAATGGCACCACGGGATCTTGCGCCGCCAATTTGCGCATCATGGCGATGAGACAATCCAAGTCGTCGCCCGTGGCTTCCCGTAACCGTAACTCGGCTTTTGGATCGCTATTCACCGCTCTGTTCGATCAACTTGGCCACTAGGCCGCTCCATCCGGTTTGATGACTGGCACCCAGCCCGGCGCCATTGTCGCCGTGAAAATACTCGTAGAAAAGAATCAGATCCCTCCAATGCGGATCGGATTGAAATAGCTCTGCTCCGCCGGACACCGGACGGCGTCCTTGCGGGTCCCGCAGGAAAATGCGGGTCAGCCGCCGCGAAATTTCGGCCGAGACTTCCCACAAATCCAGCTCCTTTCCTGAATTCGTTGGGCATTCGGCTCTAAAATCCTCGCCATAGTAATAATGAAATTTCTGCAGCGACTCGATCAAGAGATAGTTAACCGGAAACCAGATAGGCCCTCGCCAGTTGGAGTTGCCACCGAAAATCCCCGTCGCCGATTCAGCCGGCTCATAGTCCACGCGGCTGACGTGCCCGTCCACGGTGACTTCGTAAGGATGATCCAGGTGGTAGCGCGACAACGCCCGTATCCCGTAGGGCGACAGAAACTCGGTTTCGTCCAACATGCGAGCCAGCACACGTTTCAGTTGTTTGCGGCTTACCAGCGATAACAACCTTCGCACACCTCGCGCGGAATGCTCGGTCATCTCGATGTGCTCGCCGATGTCGGCATGATTGTCAATGAACCACTGCATGCGCCTTTTGAAACCGGGCAAGCGATCTACGATTTCAGGCTCCAGGGTCTCCACCGCGAAAAGCGGGATCAATCCAACCATGGAGCGAATCTTGATGAAGTCCTCATTTCCATCGGGCAAATGAAGAACATCGTAGTAAAACCCGTCGGTGTCGTCCCACAGAGAACGCGCTTCCGTTCCCACATCGTTCATGGCATGCGCGATGTTTACGAAATGCTCGAAGAATTTACTGGCGACATCTTCGTAGGCGGTGTCTTCCTTCGCTAGTTCCAGTGCAATCGCCAGCATATTCAGGCAATACATACCCATCCAGCTGGTGCCATCGGATTGTTCCAGATGCCCGCCCGTCGGTAGCGGTGCGGACCGGTCAAAAACGCCGATGTTGTCGAGCCCCAGGAACCCACCCTGGAAGATATTCATGCCGTCGGGGTCTTTGCGGTTCACCCACCAGGTGAAATTCAAGAGCAACTTGTGGAATACCTTCTCCAGGAACTTGCGATCCGCGACTCCGCGCAGCCGGCGCTCAATCTTGTACACTCGCCAGGCAGCCCAGGCATGCACTGGCGGATTCACATCGCCGAAAGCCCATTCATAGGCTGGTAGCTGGCCGTTGGGATGCATATACCATTCGCGAAGAAGCAGGACCAGCTGATCCTTGGCAAAATCCGGATCGACCAACGCGATTGAAATGCAGTGAAACGCCAGGTCCCACGCTGCATACCAGGGATATTCCCATTTATCCGGCATGGAAATGATGTCATCGTTATAGAGGTGGGTCCAATCCTTGTTACGGCCCTGCAGGCGTTCTTTCGGTGGTGGCGGGTTGCCAGCATCACCGGCCAGCCAGGTGCGCACGTCGTAGTGATAATGCTGTTTGCACCACATCATTCCGGAGAGAGCCTGCCGCATCACAAGTTTCGAATCGTCGGAGAGCTCCTTGGGTATTCTCGATGCGTAAAATTCATCGGCCTCGCTCTGCCGAAGGGCGAATAGCGCGTCAAATCCTTCAGCAAAATCGTTGGCTGCCGGCACGCCCGCTGCGCGATCGGGCTGCCCCGGTGGCAGAACGGTTCCAACCATCCTCGAATCGGCGCCCATAAATCCGAGAGGGCCCGTATCGGTCAGCCGAAGCTTTAACGTGCGGGATTCGCCGGGCCCCAGCAGCAGGGGATAAACAGCAGCCATCTTGGTTCCCATTTGGGCGGGGTTGACCGCGGCCTTGTCGCCATTGATCACGAACGAATGAAAGGCGTCTTTAACGTAAGAACGACTCTGGATGCCAAACAGCCGCTGATAGTTTGTTTCATTTTCCGTGAAGATGAGTTGTGGTTGCCCCTCACAAAGAAACCACCGCTTGCCGTATTGCCAGTGCTGGACCTCAGCACTCACTGCCCCGGGCCAGGCGGGAGCCGTGCGAATCACCGGTCGACGCAAATCCGGTCCCCAGGACCAGGTGTTTCGAAACCACAAGCTGGGCAAAGCTTGTAATGTTGCCGGCTCAGGTCCCCGGTTCACCGCGGTGATTCTAATCAGGATGTCTTCTACGTCGGCCTTGGCATACTCAACGAAAATATCGAAGTACCGGTTCTCGGCAAAAACGCCGGTATCGATGAGTTCGAACTCCGGTTGATCCCGACCGCGCCGGCGATTCTCCTCCACTAATTGCTGATAGGGGAACGCGGCCTGAGGGTATTTATACAGCGCACGCATGTAACTGTGCGTGGCGGTCGAATCCAGATAGAAATAATATTCCTTAACATCCTCGCCGTGATTTCCTTCATGCCCGTTGAGCCCGAAGAGCCGCTCTTTTAGTATCGGGTCGCGCCCGTTCCACAGCGCCAACGCAAAGCAGATCATCTGATGGCGGTCGCTGATCCCGCAAATGCCGTCTTCCCCCCAGCGGTAGGCGCGGGAGCGCGCGTGATCGTGAGGAAAGTATTCCCACGCGGTGCCCCCGGGGCTGTAATCTTCGCGAACGGTTCCCCATTGCCGCTCCGAAAGGTAAGGACCCCATCGCTTCCAGTGTTTCTTTCGGGTGCGTGCTTCTTCGAGGCGTTTGTCTTCCGTGGTCGTAAGTCGTGGCACGAGGGTGTCCTAAACGATAGTTTCCGTTCGAATAGAAGCTAGCTATGGTCGCATGGCTTCTGTAAGTAAATAAATAAGGGTCGGGCTTGGCGACTATCCAACCCGCGGCACTGCTTTGGCCTCGCTTGCGGTCGTAGCTGAGCTAGAAACAACTGTGAAGTCCGGCCGAAGCACTTTTCCCCGGCTTGTAGTCTAATGGCAATGGTCAGCAGCATACGCCGTCTGAACCGAGTGTCCAAGGAGTTCGAATCATGCCCGGCTCAAGCAGTCTTCAGAGATCACCTGTGAACTTTTGTACGGCTAATCTGACCATCCTTTTGATGGCCCTCCTGAGCGTATTGCCGGTACGTGCCCAGGAGCGGCCCGCCGACAACACCCTGAGAAAGCTGAACGAATCGGTGGATGCATTGATCAAGAAGGTTTCGCCGAGCGTGGTGCAAATCCTGGTGACCGGCTACGGACCGGTCGAATCCAGTGAACACGGCAACACCGCTGTGGTGATCGGACGGCAGCGTGCCATCGGTTCTGGATTCGTGGTTGACTCAGACGGTTACGTTCTGACCAACGCGCACGTCGTCAACGGTGCGCAACGCGTCCAGATCGTAGTGCCCACGGGAAATGGCGACGGCTCGCTCCAATCGATCCTTTCCGCACGAACAAATATCGTGCCGGCGCGAGTCGTTGGCGTAGCGCGAGACGCAGATCTGGCGTTACTGAAAATGGACAACGTGAAACTGACGGCCTTGCCCCTCGCTTCTTACCGGAATATCCGGCAAGGAGAAGTGGTGCTGGCTTTCGGGAGCCCCGAGGGCCTTCGTAACACGGTGACCTTGGGAGTGGTTTCGTCTGTCGCCAGGCAGATCGATCCCGACTCGCCGATGGTGTACATTCAAACCGACGCGCCGATCAACCCGGGAAATTCCGGTGGCCCGCTGGTTAACGTGGATGGCGAAGTGGTGGGAGTGAATACGTTCATTTTGTCGCAAAGTGGCGGCAATGAAGGGTTGGGATTTGCGATCCCCAGCAGCGTGGTGAACCAGGTCTATCAGCAGCTGCGAAAATTTGGTCACTTGCATCGGACTGAAATTGGAGTTGGGATTCAAACCATCACCCCGGTGATGGCGGCCGCACTGAACTTGCCTCACAGCTATGGGGTCATCGTATCGGACGTGCTGCCGGACACCCCTGCCGCCGCCGCCGGCATCCGCATCGGTGACGTGCTCTTGTCCATTGATGGAAGACTGGCAGACAGCGTTCCCTACGTCTCGTTCCGCCTGATGTCCGTCAGCAGCGGAGAAAAAGTGCACATTGAATTGTTGCGCGGAAAAGAACGTCTGGCTTTCGACGTCCCGGTGATCGAGCGGGCCGACAATATGGATCAGATCACTTCTCTCGCCGACCCCGAAAAGAATCTGGTCAGGCCACTGGGAATTCTGGGAATCGAAATCGATCAAAAAATCGCGGGAATGGCGCCAGACTTGCGCGATCCTTACGGGATCATTGTCGCAGCACGCTCCACGGAAGCCACCAGTGATATTCCGCTCAACTCTGGCGACGTTATCCGCACCCTGAATGGCGAGCCGATGACGACGCTGCAACGCCTGCGCGACGCTCTGAAAGCGCTTCAGCCCGGCGCTCCGGTAGTCTTGCAAATTCAGCGCGACGACCGCCTGCTATACATCCCCTTCACGCTGGAGCAGCCGCTCTAACTGCGTTTCTCACCTGAGCAGCCCCGTAGCTGCGTTTCAGGCTTTCGAGCATCTCCAAGCAACCGCGCCTTCGATCGCCGGACGGTTCACCGAAAGGTTTACCGAAGAATTCCCGCCGGGCTGCCCCCATCCATGAGCGAAAACCATCCACTGGCAGGCAAAATGATCGCATTGGCCACCAGATAGCTGGTGAGCACCCAGGTGGCTTCATCGGTCGTAGCCGAAAGACTACCGGCAATGTGAGGTAGGGCCACGGAAGCGATAGCGGTGTCCAGCAGCTCCACAAACGTCGGCGGCATCACCGACGCCGCGATTGGGCATGGGCTGCAGTCCGGGCACCAGGCGTCTAGCGAGTTCGCACTTGAATCTTCAGGCACTGGAGGGTCGGTTCCGATTTGGTTAACTTCCGCAAAGAGATCGAGTGTCGATCCACGCGAACTGGGCGATGGCCACCGCACCTCCGCGGAACTCCTTTGATGCCAATCGAGGATGAAATGTATGCAGTGCTGGATACAGCGATCGCTGGACTTCGAGGTTAAATACCTACGTAAGGTTGGCGTCGCAGAAACTGCCCGAAACCCGGCCGGCCAATAAATTGTCCGGCTTCAATAATAGTGCGCCCTCGTGACAATACCGTCCTCGGAACTCCGGTAACCTGAACGCCCTCGAACATCGAATAATCCACACGCATATGGTGGGTTTGCGAGCTTATGGTTTGCTGTTCGATGGGATTGAAAATGACCAGATCGGCGTCCGACCCCACCGCAACGGTACCCTTGCGGGGAAAAAGTCCAAAGAGTTTCGCCGGTGCGGTAGAGACCAACTCCACAAAACGATTCGCTGAAAATCGCTTGTTGTGCACACCGCCGGTATAGATCAGGCTAAGCCGATGCTCGATGCCGGGTCCGCCATTGGGAATCTTCGTGAAATCATCCTTGCCCAACTCTTTCTGTTCCTTGAAGCAAAACGGGCAGTGATCGGTGGACACCACCTGCAAAGTATCCTGCTTTAGCCCTTGCCACAGCTTTTCCTGGTGCCATTTCTCGCGCAGCGGCGGAGTGAATACGTACTTGGCGCCCTCAAAGCCAGGCGCATCCATATTTTCCAGCGACAAGTACAAATATTGCGGGCAGGTCTCCGCGTAAGCCGGCAACCCCCGATCGCGGGCCTCCCGTACTTTCTCCAGCGCTTCGTTACAGGACAGATGAACGATATACACTGGCGCCCCAGCCATCTCCGCCAGAGCAATGGCCCGAGAGGTCGCTTCGGCTTCGGCGGTCGTAGGCCGCGTGAGCGCGTGATATTTCGGAGCTCGCTTCCCTTCCGCCAGCGCCTGCTGCACGATCACGTCGATCGCTCCGCCGTTTTCCGCGTGCATGCAAATCATCCCGGAGTGCTTCGCAGCCTGGGACATCGCGCGAAAAATCGTAGCATCGTCCAGCATAAACACACCCGGATAGGCCATGAACAATTTGAAACTAGTCACGCCTTCGCGTATCAACGGCCCCATTTCATCCAGCTGCGCTGCGGATACATCGGTGATGATGCAGTGGAACGCGTAGTCGATGGTCGCTTTGTCGTGCGCTTTTTTCATCCAAGTATCGAACGCGTGCCGCAAAGTCTGCCCTTTGTATTGAATCGCGAAATCGATCAGCGTGGTCGTACCGCCAAATGCCGCGGCCACCGTGCCAGTCTCAAAGTCGTCTGCGCTGGTGGTGCCGCCAAAGGGCATATCCAGGTGCGTGTGAACATCGATGCCGCCGGGCAGCACTAGGTGTTGCGCAGCGTCGATCACTCGCGTGGCGTTCTCAGCCGGCAATTGGTCGGCGATCGCAGAGATCTTGTCGCCAACGATGCCCACGTCGGCACGCGTCGTATCGGCCGCGGTCACGATCGTTCCGTTTCTGATGATCGTGTCGAATCGCATGATTCAGCTCCGAGCGTCGGGTGACGCCTTCAGGGACCTTTCCCAACTGGTTCGTGTTTGATAGCAGCGGCTAGCCGCCTAGACGCGAGTCGCGCTGTATCGCGGCACGACCTCGCGACCATACACGTCCAACGTATCTTCCTCTTCGCCACACATCAGATAAATGTTGAACTGGGTCACGCCGACACTTTTCAGCTTTTCCAGCTTCGCAAGGTGCTTTTCAACGGGTCCAATCAGACAGAAGCGGTCCACGATTTCATCGGTGACAAAATTAGCGTTGTCGCTGCCAACTTCGCAGTGATGCAGATAATCGTAGCCGCCGCGGTTACGAACAAAGGACACCAGACTCTCCGGTAAGTCTTCCGGCTTATATTTCGAAACTAAATCCACTACGTGGTTGGAGACCAGCGCCGGAAACCAGCGAACGCGGTCGCGAGCAACCGCATCATCGTTCGACACCCACACCGGAGCAGCAGCCATCACCCGAATTTCCGCAGGGTCGCGCCCCGCCTCGCGCGCCCCTTCATGGACAAAACCCAGACACCAGGAAATCAAGTCCGGATCGGCAAATTGCAGAATCACGCCATCACCGATGCGGCCCGCAGTCCGCAGCGCTCTTGGCCCGTAGCCCGCGACCCAAACCGGGGGGACGCCTGCAGTCGCCCACGGAAAGCGTGCGTTCGCACCTTCGTGTTCAACAGAGTGTCCGGCGTTCAGTTCTCGAAACGCCTTCACGAACTTTTCCAGATTTTCCAGCGTGGTCGGTTTCTTTCCCAAGACCCGCCGGGAGCTGTCTCCCCGGCCGATACCCATTTGCATCCGTCCGTGAGAAATCAGATTGAGCGTTGCGAACAAGCTCGATGCTACGGTTAAATCGCGCACCGCCGGATTGGTGACGCACGTACCCAGCCGCATCGTCTTGGTATTCGCAGCCATCAACGTCAGCAACGGGAACGGCTCCATCCAGATGACGTGAGAATCGAAAATCCACGCATCGGCGAAGCCCGCAGCTTCCGCCTGGCCGGTGAGGCTGACAATGCGATCGACGGAGATATCCGGCTTGATGGTGATCCCCAATTCCATCGAACTTTCCTCTCAGACCGCTGCTAGCGCGGCCGCCCGCTTCTTGCTGTCAGTACAAAGTACACTACAAAACTCACCGCGAAACCTACGAACCACGCGTAGTTGTACAACACCCGCAGCGGCGGCACCACTAATCCTATGAACGCGACCGCCGCTCCCGCACCAAGAGCGGAAATTGCCTGCAAATGGAACCCGTGACGATATTCATATCGGCCGCCGCGCAGATACAAATCATCAACGGATAACATCTTCTTCCTTACCACGAAATAATCACAAATGAGCACGCCCGCGATTGGTCCCAGGAATCCAGAGTAGCCGACCAGCCAACCAAAAATATAACTTCCATAGTTGGCCATCAATTTCCAGGGCTGCATCAGCACGCCCACCGCGCAAGTGATCAGCCCACCGGTGCGGAAGCTGATGCGACTCGGCGACAGATTCGAGAAATCGTTCGCGGGTGAAACCACGTTGGCGGCAACGTTGACGTTCAGCGTAGCCACCAGAAGCGCCAGCATCGCCAGTACCACCGCCCAGGGATTGCCTAGCCGCGCGAGCACCGCGACTGGATCCCACAGCGCCTGACCAAAAATGATTAGCGTGGCCGACGTGACCGCGATTCCGATAAACGAATAAAACGTCATCGTCGCCGGTAGACCCAGCGCTTGACCAACCACCTGATCGCGCTGGCTATGAGCATACCGCGTGAAATCCGGGATATTCAGCGAAACGGTAGCCCAGAAGCCCACCACGCCGGTTAGCGACGGAACGAAAAAGTGAAAGAAATCGCCGAAGCTTTGGAATTTGGAAGGAGTAGATAGCATCGGCCCGAACCCGCCGGCCCTTCCGCGAGCCCACAAAAGTAACGCCAAACCGATCAGCAGCAGAAACGGTGCTGAAATTCCTTGCAAAAGGCGAATTGTTCCAATCCCACGGAGAATCACCAGAACATTCAGGATCCAGAAAAAAGCAAAACACAGCGCCGCTCCGTAGGAAAAATGGCTCCAGCCGGGCGCCAACGCAAGAATCATGGCGTTGATGGCTTCACCGCCAATCCAGGTTTGAATTCCGAACCAGCCGCACGCCACCAAGGCGCGAAGAATCGCGGGTACATTCGCGCCCAGAACGCCAAACGAAGCGCGCGCAAACACCGGAAACGGAATACCGTACTGCGCGCCGGCGTGCGCATTCAGCAGCATTGGAATCAGCACCAGAACGTTCCCCAAGAAAACGGTGAAGAGCGCCTGCTTCCAGTCCATGCCGCCCGCGATCATGCCGCTAGCCAGCATATACGTCGGAATATTCACGCTCATGGAAATCCACAGCGCTGCATAGTTGTAAGTACGCCAGGTCCGCCGAGCTGGCGATACCGGCGCAAGGTCTGTGTTATACAGACTTGCGTTGTACAGCGAGCTGTCGCAAATCGGCTGGTTTACAGGCACGTGGTGGTATGCGCCTGGAACATTGAAACGATTCCACATCGTCGCAGGCGATGCGAGAGTCTACTCTTGCCTACCACTGCCTACAACTCTTGCGATGAGGGTCAGAGATGGGTTCGCTTCGCGATTTCCCTTGCGCGAATATCGCCCCGTCGACTCAGGTCCGATGAAGTAGCATGGGTGAGGAAAGACGCCGGTTAGGAATTTGGCCGAGGCCTGCATTTACTCCTAAAACAGGCAAAACCCAACAAACGGAAGCATTTCACGGTTTTCCGGACTCGCTTGGCCTACTTTCCTAAGCCGCGTAAGCCCTAATGAGTCAGGAGCGATGATGGCCCATCAAGCACCACTGAAATATATCTTCTATATTGCCGCCACACCGGAGAAGGTGTGGGAAGGATTTGTGTCGCTGGAGTCGAACCGCATCATCTTCTCGGGCGCTGAGCTTCAGGCGGACTTTAGGCCTGGCGGCTTGCTCGCATGGGTGGGCGCGGGATCCGATGGCAAATCCATAACCTACGTACGAGGGAAGGTCCTTCGGTTTGAGCCACCAAAAGTCTTTCAGTACACCTTCGCTATGGGCCAAAATGATAAGGCATCCCGCGCAACTATCGAACTCGTGCCCGAGACCGAAGCCACAAGAGTAACGGTGACGCATGACGAGTGGGCCGAGAATGACCCTACTTACGCTGCCTGCGCCGATGGATGGCCACGTATTCTTTCCCGCCTGAAGACGCTGCTGGAGACGGGGAAGACATTCAAGCCGCATTGATGGTCTGAAGTTTTCGATCCGCCGGTATTCCCCCAAACTAAGCGGACGCGGGAGGGACGATCATCGCTGAGCGCCCCCGCACAGATCCGTACGAGCGCTTCTGCGCATGCGGCTCCCCACCTCGGATGGGTGGCGAGAAAGCGAACTCTAACGGACAGACCGGACATGGGACCTAGTGTTCGGTAATGCGGGTGGTCTCGACAGGTCGATGCAACACCATCTGATAAATCCACGTCCGCGAAAGACTTTAGGTTTTGAGACTCCTGCCACGAGACTTCGAGCAAGGGTTGCCCCCACCCATTGGGCTGGCAGCGGTTACCGGACGATTGGATTGGTTCCTGACCGCATATCCGATCATCCGACGTATTCATTCCAACCAACCGAGCACTTGGGGACCCAATCCTGCGGTTGGTGATTGGGCAGCGCGGCACTTGTTGCTCCCTCCGAGGACAGTCAGAATCTACCAGTGGCGCGGGAAGGAGACACACATGAGGCGAGCCCGTGGATCATTGCTGGCCAGTGTCGCTGGTTCCCTTCTGTACTTGGGACTTGCCGTTTTGGGTCGGGGTGGGATCGTCGCATTCTTTTCGATACCCGCCCTCACAGCAGTCGCCGTCTCAGCCTTGGGACTGGTCGTGGTGGGTCTTTTCAGCCCGGTAAATCTCAGTTCCGGAGTGCGGGAGGACCGCGACAATCGCTGGGCTCTCGTCGCCTTGATGGTAATCGGGTTCGCGAGTGCGTATCTGCCGGCCTACACGGACCGGGTCGGGTTCTGGACTGTGGACGGCAACGGCGTCCGTTGGTTCGGCGTCGCGTTGTTCATCGCCGGCGGTTTGTTGAGGCTTTGGCCGGTATTTGCACTCCAAGGACAGTTCAGCGGACTGGTGGCAATCCAGCCCGGACATACGCTGGTGACCACCGGGGTCTACAGCGTCGTCCGCAATCCCAGCTATCTGGGATTGCTCGTAAACGCGTTGGGCTGGGGACTTGCTTTTCGGTCTGGAATTGGGGTGCTGCTCGCGATACTTAATGTCCCGCCGCTACTGGCACGCATACGGTCGGAGGAGATGCTGCTAGAGTCGCAATTCAAGGGCGAATACGAAGCCTACCGAGCCCGCACCTCACGCCTGATCCCTGGTCTGTATTGACTTAATACCTGCGATACAGCATGGCGTAACAAGCGGCCACCCTTGGTGCGGCGAGATGGGAGAAGCTTAACCGCGCCAATGATTCGAAGCTCAGGCGCGACATAGCCATGAAGGTCCTGCCGCAGGCTTCACCGCGGCGCCTCAAGCCGAAACCGCTCTGGCAGGCTTGGTTCTGTTCGCCAGCAAAGCCAGCCTCTGCTCGTGACTCATTGGCTCCCACGGGACAAGTTTCTCGGCGAGAACATCCATTCTGCGAAGGAGAGTCAACTCGACGAAAAGCTCCATAAAATCCAGGTCCCGAAAGATCAAGGAGCCGGACTCTTTCATCTTGTCGCGAATCCGCTCAAGATGGGCCGGCATCTCGGTCCAGTGCAGCGCAGATCGGTGGTGATGACAGAGGTGGTATCCTTCGTTCATAAAGTTCACCTCATCAAAGATAGTCACGGTACACGCAAAATAATCCTCGGGACGTTCCGGATCACAGAAAGCGTGCTGCACCCACGAGGTGATTGCCATGATGAAGTTCATGCATAGAAGAGGAACTAACACGAACGCGATCCCAATTCTCCAATCGTAAATAAAGACAGCTCCGAAATAAACGAAGTACCGCGTTATTCCCCAGAACACTCGATTTCGGTTCTTTTCATCACCTCTCGCTTTAAAGTAGGCGTATGGAGCAAGCCCCAGGGTCGTCCAAATGTTGTCCGAAAGATACCAAAGGAAATGCACTGGATTGGTTCGATCATAGCCACTGGTGGAGGCATAATCGTCGGATCCGCCGTTCTCTTTATGGTGGAGACGGACATGAACGGTCCGACCCAGTTCTGGAAGGTCCCCATACAAATATCCGAGAAAGAATTCGACGTAGCGGCCGAAGACCCTGTCGTATTTCTCCGAGAAGTACCCTCGGGGCCGGTGCGCCTCCATGTGTTTGGCGCTGAACATCCTCACGGACCGTTGGAACTTGAGACCACATAGGGAAAGATAAAAAGCGATCGCGAGCAGAAGCCGAGGCTTCCCCAAAACCAGTTGGATCACGAAAATTGGCACGGCGGTAAGGCTGAGGGAGACCATGAGTCGTAGCGCGGGGGTGTCTCGGGAGTCCCGCAGAACTTCTTGGCCCAGCCTGTCGAGGAACCGGTCGTAGGCCCGCGAGAGAAATTGATACCCGTCGCGTAAGGGACGAATCCTCCCGAATAGCACAGCCGCGCCATAGCATCCGAAGGAAAGCGCGCCCACGAGCGATATGGCAGCAATGCTTGCCAAAGCCATGAGTACTGCCCAGAACCGAAATACGAGTTTGAGGATAGCCGCAGGCTTGATCGCACGCCAATACGTCTTTGAGCGAGTGCCTTTTCGCTCGTAGTTCAAATCCGCTGCCGATAACTTGCCTACAAATTGCATGTTCGTCGTTATGCTGATCGACGGGCTTGGTCCGGTGTCGACGCAAAGGATTCTACACTCAAGGGACCGAAAGTTCAGCGTCGAACGGCTGTGCTCGATAAACGCGCAACCGCTCATGTGCAGTCGCCCCAGGCAGACGTCCGGTAACGCGACGCCATATAAAAGGGCGGTCCTTTGGATTAGGTTTTGAGTGTTCGCCTCAACCCCCCCGGAAAGGAGCACCCCCGTATGGATAACGTGAATGATATCGGCATGGATGGGCGCAAGGAAGCGGCCTCGACCGCGGTCTTGAATGTGTCTGGCAAGGTGGTGATGGAATGCACCATCGAAACGCATACGTCCATTCACTGTCTGCTGTCGCATCATGGTGGGATGGTTCGGGCAATCCGGAGGTCGTGAGGGTCGTTGAGGCTCTTTAGTCGCTATTTCCACTCTTGGCCGCATTCTTCCCTTTCTTCCATTCTTGTTCAATCGAAGGCGGAAATTTGCCCATTTGCGAGAGGAACGCGCTCAATTTCCAAATCTGATCGTCACTGAAAACATTCCCCCAGCCGGGCATTCCTGTAAATCGTATTCCATGCTTAATGATGTAGAAGTTCTCGTTCTCGGGCATGTCGGGCGCATCTTCCAGAAACCGCGGCGCGGGCGGATAGAAAGAGCTGCCCAGGACAGGCTTAGGATCTTCGGGATCGCCGTGGCAACTCGCGCAATTCGCCTTGTAAACCTTCGACGCTTCAATCAAGTTCGCGTCTGTCGCCGGGATTGGGTTTCTGGTGTCGGGCGCATGGCGCTTGGTCGAGGCGTCGAGAACTTGCATGGCGTACTTCTGTTCGAACTTAGACGGAGTTTGATCGGCACGGAAACTGAAGAGCCCAAGATCAAGAAAGACGTAAGTCCCCACTGCAATAAGCGAGAGAGCAATGACGCATCCCATAAAAACCTTCATCGGCTTGCTCCTCTCAACATCGCCACCGACCCAGCCGGCACATTGGGTTTCTCATCTGCTTCGAGTCAACAGCAATACAGCCAACTGCAGCCTGCAGGTTAGTGGCATCCACGACTGATCCCTCACGAATCATGCAAGAGGGACTTCTCTTAGTGTAGCCGCCGCTGGATGACAATTCCAAACAGCCTCTAAAAGACTGGCGTCCTAATGGTGGATGACCGGATATTGTCCGGTTACCGTAATTACGAACCAAAAAGAAATGTTCATTTTCCCGTCCCTATTCTGCCCCACTCGGTGGTTTCCGCGCGGCAGACTGAGTGCTAACATACCAAAAGGAATTCAATTGGTGTGGGCAACGCCAGGAACGAATACTGTCCGGGTTGCGCAGCCACTAGGCACTTGCAACGTTGATGCCTCGGGCAGCTGGATCGCCGATGAACTTCGCCTTATGCTTGTGGCGAGCGGATTAGCGAGAAGAGTGAACTATGAAAGAGAATCTACCGTTAATCGTAACGTTGTCCTCGGAAGCGTCCTACGCGGAAAACTATGACAATCACCCTGTAGCCAATGTAAACGACCACGTTGTACGGATCAGCATGATGACCCACCCGTATCATTGGCACTCTCATCCGAACTCAGACGAAACATTTCTTATTATCGAAGGCGGGCTTGTGATCGAATTCGAGCACGGTGAAATCCAACTCGCTCCGGGCCAGATGACAACAGTTCCTCGCGGTCTAAGTCACCGTACTCGACCTTTGGGCCGCCGGACCGTCAATCTGACTTTCGAAGCTGCCAACGCCGAAACAGAGCCGAAGAAAATCTGAGCAGCTCACCGCCGCAAGACTTGGTGCGCATGCGAACAAATTGTGGTTTGTTGGCGATGCGGACACATCTGTCCTAGCAGGGCTCCACTTCACATTTCCGGTAAGCGCGTTCTATAAAAGGGGATGTCAAGAGAAACACCGCACCGTCGACCGGAGGGAGAAGAGTTTTTCTTGGCTTCCAGCCCTGGTAATGGAGTGAGGCGGTCGGGCTTTTCCACGTTCCGAGAATTCATCTTCTGGCGTGACGACATCATCGGCTTTCGGACGCAAACAAGCAGCGCGGTTGATGGTGTCAACCATGGTTCTATCTGAGGCTCGGGGCCTATAGCTTTTCTGGTTGTCCGAGGGACCATATGGTTATGCACCAGCAGCAGGGCGTCCAACTGTGGGTAGAAAAACTGGGCGCCCGCGCGTTCGGCCGGCCATTGGCCATGTCCAAGAAGGAGTTGTTGTAGTGGAACCGTTTCGGATTCATGTCGCAGACGAGGTGCTCGACGATCTGCGGGCGCGGTTGCGCCATGCAAGATGGCCCGACCAGGTACTTGGCATAGGCTGGGAACAGGGCACTGAGCTGGACTGGTTGCGGCGCCTCGTGTCCTACTGGGCCCATGAGTTCGACTGGCGTGCCTGGGAGCGGAAGCTCAACGCGCTCAACCACTTCACCTGGGAGGGCATCCACTTCGTGCACCAGCGCGCCGCATCCGGCCGCGGTGTGCCGCTCATCCTCACGCACGGCTGGCCCAGCAGTTTCCTCGACTACCTGGAAATGCTGCCGATGCTCGAGGACTTCGACGTGGTCGTGCCCTCCCTGCCAGGGTATGGATTCTCGCCGCGCCCACCCGAGGTCGGCATCAACTACCGGTACGTCTTGGAGCGCTGGCACCGGCTCATGACCGAGCTCGGGTATTCCCGCTATGGTGCGGGCGGCGGTGACTTCGGCGCCGGCGTGACGACGTTCCTTGCACTGGCCCATCCCGAGTCGGTGATTGGGATCCACCTCACCACACTGGAGTCGGAGCTCACTCCCGAAGTGGACGACGCCGAGCTGTCCGATGTGGAACGTTCATACCTCGCGGTGAAGCGGGGCTGGGACGCGACCGAGCGGGGCTACAGCGCGATCCAGTCCACCAAACCGCAGACCGTCGGCTATGGACTGAACGACTCCCCGGCCGGGCTGGCCGCATACCTGGGCGAGAAGTGGCACTCGTGGAGCGACGTCACACCCCCCGTCGACTTCCTCTGCGCCACGCTCACCCTGTACTGGGTCACGCAGACCATCACCTCTTCGATGCGCGACTATTGGGACAATCGCTGGTACCCGGTCGAGCCCGCCTACGTCGGGACGCCCACGGCGTTCGGTGTCTTCGCGCACCAGACCGTTCCCGAGGGCGAGCCGCCGCGCTCGTATCTGGGGCGCGTGTACAACATCCATCGCTGGACAGTCTTTCCGCATGGCGGGCACTTCGCCGCGGCTGAGGAACCGGCGGCGATCGCAGGGGACCTGACCGCTTTCTTCCGTGACCTAAGCTCGGGCCATAGAACGGTCGGCTGATGTTTCCAAGTCCCGCACGGATTATCGGGATGGTCGGTTACAGGTTAATCGTGCACTTCAACGGGATTCAATCTTGCCCTGCTCACCCTCTCGCCACGAACGCAATCCGACGCAGCTCCCAAGCTGTACCCAATCGTCGCGGCGAAAGGCTTCCATCTTACAATTTCACAACAATGCAGCACGATCCGACGGAAGCATACTTGAGGGGCACGTCGTGAAAGCAATTGTACGCACACAATACGGACCACCGGATGTGCTGCAGTTCAGGGAGGTAGAAAAACCTGCCCCCAAGGATAATGAGGTTTTGATAAAGCTTCACGCAGCATCGGTAAATCCACTGGACTTGTTCACCATGAGAGGGGCGCCGCTGATCCGTCTGATTCCGGGGCTGCGCACACCAAAGGACAAGCGAATAGGCGTTGATGTGGCTGGGCAGGTCCAATCGGTGGGCAGGAACATAACCCAGTTTAAACCAGGCGACGAGGTGTTCGGCGTGTGCCGCGGGGCCTTTGCCGAGTATGTGTGTGCTACTGAAGATAAGTTGGCACGGAAGCCAGGCAACCTATCGTTTGAAGAAGCAGCAGCCGTACCCGTGGCGGCGATCACTGCCCTTCAGGGTCTTCGTGATAAGGGAAGAATCCAGCAGCGCCAGAAGGTTCTGGTCGATGGCGCGTCTGGTGGCGTGGGTACGTTTGCGGTGCAGATTGCCAAATCATTTGGGGCCGAAGTCACTGCCGTGTGCAGCACCAGGAATGTGGAGACGGCACGATCGATTGGCGCAGACCATGCCATTGACTACATGCGTGAAGATTTCACGAAAAGTGGGCAACGTTACGATCTGATCCTGGGTGCGAATGCCCACCACTCGATTTTTGATTGCAGACGTGCGTTGACTCAGGACGGAATTTATGTCGTCGTCGGTGGTTGTTTGGCTCGAATTTTCCAAGCTATGTTACTGGCGCCGTTACTGTCACGGATTGGGAACAAGAAGACGGTCTTCTTTATCGCGAACACGAACCAGAAGGATTTGGTTTTTCTGAAAGGACTTCTTGAAGCCGGGAAAGTTGTACCCGTCATCGATGGACGCTACCCGTTAAGGGAGGCGGCTGAAGCTCTCCGTTATCTTGAACAACGACATGCGCGAGGGAAAATCGTATTAACTGTTGAACACCACGCTCAGTAAGCTGCCGCGCCTTGTTGATAACGGAAGGTGGGTGGTGATTTGTGGCTCGCGAAATCAGTCGGAGATCAGAACTGTGCCGCCACATTCAAAATCTCTATGACTAGCACTAAATATATCGGTATGGACGTACACAAAGAAAGTAGTTCGATCGCAGTCCTGAATTTCGCCGGCAGGGCGGTGATGGAATGCGTTATCGAGACCACAGCGAGCACCATTCTGCAGTTTATCAACGGGCTTCGTTGAGTGCGTTTATCACGCACGTGGTCGAGGCCACTGATTCGCCACGGAATCGATCACTTTCGGTATTGCTCGTCACTAACCTGTTCCCGCCAGTCGACAACCTTGCCGTCGAGTGTTTCCTGAATTGCGATGTGCGTCATGGCCGTGGTCGGGATGGCCCCATGCCAATGCTTCTCGCCGGGTGGGAACCAGACCACATCACCGCACCGGATCTCTTCGATCTGTCCGCCTTCGCGCTGCGCCCAGCCGCAGCCAGCCGTCACGATGAGGGTCTGACCGAGCGGATGCGTATGCCACGCGGTCCGCGCACCGGGCTCGAAAGTTACGCTGGCCCCTTGCACAAGTGCGGGATCTGGCGCCTGAAATAGTGGATCGATCCGTACTGTGCCGGTGAACCACTCAGACGGACCCTTGATGGAAGGTTGCGAGCCAATTCTCTTGATCTCCATAGCCTTATCCCCCTTCTTGCTGTCCCTATATTTGGTTCGGGCCACAACAATGCAGCGAACGTAGCCTAGCAGACGGTCGTCTGGCGCGCTCAGCCGGAGACACGCCGTTGTGTTTGTTCTGGGGCGCTCGTGACGGAAACCCCATGGACCCTTACGGACACGAGTGGGGAATCAACCAACAGGTCGAGCAACTGGCGGAAGCGCACGCCCTCTCATCGAGCCGTTTGGCCTCCAGTATAATTCTACCTGTGTAGACAGTTGCGAGCCGTCCCATCCGGCTGTGGTCGTTGTCTCGACTTGGTTCAGAGTCGTCGGCTACTCAGAACGTATCGTTGGACCACACGGCTCCTGTTTGAGCCCCGATTGCAGCACGGGTGAGGAAATCGTCGGGCAGCTACACTACATAGGCTCGCGACCTCTTCGCGGATATCGTTAAATCTCTTGCGAGATGTTTTCTCCTAACGCTTATTCGTAACCTGTAATACATACTTTCCATGGGGAGCCTCCTTGGTTGTGTTGAACGCGAATACTCAGTCTTTATGCTCGGAGTCGTCCACCTCGTCTATTCGTCTGGGGGCCAAAGCTCACGCCGCACGACTCCGCGCTGCAAATCAGCATGAGCCAGATTTCACCTGTCATTAGGGGGATTTCGCCCGAGCTTGAGGTCAGCATAGCCCGGATCAGTCGCGCTGCGGTGGAAGCTGAACTTAGGATGTCAACAGAGCCGGCCTATCTCATAAATGCATTCCCATAGGTTGCCGGTTTGCTGCCCGCAATCCGTCGAAAACAGATGTCAGGCGGCGGGGACCACTTCCTGGAAGCCGACCCGTTGCCTTGGTCATCCGCGTCAACTCCATACTCCTGCTACTTTACGAACGGTCAGTCAGCATTGGCCAAGTTCACTTCATGCTGTCGACTTTGCCACGCCTGACCGCAGCGATCTGAAGCCCGCGCGGACCTCTTCTGAAAAGAGCCGTGGCTGTTCCCAGGCCGCATAGTGCCCGCCTCGGTCAACTTGGTTGTAGTAGATGAGTTTGTGATACGCCCGCTCTGTCCAACTCCGCGGGGCTTGATAGTTCTCGCCGGGAAAGACGCTCACAGCAGCTGGGATGGAGACATTGGCCGCGTTATAAAGATTGAGGTGAAGTTCCCAATAGAAACGAGCCGCAGAAATCGCCGTGTTCGTCAACCAGTAGAGCGTGAAGTCGTCGAGTACATCGTCTCGTGTCAGGTCACCTGCGGAGTATCCATTAATCGTGCGCCCGAGCACTGCCGAGGTGATCGGCGCCGCCGGTTGGCCATAACCGTCACCATGGTCAAAGAGCCAAGCTGCCAGGCAGACGGGCGAATCCGCCAATCCGTACAGCGTTTGCGGGCGAGTCGCCATCATTTGTGCGTAGGCACGTTTCTTCGTAAATAGATTGGTCAGCTGCTCGTAAGCACGTCTTTCGTCGGCGGATAGGCTGGATGGCGGGGGATGGCCACACTGGAGCGCCCTCGCGATGTCGGATGGAATAGTCCCAGGGAAGTTGGTGTGAATTCCCAGCAATTCTGGAGGTGCGTGTTTGGCCATCACAGTGCAAACGCCCGCGCCCAAATCGCCGCCTTGCGCCACAAATTGCGCGTATCCAAGGCGCTTCATCAGCACTACCCAGGCACTTGCAGTGCGCTCCGGACCCCAGCCGGAAGTGGTGGGCCTTGCTGAAAACCCGAACCCCGGTAGCGACGGAATCACCAGATCGAAGGCGTCCGATGCGCTCCCACCATGGGCCGTAGGATCAGCAAGTGGATCGATAATCTTCAGCTGCTCGATGACTGAGCCGGGCCATCCGTGCGTGACGATCAGCGGCAACGCATTTTCATGTTTCGAACGAACGTGGATGAAATGAATGTCCAGCCCATCGATCTCGGTGATGAACTGCGGCAGGGCGTTCAGTTTCGCCTCGCACTTGCGCCAATCGTAGTCTGTCGCCCAATAGCGCGCGAGTTCCTGAATTGTCGCAAGCGGCACTCCTTGCGATTCATCCGTGACCGTTTCGCGATCAGGCCATCTTGTCGAGTTGATGCGCCTGCGCAATTCGGTGAGTTCCGCTTCTGGAACTTTCACGTTAAACGAACGAATATCGGACTTCTTTCTGCCCGTCTGTTGTGCGATTCCAGCCATACCATCAGTCATAGATTTAACTCCCCTGCAAAAACCGTGAGTATCTAGCAAGCCCGCGGAAACGGTTGCCGCTGCTACGCTGCAAAAGCGGCGGCGAGTAAATCCGCGTGTTGTTGACGCACGAGTGGTCTCACGGGGAACATCGGCATCAGTCCCCTGCTTGTGGTCTTGTGGTGTAGCACTGGTTTGTGTCATAGCGGCCCCGTTACTTAGTAGTTTGGGATTTTTTGGCTTGTGCTGCAGTTGATTTGTGTGCGGTCATCGCCTCATTTCTATCTGCTGCCGTTCTCGGAATTAGGGTGCGTGACGAGTGAATACAAAGCCGTGATCTTTGGCAGGCTCGTGACAGGAAAAACAGGTTTTGTGGCGTTGACCGGGGCTCCTACGTTGGCCACGGAGATCAACCTCCAGTCGCGGTATTCTCGGGGGATTTTGACTCCGTAGATCGGGGAGGCCTCTTCATCGGCGTGCCCGGACGCGGGACCGTGAAGGCGACAACACCGGCCATGGTTGCAACTGCAAGCAGCAAGAAACCGAGCCGTTTCATAGTGTTCCTCCTCTTAATATCTTGAGTACCGCCCTTCGCCCTCCGCAGTCACGCGTTCGCTCACGCCGGCAGCTCCGTCCCGGCTTGCTCCGCCACCATATACTCGGCGTACCAGTCGGGCCAGTTCGCATCTGCCCCGCCGATGCGCTTCTCGTGTTCTCCGTGCGCGGCCGCGGCACGGCGAAGTGCGCTCGCCAAGTCGCTCGCCGATGCGAAGGTCGTTGTCGCTGGGTCGATGCGCCCGGGCAGCCGCGTCGTGATCTCCTGGAACAGCCAACCGTTGCCGTCGGGATCATGGAACGAGGCGAACGAGCGGTAGCTGCGATGCTCGGGGTCCCGACCGCTGACCCGTTGCCGCCCAAACAGGTAGGGCTCATCTGGGCCAGCGTATACGCCGCTGGCGTCATGGAACACCTCGCTGATCTTGACGCCGCGACCCAGCAACTCAGCGCGGGTCGCCTCGATGTCGGAGACGATCAGATATAAGCCCTGTGCGGAACCGGGGGCCGCCGCGGTGACGTTCTTGCCGAAGATGATCGAGCACCCCGAGCCCGGCGGCGTAAACTGGAGCACGCGGAAGTCTTTACCGCTGTCGTAGTCGGCGTCGAGCCTCCATCCGAGCTTCTGGTAGAACTCCTTCGCGCGGTCCACGTCCGAGACCGGGATGACGATCACCTCGAGCTTCATGTCCACTGTCCCGACACTCGCGTCATACTTGTGTTCGCTCATACTCGCGCCTGTTTGACTCATTTTGATTCTCCTTTCGAGTAGCCGTTTAGGCATAACTTTGGATTGCAGCCTCGGAGCCTTCCCGCTCCAGAATTTAACACGGGTTTGACAAACGGCAGGCGAGCGCGGCGCGGCAAAATCTGTTGCGGTCGTCAATACCTGTCGGCTAGCATACGTCGATCATGAAACGCTGGAATCTGATTTTCTCCTACTGGTGCTGGCCGCGGCGCTGGCGATTGCCGCCGGCGTTTCGATGCTGCACAACGGCTTGAGCGCACATGCCACACCGACGGCGATGGAAGCGATGCTGGCGCGAAACGCCCGCCACCTGGCGATTCCGGCGAATGCCCGCAACGAGCACAACCCGGTCACGCCGTCCGATCAGAATCTTCAAGAAGCGATGGCGCACTTCGCGGATCACTGCGCACCGTGTCACGGGAACGACGGCAGGGGCGATACCCTGTACGGCAAAGGCTTATACCCGAAGCCGCCGGATTTGCGCTTGGCGGAAACGCAAAAGCTTTCCGACGGCGAACTATTCTGGATCATCGAAAACGGAATCCGCTTCACTGGCATGCCGGCCTTTGCCCCCCACGGATCGCAGGACGACTGGAAACTGGTACTCTTCATTCGGCATTTGCCGCAACTGACGATCGAAGAACGCACGGAGATGGAGCGCGACAACCCGAAAGGGCTACTCGAACACGAGAAAGATCATCATTAGTGAGGGTTGGCAGTGAGGGTCGGCGCTCTGTCGAAGAGACCCCAACATCCTGTCCGTTTTTCAAACTGGTCGCTAGCTCCTGTGCAGTCACATAGTCGGAGAAGTGGTTTTGGCCGGGATTCCACTGGTGTCGCCAGATCGGTCAATACCAGCGTTTGTCGGTACTAATCCGACGGAAGCACGGATCACTTCCAGGTTGCCCGTTATCCACTCCGCAAGACGTTCCAAAATAGCGGTTCAATCAGCATGAGCTTTTGCCGACTTCGCCTCGCTACCGAGCGACCTAAATGCGTCCTGGATAATGGGAGCTCCAAACGGGGCGCCCGTGGCTCCGCCATCCACCATCAGCTCGACCGCGTTGACATACGAAGAATCGTCCGACGCGAGGAAGAGCACGGCTTTGGCAATTTCTTCCGGCTCGCCCCAACGGCCCTGCGGAACCGCAGAAGAGAAGAACTTCGCCAACTTGGCGGAATCTTCGGCGGAAGCAGAGGCGCGGGGCCCGCGCTTCCAAATGGGAGTTTTGATCGCGCCTGGTGCGACGACATTCACGCGAATGTTACGCGGCGCCAGGTCGGCGGCGATGGAACGCGCCATCGAGACGAGACCACCCTTGGTGGCTGCATATGCGGCGACGCCAGGTTGACCGAGATAGTTATGTACCGACCCACTAAAGATGATGCTGCCGTTGTCGTTCAGCAGAGGGGCCGCTGAATTCACCGTAAAGAAAGCGGCACTGAGGTTGGTGTGGATCACGTTCTCAAAAATGGCCTCGTCGGTCGAGCCGGTAGGAGTCCGGCCGGAGATGCCGGCATTGGCGAAGACAATGTCGAGCTTCCCGAAATCTTTGGCCAGGGCTGCGAAGAGCCGCTTGCGATCTTCCGCAATGGTGACGTCAACGCTGTAGCCACGCGCGCTCGATCCAAGTTCGGCGATCGCTTCATCGAGCGTCTTCTGGTCGCGACCAGTAATGGCGACCTGCGCGCCCTCGGCAATGAAAAGTCGGGCTGTGGCAAGGCCAATGCCACTGTTGCCGCCGGTAATAAGAGCCTTCTTGCCTGTGAGCTTCACAATGCCTCCTTTTGTAGAACCGGCATCAGAAATGATGCCCGTCATACATATGGTTTGATGACCAACATAGGATGACCATCATAGATGGAGGGTGCAAGAAAAAATATGCGCTATCCCGTCGAAGAGACCGCCGCAAAACATGAACGGATTGTGAAGAAGGCTTCCCGCCTGTTCCGTGGACGGGGATTTGAGAACGTAACCGTGGCCGAAGTGATGAAGGCCGCCGGCTAGGGATGCCCCGGCACATCGTATCCCTGAGTCGTTGAGGTAGTAATCCAAAAAGACGGGTGGAAGCAAGCAGAGTTCGAGGGGCGAGCGGGGAGCGAGCCGCTCGATGATCTGCCAGGGACTCTGATTTTGTTTGTGAGAGTTGGGGCGCGCCAGATTGAAGTACAGCTGGTAGGTGTGGACCTTGGCGAGGAACTCGCCGCGGCTGGAGAAGTCTTCGAGGTCGAAGAACTCGTCTTCTTCCAGGGTGTCAGGAGCGCAAAAACAGGCATTCACAGTTACCGGGCATAGTTACCGCGAGGTTCTGTCGCTCCAAGCCACTGGTCTACGAGGGTTTAGAATTTTGGCTGGGAGGCCTGGACTCGAACCAGGATAGCCAGATCCAGAATCTGGAGTCCTGCCAATTGGACGACCTCCCAGTAGTTGAAACAACTGGACTTACATCATGCCACGGCTAGCGCTTCAGGGTCAAAAGGGCCGGACTCGGTGGTTTTTCCGCTAATTCCTAGAAACGAAATCGGGCACCCTTTCGAGTTCGCTACGCATGAAATCACTCCATATCCGTATAGAGAGTTGGCTATCTCATCGGTTTGTGCTTTGCGCCTCCCACCGACAATCTGCGACGCTTGCAATATCGCTTGTCCAATCCAACAAAACCCTTGCAAATCAGGCTTTTCCAGCGATCGATGGACTCGCGACAATGCCCGCGTTCCTGACGACCAGACAATTGCTCCACCTTAGCTAGGTATCGGGCAATCACACACTGGAGGAATCAAATGAGCGACGAAATCGAGAAAGCTGAATTGGTCAACGCCGAGCAACAGAAGCAGCTCGACGAGAAATCACTTGATGAGGTTGTTGGCGCAGTTGCCGCAACAACGACGAGGATGCGACAACGCCTAATTGGAAACCAAATCAGCCAGGTCGCGATTAGAATCCGAAAGGACATCTGACAGCAACGGTTTGCGTAGCGGACGGCTGGGATACTTAAGATTGTGGACGCGACGTTGTCCCCGCCGTTGCCGCTGGCCGCGTTCCGCCCTTGGCAACCATCTGCCCTTGCTTCATGGTGAACTGTTGATCTCCCCAGGTAATTCGGTTGGAAGCGAAGCTCGCAAGGTAAACCACGAAATAAATCGCATCGCGCAGGGGCACCAGCCAGAGCCTTTTGCGTAAGACGTCGTCGCCAACGCCCCAGACCCCCACGGTCCACGCCATGGCCAGACGCAAAACCAGGTATCCAACCAAATACCCGGCGGCGATCGATTTGTTTGGCGCAACTAGCGCGGCGGCTACCACCCAGGGCAACCCCAGTGTGAAAATGACTCCGAGATAGGACACTGGCCGACACAGCCGCACGGTGCGAGCCCAACGAACCTGATGATTCCAGAATCCTCGCGCCGTCTGCGCCGGATACATCGTCCAAACCGGTTCGTGCGACAGAAGAACCTCGCCGCCCGCTTTCACGATTCGATGGCCAAGCTCATAGTCATCGGAGTGCATGTTCACAATCGCTGCGAAACCCCCGATTTGCTCCAGCCACCGCCGCGTAGTCACGATTGACGCGCCCAGCGCAAAGGTCATGCCTTCCATCCACTCAGCAACCAGCACACCGGCAAAAAAGTCGCTGGCAGCCCCTACCGCTTCGAGTTCGGCGCCAAGATTTTTCTCGGCGATAGCGCGATAGAACGAAGTGACCGCACCAACGCGCTGATCGGCAAACGGCGCGACAACTTTACGCAGGTATTTCCGACCGACTCGCACGTCTCCATCGGTGAGTACCAAAATGTCGTGCCGGGCCTCGCGGGCAAGGGCGATCAGGTTGCTCACCTTGCGATTCGATCCAACCTGCTCGGATCCAGAAATCAGCCGAATGGCGAGTGCGGGAAACTCGGCCGCTAGACGTTGAATCAGCGCCACCGCCGCATCCGAATCATCATTTACCGCGAACAAAATCTCGTAGTCCGGATAATCCTGGCGGCAAAAGCTGGCGAAATTTTGATACGAACCGAAGTCGACGCCGTACACCGGCTTGAGCAAACTGACCGCCGGGGTGAAGGAAGAACTGTCGCTATCCCGTCTGCGAAAGAAGCGAAGAGCAGCCAGACACGCAGTCACGTAGTAGAGCAGCGGGGCTACAGCCAGGATCAAGACGGCGTAGCGAATGATCATGAGGAGAGGGAACGACATAGGTTCAGGACGAGGCCCTGGCGGTATGGCAACAGCTATGGTCAAGGTTTTGGCGAAATGGACACATAGGAAGGCCCAGAGACTCGATACACCGATCCACGCCATGCCACGGTATTATTGAAATAACTGGCGACATACACTAAAAAGTTCAACGCGTCGCGCATTGGAACTAGAAAAATCTTGCGCCGCACAATCTCATCTTCCAGAAGGCGCACGCCGATCATCCAGGCGACGGCTAGTCGGAGCGCGAGATAGGTAAGAAGATATCCGGCGGCCAGCAACGGCGAAGGCGAAAAAATAGCACCAAGAACCGCCCAGGGAAGCCCAAACGTCGTCACCATTCCCAAATAGCCTAGGGGCCGAAGATGGCGAAGCATGGTAGCCCAACGCAGTTCGTGCAAAAACAAATCGCTCCAGGTTTCCGGAGGGAAGACCAACGATACCGGTTTGCGCATCAGCGCCACTCGATATCCTAGACCGACAATGCTATTACCCACCGCGAAATCATCCGAATGATGATTGACCATTGCTTCCCAGCCGCCAATCTGGAAGAGGTGCTGCTTCGTCGTGGCCATGGTCCAGCCGAGCGCAAAATCAAGCTTCCCGAAGGTTTTCGCTACCAATGTGCTCGCCGAGGAATCTGTCGGCACTCCGACCGCATCCACGTCCGCCGCCCAGGTGCCGCCGCTGATGCCACGAAAGAAGGCGGTTACCATACCGACCTGCGGATCGGCAAAGTTGGCCACCGCGTCACGCAGATAGTCCTGCTCGACCCGAACATCGCTGTCGTTCATAACCAGGATGTCATATCGGGCTTCCTGCACCAGGCGTATCAAACTGCTTACTTTGGGATTGGCGCCGCGTTGTTCGATCTCGGTAAAAAGTCGAATGGCTCGATCCGGGAACTCTCGCTGAAGTTTCTGGATTAGCGGAACAACCGTATCCTGGCCGTCGGCCACTGCAAACAGAATTTCGTAAGCCGGATAGTCCAGAAGGCAAAAACTCCTGAAGTTTTCGTAGGCGCCTTGGTCCACTCCCCGGACCGGCTTCAGGATGCTAACCGGCGGAGAAAAGCTAGGATCGAACGGCGGCAACCCATGGACCTCCCTGAAGTGCTTCCACCCGCTGTAAATCGCGACCAGGTAATACACGAAAGGGGCCAAAGGCAACAGCAAAATCAGCATGCGCAGAGCTTGCAATTTCGTCCTTCCCCTGGACCTGAAATATAGCGACGCCACGAGCGGTGCTGCCGGGAACAGGCTTTTGCAGGGATTTGTGGTTTGCGAGCCGGGCCTTCATCACATGATACACTTTTTCAGCGCATGAATAAAAAACTGCGGAGCTCAACTCCCTGCCCTAAAGGTTGCAAACCGCGGAGGCCGTCGCTGCCATGCTGCTGGGTGGCCTACCCTTGCGGGTTTGCTTCTCCCCAGGGTGGGTTATTCCCGGCTTTTCCGATCCATGCCACCCTTGATGATCGCCCTTAACCGCACCCATTTTTTGCACCTCCTAGCCGTTGCTCTCCTTTGGATCTGCATTTATGTGCCCGGATTTCTGCGCCCGGCCCTGTTCGATGACGCCGATTCTGCGCACGCCGAAGCCGGTCGCGAAATGTTGACGCTTCACGACTGGGTCACCTTGCACGAAAACGGCATTCGCTATTTGGAAAAAGCTCCGCTTCCGTACTGGGCGATGGCGGTGAGCTTCCGCATTTTCGGTGTAACCCAATGGTCGGCGCGTTTGGCCCAGGGTCTCGGTGTCTTGCTGCTGTCGCTGTTTTTGATTTGTATAGGTCGGAAATTCCTAACGGAGGAAGCCGGTTTCTGGGCCGGCGTCGTCTGTGTCACCTCGTTCGGACCATACCTTTTTACTCGCGTTCTTATACCCGATCTCATCGTCGGCTTGTGGATCGGAGTCGGTCTGTATTTTTTCTTGCAGGGATGGCGAGAGCAACGTCCGTCGCTTGTCTCGTGCTGGGGACTCGCGGCAAGCGTTGGGATAAATGTGCTCACCAAAGGACTCATCGGATTGGTTTTTCCGGTTGCGATTGTCGTCGTTTTTCTGCTCCTGGTCGGTGATCTGCGCCATCTTCTGAAGATGCGGCTAGTCTCAAGCACCCTGGTTTTTCTCGCGGTTGCGGCCCCTTGGCACATACTCGCCGCGCTGCGCAATCCTCCGGCGGGTCAAGCCAAGGGCTTCTTGTGGTTCTACTTCGTAAACGAGCACTTTTTGCGCTACCTGGGTAAGCGCTATCCCGTCGATTACGGCACGTTTCCGCTGGTTTTATTTTGGGTCATGATTTTTGTGTGGTTATTGCCTTGGAGCGCCTTCTTGCCGCAAGCGCTGGGTCAGGTGCGCCTACGGCTGTTAAGAACTGCAGAGATGCGCCGATCGCCGGAAGCGGTTCTGCTGTTATTTTTTGTGTGGGCCATCGTAATTTTATTGTTCTTCAGCTTTTCAACGCGGCAGGAATATTACCTGGCGCCTGCGCTCCCCGCGATTGCATTGCTCTTGGGAAGTTGGCTGGCGCGAGAATCGCAAGGCGATTACGGGGCCGGTGCCGCGAGATCTGGGCGCTTTTCGGCAACCGTGTTCCTGGGCATCGCTTTGGTGATCTCCGCGGCTACTTTGACGCTGGCGTTGATTTCCCATCCACCACCGAGTGGTGTTGGGCTTGCCGATCTCCTGAACAAGAATCCGGACGCGTACGTATTGTCGCTGGGACATTTCCTCGATCTTACCGGCAGTGCCATGAGTATGTTTCGGGGACCGCTACTGGGAACTTCGGCAGCGTTCCTGTTCGGCGGCGTGTTGGGTTGGCTTCTGCGTCGACGGGGGAATGTCCGTGCAGCGAATTGGGCGTTGATCTTGATGATGTGCGTGTTTATCGAGTGCGCACACCTGGCGCTGGGTGTTTTTGCGCCGGTGTTGAGTTCGAAGGATTTGGCTACCTCAATCCAAGAAGACTTCCAGCCGGGCGACAAGATTGTTTGCGACGGTGAATACGCAAACGCATCTTCGGTGAATTTTTATACTGGCCAGCAATTGCTAATTTTCAACGGGCGCGTGAATGGCCTTTGGTACGGCTCGCAATTTCCGGATGCGCCGCCGATTTTTCTGGAAGCCGTGGACTTAGCCCAACTGTGGAGCAAACCTGGAAAATTGTATTTCGTAACTGCCGCCGAAGAACGACGTCAATATCTAGAAAAAATCGGTCCTACCTATGAACTTGCCAGAGCGGGCGGCAAATTCGTATTCACGAATCGCACGGCGTCTGCCGCGAACGCCCAGTAGACTGCTAACCTGCGGCGACTAGGGCGACGCCGGCGCAGACCATCAGGACGCCGGCCCATCTGGCGGCGGTCACTTGCTCTCTCAAGATGAATTTTGCCCCTAGGGTGCCCACCACGTAGTTAAGCGCCGACGCTGGGATCACGAAACTAATGGGATCCCACGACAGCAAAACCAGCAGAGCGTAAAATGAAAGCGCCATCAGCGGAACGCCAGTCCAAAACCATCCGTTGCGCAGAGCGCGGAGGAGAAAAACCGCGAGCTCTTTTGGACGAAGCCTCTTCGGCTCTCCGATGGTTTTCATTCCCAAAGTGATGGCAATTTCGCCGCCGGTGCTGGCAAAAATCAGGACCCCGAGCATCAAAATGCTGCGAATCAATCGGCGGCCTCGCTAACCGCCACGGTTGTGGTGCTTGGCCGGGTCTGTCCGACCAGCAGTACCCCTAGGCAGATCAGCGCAACGCCGATCCACCGGCGGGGCGACACACTTTCGTGCAGGAACACCACCGCTAAGAGCGTGAGCAGCGCATATCCGAAGGCTCCAGCTGGCATCACGTAGCTGTAATCAGCCCAGCTCAACACCGTCATGTAGCTAAACATAAAGCCCGAGAGGAAAAGAATTCCGATCCAAATGGTGCCGTTGGTCACCGTCAAAGCGAATGCGTGGGTCACCCCGACAAGAGAAACCGGCACGGCACCGATCTGGTTCATGCCGCGTTTCAGCAGTAAGTCGCCAACATTGGCGCATACCACCATCGCGAGGATCATGACCAACGTCTTGATCCGCAGCCGCAAATCACGGTTCATGGTTTGCGCCTGCGAATCACCCTTGCACAGCTGTGCATCGGAATTGATTCGGAAAGCGGAAAGTAGTCTGTTTCCATGTTGATGGGACGAAGTGCTCACGGAGCGAGCCGTGTCGAGTGCCGGCTCTCGAGATTGGGTATGACCCACCCAAGTTTTTTCAGAACCATTCATGCTAAAGAAGGTTTGAAATACCCTATTTTGAGGCACTTCTGCATCTGTTCAATCTAAGCTGCTTAGAGCCGGTTTCCTTCGCCGCTGGCCGAATGTTTGGCTCTAAGCTGATTAGTCGTTTCCGGAGGACGTTCCGGGTACGGCGATCATGGGCTTATCGATATCGCCGCCCTGCCGAACCCATTTCCAGCGCTCAGAACGGAGTTTCAGGAAGGAAGTAGCTTCGTGATAGAGGCGCTTGCGCTCGTTGCCATCCCAAAGAGCTTCGCGAACGATGCGCCACACGACCTTAGGGCGGAAGTAATACTCATCGTAGAAGCGGTTCACGCCGCCCATCATCTCCGCCTTGGACAGGTGCGGATACTCAATGTGGGGCAATTGATGGCCGCCGGAGTCGGCGAGAGCTTCGATCTTCAGGAAGCCCTGCTGGGCCATGGTGTCATGGAGTTCGGTGCCGGGCATGGCGTGAGCCAAAGAGACTTGAATGGTTTCGCAGTCGAGCTCCTTGGCAAAGTCGATGGTCTTCTGAATGGTTTCGCTGGTCTCACCGGGCAAACCGATGATGAAGTCCCCGTGGACGCGAATGCCGACCTTGCGGCAATTCTTCATGAAAGTGCGAGCCATTTCGATGGTCGCGCCTTTCTTGATGTTCTTAAGGATCTGGGCATCCCCGGACTCGAAGCCGACGATGAAGAGCCGGGCGCCGCCATCGGCCATGGCCTTGAGGGTTTCATAGTCGCTATGGACGCGAGCGGTCGAAGACCAACGGAACTTGAGCGGCTTGAATTTTCCAGCGAGATCGAGAACCCGATCCTTGCGGATATTGAAGGTGTCGTCGTCGAAGAAGATTTCCTTCATCTGTGGGAAATATTCGAGGGTCTGCTTCACTTCGCGGGCGACGTTTTCGGTCGAGCGGGTACGCCATGCGTGGCCCGAAATGGTCTGGGGCCACATGCAGAAGGTACAAAGCGCTGGACAGCCACGCGTGGTGTAGAACGAAACGTAAGGATGCAGAAGGAAAGGAACGTTGTAGCGCTCGATTTGAAGATCGCGTTTGTAGATATCGGTGGCGAAGGGCAGTGCGTCCAGCTCTTCGGTATGAAGCTGGGGACGAGACGCGTTGTGGACGATTTTGCCGTCTTTGCGAAAGCTGACACCCATAATTTCAGCCAAGGGTTTCCCGTGGGCGTACTCAACAACGGAATGGTCAAATTCGCCGCGAGTCACAAAATCGATGTCCTCGCTGGCCATCAAGGTTTCGTCTGGCTTGATGTGGCCGTGGGGTCCAACGAAAGCAATTTTTAGGCTGGGGTTGGATTCCTTGATCTTGCGAATGAGCTTGACGTCGCTCTCAAATCCGACCGTGGAGGTGAACAGGATCAGAAATTCGTAGTCCTTACAAATGTCGACGGTTTGCTGCCAGTTGACCTTGTGCGGGGAGGCGTCCAGCAAGCGGCTTCCGGGAATCATGCCCGCCGGATAGGTGAGCCAAACCGGGTACCAATAGGACTCAATCTCACGGGTAGCAGGCCAGCGTGAGCTCGCGCCGCCGTCAAAATTCTCAAAACTGGGCGGATTCAGTAACAGCGTCTTCATTACGTCCGGCATTCTTCACCCTCAGCCTTCTCAAACTGACAATCGATTTGGTATGTTTGTCCGATGCTCAGCCGCACTGGTCCGATACCACCCGGCGAGCAAGAGTCCCCTATATGTGTAGCACCTAGTTTACCGGAGTTCGTCAGGGTGCTCCAATGCTTTCTGCGAACGGGGAATCCGCGGCGCTCAAGGGCTAACTGATGCATTAAGCGGGACTTGCGCGAACTGTGGGACCGACCCTAGCCAAGGCGATCACCTCGTCGCGCCGCACTTTCTCGGGATTCGGACACAGCGACTGGCCGGAACCGAAAGAATTCGGGTGTACATTCGAAGGCCTGGAGGCGTATTGGAAAACGCGGCGCGCCTTTTGGGCTGACCGCGCTGCAACGAAAGTGCACTTTGCTCAAATCTCTATTGCTGACGACGACCCGGATCCGCCACGTCGGGAACAATCCCAACGTGGAACGCTCTGACCTGGATCTCTGGACCGATGGATTTTGCTTCTCCGTCAGCGCGGCCGACATTCAAAGCAGCCCCTTCTTACGACTACCGCACGGACGTGGACGCCTACCCCAAGTGGCAGGCTCGTAGGGCAAATTCGACCGGTGTTCGATCTTTCGGAACCCGAAGCCTACCGCCGCGACGTGCCGAAAGCCGAAGTTCAGGTCCTCAACGCGAGCCATTTCGCTCTCGGTACCGCAGCCGAGCAGATCGCGCAGCTCGTGCGGACCTTCATGAAGTTCAGATGTGCTGCTACGATCCGAGGGTAGCCCGGAAGATGCGAATTCTGGCGGTGCGGGCTAACCAGCTCTATGAACCAACGCACCGCGAGGGCACCAGGACGGGGCGCGCCGTTAGGCTAGGGCCAGATTCAGATTCTCGATCGCCTCGTCGATCTCCGCGGTGTTCTTGTAGCCGACTGTAACGCAATCGACACCCGCGTTTTTGAAGGCGAATTTCATGGCCGCTTGGCGTTCCTCGCGGTTGAACGTGCCCTCACCCACAAGTTTCATGCTGATTACGCCCATTCCTTCTTTGCGTATCTGTCTAACGTGGGTGACCACTTCGGGGACGTTGCCTAGTCCCTCGGTGTTGTAATCTTCGGCATCCATTCTGGTGCCCTTGTGATTCACCCGGATCATGGCGATGTCCAACCACTTGTTTCCAGGCATTTGGCGCAATGCCGGAAGCCCATGAACCGACGCGCCGTGGCTTAGAATCGCTTTCTTCGACTCCGCTTCCAGGATTCCGTCTTGCCATCTGCGGGTGTCCGCGGGCCACATTGCGGTGTGTTGCCAGTGCAGCAGCATGATGTCGAAGTATTCGGTATTCGCGGTCCTGCGCAGTTCGTCAAATTTCTCTTGCGGATTCACACCTTCCCGGGTGGTCACCTTCGACATCATGCGATAGCTTTCGCGTGGAATGCCCTTCAGGGCCACTCCGAGCATTCTGTGCATGTCCCCGTAAGACTCGGCAGTCTCGAAGAAGCGAATGCCGCGGTCGTAGGCGTAGCGCACCAGGTTCGTAAATCCATCTTGTCCCAACTCACGCTGTACCCGGCCGCTGAAGCTGCCGGTGCCAAACGCCAGCCGCGTCACCTCAACGTCAGACTTTCCGAGCGTTACCCAATCCGTGGCAGTCTGGACCGCGGCCCTGAGCGCCGGGACTCCGACGGCGGCAAGGGTGCCAGCGGCGAGTCCGGTCTTTAGAAATTCACGTCTGCTGTAGTGAGCCACGACACACCTCAAAAATTGGCGAATCATAACGAGCGTAAAGCAGCGGAGCTGGTGCTTCTGCGGAGCCGACCGGGTTTCCAAATGCCATGACTAGACCATCGTATTACGAAAATCGAATCAGGTATACCGCGCACACCGCACTCCTCTTCAGTCCAGTCTTCTGACGCGTGAACGGGCAATTCTGACCTTACAATCACCGTCGCGGAAGTACCTGATCATGAATGGCGGGGAAGGCGGTTGGCCGCATCGTGAAGGAATCTGCCAAGAGCATCGGGTGGCGAATTTTGGCGCCGCCGATCTTCGACCGATCTGGGCTCGGATCTGTCATCGGGAAGCGGGTTGCAGCAGATCTATTTTTTTTGGGGCACGTTTCGGTGCAAACTACCAAACGCTACCGTGACCACGCGTCAACCCAAGGTTCAAACTCAACTCGGCCGGGCCGCAGTCCGGATCTTTGCAGCCAACGAACGCATAAACCAAATTCTTATCGGACATCTCGATCCTGCCGCTTGGAGAGCCAAACCTCCCGGCAAGGCCCGCACCATTGTGGCGATCTTCACACATATGCACAATGTCCGCTCCAAGTGGATCAGGCTTACAGCTCCGCACCTGAAGGTTCCAGCACAGCTCCATCGCGCGCATTGCACGCCGCAGCAAGCTCGCGCGGGATTGGCCGAGAGCGCCGCTCGCTGCGCGGAGATGCTCGCTGAAGCGCTCGGCAGCGGTGAGGGCCGCGTCGAGGAATTTCGCAGAGACGGCTGGGCTCGGCCTTGGCCGGTTGGCCCGGAAATGCTGTGCTACATGCTTTCTCACGAAGCTCACCATCGCGGTCAGGTGTGTATGCTCGCGCGTCAGCTCGGATTTCCGTTGCCAAAGCAGGTGGCGTACGGGATCTGGAATTGGGAAAAGCTGTGGGAAGAGTGCGAGTCGCCCCGCGGTCCCGGCTACGATTGTTAAGGAATCGCTCAAGGACATGCCACCCCGGGGATGGGCGGCGACGGTGAAGACATTGCGCCCCCACCTCCTGGCTCCAGGGGCATAATGCGGTTCAGGTCGATCACTGCTGCCGTCATCGGTTGTGACCCGGGTGTAAAAGCTGTTTGATCCTAAGTCCATGACATTGTTGGCACCCACATCTAAACGGCGCCGGTGTCTGACGCCCCTGTCCTCATTGGTCAAAGTGTTCGCACGATCGCCTCTTTGAGAAACATGGGTAACGCCAGGCCCGGGCGTCGACGAGACCCGCTTGTCGGTCTCAAATTCCTGTGCGCTGATTCAAACTGGCGGCAAGGAGCCGGCGCTCGCAGAGCGGAGTAATTCCCAGATTTGGTTGATCCAGTCCCCGTGTTCGGGCTTCATCAGAACCGATCGTAAGACCGTGAGAGTTTCGCGGTCAGCGCGGATGTTGGGCGGGAGGTCTGCGAAAAGACATGCCGGGAGTTCGGCGACAGCGAGGTGCAGGCCTCGCTCAGCGGCGGAGGCAAAAATTTGCCGCGACCGAGCGGAGATTTCGTTCAGGCTTGGGGCCCGCGGGGCAAAGGTGACAATATCCAGCTCGGGCTCGAAGGCGGCAACAAACTCATCGTCCGCTTTCAGCCTTTGATGCAACGCCAAAGCGGCCTCCCTGCCCCGCTCCAGACCTACAGCGAAGTCACCATCGCGAATTAATGGCAGGAGTTTCTGCGTAGCCCAGAGCGCCGCGGCCGCCGCTCCCGGGCGAGAGCACTCCAAGCTGATTTCACCCAAGTGCAAATCGTCGGAGCTGAAATAGGTGTAAGGAGAATCGTGTTTGTAGAGCCCACCGACCGACGCATCGCGGAATAGAACGCAGCCGCATCCGTACGGTTGCAAGCCGTGCTTGTGTGGATCGATGACAATGGAGTCGACCGAGGAGAGGCGGGAAAAAGCGGTGGCAGCGGGTGGCGCCAGATTGCGGGCCAGGCCGAAATAACCGCCATAGGCGGCGTCGGCGTGCACGCGAAAGTCGTATCGTTCGCGCAAGTGGAGAATATTAGGAAGCGGATCGACGGAGCCGGTCGCGGTGGTGCCCATGGTGGCAACGACGGTGCCCACGTTACCCTGCCGCAGCAGGTCTTCCAGAGCATTCACATTCATTCTGCCAACGGAATCTACCGGAACACCCTCGAACTCGAGGCGTAGAACGCCGCTGACTCTTGCGTGGGTATAGTGTGCCTGGCTGCTTGCGACGATTTTCTTTCCGGGTCGCAACTGGCCGGCAACCCACAGAGCTTCCAGATTAGCTAGGGTGCCACCGCCGCAAAGGTGACCCAGCGCATCGCTCCAGCCGAACATTGCGGCGATCTCCGCAACCGCTTCTTTTTCCATCACCGAGGTGGCGCGCCCGCCATCGAGCGCGTGATTATTGGGATTGATGGACATCGCCAGGGAGTATGCCAACCTGGCGATCGGATGAGGTGGTTTGAGCATCTGGCCGGCGTACAACGGATGGAAGTACGGGTAGTTATCGCGGAGACGCACCGCGGTGGCCTCCAATACCTCGGCGATTCGGTCTGCGCCGGGCGCTTTCGGCGCGAAGTCAGGAAGGGATGTAAAGCCTGCGTCGAGAATCTTAAAGGCCTGGACCAGCGCGCCTAAGTGAGATTGGTCGATTGGCATGCGATTACCGGAGAAATTGAAGGAACCTACCGCCAACTGACCCCGCTGCGCTGGAAACGCAATCTATTGCCGAAGTTCTTATTGCCATACTTTGTCCAGTTGACCAGCAATTTGCAGTAGGTCTAACTGCGCTTGCTGACGCTGGAAGTTGGCCTCGAGATAGGCCATCCACTTTTCGTTTTCTTCGAGGCGGGCGCGCTCGACGTCGCGCAAATTTGTGCGGCCTTCGCCGAATTGAGATTGCAGAACGCTCACATTCTGCTGCGCAAGCTGCAACTCCAGCCGCGCAACATCCTTCGCGGCATCTTTTTCGCGCAGCCGCCGCGTCTTTTGCCGCATGGCGGCGCTCACTTCGTTCCGCTGACTCGCCAGCTTGGCTTTGGATACGTCGAGATTCACTTGGGCGAGCGCGATACTGGCCTTGGTCTGCGCGCTGAAGATGGGAACCTGCACTTGCACGCCGACGTTCACATTGTTGCGCTGAAAGGTCTTGAAAAAGTCCAGATAGTTATTGAACTGAGCGAGCAGGCTATAGATTCCAACCAGTTGGACGGTCGGATAGTATCCGCGCTTCTCGCCCTCCAGGCGAAATTGCTTGGCGCGGACGTCAGCCTCGCCTGCCAACAGCGACGTATTGCTCTGCATCGCCAGCGCTACCAAATTTGCGCCTTCCTGTTCGGCTTCGCCGGGCAGCTCCTCCGGCGCTACATCAATCGGCGAATCCTGCGCTATGCCCATCTGACTCCGAAGGAAAACTTCCAGTTCGTCCTGACGGCCTTCCAGCTGCAGAATTCGCTGGACCACGCGAGCTTTGGTAAGCTGCGATCGGGTAACCTCGACCGGCAGCTCCAGATTTTCTTTTTCGCGTTCCTGGGTTATGCCGAGAATTTTGTCAGCGCTTTCACCTTCTTTGCGTAGCAAATCCAGCGAGTGACGCACCATGACCAGTTCCAAATAGGCGGCAGCAGTTCGTGCGATCACTGCGTTTTGCATGTCGGCGACCACGATCTTCTGAGACCTGGCCTGCTCCTGCAGCTCCTTGGCCTGTCCGCGTAGCGGTCCATTTAGAAGTTCTTGCGTGTAGGTCAGGTCAAAAAGCGCAGGGGCACGCCCTCCGGGTGTTTCAGGAATTCCGTACGTGTAGCCGGCACCCGAGCCGGCGTAGAGGTTGGGTAGAAACTGCGCTTTGGTGAATAGCGCGGAGTGATCGGCCAGACTGGCTTGTAGTTTGACTACCTGGATGTCTTTGCTGTTCTGTAGCGCGAGTTCAACGGCGCGCTTTAGCGTGAGCGACACCGCAACGGCGGGGTCTTGGGCGCGGGATGGTTGAACAACGGCGAGTGCGACTACCGCTGCCACCGCACAAACCAACGGCCTGTAAAGCAGTGAGCGTTTCAGAGGTATCTGACGTTTCATGCGCTTCCCTTTCATCGCCGGCGCTCGTAGTTACTCATACCGAAGAGAGTCGATTGGCTGCATTCGCGCGGCTTGATTGGCGGGCAAATATCCGAAAAGCAACCCGGTTGAACAAGAGACCAAAAATGAGACCAGCACGCTGATCCCCGAAACTGGAACGCGCAGATTTCCGGGAAGCAGCGGCTGGATGGCGGCCGGGATCGCAAGTCCGATGAGGATGCCGATGATCGCTCCGCCGCCGCTGATCAAGAATGCCTCGATCAAAAACTGATAAAGAATTTCGCGATGAGCGGCGCCGATTGCTTTGCGAATGCCGATTTCGCGAGTCCGTTCTTTCACGGTTACCAACATAATATTCATGATGCCGATTCCGCTGATGAGCAGCGCGATGAAGGCAATCACCAGCAAGACGATGGTAAGTGCCAACGAAATATTCCGCGCCGCGCTTAAAATGGCCGCGAGTGTTTGCACGTCGTATTCGGCACCGATCGGGTGGCGCTCCTTCAGTACCCGACCCATCTGGCGTTCCACGGCGGGCACATCCTCGGGGCGGGTAGCTTGGGCATAGAGAACGCGAAGCACTTCGACGCCGGTGTAATACTTCATGAGCGTCAATGGGATGATCACCGATTCTTTTTGTATCTCGGATAAGCCGAAGGTGGCTACCCTCTCCTTGAAAACTCCGATGACCGTGAAGGTCAATTCTCCGAGTCGCACGGTGCCTCCGATGGGATTGTCCAACCCAAACAGACGATCGGAGAGTTCCTTGGTAATCAGGCAACTTTTGCTGCGCGTCTCCATGTCCGCTGAGTCAAAGTACCGGCCGCGAACAATCACCAAACGGCGAATGGTCTGAAAGCCCTGAGTTACTCCGATCAGATTGACGGGACGTTCTCTCCCGCTGACCACTACGGACATTTTCAGTTCGCGGGTACCGGCAACTTCGGTGATGCCGGGTACGGTGGCCTTGATGGCATTCATATCGTCCACGGTGAGTTCGTAGCTCAGTGGCTGGCCGATTTTTCCGGCATTGACCAATTCTACCCAGACGAGATTTGAACCGACACTTTCGATCTGTCCAATCACAAATTTCTGGCTGGTGAGCGCGACGGTGACCACCAGAACGATCGAAGCGCTGCCGATGATCACGCCGAGCGAAGTGAGCACCGCACGCAGCTTATTGCTGCGAAGAGCGTCGATAGCGACTGTTAGAGTTTCGCGCAGATCCATCATCCGCGTGAGCCTCCAGCCTTCGGACTGTGGGCGAGAAACGCTTGCACATCGATCGGGCCACCGGAAGCGCGGGTTTTTGTCGCGGTTCGTTGCAGGTTGCGCATCGGCATGGGCTTACATTGCTTTATGCAGGCGCTTGAGAGATTCACGCGAGACGTGGTTCTTGGGATCGAGCTTGAGCGCCGCTTGATATTCTTTCACCGCGTCCTGGGTCTTGCCTTCATTTTCCAGCAGATGGCCGAGCCAATTGTGGGCGTCCCAAAGACGCGGAAACGAACTGCGCGTTGGCGCCCGTTCGATGTATTCCCGGAGAAACCGCTCGGCGTCATCCACGTGCTCATTTCTTACAATATAGGCCACACCGCGGTAAAACTGCGCTCGCACGTCGTTGGGAGCAAGCTGTTCGCCGAGATTGGCGACTTTCAGTAGACGGTCCGGCTGGTCGTGCTTCACCGCGTAGTCCCCGATGTCATATACGAGAGCGGCTGATTGGGGATGGCTGTCGAGCGCTTTGGTGAATTCCGCGTCGGCTGCTGCGAAATCCTTCTTCTGCTTGCGACAATTACCGGCGGCGTAATGACCTTCCGCGGCATCCAGCTCCGCAAGTTTCGCGATTTCCGGCCGGGCTTTATCTTCACCCCCACCGACAATTGGGGGAGCGGCGCAATCGAACTCGATCAGCGATTGACGGGCAGAAAAATTATTGCTGTCGAGGCGCACCGCTTCCGCGAATTCTTTTCGGGTCTTGCGCGCAAGGGACATAGCCGAGAGCATCACCGCGTGCTCAGCCTTCTCGCCGTAGGCCCTCCCCAGCCATTCGTGGTACACGGAATTTTGCGGATCGAGCGAGACCGCTTTCTCGGCGCTGTTGATAGCGTCGTCATGCCGCTGCATTTCGGAATAGGTTTTCGTCAGAAGCAATTGAATTGCGGCGTTTCTCGGATCGTTTGTGGCGGCTTGCTGTAATAACTGGGCGGCTTGGGGATACTGGCTAGCTTCATAGGCCTCGCGCCCGGCCTTGAGAGGGTCTCCCGGATTTACGTCGGCGCGGGCCGACAGCAACGCCACCCCGCCAAGAACCATCATCGCCGCCGCGATGGTTCCAAGCCTGGGATGTTGCCTAATGCCCATCGCTCCGGCCGCGGACTGAGCTGGCATCGGTATTTATAACTCGAACGGCCATTCCGTCCCGCAAGTCGATGTCACCCGGAAGCGCGATCAGGTCGTCGTCGCGAATTCCGGAAAGCACTTCGTAATCGGTGGCGTCGGCAATTCCAACGCGGATTTCGCGGCGTTGCAGCTTGGATTTCGTCACTGAGAATTCGATGGGCTTGACCACGAACACAAAACTGTGAAGGTCTTCGGTTTCCACGGCACCACGAGGAACGGTCATCACGTTGTCCTGCTCTTTCGAATTAATGCGGACGTTTACATTGATATTCGGAAGCAACTCGAGCTTGGGGTTGCTGACCGCGCAGAGTAACTCACCCACACTTCGCGTGCCACGGGCAACCACTTGTTTTGGAATGACTTCGGTTTTCCCGATCCAGGTCTGATTGGGTAGGGCGTCCCAGGTAATTTTCACCGGTTGGTTAGGTTCCAACGCCCCGAGCTCGGGCTCGTCGATAAAAGCGCGAACTCGAATATCATGCAAATCGGCCATTTCACTGAGAAGATCGCCAACCCGCACATAATCCCCGGACTTCACCGGTAGGGAATACAGGGTGCCATTCGCGGGCGCGACGATGCGGCCATCGCGGACTTTTTCCTGTAGGGCAGCCACGGCGTTTTGCGCTTCCTGGACCTGCAACTGGGAGCGGCTCGCATCGAATTTCACGCCGCGGTCGAATTCTTGCTTGACCGCGGACAGTCGGGTCACTTCCACCTCCGCCTTAGCAAGGTCCAAATCGTTGGCGGTCAATTCATCTTTGGTGGCGGCCTGCTGCGCGATCAAGCGCTCCAGCGCGTCGTGATTGCGGCGCAAGCGGTCTCGGGTGGCCACGGCAGTCGCTAGAGCGCCAGAAGTACGTGCCGCCTCGTCCGGCCGCCCTCCGGAGGAGGCTGCACGCAGATCGTCCTCGGCGCGGAGCAGCTTCGAACGGGCCTCCGCGAGTTGGGCGCTGGCGTCTTTCACATTGAGTTCCATCAGGACCTGGCCTTTTCTTACCGATTGCCCCTCAACGACCCGAACACTCTCCACAAAGGTATCTAGTTGCGCGCGCATGACATAAGGGGAAACCGGCTCAACCTTGCCATTGCTGGAAATGAAGGCGACGATGTTTTGGCGCACCGGACGCACCGCGGTGATCTTGGCGACCGGCTGACGGCCGCTTAGGCGGATCAGTACGACAGCGCCAACCGCTGCCAACACCAGGAAGATTAAGATGCGATTTCGCAGTACGCGTTCCATACTCTCCGATTTTGCTCCAGCGGTTCGTTCCCCGCGAGCAGCCGCACAGAAATGCGCGAAAGCACATTCGCGCCGCGTATAGGTCCTCGAGATGACCCTTGGGTTGCTAGCCTCCGTCCGGAGGATGTCAAAGTACCTGATTGTAGCAACAGGGGCATACGTTTCCCTAGAGGGCATCGAGCGACGCAACTTTTGCTCGGATCTGGCCTGAGATTCCTGCGCGCTGATCAAAACGAGCGACGAACGATCACGGCGGGTGTCGACTAGCCGACGGGCATAGCGATGGAAGGCATGGAACTACCGGCGCGGTAAGGCGTACCACGGAAACCGTTTCCAGTTATTATCTCGGCGAGGCATCGCCCGCATGAACCTCGCGGCGCGCGACCCGAGGAAGACAAATGATCGAAGTCCGCAACCTCTGCAAACGTTTCCGCGACAAAACCAGGGGCGAGATTCGCGCGGTCGATAACGTCAGCTTTCGATGCCAGCCAGGCCAGATTTACGGACTGCTGGGAGCAAATGGGGCGGGAAAAACGACAACGCTCAGAATGCTGGCTACCATCCTGGAACCGAGCGACGGCACCGCGGTGGTTTGCGGCTATGACGTGGTGGAGCAGCCGACGAAAGTGCGAGCCAGCGTGGGATTTTTATCGACGGCCACGGCGCTGTATCCGCGTCTCACGGCCCGGGAGTTGGTTGAATATTTCGGGCGGCTGAACGGCATCGATGGTAGGCCGCTTAAGGAGCGCGTCGACGGAATTTTCGATCGGCTGGAAATGAATGGATTCCGTGACCGGCACTGCGACAAACTGTCCACCGGCATGAAACAAAAGACCTCCATAGCGCGGACGCTGGTGCACAATCCTGCGGTCATGATCTTCGACGAACCCACGCTTGGGCTGGATATCATGACCGCGCGTTCGATTATCAGCTTCATCCGCGAGTGCCGAGCTGACGGGAAGACCGTGATTTTTTCCACGCATCTCATGACTGAAGTCGAAAAGCTGTGTGATCTGATTGGCATTATTCACGGTGGAAAGCTCCTGACCGAAGGAACGCTGCCCGAGCTCCGCGAACAGTATCGCCAGAATGACCTCGAGGAAATCTTTGTTCAGGTGGTCGGAGCGGATCGAATGCCGCAGGAAACCCGCTGAACATGTCCGTTCGTAACATCGGCATCGTATATCGCAAAGAATTGAGGGAAGCGCTCCGGGACCGCCGAACTCTGGTGTCGTCCATCCTGGTCCCATTGTTTATCTTTCCGGTGTTGACGGTTGGCATTGGCTTCAGTGCGGCGGCGCTGATCGGACAGGCCAGTCGGGAACCATCCAAGATCATGATTCTAGGCGGAGAAGATTCCCCGGCGGTGGTGGCCGGACTGCAGCAAGTGAAGAATCTGCAGGTGGTGCCCGCGAGGACCGATTACACCGACTTAATTTCCAATAAGAGAATTCGGGCGGTCGTCGACATACCAAACGGTTTTCAGACCGGGTCGGAACTCGGCCAACATCCGGAAGTAAAGATTTACGTCTTCTCTGGCGACATGAAGTCCATGTTTGGCGCAACCCGGATCGAACGATACTTTTCCGAATATCGCGACAACGCTGTCAAAGACCGCCTGGTTGCCGAGCACCTGCCGGAGAGCTTGATGAAGCCTTTTAGCGTGAAGCAGCAGAACGTGGTGTCTGAGGAGAAGGTTGCCGGAGAATCGTATGGCGGTATTGTGGTGTACCTGGTGATTTTGATGTGCATGACCGGCGCAATGTATCCGGCGATGGATCTAACCGCCGGAGAAAAGGAACGCGGCACCATGGAGACGATCTTGTCGAGCCCGATCAAGAGAACCCATCTGGTATTGGGCAAATTTCTATTGGTGCTGACTGCCTCCTTGGCTACCGCAACTTTATCGGTGATCTCCTTGGGCGCATCGTTTGCCATACTTTCTCGTCTGGCCAGGTTGCACTCCGAAGGAGAACCTCTGCCGGTTTTGGCTCTACATTGGAGAACCATCGTGGCCATTTTTGCGATGGCCCTTCCGGTGGCAGTACTGTTTTCGGCGGCGCTCCTCACCATTTCGCTGTTTGCGAGAAGTTACAAAGAAGCGCAGAGCTATCTGACGCCGATGACGTTTGTGGTAATCATACCCGCGGTGGCTGCGATCTTGCCGGGGGTGGAGCTGACCCCCCAGCTGGCGGTAATTCCGATTCTGAATGTGGGTCTGCTCTGTAAGGAGTTGGTTGCCGGAACGTATCACTGGAATTACATTGCGGTAATTTTTGCTTCCACTTGCGTTTACGCCGGCATCGCGTTGTATCTGGCGGTGAAAATGTTTCAACGGGAGTCAGTGCTGTTTTCTTCCTGACCGATCCGTCTTCCAGTTGTAACTCAAAGCGATCACCCTACCGGGTGATGTCGTGCCTCCCAGTCCTGGCTAAGCCGCAATACGGTTTCTCTGAGGCGCACCGCGAGCGAGGCGATGGTCTCCAGCCTCTGCTGCCCACCGTTGGGCAGACGTCCGTCGTTCTTGCGGCGCACCTCGGCCAACAGCAGCTCGGCGTTACCCAGTATCCCCGTAAGAGGATTATTCAGTTCGTGGCGTAGTACCTGCCCGAATTCGTCGCCAGAATTCTCAGGAGGCTTGGAAACCGTAAGCGCAGCGCTGCTGGGCGGACGCTTGATCTGGCCCAGCCGATGCTCCGCAAGCTCCAGCGCGATAGGCAAGCACCGACTGGAGCGAGTGACGAAGTACGCCGATCCTGCGGCGACCAAGGGTGCCAGCGCCGCCTCGTGATGCGCAGCTCCGATGACGATTACCGGTGCGTGAGAAGCGAGCGACGCGATAATGCTTTCGATCAGCTTCCCTTGGCCGGTGTCGGCGAACTGAACGCCAGTCAGGGAGGTTTCCTCCAGTAAAATAATCGCCGGTACCAGATCTTCTAAAGCGCGGTGCGCGGCCTGCACAGAACGGACAGCGGCAACTCGAAAGGAACCATCCTTCGACTCGAATTCGCGACGTGCTGCCGCGCAGAGCACCGCATCGTCGCTCACTAACAAAATGGTTTGCTCGCTCGTCAACGCATTCTCCATTTCCCCGCCTGGTGTTCGTTACCTGCCGAACAAATCTATACGGTCTTCATGGTCATCAGCGCGTCTAAAACCTTCTCGATCAGTTCTTCCATGCGAAACGGTTTAGCCAAATGGGGAAGACGATACTGCTCGAGAAAATCGTGGGTCGTAGCCGCCGCGGCATCGCCAGTGACAAACAGAAACCCGGATTGGAACCCATTCGTCGCTCGCACCAGCTGTTGATAGATCTGCCGGCCATCCATCCCTGGCATTTTGACGTCGCAAATCACCAGGGCATACGATTTCGCCGCGGCGTACTGGAGGGCTTCTCTCCCGTTGAGAAGTATGTCCACTTGAAGCCCGGCGTCTTCCAGCACGTCTGCAATCAGACGGGCCACAGTGGGCTCATCCTCAATGATCAAAACGCGCGCGCCGCACCAGGCCGCTAGTTCGGTGGCCCCCAGTCGGGACAGCAAAGAGGGTTCGACCGTTGCGGGCTGCACCCCGTTTTCCTCGCCAGACCGAAGGGTTCGCACAGGTTTTTGTTGGCTAAACGGAGGAAATTCCAGAATGAACGTGGCGCCGCCTCCTGGAGAGCTGGAAACCTCGACGTGTCCCCCGTGCTCCCGTACAATTCCCAGTACGACGGCCAAACCGAGGCCGGTGCCGATTCCCGGCGGCTTGGTGGTAAAGAACGGATCAAAGATTCGGGCTCGGATCGTTTCCGGAATCCCGGGACCGTCGTCGGCCACGCTTACAGCGATCAGGCCGCGCTCGGACACATAGGTGCGGATGCGAATGGTTCCAGGCTGCCCGGTTTGATCGATGGCCTGGCGCGCGTTCCCCACCAGGTTGGTCAGCACCTGTTGCAGTCGGCCGGCGTCTCCAGAAATAGCCGGGAGTGCCAAATTCAAGTCGAATTCCATGGACACCCGCTCCGCCGCCAGGCTGAACCGTTGCAGCTCCAAAGCCCGTTCAATTACCTCGTTGAGTGATACCGAGCTTCGACCAGAGAGCGAATCGCGGGCGGAAGTGAGCAATTGTCGTACGATGGTGCTGGCGCGCTCGGCTTCCTGAAAAATGTGGCGCGCTTCCCCCGACCCATCGGCCCGAACCAGCCGGTCCGCGTAACCCACAATGCTGGCAAGAGGATTGTTCAATTCATGGGCGACGCCAGTGAGCATTTGGCCCAACGCCGCCAGTTTTTCCGTCTGTAAGAGTTTGGACTGAAAAATGCGCTGGGAGCTCAGGTCGCGATAAATTTCCACCCAACCGGAGCGGCGGCCGGTTGGGTCCAAGACCGGTCGCGCCGACCTTTCCAGCACCCGTGGAACCGGCAGCAACAGCTGAACTTCCTCGCGCGTGGCTGCATCGCTGCGCGCTAATTTTCGCCAATGTTCCGCAAAGCTTTCCGGCTCGGCCACTTGTTCAGATAGTTTGCCAATGAGCTGATTCAAAGTGCTAAATCGTGAGGCTTGGTCAGGAGCAAGACCAGCCATCTGAGCGAAACGGCCGTTGAGGGCCCGAACATTCTGCTCCACATCGAATACCAAAACACCCTCTTCAAGCCACTCGACCACCGCCAGCAACTCCGCCTCTGCGTGGTTTGTTTCCGCGGTCAGATCGCGTGGGGCTTTTTTGTTCAATCGTATGGCGACGCCGCCGTCCTGGCTGGATAGGATTACCAGAGCGCGCACATTGACTCCGTTGAGAAGCTGGGCATCTACGGACGGGACGTCCGCGTCGACCGGGAGATCTGGATTCGCAGATCGATACTCCTGAAGCCAGGCGTCCACCCTGCCGCGGTCTGCGGATCGAAATAGCTCCGAGAAATGCTGGGCAATTGCTGGGCCGGGCAGCATTGGAAGCGGAAGGCCTGCATGAACCATCCTTCCGTGGTTCTGTTGATCCATCTTCACCAGATTGCGAGCGCCTCGGCTCATTCCCTCTATTCCTGTATCGGTACCCAGCAGAGAAATTGCTTCGTCGCTGGCCAACAACACCGAAGTTTTCCAATCCTCGCCCCGCCGGGCTCTTCGCACATATTGGCTGCGGGATAGAACATTGGCCGCTACCGCAGCGCGCAGCTCCAGGCGCGTAACACCATGCGGGCCCTGCTTTTCTGCTGCCCATCCGGCCACGATTACACCCAGTATTTCTCCGTCGACCTCCAACGGAACCGCAACCACCTGATCGACGCTCCCAGTCGCCCATCCGCCAGCCATCTCGCCGGCGAAGGTGCGGCGTGTGGCCAGCGCTTTGCGCCATATCCGGCCGACCGCTTCACTTTCGAAAAGTGTTAACCTCGACGGATCGCCAGCACACCACCTTTGGCCCAACGAGTCGCCCGTCAACTGCAGAACCGCGAAGGCCGCGGCCAGCCCTGTTGAGGCAGTACCTTCGGCCGCGGAGTCACCAACCACATCGTGCAGCACACCATTCAGAGATTCTCGAAGGTTCGTGGCAGACAGAAGACGCTGCACCAGCTCGAGATCTTTGGCCCGTTCGCGATTCGCCCATCGCTCCTCTTCCAGTTCAAGCGCCAAGGCGAGTTGGTCTGCAACCGACTCAAAGACATTTCGCGACAAACCGCCCCGGCGTTTGCGACCGGCACCGAACACCACGCCTCGTAATCCGCCCGGAGATGCGACCGGCACCCATAGCGCCCGGCGCATTTCCGTGACCGCGCCAATGACCAGCAGGTTCGAGGAATCTAATTCCTGCTCGACAGTTTTTCTTTGGTTCAGCAGTTCGAAGGGCAGAGGAGGTTCAGGAGACAAGTAGGACCACTGCGCAGGTGTGAATTCGCCATTGTGATCCGATACTAATCCCCGATAAGCGGCAGGGTTAGGAAGAAAACCCCGGTGGTCGCGAAATTCCGTCCACACACCCACGCGGTCGGCTTGGCCTTTTTCCAACAGATGCTGTACCGCTGTTTGGATTAGCTGAAGGCGGCTAGCTTGCAGCAGGGCCGCTGCTGCAACGCTCCGAGCTAAGCCCAGCCCGGAACTTAGCCTCTGTACCATGCTCATGGCCTCGCGATCCTCGGGGCTTGTTGCATTGCATGAGCAAGCCCATTCAAGGGGACGCAAGTTTAGTGAACTCAATCACTTGAAAGACCTGGACGGGACGGGTTTGGACGGCGCTATTCCATGTAGAGAATACTGCCTCCGCATCGTTCCCGAATGGAACCGAATCAGGAGTGCCGTGGACGGTAGTTTACGGTGCGGCCGGTTCAAGGTGATACTGTTTGAGCTTGCGGTACAGGGTGGTCTTGCCAATTCCAAGGATGCGCGCGGCCGCTAAGTTCATCGATGGGTAGCAGCTCATCCTTTTGCGGTACGCGACCACTGCTGGGATATTGCAAGCTGGATGGCAAATCCGCGACGTGTATGACGGCATCTGAGCTCAACGCGACCGCCCGTTCGATACAATTCT
>Ga0302324_100001555_pt1 | contig 55312 bp, 39 predicted proteins | sample Palsa_T0_1_FD_201949 | JGI IMG/M metagenome (GOLD analysis project Ga0302324, IMG submission 201949) | Peat permafrost microbial communities from Stordalen Mire near Abisko, Sweden - Palsa_T0_1 | ecosystem: Environmental > Terrestrial > Soil > Palsa > Peat permafrost | place: Sweden: Abisko...
CCCGTCTCTTGATCTGGCTTATGCGAATTCCATCCTCACAGGCGACCCCGGGCGGCAAGTTGACTTTCAGACCCGTTATCCATCAAACGGTCCGGCCAACTTTGAGACGCTTGCCCTCGAACTCTGCCAGATTCCGATCGCCACGGTGGTGGCCCGCAAAGCGGCCATCGTCAAGGCCGGCGGGTTTGACGAGAGCCTGGTGCGCTGCGACGACTTCGATATGTGGCTGCGCACCGCGTTTCACAGCGCAAAAATCGGTTATATACGCCACGTGACCGCCTCCATGGCCATTGGCCGTCCCGGTGCGCCCGGCGGTTCCCGCGCTAAGGTGGCGGAGGCTTACTGGCGGATCCTTGAGAATGCGGAACGGAAGCTCCCGTTATCCGAAACGCAACGCCAGTTGATGCGCGAGCGAACGGCCGAGATCCACGCCAAGTATTTGTTGGAAGCGGGCAAGCTCGACCTTTCCACTGGTAATTTTGCGCGGGCTCGGGAGCGGTTTACTGAAGCCAATCAATACTGCGAACAGGCAAAACTGAGCCTGATGCTGCTTGGACTAAAGGTAGCGCCCGCGGCGTTCGGCAAGTTTTTTGCCTATTGGACACGTCGGCACGATGGCGCCTCAGCCTGGCCGAAATGGGCTCGGGAGGAACAGACGGCAAAGGGACCGGAACTTCTGATTCGGTATGGTATTGAGGGCGTGAAACACGTTTTCGGGCTGCATCGGCCGGGACATGATCGCCTGGCGGTGTGGCCCGACGACATTCTTCTCGCCTCCTATCCAAAATCCGGAAACAACTGGGCCCGCTTCCTGATCGCAAATGTGGTTTTTCCCGATAAGGAAGTGGGGTGGGACAACATCGAAAAGCTCATTCTCGATCCCAGCATCACGGTGAAGCGCGATTTCGCGCGCGCTCGACGGCCACGTATCATCAGAACGCATTTTCCTTTCGATCCGCGCTTCCGCAGGGTTATCTACATCGTACGCGACCCCCGCGACATAGCTATCTCCCAATACCACTATGCGCGCAAGGTGCGGAGGATCGAAGACGATTACCCGATCGAGCGATTCATGGATACGTTCCTGGCTGGAGATCTGAAACGCAAGAACGGATCTTGGGGCGAGAATGCGGGCAGTTGGTTGGCCGCCCGCCACCGCGATCCGGAATTTCTTTTGCTCCGCTACGAAGACTTGCTCGCCGACACGGCGCGAGAGTTGACGCGGGTTGCGAAATTCGTCGGGTTTTCCTCCGATCCCGAACTTATCGCCCGTGCCGTCGAACGCAGTTCCGCCCGCAAAATGCGGGAAAAGGAGAAGACGGAGGGCCAGCAGTCCAATTTGATGAAGGACAGCCGACAGGATCTTCCCTACGTGCGGGCGGCAAAATCGGGCGGCTGGAGAAAGGATTTACCGGAAGCGCAGGTGGCGCGCATCGAGAGCGCATGGGGCGACATCATGGTCTGTCTCGGCTATGAACTCGTAACGCGGGCGGGTGGTGCAACCTTGTCGACGCCGTGTTCTTTCTTTTCCATCATGGAATGAGGGTGCCGCTGGCCGGCCACTCGCGAACTCGCTCACTCTCCCTGGGCAGGTAGCCCTTGAGCCATGCTGCCATCTCGTGCCATTCTGATAGCCATGGCTGCCGCAGATACGCTGTCTCCCTACATCGAGTTCAAGGACGTCTCCAAGGCATTTGGAAAAGTGGTCGTCCTCCAAAACGTGAACTTCGAAGTGTTGCCCGGTGAGATGGTCTGCATTCTTGGCCGCAGCGGTGTGGGCAAATCCGTCTCGCTCCACAACATCATGGGCTTTCTTAAGCCGGATTCCGGCCGGGTCATCGTCGCCAGCCAGGACATCACCGATTACAACGAGGTACAACTCGAAGAAATTCGCAAGAAGGTCACGATGGTGTTCCAGAACGGAGCCCTCTTCGATTCCTTGACGGTCGGCGAAAACGTTGCCTTCCCTTTGCGCGAGAAAAGAGAGCTGTCAGAAGACCAGATTTACCAGGTCGTCGATGGCCTGCTCGAGATGGTCGGAGTCAAGGAGATGCGCGAGTTGTTGCCTTCGGACCTTTCGACGGGCATGAAGCGTTCCGTCGCCATCGCGCGAGCGCTCGCTGCCCAACCGGAGTGCGTGCTCTACGACGAGCCCACGACGATGGTCGATCCGATGATGGGAAACCTGCTCGGCGATCTCATCGCCCGGCTCAAACTGCAACTGCATCTGACCTCAGTCGTCGTTACCCACGACATGCGCCTGGCGAAGAAGTTGGCCGACCGTCTTGTCTTTTTGCATGAGGGCCGCGCGATTTTCTTTGGTCCCTACAAAGAAATGGAGAAATCTACCGAGCCCATCATTCACGAGTTCTTGGAACTGGACGAGATGAAGCTGGAAGCCTGAGGTCAGGGAGGTCATGATACATCGCGTAAAATTCAGAAGTCGGCAGGAAGTTATCAATGCGATTGCATCAGTAAACCGATGTTTTGTTCATGCAATGAAATAACTCCCTGTATCGAACGTCTCGCGCTTTCCGACCTATCGCAGGAATCTCATGACCACTTGCAAGGTAGCGTTTATCCTTATGTGAGACGCATGGGGCATCATCCCCCAGCTCTTAATGGCGGTCTGATCGACGGCAGTTGCAGCAATAACCGCACCAACTGTGCTTGGCGCGAGGCGCCAGTTTTTCGATAAATACTGGAGAACTCGACTTCACCCTGTTGCGGCTGACGCCAAGCATTTCGGGGATTGCCGAGATACCAGCGCCTTAGCGATGCCTCTCAAGCTTCGTATCGGAATGTCGGTTTAACGATAGCGTTAGTCCTGCGAAATCAGACCCCTTTGGGGCTGGATGTCGGAATCTTACTTTTGCATAAACGGTAAACGCAGATTCATAACCTGATTCTACTAAGGTGGCGGAGCCATACCGCCGAAACCCACAAAGTTCACCCGTTTGGGTGATGACACGCCGACCATGGATGTCCTATGCTTGCGGCCAATGCGGGAATCGTGGAGAGTTACCCTCTGCGATTCGATCCAAGTTCCGTCGAGGTCCCCTCCCGAAGGCCAAGAGCGTGGTTCGCTCTGGTGAGTTAGTTAAGAGGTGAATAAAAACTTGAATGATGGTGGTCTTAGGAGCGGGAAGCTCTTTGCGATTCTCGGACTCGGAAACAAAACCAATCGATGCCATCCATCAATCGAGTGTTCCACCGGATAGCTCCCCCCACTCTGCTGCGGAAGGCCGCCCGGACGGTCACCATCGTTCTGACGCGTCGCTGTCGCTACGTGCCGTGAAGCGCGTGGCGGCATTTTTGATTCGAAACGTCGAGCCTCGCACGATCTAGCGTCGCACGATCCAACTTCCCATGATCTTTCCGCATGCATCAGGGGGTTCTTAGGCGCTCCGTTACTCGGCGGAAACAACGCTAGAAGCCTTGCTGCACCAACTCCTCCATCGTGATCGAACTGGGCACAGGGACGCCTTTCATCATCTTCTCGACATACTTCGCGATCAGGTCGGCTTCCAGATTTACAGGATCGCCGGGTTTCAGCGATCCGAGATTGGTCATCTCGACCGTATGCGGAATGATGGCGACTGTGCATTTTGAAGCAGAGCGCTTGCCTTCGAGCCTGGCAACCGTAAGGCTGATGCCCTCGATCGAGATTGATCCTTTCAATACGGTGTGCTTCTCGATCTCCGGCGGGATTTCGATGTGCAGCCACCAGTTTTCGGAATCCTTGCCATCAGCGTCGACGATGCGCTCCAACTCGATCAGTTTCCCCACTCCATCGACGTGCCCTTGAACGATGTGGCCTCCGAAGCGGCCGTCCGCTTTCATTGGCAGCTCCAGGTTCACGAGTGATCCCTCGTGCATGCGCGAGAACGAAGTTCGCACCCAGGTCTCGGGCGCGAGGTCGGCGCAGAATGATTTGCGTTTTATGCCTAGCGCGGTCAGGCAAACGCCGCTTACCGCTACGCTGTCGCCGGCCTTCAATTCTTTTGGAGTTTTCCGAGCCTCGACCTTAATGCGGCGGTTCTCGCCGCGTTGCTCGATGCTTACAACTTTGCCGACTTCTTCGATAATTCCGGTAAACATACCCGTTTATACCTCATTTCTCTCTTCTGCGAGTGGAGCGACGGGCGTCTCGCCCATCCGGTTGTCAGGTGGCCGCGCGAGGACGCCCGGCCCTCCACTGAACACCATTACGCATACGGATCGCGCAGGTAGCCTTCGAGCGCGAAGTCTTCGCCGAAGCGGTGCAACTCGAAGCGCTGGACGCACTGTGCTTTTCCGCGCAAACTTGCTCCCGCGACAAAGGGTACGGCGCCTTCACCAAAAATCTTCGGCGCGTAGTAGAGAAACACTTTATCCACTTCGCCCGAGACCAGAGCGGCGCCGTTCACCAGTGCTCCACCTTCGAGAAGCAGGCTGGTGATCTCCATTTCTCCAAGGTTCTTGACAATTGCCGCGAAGTTGGGCCTTCCGTCCGCAGTCGCCGATATTTGTTGTACGCGAATTCCTTTCGCTTCCAGCGTCTTCTTCGGCTGCTCTTCAGCGGTCGAGCACAGCACCAGAACATCTTGCTCCGCAGTCCGGAGCACGCGCGACCCGATTGGGATGCGCAAGTAAGAATCCAGAATCACGCGCAGCAACTTGCGCCGCCGCGGCAGGCCGCTGCGGTCGGTGAGAAGCGGATCGTCCGCCATCACCGTTCCTACTCCTGCGAGGATCGCATCACTCTGATGGCGTAACTGCTGCACGTGCGCACGTGCCGACTCGCCTGTGATCCAATGGTATCCGCTGCGCGCACCCTCCGTGGGAGGCATTGCCAAGCGAGCCTGTGAACCGCTTTCCACGCCCGGTTTGGTGGCGTCGGCGATTTTTCCATCGAGAGTCATCGCCGACTTCAGGGTCACGAGCGGCTTATGACATCGGATGTACTTGGCAAAACTTTCATTCAGCTTTTTTGCTTCCGCCTCGCCCAGCCCAACTTCCACCTTGAGCCCGGCGGCGCGGAGCTTCGCAAATCCTCGGCCAGCAACGAGCGGGTTCGGGTCCTGCATGGAGCACACTGCCCGGCTGATTCCCGCCGCGATCACTGCATCGGCACAGGGTCCGGTGCGACCCTGATGCGAGCATGGCTCCAGATTCAGGTAAAGAGTTCCGCCGCGCGCCGCATCGCCCGCCTGCTCCAGTGCGAGAACCTCGGCATGTTTTACGCCTGCATACGTATGAGTGCCGGCGCCAACTTCACGGCCGGATGCATCCACCACCACCGAGCCCACCGCGGGGTTGGGCGACACCAGGCCAATTCCGGCTCGCGCCAGGTCGAGCGCCCTTCGCATGTGTTGTTCGTCATTGGTCATGGAAACAAGGGTCCTGGAAACAAGGGTCATGGAAACAAGGGTCCTGGAAACAAGGGTCCTGGAGACAAGGGTCCTGGAGACAAGTCATTGAGACGAGCTCTTGGTCGTTGGCCTTCAGCTCAAAGCCACGAGCTAAAGCCGGAATCTCATGCAAACAGCGACTCAACAAACTCCTTCGGATCAAACGGCAGCAGATCTCCTATCTTTTCACCGACGCCCACAAACCGCACCGGCAGCCCCAACTCACGCGAGATCGCGACCACGACACCGCCTTTCGCTGTGCCATCGAGCTTGGTCAGTACGATTCCGGTGACTCCCGACGATTGCGTGAACTGGCGAGCCTGTTGCAATCCGTTCTGACCTGTCGTCGCGTCCATCACCAACAACGTTTCGTGCGGCGCGCCGGGGACTATACGTTGCGCCGTGCGCTTCATCTTTTCGAGTTCGAGCATCAAGTTTTGTTTGGTGTGCAGGCGGCCGGCAGTATCGACAATCACATAATCCGTTTTGCGCGCGGTCGCCGACTGCAGTGCGTCGAACAACACTGCGGAGGGATCGCCTCCGGCCTTCGTCTTGATCACTTCCGTTCCCGTGCGCTGTCCCCAAATCTCAAGTTGCTCGATGGCCGCGGCGCGGAACGTATCTGCCGCGCACAGCAGCACGGTCTTGCCTTGCGCACGAAATACCTGTGCCAACTTTCCTATCGTGGTGGTTTTACCGGTGCCGTTCACGCCGACCACTATGATGACTTCGGGCGTGCCCTCCACTTTGGTCAGAGGCTGCGAACTGGTCGCAGTCAGAATCGCCAGCAATTCTTCTTTCAGCAGCCGCTTGAGTTCTGTGACGTCTTTGATCTGCTTGCGGTCGGCTTTGTCGCGCAGCTTTTGCAGGACTTCGTGGGTGGTGGTAGTGCCGAGGTCGGCGCCAATCAGCGTAGCTTCGAGATCGTCCAGCGTGGAACGATCGATTTCTTTGCCGATCGAAACAACGTCTTCGATGCGCTCGGCCAGGTTCTCGCGGGTGCGCGAGACCGCCTCTTTCATGCGCTCTATGAAGCTTGGTTTCTTCTCTTCGTCCAGACTGCCAAACAGGGTTTGAATCATGAGGTGTCCGAGAACGATTATAGGAGAATCGACGGGTGGGGAATTGGTAATTGTGGTTTGTGATTTGTAATTGGAAGCCAACCGATGGGTGTTGGGTCTGAAATCACCAGTTACAAAGCACCCATTGCAAATTTCTAAGTGCGTGTGGTCTCGATGGTGAGGGAATCGGGGGCATGGGGCGGGGCTGGAGTTGGAGTTGGCGAGTCCACCGCCGAGTCCACCGCAATGATCCGCGAGACTGATTTCTGAATGGTAATTTCTCCGCGGTAATACACGGCCAGCAGCGCCGTCACCGCATCCGGATCAAGCCTCTGTCCCGAAAGATTGTTGATGATACTCAGAGCATCCACCGAATCGTGGGCTTTCTGGTAGGGGCGGTTGGTCGTGAGAGCGTCGAACGTGTCCGCGACCGCGATCACGCGCGCCAGCAGCGGAATCTCATCGCCTTTCAGGCCATAAGGATATCCCCGACCGTTGAGCGACTCGTGATGCAGCTCAATTCCGGGCAGCATCTCGCGCAACTGGGGCACCGGACGCAAAATATTCGCACCCTTGGTGGTGTGGGTCTTCATGATCTCGAATTCTTCCGGCGTCAGCGCGCCCGGCTTCTTCAGGATGCGATCTTCGATGCCGATCTTGCCGACATCGTGCAGCTGGGCCGAGATGCGCAGGATCTCGAGAAACACCGGGTCCAATCCCATTTCCTTTCCGATCAGCAGTGAATATTTTGTAACCCGGTCGGAATGGCCGCGGGTGTAAGGGTCCTTTTCGTCGACCGCACCGGCCAGCATCTGGATCGATCCCATGAAGAGCGCCTTGTTTTCCTCGGCGGCGCGCTTCAGGTCTTCAACGAACTGTTCGAGTTCTTCCGACATGGTGTTGAAGGTGTCTGCCAGTTCACCAATCTCGGTGCGCGTTTTCAGGTGCACACGCTGGGAGAAGTCACCGCGGGCGATGGCGCGGCTCGACTGCGCCAGCACCCGCAACGGGCTGGTAATCCGCCGCGCCGAAATAAAACTGAGGCCCACACTTACAAACACCGCCATCCATGCCAGCAAGCGCCCGGTGCGTTGCATCTCATAGATTCCGCGATACGCTTCTTCGCGCGGCTTCTGCACCACCACGGCCCATTCGAGCGAGGTCACGGGACTGTAGGTTCCCAGCATTTCCGTCGCGTTATTGCCCTCGCGGATGGTGAACTCGCGGGTCTCCGCTAATTGGGCTTTCGGTCCTTCGCCCACAAAGCTGCGGACGATTTCGAAGTGACTCATGTCCTGCCCGGTCGCATATTGCGGAGTCGCAGCCGCCACCAATCTTCCCTGGCGATCCACCACGTAGGGCATCAATCCGCTCAGGCTGACCTGCTGCAGCCGCCGAATCAGGTAGTCCATATCCACGACCGAAGCGATCATTCCCAGAAAGCGTCCGTTATACATGATGGGAGAGCTGACCAACATGACGGTGCGCGCTGATTTACCGCTGCCGACCATCAGCGGCTGTCCGCTAAAGACGCGGCCTTCGCGACCTGCTTGATAGGCGCGCTCCAGTTCGCGCTGCAGAAAGGCGTCGGGCTCGATGCGGCCGGCCGAAACACCCTTGGCATCGGCGTTCAACAGCGTGGCATAGGCGATGTCCTTGGAGGAGGAAACGAAATTTTCGAGCATGGCCCGCAGCTCGGGGGTCAGAGGTTTCTGATCGCCAACGTCGGTGCCGCCGGGGCTCGCCAGCATCATTACCTGAATCGACGACGACAAGTTCGCCAGCATCATGTGCAACGCTTCCTGATGCTGGGAGATGTCGTCGGCCAGCGAACGCGTGACCGTATTTTGCATCAGCATTTCGTTGGTTTTGAGGCGGGCCCGGTTCATGCTCTCGATCTGCACCGAGTAGAAGTACATGGGCAGGACGCTGATCGTCAGCAATAAGCCGAGGATGACGTACAAGAGCGGAACCCGCGCGGGAATGGAAAGCTTCAACGGCAAAAGGCAATCCTCTCGGCCCAAGCGGGGGAAGAGCTGGTCCGTCCTGCATCCATTCTAAGCTGGCTTGGAGTGCCGATCTCAGGTGCTTAAAGTACAACTCACCGTTACCAAGGTGCTGCGGTGCGTGGTGACTGAGGTGCTCGAGTTCCCGGTTCTCAGTGGAAACGGGGGAATTTGAATATTGAGCCGAATTCTGAGAACTGAGAACTGATTCGGTTCCTGGTCTATAATGGGGTGGCTAGGTCAGTCGGTCCGGGGTGCTCCATGCGGTCCCACGTTTACTCCGTCGGTTATCGGCTCGCGGCGATGGTTCTAACCTTCTCATCGTTGGCTATCGCAGACAACAGTCCAGCCCCCAAGATTTCCAAGGAAACCCGCCAGGAAATCATCCACGCTTTCAATGACGAACTGGTCTATATTCGGACGATTTTTCCCATGGGGAAGGACGGAATGAAACTGAGGGACGGGGCCGTAAGTCCGAGCGGCCCCGAACTGCAATCCTTGCTGGCGCTGTGGGGACCAGCCGCGAAACCCGGCGACCGGGCCCGCATCAGCGCTGTGTTTATCAAGGAAAATTACATCCGCCTTGAGATCAATGGCGGTCCCATTAAAAAGCAGAAGTGGTACCAGCATATAGAGGTAGGAGGCGCTCTCGGCGGGGGGCCCATCGCACCGACGGATCCCTCTGCCAACGCCCATGGCTCCTTCGTCGATCTCTACTTCGACAAATATGTGCCTGAGATCACCGGACCCGAACTGAAAGAAATGTTGCGGCCGGTGTTTGACTTCGACGCCAAAACCTCGCTGGAGGCCTATCTCGAGACGGTACCTCCCAAGGTCAAAGAGGCCATTAAGAACCATCAGGTATTGGTGGGAATGAATCACGATATGGTGCTCTACGCCAAGGGACGTCCGCCGAAGAAGCTGCGTGAGCGCGCTCCCGGCGCGGTTGAAGAAGTGGACTATGAGGAATGGATCTATGGCACGCCCCCGCAGGACGTCGATTTTGTGCGCTTCGTTGACGACGAAGTGGTGCGTGTGGAGACCATGAAAGTTGATGGCCAAAAAATAGTTCGAGTGGAAAAGGAAGTCGATCTCGGTGCCGCCGAGGTCGCCAAAAAACGGGAAACCCGTCCTGCCAGTGCGCCCACGTTGCGGCGTCCCGGAGAAGAGATGCCCGATACCAATCCGTCGAATCCTACAAGTCCTTCCAATCTACCGCCGGTTGCGCCTCCAAGCGGCGGCAACGGCCCGGACCTAAACGTGACGCCGTCCTGAAGAACAAAAGACGCTTCCAACAAGGACGATGCTCTTGTGGTGACGGGGCTTCGCCCCGTGCCGATGGCAGAAGAAGCTTGCGGTCGGTAGGCCGGTGTCTTTCGAGAGGTGAGGAAATCAACAGCTTGCGGAGAAACTCAGTTTCGCATCGGGTTATCGCTTTAGCGATACCACAACTCCGTCAAGTTAATCGCCCCTTGAGGGCTGGGCGCACCGATCCGTGCCATGCCCGCGGGAGCTCCCGGCGTCCCCGCCCGGCCACCACACCGCAGCCATCGCAACGGTTTGTCATACGCTCGTCCTCGCCGCCGGCGTTTCTGCCGAAGCCGCCTCTTGAGCCTGGCGTCGAAACGGGAACAACAGCATGAAGCCAAGCTTGATGCTTGCTTCATTTTGAAACCCTTTGATCCCGACAACAATATGTTCCTGCCCGGCTGCGGGTTCCTTGCGATAGGTTCGGAACAGGTAATCCCACCACGGGAAGATATCTCCGTAATTCGTCCACTGCTCCTCCATCACTTCCGAATGGTGAATGCGGTGCACATCCGGTGTGATGAAAAACCAACGCATCGGCTTCTCCACCCAGCTGGGCAAAGAGGCATTGGCGTGCGAGATAACGGTCTGGGCAACGCTAAGCAGTTCGACGGTCAGAACCGCGACTGGGGGCGCCGCCAGAAGCGCCACCGCCGCAAGGTTCGCACCCTGCAGCAAGGTCACCTCGAGCGGATGCGCCCGCCCTGCCGTTGATACGTCGAAGTCCGGGTCGGAGTGGTGCACATGATGCACGCGCCACAGAATAGGCACCGCGTGATAACTCCAGTGCATTGTGTAGGTCACCAGGTCCAGCAACAGCACCGCCAAAATAAACCGCAGGGGATAAGGCAGCCAGGGCTTGTTCAACAGGCCAAAGCGGCTCTTCGCCACCGCCAGCGACATAATGACCGGACCAACCCGGCATACGCTCACAGAAAACAAGGCGGTGAGGATCATAACCATGCCGTGACGGCTCCAGCGGCGTCCGACTGGCGCAATCAGCTTCTTTTTCGGCCGCCACGACTCCCAACAGGCTATGAGAATGAAACAGGCCACGAACACGAGCCAGTACGAGTCGCTCTCGATTCGTTCCCATGGCATCGTCATCATTTCACCTTCCTGGTCACTTTCCTTGCGAATCTCACCAAAGGTGCCACTTGTGATAGGTCAGAACATACGCAGCCAGCAGCAAATTGGCGGTAGCATGCGCCATCACTGCATCCCCGATTCGACCTCGTCGAATCCCCGCCAAGCCAAACAGGACGCCAGCGATGCTGCCGGCAATCCAGTATCCTCCGTGCAAAAAGCCGAAAACGATGGAGGAAACCAAAAGTCCCAACCCACTAACACGTTGCAGAGAGACCGATTCGAAATCAGCCGAAATCAATCGGCGCATCAGAAACCCTCGGAATGCGAGCTCCTCCGCTACCGGAACCGTCACCACCGCGGCCAGCACCCGTATGCTGAGCCAGATCGCTTTCGCGAACGCGGGAGCGGTCATCAAGACCGCCGCAAACTGATCGTCGGCGGCCGCCTTCGAGACAGAGAAGCGGTCCAGAGCGATCCACATCACAAATACCACGGCCCCGATTGCCGGAGCGACCCAGTCGCACTTCCAGTTCAAACTGGCGTAACTGCGCCGGTAAATCCAAAGCGCCCCGGCGGCGGCGAAAAAGCGCAGAGGATAGAGCCACTGAAAGCCGCCCGTTCCATCCGCAGCGGCGGTGGCGACCATCCCGGCGGCAAGTATCATCGCAAACGGCAGCAAATACGCCGCCGTGGGATTATGCGTGGCATCAGAAAACGCCGCCGCCTTCGGTGGTTGGGTCGTAAACCACGGCACCCGCTGGCTGACGAAGCAGAAACCCACACTGACGGCGCTAAACGCGATCCAGCCGGCCTGTGAGTGAAAACCGCCCATTGCGATTTGCTTCGCACCGGCATTTCCGATCAAGATCAGCGCGGCGATGCGCACGGCGTTGAGCAGAAATAACAGGACAACGCCCAACGGAATGAGAAGAAGAGACTGCGGAAATCGGCACTCCCGCCTGAACGCAAGCAGCCACAGGATCCCAAACGACAAGATCAACCCAACTCCTTCAAGCCCGGAGCATTCCGGCGCGATCTTCACGCGAAAGATCGGCGTGCCAATCACCCTTCTCGCTGGAATGGCGACGATGGTAGACACGAATGGGTTGAGGAATAATTTGGTGAGGCCGAACGTCAGCAGGGTGGCGGGTTCCCATAGCCGCCGGCACATTACGCCGATGACGCAAGCTGCAAGAATAGCGATTGCCGAATAAGCCCACAGATGACCCGTGTTGCGGATCATCTGCACCCATGCCTTCCAGGGCAAGAACGCCAGTGCGGCGAACGCGATCGCTGCAATCCCCGCCGCGGCCCAGCTCACCGCGAGCGGATTGGCCCACCCTCCGGATCCGCGCTGCCCGGAGCTAACGCCCGAATAGAAAATAACAGACAGCTCTGAGAAGGTCGCCATGGCGCAGGCGTGGGCGGCAAGAAGCCGCCAGCGAATGGGAGTCTGCGCAAAATTAGCGGAAATCTCCGCCAGTTCGGCTTTGTTCTTCAGGTAGGCAAAGGTTACGAAGATGGCCGCGAAGCCAACAATACACCGAAGAATCCACGGTCCCCAATTGCGGACGACACCGCTCAATCCAGCGGGCGTGAGCGATTCGCTGTCCAGCCAGACGGATATAACAATCAATTCCGCTGTGAACAGGAACACCACCGCCATCATCCGCTGAACCAAGCCGCGCAGCGATGGGGGAGCAAGAAATTCGCTGGAATGGACGATCGCGCCCTCGGACAGACCAGAATCCATATCAGACGAGAATGGATTAAGCGTCAAGAGTTGTGTCTCAATGCTTTGAGAATCGCGATCTTATGACTTGCGGCGTCCTCGAACAATCAGGACGGCGCTTGTAACCAGACTCACTGCGGCCAGTCCGGTCGCGCCGTCGATTTCAGGAGTTCGCCCTCCGTTCGACGCGAGCGCAATGGTGGCCATTCCGAGAACCAGGGATATCACCCCGACAATTCTGCTCATAAGCTCTCCCAGGCAAGTCGTTTCTAACAGCTAATGCTTTAACCGCCAGCCGCTAAGTGCACGTTCGCATCCTCCCCTTATCATATTGAAATAAAACGGTTTAGGCCAAACGATGCACAACCCAATCCGCAAACAATTGCACAACTGCCGCAAGCGTCTTGCACGATCCTGTTTCGTATCAGGGTATCGCCTCAGCGATACCATAACTCCTTCAGATCCAGTGCTCTTTTAGGGCCCGGGTGTCGCCCTCTCGACTTTTCCGCAAGCGGCGTCACTACTCCACTAGCCATCCCTCGACCTTCCACTCCCGAACCCTCTAAACTAGAACTGTGAAGATTGCCCTGGGCCAGATCAACCCCACCGTGGGGGACTTCTCTGGCAATGCTGCCAAGATCATCCAATTTGCGCTGAAGGCGCGAAGCGCCGGCGCCGGTCTCATCCTCTTTCCGGAGCTCTCCGTCTGCGGTTACCCGCCGCGTGATCTGGTCGAGCGCCCGCCGTTTGTGGAGCGCAACCACTCTACCGTGGAGCGCATCGCCGCGGAAACCCAGGGCATTGCCGTGATCTGTGGCCTGGTCACAGCAGCCGAAGCCGCCACCGGAAAAAAAGTGATGAACTCAGCCGCTTTGCTGCGCGAGGGCCGCATCGACTTCATCCAGTCGAAGATGCTCCTGCCTACCTATGACGTTTTTGACGAGATGCGCAACTTCGCTCCCGCGAAGAGCCAACAATTGTTTGATTTTTGTGGCAAGCAGATGGCGCTGACCATCTGCGAGGACGCGTGGAACGACAAGCGCTTCTGGAACCGGAGGCTCTATGGCGTCGATCCGGTCGAAGAACTGGTTCGCGCCGGCGGCAACTTTGTGCTCAACATCTCGGCCTCTCCGTTCTGGATGGGCAAGCGCGAACTCCGGCGCGACATGCTCGCGGCCATTGCGCGCAATCAAAAGGTTCCGGTCGCGATGGTCAATCAGGTCGGCGGCAATGACAGCCTCGTCTTCGATGGATCAAGCCTCGTAATTGCGCCCGACGGTGAAGTGATTGCCCAGGCGAAGTCATTCGCGGAGGACCTCATCTTTTTTGATTCACAGCATTCCGATTCCCAAACACTCACCGGAGACCTCCACCAGCAGATCGCCGGCGAAGAAGCCAGCGTCTACGAAGCGCTGGTTCTCGGCACGCGTGACTACGTCCAGAAATGCGGCTTCCAGCGAGCGATCATCGGGCTCAGCGGGGGCATCGACTCCGCCCTCACCGCCTCCATCGCTGTTGATGCGCTTGGTCCCGAAAACGTCATCGGTGTCGGCATGCCCGGTCCGTATTCGTCAAAAGGATCGATCGACGACGCGCGCGAGTTGGCAGCGAGTCTCAAGATTCGCTTCGAATTGCTTTCGATTGACCCGATCGATGAGGCTGCGCGCCAAACGCTCGCACCCGTATTCGCCGGGATGGCGCCGGACGTCACGGAGGAAAATATTCAATCGCGCGCTCGCGGATTGTTGCTGATGTCTATGTCCAATAAGTTTGGAGCCCTCGTACTTTCGACCGGCAACAAGAGTGAATTGGCGGTAGGCTACTGCACTCTCTATGGAGATATGGTCGGCGGCCTCGCGGTCATTTCGGATGTGCCGAAGACGCTCGTATATCGCCTGAGCGCCTACGTGAACTCGCGGCGCAAAGTGATTCCGGAAGCGACCATCGAGAAGCCGCCGTCGGCGGAGTTGCGTCCGGATCAGAAAGACTCGGATTCGCTTCCGCCCTACGATGTGCTCGACGCGATTCTCGAAGACTATGTGGAGGAATCGCAGTCCGCCGAAGAGATTTCTCGCCGGCACAATTTCAATTTCGATCTGGTGCGGCGAGTGATCCGCATGGTCGAACGCAGCGAATACAAACGCCAACAAGCCGCTCCCGGCATCAAGATCTCCGCCAAAGCCTTCGGCTACGGCAGGAGATTTCCGATCGCAGCGAAATCAGAACTTTAACCGCCTGCGGGCGCCCCATTCTTGCGCGTTCCTTGCGCAAGGGTCGGATTCCACGGGCAAAAACATCAAGATGTTTTCACTCTCGCGGGAAGATCAACCGGGTTCAGCCGCAGGAATGAAAAACCATGGCCACAACACAGAAAGACTCAACTAAAACGCCGCGAATGGTGACAAGCTCCCCGCTTTTTGTAACAATCGAACTGGATCGAATTCCAAACTATGAAATTCATGCCTTGCACCTTGCTCGCGTCTCTTCTGCTGTCCGGAATGGCCGTTGCCCAGACTCAACCTTCTCTAAAGACGCGACCAGCAGTCTCTTCGTCTGCCGCTTCGGCTGCGACCGTTCTGCCCAGTGAAGATACAGTCAACGCTTTCCTGTTCCAGATGCTCGGTTTTGATTCCGCCAAGACATGGAAGGTGAATGACATTCGTCCCTCCGAAGTTCCGGGACTGGCGGAGGTGACGGTCACGATCACAGATTCGCAAGGCTCAAGCCCGAGCCGGTTGCTCGTGAGCTCCGATGGCAAGCACGTATTGACGGGCGACATCCTGCCCTTCGGCCCCAAGCCGTTTGCCGAGAATCGGGCCAAGCTGGAAACGGGATTGAACGGCCCCGCCAAAGGACCGGCCAAGGCTGCGGTAACGATTGTCGAGTTCAGCGACATGCAGTGTCCGCACTGTGCAAAAGCCGCGCCTACGATTGATCAGCTATTGGCGAAGGAGCCGGAAGTACATTTTGTCTTCCAGAGTTTTCCGCTGCCCATGCATAACTGGGCGGCGAAAGCGGCCGATTATGTCGATTGTGTGGGACGCGGTTCGAACGATGAGGTCTGGAAATTTATCCAGAAGACATTCGACGAGCAGAACAATATCACCGAGGCCAATGCAGACGAAAAGCTGAAAGCCATCGCCACAGCGTCAGGCGCGAACGCGGACGACATAGCCGCCTGCGCAGCCAAGCCCGACACAAAAGCAAGAGTCGAAGCCTCGGTGGCTCTGGGCAAATCGGTGGGCGTGACCGGGACGCCGGTGCTGTTTGTCAACGGACGAAACGTACCCGGGGGCGCGCCAGTCGATTTGTTAAAGAAGATTGTGGATTTTGAGGCAAGCCAGAAGTAGATCAGGCGGGTCGAAAGTCAAAAATCCGCAGGCCTTGAGGTTTTCGGTCACCCGATCGCGCGATCTACTTGCTCATCCAAATTTCCGGCGCTTCCGCCCGCTCCGGGCTCCGCACAACGTGCGGAGTAATCAAAATCAACATCTCGTCGTCTTCTTCCTGCTTGGAATTTTGCCCGGTAAGCAGGCCGAGGCCGGGGACGCCAAAGAACAGCGGCAGCCCATTCAAGCTCCGCTCATCTGACCGCGTGAGCATTCCTGCCACCACCGCTTGATCACCTTCCTTGAGCAGGATTCCGCCTTTGTATTCGCGATTCAAAATGTCGGGAATGCCATTGGTGACTGAGGTCCCCAAGGTGCGCAATGTAATCTCCAGGTCAAGCGATACATCCAGATTGTTGTGCACCAGCGGCTTCGCCTTGACCGTGAGCCCTATGTCCTCATAGTTCACGGAAGGGAAGGGTGCGGTATACGACTGGTTCCCGACGACCGACGCGATCGCTGAGTTGTTATAAATCGGCGCAAAGCTGGCGTTGAGGATGGGATAGCGTTCGCCCAGTTTAAAAGTTGCATCATTGTTCTGCGACGCCCGCAACTGGACATGCTCAAGCTGCTTGACGGAACTCTCGTTCATCGAAAGCACGGGCGATAACATATCTAGGCTCAGTCCAAATAAAGTCAGACCGCCGCCGAAAGTGGCGAGCGGCTGGCTGAAGATCGAGTTCTGCTGACCTTGCAGCTGTGAGATAAGAGCGGAAATGGACTGATTGCCCGCCTGGTTGATGCCGCCCGACGCCACCAGTTGGTTGATGAGGCTCTGTATGTTTTGGCCGCCAAGGGCCGCAAGCGCGGCGGCTGGAATATTGAAAAGATTGAAGACGTCCGGTGCATGTAGCCCGATGGTCCTCATATAGGTGTGGCTCACCTGAAACACCTTCACATCGAACATCACTTCCGGCCTGGGGCTATTCAATTCCTCGAGAAACTGCGTCGCCACTCCAAGTGAAGCTTGCGGTCCGCGCAGCGTGATCGTGCTCGATGCGGCGTTGAGGTTTACGAACTTGAATTCAAACAGCGACCGCAGCGCGTTCATCAAGTCCTGCAACTCCTGAGCGGTGGGGCCGCCAGAGATATAAAACGAGCGCAAGCCCATGCGGTCGAAACTGCGGTGGTTTTCGGCGTTGTCGGCGCAAGCAAAAAGCACCGTGTCTTCGAGCGGCACGCTGAAGGTCTTCGTGATCTCGGAGACAGCCGTTATAGCGGTTGCGAAATCGGAGTTCTCGAGATCAAAGCGCACGCGACGAGAGGGAAAGCTATCGTCGAAGATCACCTTGAGCCCATAGCTCGCGGCGACGGCGGTGAGAAGTCCACGCGAATCACCAACGAAATGGAAGTCGTGGCGAATGTCCATCGGTTTGGCATCGATCGCGTCGGCGCTCGCGACCAGTTGCGGAGGCGCCGCAACGCTCATCGGCGCAGCCCCCACGGCGTCGCGCACGCGCTGCAGGGCAAATTCGTTTTGTGGATCGAGGTCGAGCGCGCTTCGGAACTCCGCCATCGCCTCCACCGCCTGCCCATCGAGCAGGTCGTTGTTTCCCTTTTCCAGATGCATGCCAGCCAAATGTTGGCGCGTGATCTCGCGAGCGGTCAGATACTCCACATTCTGCGGAACCAGATCGGCGGCCACCTGAAACTCGTAAAACGCCTCCTGTAAATCGTGCGATTTTTCGAGCTTAATCCCGTGCTCAAACGCTTTGTGGGCAGCCTTCAAGTCTTTTCTGGAACCCGGGCAGGCGGGCGCGCTCTTGGTATTCGAGCAGAGTGCCGGCACCGATGCAGCCGGCACCGATGCTGGAGGTGCTGAAGCAGGAGGTGCTGGAGCTGGGGCCGCAGCAGGCGCTGTAACCAGCACCGCAGGAGTCTCCTCAGAGAAACACACGCCCGCGAGACACGTTCCCGCAAACAGCACACCGATTCCTGCCGCCAGCCATCGCATATTCAACTACTATAGAATGCCCGCAAACCCCTGTCTTGCAAGCGAAATACCCGAAAGGGAGCTACGGTCGTAACGGTGATCGACCAATCCGAGTCGGTCCCTCACCGCAGCGTGAGCCGTTCCATCCCCGTAGCGCGCCCCGTTTGGTCATCGCACTCGACCACGACGCTGCACAACCGTACGTCCCCATTGGCCGCCTCAAACCGCGCCGGCATCCCGCTGAGAAACCTCTCGATCACAAGCTCTTTTTTCACTCCAATGACACTGTCGTAGGGCCCGGTCATGCCCACGTCCGTGATGTAGGCCGTGCCCTTCGGCAGGACGGTCTCATCCGCTGTCGGAATATGCGTGTGCGTGCCGACCACGGCGGTGACGCGGCCGTCGAGGTACCATCCAAAGGCAACCTTCTCGGAACTTGCCTCCGCGTGGAAATCCACAAACACGACTTTGGATTGGATATGCTCCAGAAGCCGGTCGACGTAGCGAAAGGGATCGTCGCTCGATCCCATGAAGACGCGTCCCTGAAGATTCATAACGGCATAGCTGACGCCATTTTTCTGGCCTTCATAGACTCCCCAGCCCGGCAGCCCCTCGGAAAAATTTGCCGGCCGCAACAGCCGCCGTGCCGGGCTGTGCGGGTTGCCATCCGCCATCTGGAAGTATTCGATAATCTCGCGCTTGTCCCAGATGTGGTTGCCGGTGGTCATCACGTCGATACCGAGATCGAAGAGCTCGTCCGCTAGCGAAGGAGTGATTCCGAACCCGGCCGCGGCATTTTCGCAGTTGGCGATAACCAGATCCGGGGCGTATTGCCGGCGAAGCTCAGGCAGACGATCTTTTACAATCGTCCGTCCCGGACGCCCAAAAATGTCACCGATAAAAAGAATTTTCAAACTCCGATGTTATCACGCTGAAAATCTCATCACGCTGAAAACCTCGCCCACAGCGGTGACTGGCTGCTGGTTACTGGCTATTGGGTACTGATTTCAGCGGTCTTCAGGAAATCGTAATTGCCCGACGGATTCAGGGTCACATCGAGCACCCGCCGCGTGTGCACGAGCACGTTGTCGAAGTACCACAGATTGATGGCCGGAACATCCTCGGCCACGAGGTTCTGAACTTCTGCGTAGAGCCTTTTGCGGATATTCTGATCGGTCTCCCGGCGCGCTTGATCGATCAGGTTATCCACCCTCGGATTGGAATAGAAGCTGCGGTTCCTGCCGGCGGGAGGAAAGTTACGCGAGTGAAAAACTGCGTCAAAGATGTCGGGGTCTTCGATTCCTCCGGTCCAGCGCAGCGAATAGAGCTGAAAGGCGCCGCTCGTGACGTCGGCAAAAAATGTAGCGAACTCAAACGTGCGAATGTCGAGCGCAATGCCCACATCGCGCAGTTGCTGTTGCATGACGGCAACCATCAGGCGCGTGTTTTCGTCGGTAGAGGTTTTCATCGTGATATGAAAGCGCACGCCGTTCACCTCCGGATGGCCGGCGGCGTCGAGCAGCCGCCGAGCCTTGCCGGGATCGTAATCGTAATGGGTGACGTCATCGTTGTACGCCCAGCTTAGCCGCGGCAGAATGCTGTAGGCAGGCTGGACCTGGTTGCGCCACAAATACGCCATCATCGGTCGACGATCCAGAGCGTAGGCGACAGCCTGCCGAACCCGCACATCTTTCAAGATCGGATCGCGCAGATTGAATGCCAGATATGCCAGCCTCGTACCCGGCCCATGCTGAACCGTGAGAGACGTGTAGCGTTCGAGGGTAACGACGGTGTCAGGCGTCATCGGCGAGTTGCTGGTGAGGTCGGCGCTTCCTTTTCGCAGCTCGAGGGCCTGTGTGGTAGCGTCGGGCACAACGGCAAAACGTACCCGTGCGAGACGGGGAACTTCGCCCCAATAGTTGGAGTTGCGCTCGAGGATCACTTCCTTGTCCGTCTCCGCGCTGACGAATTTGAAGGGCCCAGTCCCAATCGGCTGGCGTGTCATCTCATCCAGCGTCCCGTAAGGCACAATTCCGATTGCTCCCTCCGACAGATTCCACAGCAAGGAGGCCCACGGCTCTTTCAGATGGAACACCACCGTTAATTCGTCCGGCGTTTCGATGTGATCCACGTAACGGTACGTAGAAGTTTTCGTGCTGCGAATTTTGCCCTGGAGCAGGGAATCGAGAGTCCACTTCACATCGCGCGAAGTCAGCGCCCGGCCATCGTGAAATCTCACGCCGCGATGCAGGTGGAAGACGTAAGTGAGCGGATCGAGAATCTCCCAGCGCTCAGCCAGTCCCGGCTGGACATTGAAGTGTTCGTCGCGCGTCAGCAGCGCTTCGAAGAGGAGCTCGTCAATGCGCTCCGATTGCCCATCGATTCCGACCCGGGGGTCGAGGTTGGTAGGGCTGCTCTCAATAATCATCACCAGCGTATTGCGGTCGGGAGGTTCGGAGCAGGAGACAAGAGGCAGCAGGAGGAGCGCGCCGAGCAGGGCCAGATACATTGTCATCGCGAGGCGGGTAGCCAACATCTCCGCGTTAGGATAACGCGAATCGCCCTAAATGCTGGCAGAAGAAAAACCGAGGGTGCCCCGGGTCTCGTGTTTTTCGAGACCCGGGATTCCAGGATCACGTAAAAGCTTGGGATTTTCTTGAACGTCTGGGGACCGCCGGTTCCTTCATCGGCGCGGAATCTGTTGTTCGGCGGCAAAACGCGCGCTCGCCCATGCCGCGTCACCTCCTCGGCAAGTCGCGCATGGACTAAGCGTAATCGCGCGTCCCTCGCCACGGGCAGGATAGGCTTCCGCCTCATGGACGGCGGCAAGGATTTCCGCGCGGCTGCGTTCCCGCTCCTCCCACAGAAAAAGCGCTTCTCTTGCCGCATCTTCTTCGCGGCGAAGCCGTTCGCTCTCAATCGCTTGCCGGACAAAAGGCCTTTGGTCGGGAGTGAGTTGCACTTCCATATTTGGTTAGCCCAGGAGCCAGAAGCGCTCGTGTCAGCGCGGTTTCTACCGGGGTGCAACCCGTCAAAGGTATGCTCCAGAGCGACATTTTCCTTCCCCGAGGACATACCCCGACACGAATGGCGCTCGCCTGGCGGTAAACTTCTGCAAGGCACTTCGATCACCCGATGACTCGAGCGATGACCCGACCCGCCAATGACCCGATCCCCCGCCTCATCTTTCACGTCGATATGGACGCCTTCTTCGTCTCGGTCGAAGAATTGTATGACCCGTCGCTTAAGGGCAAGCCGGTGGTGGTAGGCGGACAGCGCGACGAACGCGGAGTGGTCTCGGCGGCATCCTACGCGGCGCGCAAGTTTGGCGTGCATTCGGCCATGCCGCTGCGGACGGCGGCCAAGCTTTGTCCGCAGGCGATTTTTGTCAACGGACATCCGGAGCGCTATCGCGAGTATTCCGCCAAAGTCCACGAAGTGCTCGGGCATTTTTCCCCGCTGGTCGAAATGGCTTCGGTGGACGAGGCCTATCTCGATATGACCGGTACTGAGCGCCTGCACGGGCGGCCGCTGCGGGCTGCGCACCAGCTCCATGCTGCCATGAAATCGGCCACAGAATTGAACTGCTCGGTCGGGATCGGAACATCGCGGTTGGTCGCCAAGGTTTCCTCCGCCAAAGCCAAGCCGAATGGAGTGCTGTGGGTGCTGCCCGGAGAAGAGGCGAAGTTTCTGGCGCCGCTGGCAGTCGGCGATATTCCAGGCGTCGGCAAGGTGATGGAGCAGAAGCTGCATGCGCTCGGCATTCAGAAAGTCGGCGACATGGCGCGTCTCGACGACCGCGAGCTTGAGCATCGCTTCGGAAAATGGGGCCTGGCGCTAGGAGGGAAGTCGCGGGGCGAGGATGCCGGCGGATGGTTCGACAACGCAGTCGGAGAAAACGTCGACGCAAAATCGATCAGCCACGAGCACACCTTCGACGAGGATACCGGCGACGCCGAGCGCTTACAGTCCACCCTGATGCGGCTCAGCGAAATGGTAGGACGGCGGCTGCGCGAGGCCGGATATTTTGCGCGCACGCTGCAATTGAAATTGCGCTACAAGGATTTCACGACCATCACGCGAGCGCAATCGCTTGACGAGCCCACGCAGATGGATAACCAGATTTTCGAGCAGGCGCGGCGTCTGTTCTTTGCCAATTGGAAGCCGGGCGCTCCCGTGCGCTTGCTGGGAGTGCAGGCGTCGAACTTCGGGTCCGGTTCCGGCCAACTCGATTTGCTGGAGCCATCGCAGCACGAGCGCTGGCAGAAAGCGCTCGCCGCCGCCGATCATCTGCGCGACAAGTTTGGCGAATCGGCAATCGGCCTCGCACGCGGCATGAAAGGCGGCTTCCGCGAGCGCGTGCACGAAAACCCGGCGGCGCTACCGGGCAAAGGATCGAAGAAAAAGCCCGGCGCGGTGTGACTGCAGAGTCAGAGCTCAGACTGCAGACGTGAAATCGAATCCTGATGAACGAATTCCTGAACCTTCTGCAATCTGACGTCCGACCTCTGCCATCCCTACGAAATATATTCGCGAATATATTCGTCGCGCGAAGTGGCCAGCTGGTGAGCATCGCCATTGAAGATGACCTTCGCGTCGCGCAGAATCAGGAAGCTCATAGGCACTTCGCAAAGCTGGCCTTTCGGCAGAGCCACCACCTTGTTGGTGGCCTTGTCGAACTGGTGGCTCGCCATGGTGAAAGCATCCTGCAGGCGATGGGTCACCATGAGCGCGCTGGTCTTATAAACATCGCGTTGCTTCATGATGAGTTCGACGATCGTGTTCGAGGTCACCGGATCGAGGCCGCCAGTGGGTGAATCGTAGAGAATCACCTCGGGTTCGGTGATGATGGCGCGAGCAATGGCTACCCGCCGCCGCATGCCGCCGGAAAGTTCAGAGGGAAACATGTCGTAGGTGCGCTCCAGTTCGACAAAGCGCAACACCTCGCGCACGCGCCGCTCGATTTCCTCGGCTGCGATACCTTCTTCCATCAGCCGGAAAGCGACGTTTTCGTAGACTTTCAGCGAGTCGAAGAGCGCGCTCTCCTGAAAGACGATGCCCACGCGGCGGCGCAACTCGAACAGTTCCTGTTCTGTCATGTGGGTGATTTCTTCCCCCAGCACATGGATGCGACCGCTATCGGGCCGCAGCAGTCCCATAGCGAGTTTGAGCATAGTACTCTTGCCCGAGCCGGCGACGCCAAACACGGCTTTCGTTTCGCCATGCGCCAATTGGAAAGAAATGTTCTGCAGTACAACTTTTTCATCGAACGCGATGGAGACGTTGTCAAACTCAATGGCGATGCCTGAGGGCGCGACGGCCGTCGCGGTCTGATTTTCGCTGGGCAGAGTGGGAGCCGGCATCGCTTACCTGTAACCGAAAATTGCGAAAATCAATTTGGTAACAAAGAAGTCCACGATGAGAATCAGCACCGAAGAAGCGACCACGGCTTGCGTAGTCGAACGCCCCACGCCTTGCGTGCCACCGCGCGTCGACATCCCGTAGTAGCAGCCTACGGTCGCAATAATGAAGCCGAAGAGTACGGGCTTGATGAGGCCGGTGAAGACGTCGCGGAACACCAGGATCTGCCACACCGAGGTCCAATATTGATTCGTGTCCACACCAAACAGCAGGTGCGCGACTCCATAGCCGCCGATCAGCCCGAGCAGATCGGCGATGATGGTCAGGAAAAACAACATGAAAGCGGTGGCTCCGATGCGGGGCGTAATCAGTTTCTTGGTGGGATCGGTGCCGAGGGCGCGCATGGCGTCAATCTGCTCGGTGACGATCATCGAGCCGAGTTCGCTGGCCATGCCAGAGGCATTGCGCCCGGCCACCATCAGGCCGGTGATGAGCGGTCCCAGTTCCGTGACCATGCCGAGCGACACGAGTTGGCCGATGAGCGTGACGCTGCCGAAGCGCTGCAACGTGCTGGCTGCATTCAGGGCCAGCAGCGCGCCAACGGAGAGCCCCGTCAGAACAACAATCGGCAGGGAACCGACGCCGATCAGGTCCGCCTGCTGCAGCATGTCGGCCATGTACAGCGGGCGGCGAAAGAAATTCGCCAGCGATTGCGCCGATAACAGAGTGTATTCCTGAACCGCCAGGGCAAAGTCTTTGGCGACTTCAATGGGCGAGATCAGTTCGAGTTCGAGCGCCATGTGTGAACGAGGAACGCCTGGTCGAGGAACGTCCGCTCAGGGAACTATAGCAGAGCGGGAAATCATCGGGTGATCGGGTGATCGAAAGTCAAAGGCCCTGGATTTTCAAGTTTGATCTTCGATGACCCGAGAGCCCGATCATCCGATGCCCTTCTCACTCCCGGTTCTTCTTCTTGATCTCAATCGCCAGACGCTTGATCTTCTGATTCAGCGTCGAAAGTGGAACGTGGAAGCGTTCGGCGGCTTCGGTCTGGTTCCAGCCGCTTTTCTCCAGCATGTCGATGATGATTCGCCGTTCGCAATCTTCCATGATGCCAAACAGAGATGCTCCGGCGGTGGCATCCAGCGCCGGAATCGAATTGCCCCGCCCCACAATGTGGTCGGGCAGCAGATCGACTCCAATATCGCTGTCGGAGGAAAGCACGACCGCGCGTTCGATGGTGTTCTCCAGTTCGCGGACGTTGCCTGGCCAGTTGTAGCTCACCAGCGGGCGCAGAGCTTCAGTCGAAATGCGGCGCTTCGGACGCTCGTTTTCCTCGGAATATTTCAGCAGGAAGTGTTGGACGAGCAGCGGGATATCTTCGCGGCGTTGGCGCAGGGGCGGCAGGTCAAGGCTGATGACGTTGAGGCGATAGAAGAGGTCTTCGCGGAACTTGCCTTCCCGCACCATCTGCCGCAGGTCCACATTGGTGGCGGCGATGATGCGCACGTCCACTTGAATTTCCTGCACTCCGCCGAGATGCATGAACTTGCGGTCTTGCAGCACGCGCAGAATTTTGCTCTGCGTGTCCATGCTCATGGTGCCGATCTCATCGAGGAAAAGCGTGCCCCGGTCGGCAACTTCGAACAGTCCTTTCTTCGACGCAACAGCACTGGTAAACGCGCCTTTGACGTGGCCAAAGAGCATCGATTCGAGCAGGTCGGGAGGCGTGGACCCGGCATTGACGGGCACGAATGGCCGCTCCCGCCGCGCGGAGTTCAAATGAATCGCCTTGGCGATCAGTTCCTTGCCCGTTCCGCTTTCCCCTTGCAGCAGCACCGTCGAGCGGCTGGGCGCGACCTGCGCGACCAGATCGAATATCTTCAGCATGGGCTCGCTCTTGCCCACAATATTTTCGAAGTTGTAGCGCTGTTTGAGCGCGCGTTTCAGTTGAATGTTCTCTTCTTCAGCTTTCTGGCGGGCGACAGCGGCGCGCACGTCGGCCAGCAGCTTCTCGTTGTCCCAGGGTTTCTGGATGAAGTTGGTGGCGCCCGATTGCATGGCGCGCACCGCGTTCTCGACCGTGCCATACGCTGTGATCATGATGACCGCCTGCCGCGGGTGCAGCAGCCGAATCTCGGAGAGCACGTCCATCCCGTTCTTATCGGGCAGGGCCAGGTCGAGGATGACGACGTCAAAGGTGCGCTGCCCTATCTGCGCCATACCATCGCTTCCGCTCCCCGCAACCTCGACTCTATAGCCCTCGAGTTGCAGAAGAGTTTCGAGCGACTCCCGTATCTCGGCCTCGTCGTCGATGATCAGGATTCGGCCAGCGCTCTCCGGCTGCGTGGGTTGCGGAGTGCTGCGGCGCGGGAGCGGGGCGACTTCGGAAACTGCTAAATCAGACATTTGTAGTTCAGACATGGACCGCCTTTCTGATCAATGGGAAATCCAGGGTAAAGGTCGTGCCTTCGCCCGGCCGGCTCTCCACCCGGATATTCCCGGCATGTTCCTGGATGATGCCGTAGGTGACTGAGAGTCCAAGACCGGTGCCGCGATTCTGCCCTTCCGCCGGAGAAGTCTTAGTGGTAAAGAATGGATCGTAGATGCGGTGAATGTTTTCCTGCGCAATGCCCGAGCCGGTGTCGGAGACGCGCACGCTGACAAATTCGCCATTGAGCGTGGCGACGTTCAAGACTCCGCCCCCGGCCATTGCATCCTTGGCATTCAGAAACAAATTCAGGAACACCTGCTGCAACCGGCCGGCGTTACCGAGAATCGAAGGAAGCTTGTCATACAACTCCGACTGCACCTGGATGTGCGCCACTTTGAACTGGTGTTCGAGTAACGCCAGCGTATCGGCGATGACCTTATTGAGGCTGATTTCCGTCAATTCCGTGCCCGTGGTGCGGGAGAAGTTCAGCAGGTTGTTGACGATCTCAGAGGCGCGGAAGGTTTGCTTGGTGATCTTGTCGAGCATGCCGGCTTTCTGCGGATCGGACTGCAACTGCTTTGCCAGCATCTGCGTGTAAGAAGAGATCACGGCCAGCGGAGTATTCACTTCGTGCGCCACGCCAGCGGCCAGCAACCCGATCGAGGAAAGCTTGTCGGCCTGAGTAAGCTGGACTTCCAGTTCGATCCGTTCCGTGATGTCATCGATGATGACCAGGCGCCCGACCACGTTGAATTTGCGGGTTACAAGCGGCGCCATGGCAACGTTGACGATGCGCGCTTCGCCGGTGGGAGTCGCCAGCCGGAACTTGTAAAGATTGTGGATGCCCGGATTCTGACGGACGCGATAAAACTCCTCGACGAAAGCGGAGGGAAAAACTTCGCTCAGCGAACGTCCGACGACTTGCCAGCGCGGCTGGGCATACATCACTTCCATCTGCGAGTTCCAGCTCTCGATGCGGTCCTGCAGGTCCACAGCCATCACGCCGACGTTGATCGATTCCACGATGTTCTCGTTGAAATCCTTGAGCCGCTCATACTCGCTGACCTTTTGCTCGAGCGAGGCATAGAGCCGCCCGTTCTGGATAGCGATGCCAATGTAACCGGCCAATGCCTGCAGCAATTCAACGTCTTCGCTGGACAGAAAATCGCCTTGCATGGTTTTGCCCAGGCCGAGGAAGGCGATCGGCTTTTGCCGCGCGTAGCAAGGAATGTAGTAGTTGAGATCCAGGCGTGCGATGGCGTCTTGCGCTACCGCATTCTCACGCGGCAACTGGCGGGTATTCTCGAAGAAAATGTGACCGGCAGCGTCCTCGATTCGCGGTTTCGCCAGGAATGACAGGTCGAGGCCGGTGACGTGGGCGATGCCAAATGACTTCGACAGTTCAAACCGCGAGGAATCGTTATTGCCAAGGAAGATGGCAACGCGATCGACCAGGAGCGTGCGCGCCAGCCGGTCTACGAGCGCGGAAAGCATTTTGTCGAGATCGGTCTCCGAGCTCAGTTCGCGCCCGAACTCGATCAGCGTGCGGCGGTAGTCGTAACCCGCGTGGGAGAAGAAGCGGTCGAGCTTTTCCTGAATCCATTTCCGCACCGGATCAAACAGCAGCGCGGTGACAATGACCGCCGCCACCAACCCGTAAGGTCCGGAACTGGGCACGCGCGTGTGCACCAGTTCGGCGATGGCGGCGACCACTCCGAAATAGGCTCCAACGATGGCCGCCGCAGCCAGCGTGTAGGCCATGCCACGCTTGAAGATCAGATCCACATCCATCAAGCGGTAGCGGAAAATGGCGTAGCCAAAAGTCAGCGGCAGCAGTCCGAGCGACAGCACCGATACCTTCATGGTGAGCGAAGGCATCACTCCAAACAGATACGGCAGAACGTAACAAAGAGTGAACGGCGTTATGGCAAGGATGGTGCCGCGCGTTATCCATTTCAACTGCTGTCGCAAGATCGGCGTGCTGGCCTGCCGGTAGTTGTTCCACAGAACCGCCGCCGCCGAAAAAAAGAAAACCGTGAGATAAGCCCAGTGCACCCGGTTCAGGTTGAAGAGCAGACTCGCGCTCGCCCGCAAATATTCGAAAGCCAGGACCTGGATTCCGAGCAGGACCGCTCCCGGCAGGTAAAGCAGCGGAATCGCCCAACCGTGTTTGCCGACGAACTCCCGCCGTTCCGGGAAGGTCAATACAAAGTGCAGAAAGAGGGCCGGCTGCAGCAGCCACGCGACCTCATTGGCCCAAAGGACGATCCAGTCAAAAGCGTTAAACTTGCCGGTGTAATGCAGCGAGTAAAAGACGAACGACACCAGGCAGAAAATGTAAAAGTGCGTGGAGCCTACGGCCGTCCACCGCCGTAGCAGCACATAGAGCCCAATGCCCAGGTAGATGAGCGCGATCAGCCGCAGCCAGTCATTCATCGAGCGCTCGGCCGGAACCAGCACGACTTCCACATCCAGCGGAACCGAGCCGCGAATTAAAGAATAGGTAGCCTTCGACCAGACGCCGGAATAGTAGATCTGCTGCGTCAACTGGGCCAAGGAAGCGACCGGGCGCTCGTTGACGCTGACCACCTCGTCGCCGCGCCGGATACCGGCGCGCTCCGCCGGACCGTTCGGCTCCAACCGGTCAGCGATCAGGTGGCCCTTCCGCTCCATCCACCACGCGCCGTCATCGGGGGTCGCGGACTGATGCTCGATTTTGTAATTGAACCCGGCGAACAGAATGGCCGCAACTGTAAGCAGAGCCAGCAGGATGGCGGTAAACCGGGCCTCAAATTCGCGGTTCATAATTCGCGACGCAGGGACTGGGAACGGTGGCACGGCGTAGCCAGCTATTCGACGCCGAACAGGCGTTAGCAACTTCACTGCCACCCCTCCGCTTTTGCACAACTTGATAAGTCCCCTGTGCAGTGCGACTTCCGCAATTATAGAGGGAGCACGGGATCATGGCTATGAATTATGGAATACAGCTACATTTTATGGAATTCAGTGCTGCTTGCCGCGAAACTCGCCGGATGAGCTGTAAAACGGTCGGGTGGCCCATCCTTGACGTCGTGCTGTTCGACGCTAAGGGTTCGATTCCCCGGCAGCGCACGGTTTGGAATTGCTTGGAAGTCAACAAAGAGCCGCCGGGTGGCCCATGCTGTTGAGTGGCGCCGAACCGTTGATTAGGGAAGAGGGTTTGGGAGCTGGGTAAGCCAGAGGGAGATTTGCGGATTTTATGGTGTGCCTGTTTCTTCCTTGAAGTTGAGGTGACGTGCCCAAACCCTTTCTTGGTATTTGAGGGGTCCGGGGACCTTCCCCGTTCTCCGAACCCCTCACTTACTGGGCTCACCAGGCTAGGAGCGGTGAGCAAATCCTGCAAGTGAGTGTCATATTGCCCCCGATCCCCAAAAACGTCCATGGAGACAGTCTGAAGCCGTCTCAATTGATCTGAAGAAATTTACCGTCAGCGCTTGACACCGGAAGTGCAACAGAACAGAATTTCAAACGATCATGCTTTTGGGTTGAGACGCAGCTTTCTGCATCCGCTCGGTGCACGGGGGAGTCGGCCTTGCCAGACAAGAAGATCCGCTTCGATGAATTTGAGATCGATTACGCCCGTTTTCAGCTCTACAACGCCGGCAAGCCGGTTCGCCTCGAGGGTCTTCCGCTGCAATTGCTCATGTTTCTGGTGGAAAAGAGGGGACAACTGGTCACCCGCGAAGACATCTCCGCCGCGCTATGGAGTAAGGATGTGTTTGTCGACGTCGAACAGGGAATCAACACCGCCATCCGGAAAATCCGCCGCGCTCTGGCCGATGAAGCTGGCGAGCCCCGCTACCTGCAGACCGTAGTCGGCAGGGGATATCGCTTCGTAGCTCCGAACGCCACAGAGATTTCCAATGCTCAAGCCGCAACCGAAAGCTTCTCTTCCGAAGAATTGGGCCGCGCCATCATGATCGCCGCCGGGCTGGATCCGGAAAATCCACGAGGAGACCCGAAGCCGCGTCCGGGAGAATGAGACTACCGTCGAGCCGCGTCTCTGCGTCAAGAGTCGGATACAGAATTCCTTCCACCCCTGACGCCCGGACTCTTCCACATCCGCCCGTTCTACAATGGATCCATGTCTCGCCTCGACCAAATAGCCGATCTTGAGAAGCGCTTTCTCCTGCCCACCTACAACCGCTACCCCGTGGCCTTTGAGCGCGGCAGAGGCGTCTTTCTCTACGATTTCGAGGGCAAGAAATATCTCGACTTCGTGGCCGGACTCGGTGTGAACGCGTTAGGCCATGCTCATCCTCGCATTGTGAGGGCGATCCGCGAGCAAGCGGGCCGCGCCATTCACCTTTCGAATCTCTATTACAACGAATATCAAGGCCAGCTCGCCGAGCGCCTGTGCCAGCTTTCGGGTCTGGATCGCGCCTTCTTCTCCAATAGCGGCACCGAGGCGATGGAAGGCGCTATCAAACTCGCGCGTCTCGCCGGACACAGAACAGGAGGCGACGCCAAGTCGCAACTGGTGGCCCTCGAGGGTTCGTATCACGGCCGCACCTTTGGAGCCATGTCGCTCACCGGACAAGAAAAATATCGCAAAGGTTTTGAGCCAATGCTCGAGAATGTCACCTTTGTCGGGCAGAACAATCTTCCGGCCCTCCACGCCGCCGTCAATGCCAACACCTGTGCCATCGTGCTGGAACCCATTTTTGGCGAAGGCGGAATCCTCGAATGTTCCGAGGAATTCTTGCTTGCCTGCCGCACCCTGGCCGATCATCATCATGCCGCTCTCATCTTCGACGAGATTCAGTGCGGACTTGGTCGAACCGGCAAAATCTTCGCCTACCAGAGTTTCGGCGTGGTGCCGGACATTGTCACCATCGCCAAGCCAATCGCTGCTGGATTGCCGCTCGGCGCCTTCCTTTCGAAAGAACATTTTGCATCCGCGATTTCGGCCGGACAGCACGGCACTACGTTTGGCGGAGGACCGCTCGCCTGTCGCGTCGGCCTCGAATACCTGGCGATCGTCGAAGAAGAACGCCTCCTCGAAAACGTGGTCAAGGTCGGCGCCTACCTGCATCAGCAGCTTCAGGAACTGCTCGATAAGTACGCTGCCACCCGGGAAGCACGGGGCCGCGGATTCATTCAGGGCCTCGTGCTCGATATTCCCGCGCGCCCGCTGGTGGAGCAGGCACTGGCGGAAGGCGTGCTCTTCAACGTGACTCAGGATAAGGTTCTGCGCTTCCTGCCGCCGTTTTTGCTGGAAGAAAAGCACGTAGATAAAGGCATCAGGGTGCTGAAAAAGTTGCTCGGCAAGAAGCGGAAGAAAACAGCGGCCGTACTTTCGGAAGTCGCGGCCGCATCGTAGCGATCAAGGTAGAGACGGGCTCGCCCCGTCTCCGCAGTGTACAAAATGTGGAGACCGGCCTTGCTCCGTTCAGGCGGTGTGACAGACACCGAGACGCGGTTCGCCGCGACTCTACGGGGCGATCAGACGCACCACGACCCAAAAAACGGGGAGCCAGAGTTCAGCTCCCCAAAAAGCGATAGAGGCGATATCACTTATTGAGAGTCCAGCTGCGAGGCTTTCGTTGCCCATCGGAACGCAAAATCCCGAAGAAAAATTCGTCGCCGCCAACGAACGCAGCCGCACACCGTACGCCTCGTCTGCCGGCCTTGCCATTGCAGAGCGTTGGCTGGAACTTCCGGACGGACGCATGCGCTACCTCCAGGCCGGTTCCGGCACGCCGCTCATCCTGCTTCACGGGCTGATGGGATATTCCTTTTCGTGGAGATTCACCATCCCGGCGCTGGCTCGTCACGCCACCGTCTATGCGGTGGATAATCTGGGCGCCGGATTCTCGCCAGCCCGGGAGGGCATGGACTGCACGCTCCACGCAACCGCCGAGCGTGTTCTGCAGTTCGCGGACGCTCTTGGCATCCAGGACTTCGACCTCGTCGGCACCTCTCACGGTGGCGGAGTCGCCATCATGGTGGCGGCTATCTGTGGCGAGCGAGCCACAAAGCTACAACACGCAAGATGCAACAACACTCGCCTGCGGCGCCTGGTGCTCGTGGCGCCCATCAATCCCTGGTCGCCTCACGGCAGACGGCTAGCGCCTTTTCTCGCCAGCCCCGGCGGCTCGTTTCTGTTCCGCAACACCATCGAAAGCTGGCGTTCTCTCGATTGCCTGTGGCTGCGCCGCCTGTTCGCTGACGGAGCAAGGATTCCGCCCGATTCGCTCCAAGGCTACCGTATGCCCGTAATCAAGAACCACGTCTTCCGTCACGCTGCGCATATATTAAAGAGTTGGACGGCCGACCTCGCGGAACTCGAAACTACTCTGCCCAAGATTCGCGAGTACCCCACGCTACTCCTGTGGGGAACGAAAGATCGCGCCGTGGATTTTCGATCCGCCGAGCCCTTGCGCCGAAATTTTCGCAATGCCGAGCTCGTGGCGTTGGCGGGGATCGGCCACCTTCCGTACGAAGAGGCGCCCGCGGATTTCAACCGGGCTCTGATTGATTTTCTAACCGCGGATTTTCTGACCACGGATCTTCCGGCCGCGCGTTCGTGACTCGGATTTGGTAGCATCCCTCTAGTCTTACTTGTTTGTGGTGGTAACGGGCCTTTTGGTGGAGAGCCGGGCGTCCCGCCCGGCCGTCCAACAATAACCCCGTCCCAGCCGCGGCGGTGTCGAGGCCACGCATTCCGCCTAAATCATGACTCACGCCGTTCCCCAACTTCTTCGCACCTTCATTGCCGAATATGGCTACTGGGCCATCGCTCTGGCCTTGTTATGCGAGAGCGCAGGGATTCCACTACCCGGTGAGTTCACGCTGCTGCTGGCCGGTTTTGTGGCCTACCACGAACATCAGCTCCATCTGGCCTGGATCATCGTGGTCGCGACCGTGGCCGCCACGCTAGGCGGCGATCTGGGCTATGCCCTCGGCTATCACGGCGGACGCCCGCTGCTCGATCGCTATCAAAATGTCTTTCGCATCTCGCCGGCCACACTAAAACGCGGCGAGGAGCTGTTCGCCCGCCACGGCGCAGCCGCTATTTTTGCAGCTCGTTTCGTCTTCGGCCTGCGCGTTTTCGCCGGACCCCTCGCCGGCGCCCTGCGCATGTCTTGGCGAGCCTTCGCTCTGTTTAACTTTTTAGGAGCCGCCGCCTGGGTTGCAACCATCGCCAGTGCCGGATACCTCTTTGGTCAACATTGGCACACCCTGCTGCGAACCATGCAGCGTTTCGACATCACCCTTCTGCTTGTGGCCGCAGCCGTGATCCTCTACCTGGCGTGGAGATCCAGATCCCGCCGCCTTACGACAAATCCTGATAGCAACTGACGCAGAGGGTGCCCCATTCCTTCGCGCACTCGCGAAGGAGTGGGCGCTGTCGCGCGTCACTTTTACTTGAGCAGTGACGTCCGAAATCCGGCTCCAGACAAGGCTTCCGCTCATAGCAAACTTGTTTTCCCATTGACGCCGTTTACGTTTGCGGTACAATGTCTTACGTTTTTGGGGTCATGAAAATAATCCAGCTGAGCTCTCCGACCCCTTCACGTCAAGCCGTTTCTTCTGCCAGGTTGGGTGCCTTTTTGATCGAAACTGAACGAAAGTGTCCCTAGGCCATCCATCCCAAATGTGGTCCCACCTACGCGCGTATCCAGATTGTACGGGAGGAAAATCATGAAGTTGCAAAGATTGTCGAGAGAAAGATTGTTGAGTGAAAGATGGACAGAAAGATTGTTGCAAGGATTGACGATTGCCACGGTGATCGCGCTCCTCGCCGCTGGAGGCTCTTCGGCCTACGCCACGGCAGCGGCCAGCAACGTATCCCCAGGCATTCAAATTTCCCGCGACCTCGGCCTTGCCGATCCTGCAAAGGAAATCAACATCACGGTCCACATGAAGCTTAATGATAAGGCTGCGTTTGACAAAGCGGTCGACGCGCTCCAGGACCGCACCTCACCGACTTATCACCAATGGATGACGAGCGCCGACCTCAAGAAGTACGCGCCCACGGAAGCACAGCGCCAGGCCGTCCGCAATGCGCTCGAGAGCCACGGGCTCACCATTCTCTCCACGGATCCTATCGGCTTCACCATACGGGCCCACGGCACCATCGCCAACGTCGAGAGCGCCTTCAATACCGAAATTCATCAGTTCGAGTACAACGGAAAGGTGTTTCGCGCCAATGTGCGAGATGCACAGCTTGACGGCGAGGCCGCAACCTATGTCTCTACCGTGGCTGGCATCGAAAGTCACCAGGTGCGGCCGCTCTCCGTGCGTTCCATTAACCCAGTTACCCAAAAACCTTATCCTGCAGTGCGCCTTGGTAAGGGCGCCACTGCCACCATCCCCCCAACTACCACCACCTGTCTGACGGCGCCTCAAACCTATGTCGAGCAGAACGGAACCTCTCTTCCGGTCGGCATCTATACCGGCACCGTATATGAACTGGCAGGCGTTAACTGTGCCTACCTGCCAAGCCAGTTGCAGACCGCCTACGGCCTCGATGCTGTTTACGCCGCAGGACTCAATGGCGCGGGCCAGACCATCGTTCTCATGGAGGGCTATGGCTATCCAACCATCGAGCAGGACGCCAACGAATACTTCAAGTTGACGGGGCTTCCGCAGCTGACCGGCTCCAACTTCAAAATCATCTACCCGGAAGGCAAACCTGCTGACCCTAATGCCGGAGTGCTCACGGGCTGGAATATCGAGATTGCTCTCGACGTGCAATCCTCACACGCCATCGCGCCGGGGGCCAAAATCCTCGTCGTCGCCACCAACGGCCAGGACAACGAGGACTTTCAAAACTCCATTGCTTACGTCGCCCAGAATCATCTGGGCAACTCAATCTCAAATAGCTATGAAGAAGACACCGACCTCGTAGCGGGGCCGCTCGAACAGACGTCATGGGATGAGGCGATCGAAGTCGCAACTGCCCAGGGCATCTCGGTTAACTTCTCCACCGGTGATGGAGGCGACGGTGGTCTCGGCACTCCATTGGGCGCGCCCGGCGTACCTTCAGTCGCTCCTCACGCCACGGCGGTTGGCGGTACGTCGATCCTGAACGACGTCAGCAATCCCGGATCCACCATCACCACCTCTTGGGGAGACACGCTCACTTATCTCGCGCTCGGCGGCGGACCGCTCGACCCGCCCGAAGGGATCGGTCTCATCGGTGGTGGCGGCGGCGGCGAGAGCGTCTTTTTCCCCAAGCCATCATGGCAAGCGAAGCTTCCCGGCAAAGGTCGCCAGACGCCCGATGTCTCCGCGCTGGCTGATCCCTATACCGGCGTGAACATAGTAATCACGGTGAGTGGACAACAGGAGGTTCAATGCTGTTGGGGCGGGACGAGCTTGTCCAGTCCGATCTTCACTGCTTTCTGGGCCCTGGCCAACGAGAAAGCCGGCTCTCCCCTTGGTCAGGCTGCGCCGATTATCGCCGGTCTCGCCTACGGTGGCGTTCGAGACGTGCTTCCTGTCACCGATAGCACCGCGAACGACGTGACCGGAGTGATTACAGACAGCAGTGGTACCACCAGTTACAGCGCTTCTGCTCTCTTCAGTGGATCGCTCTATGGCAATAAGTACTTCACCAGCGCAATCTGGGAGCTTGCTCCGGGTGACGTTCTGGACTTCGGGTTCGGTATCGACAGTTCACTCACGGTCACGCATGGTTGGGACAACGCTACCGGGTATGGCACGCCGTACGGCCTAACCTTCATCAACGCAGTAGCGGCCGCAGCAAAATAGGCAGTTCTTACAGCACAGCGTAGATTTGCGAGCCGGAGATGAATATTCTCCGGCTCTTTTTCCTGGCTTGCAGCAGTGTGTGTGGGGTGACGGGGCTTTGCCAAGCCACCCCACATAAATCCCACATGCCAGCCTTGTTCCTTCCGTCACTTCCACCAGCCCCTCCTTAAGTCATATGCTGATAGCAGCATCACGGAGCTAGGAGAGTTATCCTGATCAGCAAAGCCATCTTCGGAGGCGCGCACACTACCCCGCAAGCCTCGCCTCCGTCGCGTCTTCGGTGGCTGAGACTATCGCAGGTCTGGGTGCGATTCCTGCTGGCCATCGTCGGCCTGACGCTGGCTTTCGCCGCAGCGCTTTTCTCCACGGTATCGCGTGAGGCGGGGAGCGTCTGGGGAACCATCATTCTCGCTTCGGCCGCCTTGCTGCTCGCCACTTTCGTCGGCCTCACGACCGTGCCCTATCTGGCGCATCGCGTCGTTGCCAGCCGTGTCCGCGAGGCCATGGATTACGACGTCACCCACGCCGGCATCATTTACATCCTGATCAGCGTCGTCATCGGAATCGCCGCCATCAACACCGGCAATAATTTGCTCTATGTTGTCGTCGCCGCGCTGCTCTCCGCCATCCTGGTTTCCGGCGTTGCCTCGGCGCAGGTTCTTCGCAGCCTCACTCTCGATGTTCACTTGCCCGAACATGTTTTTGCGGGACGTCCGATGCTGGCGCGCCTGCTCCTGCGCAACACCAGTTCCTGGCTCTCTTCTTTTTCCGTGCGCGTGGTTCCCGCCAAGCGCAAGAATAAAGATAAAACTCACTGGCGTTGGGAAGCCTACACCTTCGGCTGGCCCCGCAATCGCGCGCCGCAAGATCAGTGGCTCCGATTGCCCGATCGTCGTTTGCGCCGCGTGCACGACAACGAAGAAAAACCGATCCTGCAAGAATCCGCCTATTTTCCTTTTCTCGCGCCCGGGCAGCAGCTGCGCGCGGATCTCGAGATCAGTTTTCCGAACCGAGGGCGCTACTCGGAGAAAAACTTCGGTCTGGCCACGCGCTTTCCCTTCGCCTTCCTGGTGAAAACCCGGCGCATTAACCTTGCCCGCGAAGTAATCGTCTATCCCCAAGTCGAAACCGCCGACCAGTTCCTGGAGGTTCTTCCCATGGTCACGGGTGAATTTGAAACCTTTGTTAGTGGACGCGGCAACGATCTTTACCTCATCCGCGATTACTTGCCCGACGACTCTGCCCGTCATGTGGACTGGAAAGCCACGGCCCGCACCGGCGCGCTCAAGGTTCGCGAGTTCAGCCGTGAAGATGAACGCAAGCTCCGCATCGTGTTCGACAACCCAGTGCCGGGAGTCCTGCAGCGCTTAGCCTATGAGCGAGCCGTGCGCCTGGCAGCCTCGCTCGCATGGCACTTCCATCACGAAGATGTTGAAGTCTCTTTCGTCGCCCCGGGATTGGAGCCGACCGAAGATGTCTTCGCTTTCCTGCATTACCTGGCGCTCGTCGAAGCGCAGGAAGCGACCTCGGTTTTCAGTCGTCTCAGGGCCAGTGAAGATTACAACCTGATCGTGACCGCTCGTTCTGCCGCTGACGTTCCCTCTTCTTTAGCAGCCAGATCTTACGTCATTTCGTTGATCGTGTAAGCGCGAGCGCATACGGACTGCCCGGCTGCGATCGTAGCGCCGGCGTCTCGCCGGCTATTTGCGGAACTGAAAGCAGCCCACCACCCTACCCGATACCGCCACCAACGAATTCCTAAATAGTAATGGTAACTAGAGGGTAATGGTTACTATCGTTACCTCAAGTGGGTTGACCCCAAAGGGCAGCGGCCTCACGATGGGGATGAGGGAGGAATTGCGTTGGTTACTGGCAACCTTCCCCCAACTTGGTCCCCATGACCCTGCGCAACCCTACCGTCGTTCTTTGTCTGTGGTGCTCGCAACCGATCCTGCAATCGGCGGTGGCAGTGATCTTGTGGCGCCGCAAGCTATACAAGAAGTTTCCTGTGTTTTCCCTGTTCCTGCTCGCCCAGATTGCGATTTTTGTCGTCATCTTTCCCCTCTGGCTCGCTGCCAATCTCTCGGACAATAACCCCTCTGGCAGCACTGGTACTCATGATTGGTCCGCCGGCTACTACACGCTATATTTCGGTCTTTTCTGGTTGGGTGAGGCGGTCAACGCTGTCCTCGGCTTCAAGGTCATTCATGAAGTCTTCCTCGACGTGTTCCGGCCCTACCACACGCTGAAAGATCTGGGTACGCTGCTGTTCAGGTGGGCTGGAATTGTGATGCTGCTGGTTTCGGTGGTGGTCGCTTTTGCCAACTCCTACGAGCAGAGTCCCCTGGTGCATGCCATTACCACTCTGCATCGCTCGGTTCGCATCGTACAGGTTGGTCTCATCCTCTTCCTGATTCTATTTGCCGACCTTCTCGGAGTGTCCCGCAAACAGATCAGTTTTGGCATCTCTCTTGGCTTTGGTCTCTTCGCCAGCGTGGAATTGATGCTGATGGTGTTGAAGTCGGGAGGACTGGTCAAGGAGGAGATCTTCGATACCATCAACATGGTGGCTTACAATGTCGCCACTTTGGTTTGGCTCGGCTACTCGCTGTCGCCTAAAACGGTGCACGAGGTCGCGGTCAACCGCTTGCAGACGCGGCGCTGGGAACAGGGCTTGGCAGATCTTCAGCCCTCTGGCCCGTCCGATTTTCTGATCCCCATGTTCGAAGGAATGGTAGAGCGAGCATTTTCGCGAAGCTCGAGTGAGGACATGGTGGAAGGTCAATCACCGCTTAAACCTCCAGCTTCTGCTCCCGGCAAAGCTCACTCCGCAGCCGCAGGTTCGAAGATTCAACCACTAGGCTAGTGGGTCAGATTGAATGTGTCTTGAAAGGGCGCGGCTTGATAGATTGCTGAATGACTCGAGCTTCGTATTTTGGAGCTTCGCATCCCTTGAGCTTCGAATCTTCGAATCAGGGTATCGCTTTAGCGATACCCCTAAGTCCAGGCTACTGAAGGGGCGTCCCACCATCGCCCAGCGCTTCAGCCCTCGGAAAAGTGCGAGAAATAACGCCCCGGAGGGACGACCCATTTCTCACGCAACACTTTTTCAGGGGCTGAGCGTCGAATTCCACTGCTTCAGCCATCTGTTCGGCGGCTGAGGGATTCGATTCCCACTTCCAATCATAGGCGGCAATCCCGAAAACTGTCGTTTGCCAAAACCTTGTCAAGAGGAATTTTCACCGGTCTCGTCCTGATTTTTTCCGTTGAGGGAGTCGCTTTCCGCACTAAACCATTACGTTAAGAAAACGGAGTAAACCCGTTGCATTAGCCTGCCGCAATCAGTTAGCTGATTTTCGGCACCGCCGTTGGGCCTGCGCCAGCCTCGGCGCAATCACCTAACCGCCCAGTAATCAGAAAGTTGCCGCGTGTGTATAATTCTGCGCACAAAAGTCGGCAGCCTTTTCTGCGGGCTTTCGACAGGACCCTAAGGAGAAAGTAAAGGACCCTATGAAACGTTCCTTGCGAGCGTTATTTCTGTTGGTAGGTCTGGTTGGTACGTTTGCCTATGCCGCTGCACCGGGGATGTCTACTCCCGGCGGGCCTATGCCGCTGTGCCCTCCCAGTCATCCACGATGTGTGTGGTAAATGAACGATGCGCATTGCGACTTAACTAGATAAGTTGAAGTAAGCATGTGCGTCATTAAAGCCATTTTGGGCTGGCTTCCCAGGCCAGCCTCTTTTTATCTCCCGCCTTGTGCCTGGGGCGCCGGCTGGATCCCGACAATCTTGTCCAGCCTCCGTTTGCGAGCATTTCGCGTTTAACCTCAATAATTTAGCGATCGTTTCCCGCTAAACCAATGAAAAAAATATTGTTCTGCATATCACCAGCGATCGGGCGACCTCACGCCGCCGGACGCTTCTGCGACCCAAGAACCCGCGCCAATCCCTTCGTATCGAAAATCGGGGGCTGGCAGCTGAACCCCGAGCAAACCACCGCGAACGATCTTTTCTCCGACCTCCGTCCGCCGCCGAGTTCCGGCAAATTCGGAATCGTCTCCGCCAAAGCCGGAGGCAGGTTTTGCGCGACGGCCTGATCGGCGTCCAGGCGCAACACCGAAGTATTCAGATCCAGCGCCCGCGCCGCAGCTCTATAGAGTTCCGCCGCCGCTTCATCCTTGCCGATGACCACAATTTGCCTGTGCGGGTGAACGAACCGAACCACCGCTAGTCCATAGGTCGCCGCGAAAATCCCGTGCTTCCCCGCAACCGCCGCATAAGCCTCCAGTGTCCGCTCTGCTTTGTCGCGATACGTCCCCTCGTGTTCCGCCGATCCATAATTGAATGAAGCCTGCGCATACTCATGCAGACGCAGCAACGCAATCGCCGCCGCCGAATTCCCCGCCGGAGTTGGCGAATCCTGAAACGGTTTTCGTTTCGTCCCCAGAATTCCAAGCGCCGCCCGCCCGGCATCCTCAGAGACGTCGTTAGAGACGCCCTTCGCACGACCCCGAGCATCCGCGATGCGGGTATCAAAGAACCCACCATCCGCGGGATCGAAGAATCCTTCGACCATCGCATCCGCAATCGCCCGCGCAAAGCGAAAGTAGCTCAAATCCGCCGTTGCCTCGTAAGCGTCCAGACAAGCAATCGCCGCAAAAGCATAATCGTCGAGGACTCCGGAAACCTCCCGCCGCTCCACGCGATCATCCGACGAAGCCTTCGCGTGGGCTTCCGAATAGGCAATCACATGCCGCACCCCTCGCTCCGCGTTCCATCCCTCGGAAAGCAGCCGATTCAGTGAGCGCAAGGCAAAACGCCGAGCGTCAGAGAGATCAAGCACCTTGGCCGCTTCCAGATAAGCCGAAACGCACATAGCGTTCCACCCCGTATAAACCGTCTTGTCCACATAAGGCGTAGGACGCAGCAACCGCGCCGCATACATCTTCTTTCGAGCCTCGGCCAAAAGCCCGCCCGCCCGCTCCTCCGAGATATTCAGCCGCCGCGCAACCTCCTCGATGGACATCGCAATGCGAAGCACATTCTTGGCCGGATTGTGATGCATGTCCCCGACTTCCTGAATGCCGTAATAAAGCGTCGCGACCCCTGCTTCATCTTCAGTGAGCGCTGCGTTCGCCTCCGCCAAACTCCAGGTGAAATAATCGCCGTCGTCGTCCATGGAGTAGTCAGCGTCCTGCGAAGCGTAGAAGCCGCCGTGGGTGCGGTCGCTGAGCCACTGATCCATCCAGCGAATGATGTCGCGCACCACCGCGGCGAAAAACTCATCTCCTGTAGCCTGATAAGCGTGGACGTAATTCTTCAGCAATTCTGAGTTGTCGTAGCACATCTTCTCGAAGTGGGGAACGATCCAGCGCTCGTCCACCGAGTAACGATGGAACCCGCCCGCTAATTGGTCATAGACGCCGCCTCGCGCCATCTTCTCCAGCGTGTGAACGAAAATATTTCGCAGCTCTTCATTGTCTGTATGGAGACTGTCCGTGTGGTGACGGGGCTCTGCCCCGTCCAAGCCGGACCGAGCCCCGCTTCCGAGCCCCTTAGAGCGAACGTACTGATCCATAACCAAATCGAGCGCCGCCGGATGCGGGAACTTGGGCGCGCTTCCAAAACCGCCATGGACCTCGTCAAACATCGATTGCGCCGATTCCAAAATCGCGTCAATCACGCCAGCAGACACAGTCCCGCCGCCTCCGGAAAAAGACTCCGCGCGCGCGATCGCGCTCTCCACCATCTGCGCCTGCTCGAGCACATCGCCACGCTTATTGTGATAAGCTGCCGCAATCGAAAGCAGCACCCGCTTGAAACTGGGCCGCCCGTAGCCATCCGCGGGAGGGAAGTAAGTTCCGCCATAAAATGGCTTTCCATCGGGAGTAAGAAACGCCGTTAGCGGCCACCCACCCTGCCCGGTAAGCGAAGCCACGGCAACCTGATACCGGCTGTCGATATCCGGACGCTCGTCCCGATCCACCTTCACGGCGATGTAATGCTCATTCACAATGGCCGCAACCTCAGCGTCGTCATAAGACTCGCGGTCCATCACATGGCACCAGTGGCACCAAACCGCCCCAATATCCAGAAGAACAGGTTTGTCGGCCGCCTGAGCCGCAGCAAAAGCTTCGTCGCCGAACTCATGCCACTGAATCGGCTGGTGCATGGCCGAACGAAGATAAGAAGAAGAAGCGCGAGCAAGGGAGTTCTGAGGACTGGTGGTCATCAGAATAGTGTAGCGTGCCAGCCGGGGCAGAACGAGGAGTTCTGCCACCCTGAGCGGAGCGAGAATTTCGCCAGGCGAAATTCTCGCTCAGTCGAAGGGCCCAGCGGCATCAAGCCGGGGTGCCACGGCTCTCCCGGTTTTCGACAGGTCGAAGTCTGTTGCGAGCCAGGAACTAAGATCCAAGACCTGAGGGCAAAGAGCTAAGAGCCACCTCCCAACCGCTTCGCCATCGCAGAATAAATCTCCACCGCCTCCGCCAGTTGCGCCTTCTCCACAAACTCGCCCTCCGTATGCGCCACATGAATCGACCCCGGCCCGAGCAGCAGCGGTTCTCCCCAGTTCGGCAACGATGGAATATCGGTCGTGAAAGCGGCAACCATAGTCGGCAGGCCGTCAAGCGTTCGCAAACGCAAGAAGGGAGTCTCGCGCGTGAAGCGAACCTCAGCCAGCCCGCCGACGGTCTGCGTAATCTCGCGGCGCAGCGTCTCCGCCGGGCCCACCAGGCGATAGAACAGATCGGCCTTGGCGTAATCCGAAATCACATTCGGCGCCCGCCCGCCCTGAATGGACCCGACGTTTCTCGTGCAAGGCCCCACGTCGGCATCTTCGGGAAGTTTCATCGCGTGCAGACGGTGCAGGGCTTCCACCAGTTTGTCGATCGCCGACTCGCCCAATTCCGGATACGCCGAGTGCGCCATCTTTCCGCGCGCCACCAGTTCCACGTGCAGCGCGCCCTTGCTTGCCAGCGCGAGTTTGTTCTCGGTGGGCTCGCCATTGATCATGAAGCGTGCGCCGATCGGCTCCTGGTTTGCCAACTTCGCTCCGATCGAGTCCCGCTCCTCGCCCACCAAAAACAACAGTCCGACGAAAACACCCGCCCCGCGCAGATTCTCGGCCGCCATAATTTGCGCCGCGATAATCCCCTTGGCGTCGCAGGATCCGCGGCCATAGATGCGCCCCGCGTCTTCCGACGAGGTGATGAACGGCGGCACCGTATCCATATGCGTGGAGAAAACAATCTCCGGCCGATCATATCCGGGCCAGGTGGCCAGCACGTTCGCGCGCGCGCCTTCGACCGGCATCGTCCGGGCTAGGAACCCGCGTCGGCGCAATTCGTCGCAGAGGAAATCTCCCACCGCGCTTTCATTCGAAGTGATGGATTCTATATCGATCAGCCGACGAGTGAGGGCAAACAGGTCCATGCGAGAAAAGCGTAACAGATTATCGTCAGGCGCCGGCTATGAAGCGCCGGGCGTCCCCGGTCGCCACGCGGAACCCGGATGGACGAGACGCCGGCCGCTCCACCGCCCACTGATGTAATCTGATTCCGTGCCACCCGAAACCTCCGCCATCCGCTCGTTCTTTATTGCAGGCCCGGCAGGGCGCCTGGAAGCCCTGCTCAACGCCGGATCTCCCACCGCGACGCACGCCGCCCTCGTCTGTCATCCGCATCCGCTTTACGGAGGAACGTTCCACAACAAAGTCGTCTTCCACACCATGAAAGCGCTCAACAGCTTCGGATTCCCGGTGCTCCGCTTCAACTTCCGCGGCACCGGACTGAGCCAAGGCGAGCACGCCAACGGCGTTGGAGAGGCCGAAGATGTGCGCGCCGCCCTCGATTGGTTGGAACAGGAATTCACGCTTCCCATAATCTTCGCCGGTTTTTCCTTCGGAGCCGCCGTCGGCTTGCGAGCCGCGTATGACGATGGTCGGGTTCGCGCGCTCATCGCCCTCGGTCTGCCCGCCGTTGCTGTCGCCGATCGTAAAGACGACCGCGTCTACGATTTCCAGTTCCTGAGTACGTGCACGAAACCGAAGCTCTTGGTCAGCGGATCGCGCGATCAGTTCGGTCCCGCCGGAAAGCTTGAAGCGCTCGTTGACACCTTTGCCGGTCCCAAAAAACTAGTCCGGATCGAAGCCGGAGATCACTTCTTCGAAGGCCGGCTCAAGGAAATGCGGGTGTCAATCGAAGATTGGCTCGGCGAAACCGTGCTGGCCCCGGCCGGCGGAGTTCAGCGAGCAGCGAACGACGAACCGCATTCTCTATAATCCCCCCATGCCCGATCCTTCTCCTGATCGCGAGCATCAGTTCGCTCGCATGCGCGACGTCGCCCGCGAGATATTCAGCTCAGCCCTCCAGAACGCCTCGATCGAAGCCGCCTTCGCCCGCAACGTTCACTGCGAGCGCCGCGTTCTGCGCATCGGCGAAGACCTGCACCATCTCGATTCCTATAATCGCGTCTTCGTCGTCTCCATCGGCAAGGCCGCGCACACCATGGCCGCCGCTTTCGAGGCCCAAGTCGGTAGCAATGCCGGCAGCAATCTGGAAGGCATCGTGGCATCGCCGGTTGACCCTCCGAGCCAAATCCGCGGCTTCCGCTATTTTTGCGGAGGCCATCCCACTCCCACCGCCGAATCCGTTCGCGCCGCCAAGGCCATTCTCAAATCGCTGGCCGCCCTCGATTCCAATGCGCTCGCCATCTTTATGCTCTCCGGTGGCGGCTCTTCCATCGTAGAAAAGCCAGTCCCGGCCTGGGATGAGGAAGAGATTTCTCTCGCAGATCTCGCCGGCACCTATCGCGCTCTCGTCCATTCCGGCGCGCCCATCACTGAGATCAACGCCATCCGCAAACATCTCTCCGCCGTCAAAGGAGGGCGTCTCGCCCAGGCCGCCTATCCGGCGCAGCAGGTTTCGATTCTTGTTTCCGACGTGCCCGACGACACGCCCGACGCGCTCGCTTCCGGCCCGACCATGCCCGATTCCACATCCGTTCACGATTGCGATCGCATCGCCACCAAATACAACCTCATCGAGCAATTCCCGAAATCTGTAGCCGAGCTCTTTCACCAGCACGCCCTCGAAGAGACGCCCAAATCCGACGATCCCGCCTTTGTCCGTGCACGCTGGTGGACGGTGCTGTCGAATAAGGTGGCGATCGAGCAGGCTGCCGCGGCCGCAGCCAAAGCCGGGTTCGCCATCGAAGTCGATAACTCCTGTGACGATCAACCCCACGACCAAGCCGCCTGCTACCTGCTCAATCGTTTAAGCGACCTGCGCAATAACGTATCGCGTGTCTGCCTGATTTCAGGGGGCGAAGTCACTGTGACCGTCCGCAACGGTGGCGTCGGCGGACGTAACCAGCAGTTTGCCCTCTCTTGTGCCGAAAAAATATCGGGACGTGACATTACGGTGCTAAGCGCCGGCACCGACGGCATCGATGGCAACAGCCCCGCCGCAGGGGCGGTAGTCGATGGCAGTACCCTATTTCGAATCGAGGATCGAATAACGAGCCGAATAGAAAAAAGCGCCGGTCTGGAAGCCCCTCCTGGGCCTCACGGTTTTCACGAGCCTGCCTTGAACGGCAGCCGAACGGCGAATTCCATCGCGCAGCAAGCGCTCTCCACCTTCAATGCCTATCCTCTTTTCGAGGCTTTGGGCGATGCCATCATCACCGGCCCCACCGGAAACAATCTTCGCGATCTCCGTATCTTGCTGGCCTACTAATTGGTGAACTCATGATTGCATCGACTGTCTCAAACTAAAACAAATAACACAGCATGGATGTAACCATGTGCGATAGCGCACATACATCTCGGGCCAGATCATCTCGGGTAGATCATATGATGAGCCAGCCGACTCCAATTGGTAATGGGATACAACGGGATAACTCGCAGCCGTTCATGACCTTCCGGTACAGTAAATTCTTGTAAATCTTTTTTCCTTGGCAGCATCGACGCTTTACACTGCATCCAATAATTTCAAAAGACAGTTACCCGGAGGTTCAATTGAAACACATAGCGCGTATTGCTATCCTTGCAACCTTTACCTGCGCTGCTCTGGCCGCATTTTCGAATTCCGCGCAAGCCCAGAAAATTGATATTGCATTCGGCGTTAGCACGATGGTAGCCCCAGGAGCCAGTTTTGTGGACGGCGCTGAAGCCTTCCCGTCGCTTTCCGGCGGCGCCTATCCCGGCGTCAGCGGGGATGTGCTCTTCTGGCACAACCTCGGCGTTGGAGCCGAAGTGTTCTGGAGGGGAAGCAGCGCCAACTGTGCAGTCTCCATCTGCGGCTTCGATTCGGGCATCACCTATCGTCCCGTGCTCTACAACTTCAATGCCGTCTATTCTACCAAGATCGCCAGCCACGTTAACCTTGAGCTTGTCGGAGGCCTCGGCGCGCTCGACACCCATTACTCTGAATGTACTCTGAGTGGTGCGTCGTGCGGTGGCAGCCAACTGATCTCCTCGAGCGACCACTTCGACGTAGACCTCGGCGGCGGGATCAAGCTCTATGTCCACGGAGGTTTCTTCGTCCGCCCGGAGGCCCGCTTTTACTGGATCAACAACAATACTGACTACAGTTCGAGTCACGCCGGTCGCGTCGGCGCCAGCATTGGCTACACCTTCCGATAAACGCTCTTTCCGCGGTATGGTGGAGCAGCATGCTGTCCCACACCGCGTCCCCTATGTATGAGCCCACTGCTCGTGGGGATACTTCAGCGTCCAATCCGGAGTTCGCGAGCCGGCGCATTCTTGTTTGTAAATTGTTTGTCAGCGACCCCCTCGCGACTAGCCGCTATCCCCTATCCCGCATTATGATAGGGACATGAATTTTGGCGTTTCAGGCGAGATGATCTTCCTTTTTCTTCTGGTGCTGATCCTTTTCGGGCCCAAGAAGATGCCGGAGATCGGCCGCCAGGTCGCGCGCCTGCTCAACGAGTTCCGGCGCGCGTCCAATGAATTTCGCTCGCAGATCGAGTCCGAGGTCAATTCCCTTGATGTTGGCGGGAGAACCGCCTCCAGTCGGCAGCAAGTCATCCCGTCCCTTCAGGCTCCGCTCGGATCCTTAGCCAATCGCATCTTCAATCCACCATCTCCGGAGAAGCTGGAAGCTGTCGAAGAAGCTAATGCCGAAGCCGCCGCCGTCAAAGCAGCCGCCGCCGAATCGGTTGCCGAAAATTCCGCCGTAGAGACGGGGCTCGCCGCGTCTAACCCAGCAGGAGACTCGGTGGCTTTGTCGATTCCGCGAGCCGTCGCTCCGAAAGTAGCGCCCGATGCCTGAAGCGGCCGCCTCATCCCTGAACGGATCCGTTACACATAACGATAGCGATAAGGATCAAATGCCCAGCATGGGCTTCCTCGACCATCTCGAGGAATTGCGCAAGCGCATCGTTTATTCCATCATCGCCATAGCGGTCGGCTTCTTCGCCTGCTGGGGATACGCCGAGCGTATCTACGGAGTCATGCAGCGTCCCATCATGGACGCGCTGGCGCGCAACCATCTTTCGGCCAAACTGGTCTACGTTAATCCTACCGAGCCTTTCAATCTTTATCTAAAAGTCGGTCTGATGGCCGGCCTCTTCGTCACCTCGCCTTTTGTCCTTTACCAGATCTGGTGCTTCATTTCGCCCGGGCTGTACAGGCACGAAAAGCGTTATGTCTTGCCCTTCATGGTTTCGACCATAGGCTTGTTTCTCGCCGGTGGATATTTCGGCTATAAAGTCGTCCTCCCGCAAGCGCTCGTGTTCCTTATTGGCTACGGCAAAGACTTCCAGCCGATGATCACGCTGAGCGAGTACAGCTCCTTGTTCCTCACGCTCATAGTTGGCATGGGCATAATTTTCGAAATGCCGATCCTGGTATTTTTTCTGGCGCTTATGGGGATCGTCAGCGCCGGCTGGATGTGGCACAACATCCGCTATTCCGTGCTGGGCATTTTTGTTGTAGCCGCGATCGTATCCCCTACCCCCGACATTCTTAACATGTGCATCTTCGCCGCTCCCATGTTGGGCTTGTACGTTCTGAGCACCGCCATAGCCTGGCTTGTGCATCCGAACCAACGCAAAAAACGAGCAGAGAAGAAGAACTCGTAACCATCGTCCGGCAGATATCGTGAAGACCATGAAACCACCAGGGGCACAAAGGCGCACGAAGAAAGATCTCACACAACGCCTTCGTGAGCCTTGGTGTCCTTGGTTAGAGCTCTCTCTGGCTATCGTTTTTACGATGGTACTGACAAGCACGGTAGCCTGCACAAGAGGCCCTTCCGCCGAAGCCTCCACAGCCAGCGCGGCTCCAAATTACGAGTCGCCGGCCGCGGCTCCAGCGTCGCCTGCAGCTGCGCAAGCCGCATCGGCGCCCCCCGACAACAGCCCCCCGCCGCACATCGATGCCAAGCGTGCCTTCGAATACACGCGTGAAGTCACTGCCTTTGGCACCCGTTACATGGGTAACGAGAATCACAAAAAGCTGGAACGCTACATCATGGACCATCTCAAGGAAGACCATCTCAAACCGGGGGACATAGAAGACGACACCTTCATCGCCGACACGGTAGAAGGGAAGTTCCCCGTCCGCAACATCATCGCCAAATTCCCCGGCACGAAAGATGGCATCATCGTCATCCTTGGGCACTACGATACGGTCTATCCTTTGCGCAACTCTGGATTCTTAGGCGCTAACGACGGCGGCTCATCAACTGCCATCCTGCTCGAATTCGCCAGGCAGCTTGCCGGCGAAAAGCGCGATGGCTACAGCGTCTGGTTGGTCTGGACCGATGGCGAGGAAGCGGTGAGGACCTGGACCGCCACCGATAGTCTCTACGGAACGCGCCATCTGGCCGAAAGATGGGAGAAAGACGGAACCCTGAAGCAGATCAAGGCATTAATGGTGATGGACATGATCGGCGATGCCGACCTCAACATCGATCGCGACACCAACAGCACGCGCTGGTTGCTCGATCTGATTTACGCTGCCGCCGAGCGCGAAGGTTACCAGTCCCACTTCTACTCCCGTGAAGCGGCTATTGAAGACGATCACTTGCCGTTCGTAAAACGCGGCGTCCCCTGCGCTGACGTGATTGATCTCGACTATGGATACAACAATGTCTTCCACCACACCGCGCAAGATACCATGGACAAACTCAGCCCCCAGAGCTTGCAGATTGTGGGCGACACAATCATGGAAACCATCCATCTGCTCGATCAGCGCTAAGCACACGCCATCCAAAAAGTGTCATCCTGAGCGCGGCAGGGACTTCACGAAGTGAAGACCTCGCGATGTCGAAGAACGTGCCTTGAGCGGAGTCGAAGGGACCCTCGTCACGCTTGCCCGCTCCTGTGCCGCCGCAATTCATTCTCCCGATGCGCTCTGTCTGGCGACACACCGCCCGCACCCGTAGTCGCTTCCCTGACAGATTTCCGACCAGTTCGAAAACTTCTTGATCTATACAATGTCTATCATTATACTGGTATATATAGAGGGAGTCGGCCTCGGTCCCATCAGAATTCTTGAAGCTGGGTCCGGGGCCGACGGTTGGTTCATCAAAGGAGCCTCGGCTGCCATCGGGAGAATGGCAGCCGAGGCATTTTTATGGAGCTGTGCGCAAGCATCCATCCTAGGCACTGCGCCCAGCACCGTAGTCGAATTACAATAAAACATTAGGGAAAGAAACAGTATCGTCCGGCGACTCAGAGTTATCGAATTTCTGAGAACTGAGAACTGAGAACTGAGAACTGAGAACTGAGAACTGAGAACTGAGTCTAGAGGAATCCCGCGTGCTGCAAAGAATATACCCGGCACTCTTTCTACTCGCATCGGTCGTTCTTGCAAGCGCGCAAGCGCCGAGCGCTCCCGGCAAGCCGCTGCCGCCCGGCCCCATGCAAGCCAAAGTGAAGGCCGCGTGCACCAGCTGCCACAACGTCAGCCGCATCACCGAGCAGCACCTCACCCGCCAGGAATGGGCTGTAGAACTCGACAAAATGAAGGACCTGGGAGCCGTAATCCCCGACGCCGATCGCCCCGCGCTGCTGGCTTATCTAAGCAAGAACTTCGGTCCGGCAAAAGGCGCACCACCGAAAAATTAGGCACCTCAGCCAACTAGCCGTTGGGTGTGGTGACGGGGCTCGGCCCCGAGCTAAGCAAACCCCAGCCACAAAGCGCATCAGTCAAGACTTAAAGTAATGGTTTAAGCAGGCGGAGCTGCCGCTTTCTCCTCAGCGCTAGCCGGCTTTTCCGGACGTAGCAGAGGAAACAGAATTACATCACGAATCGTATGCGAGTCGGTAAATAACATGGCCAGCCGATCGACTCCGAGGCCGACGCCGCCCGCCGGAGGCATGCCATAGCTAAGCGCGTTGATATAAGAAAGATCCATCTGGTGCGCTTCCTCGTCGCCTCGTTCGCGCTCTTTTAATTGCGCCTCAAAGCGCTGCCGCTGATCTTCAGGGTCGTTCAGTTCGCTGAAGCCGTTGGCGATTTCCATCTTGCCGGCGAAGATTTCGAAGCGCTCGGTCCAGTCAGGTTCATCCGGCTTCTGCTTTGACAGCGGCGAGACCGCAGTAGGGAACTCGTAAATGACAGTCGGCTGCATCAGGTGCTCTTCGGCGACCGCTTCAAAAATCGCAGCAATCGTTTTACCAGCCGGTGCCGCCGCGTCGTAGGACAAACTAATTCCCGCGCCGCGCACCCGCTCCACCAGTCCTTGCACCGACTCCGGCCCCGCGAAGTCACTGCGCTCCGGCTTGGCCCCGGCGCGCTCCGGCCAGAAGTGGACGATCGCCTCTCGCATCGTCATCCGCCGCCAGTTAGCGTGTGACCAATCAATCTCGTGCTCGCCCCACTTCGTCTTCATCCCTCCGTTTACGTCTTTCACCGCCTGCTCGATCGACCCCTGCGTCGTGTCAAGGATGCCGAGATAATCGGTGTAAGCCTGATACGCCTCAAGCATGGTGAACTCCGGATTCCATCTCCACCCCAGGCCTTCGTTGCGGAAATTGCGGTTAATCTCGTACACGCGATCGAATCCGCCTACCGTCAGCCGTTTCAGATACAGCTCCGGAGCAATGCGCAGAAACAGATCCATATCGAGCGTGTTGTGGTGCGTCTTAAACGGACGAGCCACCGCTCCGCCCGCAATGGGATGCATCATCGGCGTCTCGACTTCCATGAATCCCTGTCCGTCGAAATACCGCCGCAGCGATTGCACCAGCTTGCTGCGCTTCAAGAACACTTCCCGAACCTCCGGATTCATCACCAGATCGACATACCGCTGCCGGTAGCGCAACTCAACATCAGTGAGCCCGTGGAATTTTTCCGGCAAGGGCAGGAGGTCTTTCGAAAGAAACGTCAACTCCTCGGCATGGATGCTGAGTTCACCCGTGCGCGTGCGAAACAGATATCCGCGGACTCCTATGTGATCGCCCAGGTCAAGCAGCTTCCACAGCTCAAAGCCGGCGTCTCCGATCGCATCTTTCTTGACGTAGATCTGTAGCCGCCGCCCATCCTGCTGCAAGTGGGCGAAGCCCGCCTTGCCCATCAGACGTATAGCCATGATGCGCCCTGCAACCCGCACCGTCATCCGCGGAGACTCCAGTTCCTCCGCCGTCTGCCCCCCATACTCCGCCAGGATCTGCGGCACGGTGTGGCTATAGTTAAACTTCCGCGGATACGCTGGATGCCCGAGGGCCTCAATTTTCTTCAGCTTCTCGCGCCGGATTTCATAAATGTCTTCGTCGAGTGGCAATGAGTGTCCTTAGCCCAGTTAAGAGTTTGAGAACTGGAAGCAGCGATTATAAATAACCACGAACCACCTGGGGGCGGACGCATTCCTTCGCCCGCGCAACGATTTGTCAGCCCGCCCACGCACCATGGATACTGAATGAGAGCACATTCTCCGATGCGCCGCATACAGTTCATCGAAATTCACGATCAACCTTGGTTTTCGCCGTCGCTTCGCGATGGAGTGACCGATGCGCTTCAGTTTGGATTCAATCTTTTGAACGTCTACACGCCCGTCGTCCCGTTGCTCGAGCGAGCGCTCGATGCCACACGAAGCCGGACTGATCCAGGTTCACCAGAACACGGTCGATCGATTGTCGATCTCTGTTCCGGCGGAGCCGGACCCTGGTTGGATCTCTCTCGAAGATTGAAATCTCAGGACACTGGCAGGGAAACGCCGCAAGTTGACATTCAAATTTCGCTCACCGACAAATATCCAAACTTGAGGGCATTCCAAAAGATTAAAGAGGCTTCCGAGGATCGCATCACCTTCTATCCCGGTTCGGTCGATGCGATGAACGTCCCCGCAGGCTTGAAAGGCCTGCGCACCCTGTTCACGTCCTTCCACCATTTTCCGCCGCACGAAGCACGCGCCATACTGCAAAACGCGGTCGATGCCGGCGAAGGCATCGGGATATTTGAAGTGCCCAGGCGCGCTCCGTTAACGATCGCGCTGGTGTTTGGTTTGATCCTTGTGCTCTTTCTCGGTACGCCGTGGATTCGTCCGTTCCGTTGGTCGCGATTGCTATGGACGTTCTTGATTCCGATAATTCCTGTGGTCTTGTTGTTCGACGGAGTGGTCTCTTGCCTGCGAGCTTACAGTCCTCAAGAACTGAAAGAAATCGTCGGAACACTCTCTGCCAGCAAGTGTGCCCGTCAATACCGATGGGAGATCGGCGAGTGCGGAGGAGGCACCAGCCGATCGCCGGTTACGTACTTGATTGGTTATCCGGCTCATGATCCAGAACGCGCTTCTCAGGAACGCGTCAAGGCTGGTTCGATGCCGTGAATGTTGTCCACGCGCCTGCCTTCATATCGCGCTGCAGATCTTTCTGCCAGGCGAACTCCGGATGCGCGCGCACAAAATCGGCAGCCTTGAAATCCATTCCGCAAGCATGACCTGCGGCGGCGCTGAAACTCATCTCCGAAGCCAGTTTCGCGTCGGTCGCTTTGTTCTGGACGGCTCCAGCCATTCCGAAAGGTGGCTGCCAGGGCTCGGACCCGCGCGGCGAAAGGTCGATGTGGCCATCGAGTGTACGCTCATCCGCATCTTCTTTATTTTCGTAAGTGTCGAAATGGTCGGCGAGAAAGCGCTGCGCCGCTGCCAGATCGATTTTGCCTTTGTTTTCAGCCATGAGCTGTTCCCAGCGTACGTGGCGCGCGTTGGCGCTGGCGCTCATATCGTGGGGATCGAAGTCCGTCTCCTCGCGGATGAGCTTCTCGTTGATCGGAAAATTCGAACCCACAAAATAACCGTCTTTCTTGCGCTCTAGGGTGACGTTCTTCAATCCCAATTCGAGCCGGCCGATTTCGTTCGTTTGGATGTCGGCGATCAGCCAGGTATTGGCATAGCCCCCGTTATTGCCTTCTTCCATGATGCGCGCAAAATCGTCAATGGAGGTCGAGTATTGCGCCGCCTTGCGTGCGCGGACGAATTCGGGAATGCCGTTCGGATCGTACCCCGAGAAGTGGCCAATCGTAGTCTCCGTAATGATGATGCCGGACGAATTCATCACGAAATCGTCGGCGCTGTGGATGACGCCCGGCAAACCGTCCATGAGCATGCGCTTGCCCTTGGTGGGGACAATATCGAAAACGATGGTCCAGCGTTCGCCATCCAAATATTCCGTCCAGTTATTATGAGCAACTACGACCTTGCCGTCCTTCGTGTAGCTGCCGGTCGCAACAAACGCGCTGCAGTGTTCGGGAGTGCCGAGCGAAGCGGTAGCCTTGATGCCGTGTATCCGGTCGTATTCTTTGACGTAGTATTCCCATTCCTCGGCGGCATTCAAGGCCACCACGTCCCACAAATCGATTTTCAGGCCATGGGCCTTGACACCATCAGAGATTCCTTGCAGCTCTTCTCGATACTCCTGCTCGATGTGCGGCCACATCATGTTCTCGGCGGCATCGCGGAAGAACTGCCAGTCTTTCTTGCTGTCGTGCGTCGCTTCAAGGACGGTGACTTTCAGAGCGTCCTCAATTTCGGGGGCCAGCAAGTAGCCATTCTGAAAGCCGATTTCGTGCGGCGTACCCTGCAGATGAACGAATGTCCACCCATTGATCGCAGAGCGCCGGAAAGCGCCCTTGAGCTCAGTCTGCGGCGTGGCTGCGTGGACTGAAGACGAGAGTGAGAAAAACAGTACAACTCCGGTCAAAACAAGTGAACCAAGAATTACAAACCGTCGCCGCATGCGTAGTTCCCCCAAAGAGCGTGATTGAACGCATTCTAGCAGAGTTCAACGTCAACCCTACTTTCAGCGTTCGGCTGCTGGGCAAGAAATAGTGCCGTCGCATGCGGCTGCGGTTCCTGCGAGAAGGTAAGTGGATCGGTTCGCGAAACCTCGCGAGAAGGACTAGGTTAACCGACTTATTGACTATGATTTATTCAGGGCACATACTCGGTAGCGCTTGAAGTTGTGAACTCGGAATGGCGACAGCCGCCACCAATCAGAGCCTTGAAGAGAAGACTCCGTCTGCTGGGGTTGTAGTACCTCTCTGCTCACCCGGGCAGACCGCTTCGAGCTCTGCTACGGATCCTCCCACTGATGTCCTGCAAGAAACGTCGCAGCCCAACAGGCTCCAAGCGTTACTGGCGTTCTCGGCGCTGCACGAACAGGTGCGCCGAAGGAAAACCCTGGAATCCCGCGGGAACGGAGACGATGCGGCTGTTTCCAGGTCGGAGCTCGAACCTCAAGACCAATTCGCGCTGGACGAGGTTCTGCAACTCGTCGCAGAGAGAGCAGTAGCGATCACGGGCGCGGACGGCTTGGCGATCGCACTTGCGGAAAACAACGAGATCGTTTTGCGGGCGGCGGCGGGCACGGTCCGGCCCGACCTGGGCGCTCGCATCGATGGCGATTCGACCTTCTCCGGGGCTTGCTTCCGCACCGCCCAGATCATGAGTTGCGATGACACCGAAACGGATACGCGCGTCAACCTGCAGGTGTGCCGGCGCCTGGGCGCACGTTCCATGATCGCGGTGCCGTTATGCGGTCCAACGCGTCGGATTGGGTTAGTGCAGGCATTTTCAGCGCAACCTTTCGGATTCGACGACCAAGACGCACGCAACCTGAGTCTGGTGGCCGAATTGGTACTGGGAGCGCTCACGTTAGAGGATGAGGAACGCTTTGCTGAGTCCGCGCAGGTCGCGGCAATAAAGTTGGAAGAAGCTCCGAGCGAGCGAGCAGCGGCGCCGATCGCCGAAGGTAGGGAGCCGGCCGAAGAATCGGACACTGTCACTCGTCCGCCCGGCCTGTTGGTTCTGCTGGTGTGCATTGTGATGGCCTCAGCATCAGCAATTGGAGTCTGGTGGAAACTGAAGCCATCACAGTTAGCCAAAAAGATGGTGCGGATGGAAAATACTGCGCCGAAACCGATGGACTCCGCAGCTAAGGCTGTGCCGGTTGCTCCAGCCATGGGCGTGACAGCGAATCCCGCCAACACCAACGCGACATCCAAAGGAACCCAGGCGACCAATCCGCCCAAGCCGCGGGAATCGTCGAAGTTTCCCATGGTTACCGGAATCGAGCACTCGTCGTCAGCGGATTCGAGTAAGGTGGTTCTCAATCTTGAAGATCAGGTGCACTATGACGCGCACCGTTTGGCCAATCCTGATCGCATTTATTTCGATCTGCACGACACGGGACTGCCTCCCGAGCTTAAATGGAAAACATTCGAGGTCGGCGACGCACTGCTCAAACGCATTCGCGTGGCGCAGCCCGTATCCGGCATGACGCGCGTCGTGCTGGAGACAAAAAACCGTGCCGATTTCTCGGTGAGACTGGAGCCGAATCCCTACCGGCTTGTGGTCGAAGTGCGCAAGTAGGGACGA
>Ga0302324_100001556_pt1 | contig 55307 bp, 53 predicted proteins | sample Palsa_T0_1_FD_201949 | JGI IMG/M metagenome (GOLD analysis project Ga0302324, IMG submission 201949) | Peat permafrost microbial communities from Stordalen Mire near Abisko, Sweden - Palsa_T0_1 | ecosystem: Environmental > Terrestrial > Soil > Palsa > Peat permafrost | place: Sweden: Abisko...
ACTCCCCTGGAGCTCCTCTCGGGTAGCGGTCGTAGTTAACCGCCTATTCGAGGGGGGCTCCGCTTTTTAGCTTGGGGGGTCAAATCCTCGATGCCGCCAGGGGGTCAAATCCTGGCGGCCGTTTCCATAGCACGGTATTGTTATCAAAAATACGATCGATGTAAAGTCCGACAGATCCGTTGCTCGCGCGTCGCCCAAGGCCTCGCGCGGGCTCGAAGCCGAGCGGCCGATCGGGTCCGGCGACGGCGACGAGCGCCCGTCTCTGGGGTGGGGCAGGCGGTTGGGCCGTCCGTCCGCGGGGTGTGAATCACTTGACGACAGTGGCTAGAAAGGCTAACTTATCCCTAGTGACAGGGCGGCCAAGCTTCAACCGCTGGAGGAACGTAAGATCGTGTTCCCCTGGCCGGGTCGTTACGTGTTACCGGAGGGGTTCAAGCCTTTCGCCCTACCACGCCCCGCGCGTGACGACGCTATACGTGCCGCATTTCGCGCATTTCGCAATAACGACGCCGACTGCGTCCATTAGGTACGTATCGAAATCTCCCACGACGATCTCCCGGCAGTCGGGATTCGAGCATAGAAAATCCTTGTCTCCCTCGTCGTCGTCATCGGCACCGTTTAGGACCGGGTTAGTCGGGCCTTCAAGGATCATTACCTGGGCCATAACGACCTTCTGGGTTCCCATAGCGTGCCTCCAAGAAGTACGGATGTTATACTGTGCTCAATGAAGCGCAAGCCCCTGGAGCCTTTGATCCCGCTGGAGCAGTTCAAGAAACTGGTCGCGAAACTGTCGCGCGTTCCGAAGGACGAGATCGACAAGCCGAAGCCGGAACCGAAGAAGCCGGGCTAGGGACCGAGGAAGATTGCTGCGTCAAACGTCTCCAACACGCGTTTGACTCCATCGCGCAGTTGCACCAAGACTGGCACGACCGGCTCATTCTTGAAGATACCGATGTCGCGAAACGCTACGTTGACGGCGACTCCTATATTGTGCTCGATCTCTTGTTCCGGGACGCCAATGAACAACGTTATGCCATCTTCGAGAGATTGGTTGGGATCGGGGGTCGGAACCCGGAATGGACCGGCGCTTGTGACCTTGATAGAACGAATGTGCATGCCGGACATAGCTGTTCCGATGGCCATGAGCCCGTGGTGCTTATTGGGGTTGTTGAGGTTTCGAAGGGCATGCAGAAACGCGCCCTTTCCTCCGCCGTACGGCTCTATCCGATTAAAGAGCGCTGCTGCGACCTTGCCGAACCGTCGCTCGCGGTCTCGTTGTTTTTTGGCGGTTATAAATTCGTGCCGCGTTTCATCGGTGGGGAAATAGACGCGATCCGTAACGCTTTGTCTTTTTGCGAGAGCGCTAGCGAGGTAATCGAGCGGGGACCAGATGCTCTCAACGGCGTGAGTGACGGCTCGTGCAATGCCGGTGGCGATCGGTCCATACCCGCGCGCTATCGTCGCTTCCTCGCCGGTTTGCGGATCGACCTCTTTAACAATTCTGTACGGGTTGGCCGTCGCGAAGGCGATGATGGCGGCGTTGACATCATCGATATCCTTCTGGGCCCATTCGAGCTTCGTAGACGCGTCCCGCAACTCGTCGGAAGGCATGGTCCTACCGCGCCGACTTATCCGTTAGTAGCTTCCAGGTGAGTCGGCGACCATCCGCGCCCGTCACGGCTTTCGCAAAACGCGGCCCATCGTCGTTCGAGCGTTCGTCGAACCGAAACACTTGCTCGGCGAGATAGCGGTCTAAATGCCGCGGGTTTACGTGCGTATACGTCCCGCCGATCGTGCGCTTCAAGACGGCCCAGAAGCATTCGATGTTGTTCGTATGGACGTTCCCGCGAACGTATTCGTGGAGTTCGTGGTTGACCGTCGAATGGTGCAAGAAGAACTCGTTGATATGCGTGTAGAGCGAAGCGGAATCCGTGTAGACCGTCGCGTCCTGGTCAATGCTTGCGCGCAGTTTGGGCAGAAGCGTGTTCTGCTGCGTGTTCGGAACCTTCCAGGCACGAACGCGGCCTTTGCGTTCAACCATCCCAAAGACGGTGGTCTTGCCGTCGCGCTGCCAAGCGTCACGCCCAAGCGCACGGCGAACCTTCAACGGCTTGTTTTTCCACTTACCGCCGATGTAGGCTTCGTCAACTTCAACCTCGCCCGTAAGCATATCGAAGGCGTCGGATTCCATCGCGAGGCGGATGCGCTGGAGCATGAACCATGCCGTGCGTTGCGTGACCTTCAAGGCTCGTCCGAGTTCATGGGACGAGATGCCGTTACGGTTGCTCGCCAAGAGCCAAAACGCCGGGAGCCACTTGTCGAAGCCAATCGGCGAATCTTCAAAGACCGTCCGCGACTTGGCCGTGAACTGACCCTTGCAGTCGCGGCAATACCAGCGACGGCGCTTCGGCATGTAGGTGACTGCTACCGATCCACACGACAAGGGGCACCCAACGCCGTCCGGCCAGCGAAGCTGAACGAAGAAGTCATGGGCTTGCCCAGGGTCCGCAAACTGGCGTACCGCTTCGATCATCGTCTCGGGAATAGGTTGCTCGACTTTCATGGCAAGGAGATTATCTCACATGCGACCACTGTCGTCAAGTGATTCACACCCCGTCCGCGGCGCCTTTTGACTTCCTAGGGGGCTTTTGGTATGCTTCGTCGGTCGCCGTCCCGGCTTTACCGCTGGAGTCGAGCGAGACGATCCTGTTGAAGGAGCCCCGCGGACCATGCCCCTGACCAAAGAACAAAAATCCGAGCTTTCGACCAAATACGGTCGCGGCCCCAATGATACCGGCTCAGCCGACGTGCAGATCGCGGTTCTTACCGCTTCGATCAACCAGCTGACCGAGCACTTAAAGATTCACAAAAAAGACCATCACAGCCGCCGCGGCTTGTTGATGCAGGTCGGCCAGCGCCGGCGTCTCTTGGGTTACTTGCAAAAAGTCGATCTCGAGCGCTACCGCAAGCTGATCGCCGACCTCGGTCTGCGCCGCTAAACTGGGCGACCTTCGCGCGCCCGATCCGCTTGGCGCACGCCCGATCCAAGGATATCAGCGCACTAGAACGCGCGGGAAATAGGTTTAGGCCTGCGCCGCTAGACCCTCGAACAAGAGCTCGATCGTGCGGTCGAGCTTCTTTGTGCCCGTTGGACGCACCGGAAAATAGGTTTCCGCCGTTCGGCCGGATTCATGCACCGTTGCGCACATTCAAGTTTGCGCCGCGAGCGATGAGAAGCTCGACGATATCGATGCGATTCTCGCGTGCCTTGCAAGGGCGAGGTCGAGGTTAATACCCCGATGCAAGACCTGCCGGATGACGATGGTCGGTGCCGCCGGTCATCATACCGGTGCGCGGGTCGATCACGATCGCCTGCGCCACGCCCCAGGACGCTTGTTGTGTGAACGTGTAGCCGAGTTGGGTGAGATCGGCGGTCGCTTCGGGATCGATCGCGCCCGGTTCGACGTATACGGTGTCGGGTTGCCACTGATGGTGTACGCGCGGTGCGTCGACGGCGTCTTGCACGTTCATGCCGTAATCGATAATGTTCTGCAGCACGCCCAGCGTGATCGTGATGATACGTGAACCGCCCGGGCTCCCGGCGACGATGGCCGGCCGGCCGTGCTGCAACGCGATCGTCGGCGCCATTGACGAAAGCGGACGTTTGCCGGGCGCGATGGCGTTCGTCGCGCCCTGCACGAGCCCGTAGGCGTTCGGAACGCCGGGCTTGCTCGTAAAATCGTCCATCTCGTTGTTAAGAAAGAAACCCGTGTCGCCGGCGATCACGCCGGCGCCGAAACCGCCGTTGATCGTGTACGTTACCGAAACCGCGTTACCGAAGCGATCGGCGATCGAGTAGTGCGTCGTGGATGTGGACTCCGTCGGTCCCAAACCGGGCGCGACATCGGACGAGCGCGTTGCGCGTTCGCCGATTTTCTTGCGCAGTGCCGCAATATACGGCGGCGACAATAGCCGATCAACGGGATTCTTCACGAAATCCGGATCGCCCAGATAGGTATTGCGGTCGACGTACGCTAGTCGCTCCGCTTCGACATCGGCATGTACGCTGGGCGCGCTGTTGAAGCCAAACGCCGGCAGCGGCAACGGTGCGACGATCGATAGAATCTCGCACATCGTCGTGCCGCCCGAACTCGGCGGTGGCGCGGAAACGATCGTATAGCTGCGATACGTGCAATAGACCGGCATCAGCTCTTCTGCCGTGTATTCGCGCAAATCGTCAAGCGAGAGCAGGCCACCGTTCGCATTGCTTGCCGCCACGATGCGCTGCGCGATGTCGCCGCGATAAAATGCATCGGGTCCGTCACGCGCGACGAGTTCGAGCGTGCGCGCAAGCTGCGGCTGGCGCAGACGGTCACCGATCTGCAGCGGTGCGCCCGCGTGCGTGAAAACTGCGGCAATGTTCGGTTCGCGAGCGAACGCCGGGGCCTCGGGTGCCAAGAGCGCAACGTCGCCCGAGCCGAGCACGAAGCCGTCGCGCGCGAGTGCTATCGCCGATGCCATCAGCTGTTCGCGCGACATCGTTCCATACTCGGTACGCGCACGCTCCAAGCCCATCACCGTTCCCGGCACGCCGATTGCAAGCCAGCCACGCGTACTCCGGCCCGGTACGACGTTGCCGCTCGCATCGAGATACATGTCGCGCGTCGCGCGCAGCGGTGCCTTCTCGCGGAAGTTGATAAACGTGTCGCCGCCCTTCGCGCGATGGATCAGCATGAAGCCGCCGCCGCCGATATTACCGCAACACGGATTGACGACGGCGAGCGCATAGCCGACCGCGACGGCTGCATCGATCGCGTTTCCGCCGCGCTGGAGCACATCAACCCCCGCCCGAGTGGCTTCCGCCTGTTCGGTTGCGACCATACCATGCGCCCCGGACGGCGTGGCCGCGGACGCTCCCGTTGAGGCGCCCACGAGCAAGAATGCGGCGAGAGTCAGGCGAGTAAGCATGAATTTCCCTCAAATACCTTCAGATTCGCGTACGAAACGAGGCTATTCGCCGGAAACGGCCGAATCCGAGCCCGTTCATTAAATAGAATAAAAGAACAAAAAAAGAATGTCTGCCCCTTCCGGGCGGGCCGCATAGAACTAGGAGAATTTTTTGTCAGAATCCGTCTCACTCGAGATCGGGGGGCGTACCCTCATCATCGAGACCGGCGAGCTTGCGAAGCAGGCTAATGGTAGTGCTCTGATCCGCTACGGCGATCAGAATGTTATGCTCGCCGCCGTCACCGCCTCCGAGAAACCTCGCGAAGGCATCGATTTCTTTCCCCTCACCTGCGACTTCGAAGAAAAAATGTACGCTGCGGGCAAAATCCCGGGCGGTTACATCAAGCGCGAAGGACGCCCGTCCGAACACGGTACGCTCTCGGCTCGTCAAATCGATCGACCGATTCGTCCGCTGTTCCCCGAAGGCTTCCAGAACGACGTCCAAATCATCACGACCGTTCTGTCGATCGATCCTGAACTCGATAACGACGTAATCGCGGTGTGCGCCGCGGGCGCGGCGCTCGCCGTGTCCGATATTCCGTTCGACAACAACGTCGCCGCCGTGCGCGTCGGCCGCGATGAAAACGGTAAGTACATCATCAATCCAACCTTGCCGCAATATGAAACCGGCGGCATGGAAATCGTCGTCGCCGGTACGTCCGACGCCGTCATGATGGTCGAAGGCGGCGGCAACGAAATGTCCGAGGAAGATTTCCTCGGTGCCGTCGAGTTCGCGCATACCGAAATCAAGAAGATCGTCAAAGCGATCGATCAGCTCGCAAAAAAAGCGGGCAAGAAAAAGCGGGTGTACCCGCTCTCGAAGACGGATCCGAAACTCAAAGCGTGGGTCGAGAAGAACTTCAAAAAAGAAGTTGCCAAGGCCATGCGGATCGTCGAGAAGGGCGAACGCGAAACGGCGTTCGACAAGCTCTCGCGCGACGCGGCGATCGCGAAATGCGGCGCCAAAGATGACGAAATTCTCGCCATGCTGAGCGACAAGTCGAACAAAGAATTCGACAAAGCGATCAAGTCCATGGAAGAGGAAGAGCTGCGCATCATGGTCGTGGACGAAAAGATTCGTCCCGACGGCCGTAAGCCCGACGAAATTCGAGCGATCTGGTCGAAGGTCGGCTATTTACCGCGCGTTCACGGTACCGGCATCTTCACCCGCGGTCAGACGCAAGTTCTCACCGCAGCGACGCTCGGTTCCATTTCCGACGAACAGCGTCTTGACGGCATCATGGCGATTCCGAACAAGCGCTACATGCACTACTACAACTTCCCGCCGTACTCGGTCGGCGAAACGCGCCCGATGCGCGCTCCCGGACGCCGCGAAATCGGTCATGGTGCGCTTGCTGAACGCGCGCTCATTCCGGTCTTGCCGGCTGAGGAAGATTTCCCGTACACGCTGCGCTTGATCAGCGAAGTGCTTGAATCCAACGGATCGTCGTCGATGGCGTCGGTTTGCGGTTCGACGCTTGCGCTCATGGATGCAGGCGTACCGATCAAAGCGCACGTTGCCGGCGTTGCCATGGGCCTCGTGCTCCACGGCAAGAAGCACGCGATTCTCACCGACATTCAGGGTCTCGAAGACTCGCTCGGCGAGATGGACTTCAAAGTCGCCGGCACCGAAGCCGGTATCACGGCGATTCAGATGGACATCAAAGTCGCGGGCATCACGATCGACATCATGCGTGAAGCGATGGCCGAAGCGAAGAAGTCACGGCTGTTCATCATCAATAAGCTCAAAGAGACGATCACGGAACCCCGTAAGGAACTCTCGAAGTTCGCGCCGCGGATGATCGTGCTCACAATCAATCCCGACAAGATCAAAGATGTCATCGGCCCCGGCGGCAAGGTCATCAACAAGATCATTGCCGACACCGGCGTCAAGATCGACATCGAAAATGACGGCCGCGTGTTCATCGCATCGCCCGACGGCGAAGGCGCGGAAAAAGCGCGCGGTATGGTCGAAGCGCTGACCAAAGAAGTCAAGGTCGGCGAAACCTACATGGGCACGGTCACGCGACTGATGAACTTCGGAGCGTTCGTTGCGTTCTTGCCCGGTAAAGAAGGTCTCGTCCACATCTCGCAGCTCGCGCCGCAACGCGTCGAGCGCGTCGAAGATGTCGTCAAGATCGGCGACCAGATCATGGTCAAAGTCATGGAGATCGACAGCCAAGGCCGCGTCAATCTCTCACGCAAGGCCGTGCTCCCCGGCGCCGAGCAAACTGCCGGCGAAGAAGAGTACGTGCCACGCGGTCCGCGTCCCGGCGGTACCGGTGGCGGCGGTGGAGGTCGTGGCGGCAACGGCCGCACCGGCGGCGGACGCCGCCCGCGCGACTAGCTCGCAAAAAAAAAGCCCCGATCGGAAACGATCGGGGCTTTTTTCCTGACAAGAGGCACCCTGTTTACGAGCGCAGCATGACGTACACGATGCCGGCAATGCGTACGATTGCGACCAGCACTAATTGCGCATAGAGCCCCTGAACGATCCGGCGCGCGGGGCCTTCTTTCGGCAAAAATGCGAAGCCCATAGTTACGCCCGTACTTACGCGTTCGCCGAAAGTTTCAGGGGCTGCGGGTCGCCCCGTTTCGGACGCGAATGGGATCCGGTCCGCTCTTCGTCTGCACTTGCAATCTGGAGGCTTTATGACCACTAATCGTGCTACGTTTTTGACCGGCGTCGCCGGCACCGCGGTCGTGGCCGCCGCCGCGCCCGCCTTGGGCGCCAGCTCCGACGATGTGGCCCGCGCAACGCGCGGCATGACCCTCACCACCTTGCGCGACGGCCAGGTCGATCATCTCGGCATTCGTACCTCGCGCGGCATTATCGATGTCGCGCGTGCCGGAGCAGCCATGAACATCACCGACGCGCCGCTCACAGTCGACGATGTCGTGCAAGGCCGCGGCAATCCCGCCGCGCTACGCCGGATCGTCGAAAATGCGCCGGCGAGCGCGTTGCGTGCCGAATCGAGCGTGCAATATGGACCGCTCGTTGCGCGGCCGCAGAAGATCATCTGCGTCGGCCTCAACTATCGTGCGCACATTGCCGAGACCGGCGAAAAGGCCCCGCCGTATCCGGATCTCTTCAATAAATACAACACCTCGCTCAACCGGCATGGCGGCACGGTCGCCGTATCGCATTTGCCGGCAACCAATTTCGACTACGAGTCGGAGTTGACGTTCATCGTCGGCAAGCGCGCGAGCAACGTTTCCGAAGCGGATGCCCTCAACTACGTTTACGGCTACACGACCGGCCACGACTTCACCGCGCGCGACGCGCAAAATCGCGTCTCGCAGTGGATGACCGGCAAGACGCCCGACCAATTTGCACCGATCGGTCCATGGCTTGTGACCGCCGACCAGATTCCCGATCCGCAGACGTTACAGATTCAAACGTGGGTCAACGATGAAACGACGCCGCGCCAGGATGCCAACACGGCGCAGATGATTTTCTCCGTTGCCCACATTCTGAGTTACACGTCGTCGTTCATTACACTCGAGCCGGGTGACGTCGTCTTCACCGGCACACCCCAGGGCGTAATCGTCGGCTATCCCAAAGAAAAGCAAGTGTGGCTCAAGCCGGGCGATCGCGTCCGGACCACGATCACCAAACTCGGCGAACTGCGCTTCTCGCTCGTCTAGCCGCTGCGTGAAACGGAGCGGTCTTAGCTGGCCGCTTCCGTTTCGAACGGTTCGAGATGACTGCGATCGCCAAAGACCTCCGCCATCATGAGCGCTTCTTGGCGCCCGCGCATTTCGCGCAAACGGTACGCGTCGAGCGCTTTCCAAATACGGTCGCGAATCTCCGACGTACGATACGGCTTGATCACAAAATCGTCGACGCCAAGGTCCAAAGCGCGCAGGCGCACACCCAGATCCGCATCGGCCGTTACGAGAACGACCGGCGTCTCCGCTTTACTGGGTAAAGCGCGGAGGCGCTGCATAAAATCGAGGCCATCCATGTCGGGCATATGGTAATCAACCACGACGAGCATCGGCTCAGTCGCGTTCGTCACCCACATGAGTGCGCGTGCCGGCGATGTAAATCGAAGTGGCGTAACGTTTGGCAAACTTCGTACGGCCGCCGCAATGAGATGCGTCTCTGCCGCATCATCGTCAATAATTACAATCTGCACGACACCCCTAAAACGAACAGCAAGGCTTTGATTTGTATCGGCCCGGTTTACACTTTCGTTAGGCCGATTGCGCAAATAGTCGTGGTACGGTCTCGCCGGTTACGTCCGGTTCACACTGGGCATCGCCGGACGGCTTGTCGAAGCGGCCCGCATGCATCTCAAGCGAACGCAGACGCACGGTGTCTGGGATCGGTCGATTGCGCCGGCGATTCGCATCGGTCCGGGCGATACCATTACCGTCGAGCTCGAAAATGCGTCCGGCGGACAACTTCTCGCCGATTCCGACGTCGGGGCGCTCGCGACGCTCGACTTCGCGCGCATCAATCCGGTAACCGGACCGATTTACGTGGAAGGCGCGAAGCCCGGCGACGCGCTCGTCGTCGAGGTCCTCGAACTTGACGTCGACACGTGGGGTTGGACGGCAAACATTCCCGGTTTCGGCCTGCTTGCGGACCGCTTCACGGACGCCGCACTGCGGATGTCGCGGATTGCAAACGGATCCATCGAACTCTTTACCGGCATGCGTCTTGCAAGCGTTCCAATGATCGGTACGATCGGAGTTGCTCCCGCCCAAGCGGGCGCGTTTTCGGTCATTCCGCCGACACGCTACGGCGGTAACATGGATATTCGCCACGTCGGAGCCGGCGCGACACTCTACTTGCCCGTTGCCGTCGACGGTGCGCTATTGTCGCTAGGCGACGGTCATGCCGCGCAGGGTGACGGCGAAGTTTGCGGTACGGCGATCGAAACGACGGCGGTGGCAACTTTGCGCGTGTCCCTCGAGCGCGATCGCCGGCTGCCCGCGCCGATGCTGCTCACAGATTCACGTTCGCAGCGCACGGGACGCGCGTTTGCCACAACCGGAGTCGGGCCCGACCTGCTCGCGGCGGCGCGCGACGCAACGAGCGCGCTGATCGCCGAAATCGTCCGCCGCACGACACTTTCCGAGGTTGATGCATACTTGCTAGCGAGCGTCGCCGGTGATCTAAAGATCAGCGAAGTCGTCGACGTACCGAACTGGGTCGTCTCGCTGCACCTCGACGCGAGCTTGCTCAGCTAGTCGCGTATATATAGACTTTACACCTGGTTGACGTTTTTGGTAGGAGGGCCACGCCTGCCCCGTAAGGCCTACCGTTAGGGGTGTAAGGGTGTGTATTTTCATCAAATCCAGGTAATGTATATACCTGGAATCATTTTATGATTCGCGGCGTGCGTGCACGCGTTATTCCGCTTGTGGGAGTGCCCCTCGTTGCGATGGCGGCGCTCCTCGCTAGTGTTTCATGGCTCCAGTTTCAGACGGAACGCAGCACCTCCGATGGATTGCAGTTTCAAGCAATTCTCGTCAATACCAACGCGCTTATGGCGCAGGTCGTCGACGCCTCGGCGGAAACGCGCGGCTATGTCGCGACCGCGAAGAGCGGCTTCATCCCGCGCTACACGCGTGCAGGCATCGCCACCGGCGAGCTTGGCAGAAAGATCGCACACGAGCCGTTCGTCGTTCCGCAGGATCGCGCGAACGCCGTAGCGATCGAGGCCATGACCCGGCAACTCATCGACCGCGACGCGCAAATCATCGCACTCGTACGCAACGGACATGGCGTCGCCGCAACGGCAGCGGTCGGCGCGCTGGATGAATACACACTTTTGGATCGCCTGCGCAGCAAGGTCGCATCCTTCGAGCGCGACCAAACGAATGAATGGAAGGCGGCGGAAAGAGCGCTGCATCGCCTCTGGGCGCTCTGGCGAATCGTTCAGGCGTCAGGTATCGTCCTAACGATCGGCATTACCATTCTCCTATACATCACGTTCATGCGCACAATCGTGCGACGCCTTCAACGCGTAGCGGCTGCCGCGGAGGCACTTAGTCGCGACGAAGACGTTTTGGCACCCGAACGTCGCGTTGACGAAATCGACGAATTGTATGGCGCGCTGCATAATGTCGCCATCGAGCGCAATGCCCGGGAAGAGGTGCTGTCGCGATATCAGTTGCTAGCTGACGTTACCCGCGACATCATTCTGTTCGTCGACCGCAAGACGCTGCGTATTCTCGACGGAAACGCTGCGGCGACAATCGCCTATGGCCGGCCGCTAAGCGAACTGTGCATGCTGACTCTCTTGGATATTCGATCGCCCGAAGCTCCGGCGGAACCGCCTGGCTGGGACGATGGCGCGCCGTTCGAAACGCTCCACCGCCGCAAAGACGGGACCAGCTTTCCGGTTGAGGTCGTCGCGCGCATTTCGACTGTGCGAGGACGATCCGTTGTCGTTGCAACCCTGCGCGATATTACAGAACGCCCGCATGCCAGTGTCGCGCTTGCGGCCGCGCTCGATGATGCAATCCAAGCATCCAAAATTAAGAGCGAATTCGTCGCTACGATGAGTCACGAAATACGCACGCCGATGAACGGCGTCATCGGCATGAGCGAGCTTCTGCTTAAAACACCTCTCTCTGAAGCGCAACGCGAACTTGCACAAACGGTCAAAGAGTCCGCGCACGCGCTCCTCACGGTGATCGACGAGATCCTCGATTTCTCGAAAATCGAAGCTGGTAAGCTGAGGATCGAATGGATCATGTTCGATCCCAAGAGTGTTCTCGAAAGTGTCGTTGCCCTGCTCGGCTCTTCTGCAAAGGACAAGGGCCTTGCGCTTACGGTAGCAGTCGGGGCCAGCGTTCCGCGCGCGGTCATCGGCGATCCGGGCCGTCTGCGCCAAATCTTGCTCAATTTGATCGGAAACGCGATCAAGTTTACCGCGACGGGTTGCGTGACCGTCACGGAGTCCGTCAGCGCGGAGGCTGATGGGACAGTCACACTGGAGTTTACCGTTACCGACACCGGCATCGGTATACCGGATCAGCTGCAGCGCAAGCTCTTCGAGCCGTTCAGTCAGGGGGACGGATCGACAACGCGACGGTTTGGCGGGACGGGTCTTGGCCTCTCGATCACGCGCCGCCTCGTGAATCTGATGGGCGGCAACATTGTGGTGACGAGCATTCCGGATGCGGGATCGACGTTCGCATTCACGATTCCGTTCGGCGTAACCGGAGCCGCCGGCCATGGAAACGGAACGCGCAATATCGGCCCCGGCCGGCGCGCACTGCTCGTGGAAGACGACGTCGCTTCGCAATCAATCTTCTTACGTCATTTTGCATCCTGGGGAATCGAGACCGTCGTCGCAGACGACGCCGACTCCGCGCTCGTTCTTTTGCGCCAGGCCGCAGATGAAGCAAAGCCCTTCGATGTCGCCGTTATCGATTACATCTTGCCGCGCTGCGACGGCTTTATGCTCGTCGAACGCATGCGCTTGGATGCGGCGATCGTGCCGCCCCCGCTCGTGCTGATAACGGCGTTCGACGCCGAAGGGCGTCGTGAGGAAGCGCAAGCGCGCGGCTTCGGTTCGTATTTGACCAAGCCGGTCAATCCTTCACTCTTATATGACGCACTTTCGCTCGCGATTTGCACTCCGGACGCGGCCGCCGAGGCGATTGTCGCGACACGATTGGAGCCGGCACCGAGAAGCGGCGTTCGCATCCTCATCGCCGAGGACCAGGCTATCAACCGGCGCGTGGCGACGTTACAGCTCGAGCAACTTGGTTACAGCGCCGATACCGTGCAGAACGGCCGCGAGGCGGCCGAGGCCGCTGTTACCGGGCGGTATGACGTTATTCTCATGGACATCCATATGCCGGAAATGGATGGCCTGGCGGCGACGCGTGCGATTCGATTCGCTGAACAACGCAGCGGATCTCACGTGACGATCATCGCGCTTACCGCAAACGCCCTCGTGCAAGATCGGCGCGCGTGTCTGGACGCCGGCATGGACGACTATCTTGCGAAGCCGTTGCAAAGTGACGATCTTCGCGCCGTCCTCGAACGATGGGTTGGAACAACCAACCCGCAGGGAATTGCATCATGAACGTGTTGCTGGTCGATGACGCAGCGGTCAATTTGCGCGTCTACGAAAAACTCGTCAGCTGGATACCAAATGTCGTCTGCACGTCATTCCTTTCCTCGTCGGAGGCGCTCGCGTGGTGCGCCGCGACCGAGCCTGATTTGATCATCCTCGACTATCGTATGCCGCCTCCGGACGGGCTGGAGTTCATTCGCCAATATCGTACGTTGCGAAAGGGTGCCGACACGTCCATCGTCATGATCACTTCGGAAAAAGACCGTGACGTTCGTCATCGAGCACTCGAACTCGGCGCAAACGACTTTCTCAACAAGCCCGCCGACCCGGTTGAATTTCTTGCGCGCCTGCGCAACTTAGTGGCACTCAGTGAAAGTCGCGCAAAACTCCGGCATCGCGCCGACTGGCTCACCGCTCAAGTGGAACGCGCGACCCACGAAATCATTGAGCGCGAAGAGGAAACGATTCATCGCTTAATGCGGGCGGCGGAGTTTCGCGATAACGAGACCGGTGCGCACATTGTCCGAATGGGCGAGTACGCGGCTGCGCTCGGGGCACAAGCCGGGTTATCGAAAGCCGAATGCCGACTGTTGCAGTTGGCTACGCCGATGCACGATATCGGTAAAGTCTCGACGCCGGACGCGGTTCTGCTTAAGCCCGGTCCGCTGACCGCAGAAGAATGGGTCATCATGCGCCGGCACACGACCGCAGGGTACGAAATCCTCAAGGAAAGCTCGTCACGTGTTATCCAGCTTGCGGCCCAGATCGCACTCGCGCATCACGAGCATTTCGACGGCAGCGGCTATCCGGCGGGAATTGCGGGTGACGCGATTCCGCTCGCCGCTCGAATCTGCACGATCGCCGACGTTTTCGATGCGCTTACCTCGACGCGGCCGTATAAAGCCGCGTGGGACGTCAAGGCCGCGTATGCGGAACTTACTCGCATCGCCGGAACGCATGTCGATCCAACGCTCAACGAAGCATTCCTTTCCATCGCGCCGCAAATCGACGCCATCAAAGAACACTTTCCCGATAGTGAGGTCGCAACCGTTGCCTAATCGCATGTCGGCGCTTGACATCGAACGACTGCGCCAGATTTTCGGCGACGGACTCGTCGGCGCGCGCGACGTTCTGGAACTCACGATTACCGACGCCACTGCCCTCGGCGACCAAATACGCGCTGCGATCGTTACATCTGCTTGCGAAAGCGCGGTGGATCCGGCGCACGCCCTCAAGGGAATTTGCCTGACGGTCGGCGCGATGGAACTCGCCGGAATCGCCGAAACGCTGGAGGATGCCGTAAAGCGTGGCGATCGGGAAGCGGGCTCGAAGATCCTTATCGGAATGAACAGGGCGCTCGACGCTCTGCGCACAGCGAGTACCGGCCTACCGTAAGCTGCGTCCGCCCCAATCCGGAGGTTTCATGTCTAGGCCCGCCTCGGTAGATGTCGCGCTCCGGCGCGCTCTCGGTCTTTTTGAGACGGCGGGCATATCGGTTGCGATGATGGCCCCGACGGCGGCCATGGCACTCAACGGTGCACTTGCGGCATCCTTTGCGGGGCCTGCGGTACCGCTTGCGTTTATTCTCGCATTTGCGACGATCGCGTGCGTCGCTTTCGCTTTTGTTACGTTTGCGCGCGTGTATGCAAGCCCGGCGTCGGTTGGCGAGTTCAACGCTCGTGGTCTGGGGCCGTTTGCGGGGCGTCTTTCGGGTTGGTCCCTCTTGCTCGTGTATGTGCTGTTCACCGCGGGTTCTGCGGCCGAATTCGGTGCGTTCGCCGCTGCGTCGTTCGCGTACGGTGGAATGAATATCGCATGGACGCCGCTTGCGCTCGCCTGTATCGTCGTCGTTGCCTACGTCGGAACGCGCCCCGCGCGCACGTCATCGCGGGCAATGCTGGTCATCGAGGGCGTGTCGGTCGCAGCGATCGTCGTCCTGTCGGCCGTTATTTTGGCGCGTGGCGGCGCGCACGGCGTTTCCCTCGCCGCGCTCGGCCCGGGCGGCACCACGATCACGGGACTCGGTCTCGCGACGGTGTTCGCGCTCCTATCCTTCGCAGGTTTCGAGGGCGCCGCCGTGCTAGGCGCAGAGTCGCTCGATCCCACACGGACGATTCCGCGTGCGCTCATCGCAAGCGTCGCGCTCGCCGGCGTGCTCTACGTGTTCGTCGCGTTTGCGCAATCGATCGGATTCGGGCTCGATGCCCGCGGCGTCGCGGCGTTCGCTGCATCCGCCTCACCGCTCGGCGATCTTGCCGTCCGCTATGCAAACGTGCCTTTCGCGGCGCTCATCATGGGCGGCGCGGCCATTTCGGCGTTCGCCGCGACCCTCGCTTCCGCGGCCGGCGCGGCCCGGCTGACGTTCGTGTTCGCGCGCGACGCTCGGCTACCGGCCGCGCTCGGGCGCGTCGATTCGACCAGCGGAACACCGGTGCGTGCCTATCTCGCCGTTCTCGTAATCGCGACAGTCATCGCGATCGCGTTTGCACTGTCTCACGTGAGCGGGACGGACACATTCGGCGCATGCGGCACGATCGCCGTTCTCGCGCTCGTACTGATTTATGGGGCGGTACAGATCGCTGCACTGCGCTTGTTTGCAAAACGCTGGAATATCGCACAGCGCGTGATTCCGATCGTCGCGCTGGCTTCGCTGCTCCTGACATTCGGTGCGAACGTTTTTCCTATTCCTAGCGGTCCGCCCGCCCTCTATCCCTATCTCGTATTGGCATGGTTGATTGTCGGCGCGATCCTCTTGCGCGCGCGTTCACTTCCGAGCGAAGCGACAGCGGCGCCCGATGCGTAGCAGTGCTATACGGCCGCGACGCTCGTGGCACCGTGTATGCGCCACGCCAATCCGAGCTGCAAAACCCCGAAAATGATGGCGTATGCGCCGATCAGCCAAACCCACGCGACGAGTCCGGCCAGCGGCATGAGCGCGAATGCGATGCCGAGCGCGATCGACAGCACGCCGGCCAGCACGAGAAACCATTCGTTCGCGATCGCTTTGCGCAAACGAATCGCCGTCGCGATTTCGAGGACGCCCGTAATGATCGCCCAGGCCGCAATGACATACAGCCACGCGATTGCCGTAATCCCCGGCATGAAGAACGTGAAAAGCCCGACTGCAATACCGAGGATGCCCTCAAGCACGAGCATCGGCCAGCGTTCGCGTTCGTGGCGCGACCGAATCGCAGCCGAAAGTGCGATGACACCATCGATAAAAAGATACGCGCCGACAAAAGCGACGAGAAAGATGATCGTCATTCCCGGCCAGACGAACGCCCCGATTCCGAACAAAATACTGACGACACCGCGGAGCACGAAAAGCCATCGTGCGCGAGCAACTTGAGCGGTGAACGGCCACGCGATTTCCATCGGTACACCTCGTATGACGTGTTGAACACGATCGCACGCAACGAAAGCACGAACCGGCGCCCGAGGAGTGCGTCGCTCACGGCAAGACTACCACCGCTAGGGTTGCTCGTATACCCCCTTTTTCTTCAGCAAACGCGGGCGCTCGTTAGTGGTGCAGGATCGCGCCCACAATTGCGCCCCCAATCGCCCCATTCCCGAGAATCGAACCATACGAGCGCGTGAGGATTGCCTGGGGCAGGCTCAACACGACCCCGACGATCAAGCCCGACAGCCAGCCCGGCAGCGGCAGCACGAGTACGGCGATGATGAAGCCGATCGTAAGGCGGCTGATGAACGACGCCCAAAGCACGGCGGGCTTGTCATCGATTTTTAGCGGCAGCATGATCGCCACCGTTACGATACCGAACGCAAGCCCGGCGATTAGTCCCGTCAGCCAGATCGACATCGCGTACACCTTCGTCGTGCGGTCACCGTAAATACGGCTCGATTTCCTCGCCCGGGCCGGCCGGTTCGACGCGGCCGCCGAGCGTGCGGCCCAGAAACGCCTCGGCGCTTGCAGTAAAGCGTTTACTATTCGCGGGATTGGCGAAGCCGTGGCCTTCGTCCTCGAACAGGACGTACGTCACGGCGATGCCGTTTTTGCGCATGGCTTCGACGATCTGATCGCTCTCCTGCTGCTTGACACGGGGATCGTTTGCGCCCTGCGCGATCAGGAGCGGCGCGCGAATATCAGCCGCGGCAAAAACCGGCGACTGCGTGTCGAGGAACGCGGCACCGTCGCCCATCCGCTGGGTGAAGACCGAACGCATCGTCTTCCAATACGCCGGAATCGAGGCCAAGAGTGTATTGAGGTTCGATGGTCCGACAATGTCGACGCCGCACGTGAACGCATCGGGCGTGAACGCAAGCGCCGCCAGCACGGCATAGCCGCCGTAACTGCCGCCCATAATCGCAAAACGTTTCGGATCGGCGAAGCCCTGCGCGATCGCCCAGTCGCGAGCGTCGAGCAAATCGGTCCGCATGGCACCGGCCCACTGGCAATTTCCCGCGTTCAAAAACGCTTTGCCGTAACCGGTCGATCCGCGAAAGTTCACTTGCAGTACAGCGTAGCCGCGATTGGCGAGCCACTGCACCATCGGTTCATAACCCCAGCGGTCGCGGTGCCACGGTCCACCGTGAACGTACATGACCGTGGGTAATTCCTGCGCTTGGACGCCGGCGGGAATTGTGAGATAGCCGTGCAGCTCCAAACCGTCGCGCGCCCGCAGCGCAATCGGTTGCATCGGTGCGAATACGTAGTCACGTAGCGCCGGACGGTTGTAGAATAACAACGTGCCCGCCCGCGACGTGCGGTCGTAAACGAAGTACGGTACCGGGCCGTCGTCGACCGAGTATGCGACGGTAAGCGTTTTACCGTCCGAACTCGCGCTGGTGATCTGCAAATCGCCGGCATGCAAGGCATGCAGCGCCGCAAAATCCCGCTCGAATTCCGGTTCGAGAACGACCCAGTCGATACGATCGCGCACGACCGCAGCCGCAATGAGCCGGTCGGTGGCCGGATCAACGTACACATCTTCGACGTCGTATGCGGCATCTTCGAGCATCACCGTGTTCGAGCCGGTCGCGCAATCGTAGCGCACGAGGCGGGCAGCATTTGCATTTTTCGCCGTAATGACAAACAGCGAGCAGTTGTCCGGCGAGAACGCGACCGCATTGGGCGTTCCGTCTTCGAAACTGAACGTGTCGAGCGTGCGCCATGCCGAGCCGGCACCCTCACGCACGCGTAGAAGCGAAGAACCGTCGTCGGCCACAACGGTGGCAACCCGAATAACGAACGCGTTGTCACTCAACCAGGCACTGACATCGCCGGGATTCTGCGTATCGAGCTGCGCCGTACCGCCTTCGAGGTCGAGCCGGTGGACATCGAACACGCTCTCGTCGCGTTCGTTCGACGTAATGAGCACCTCGGTCGGAAAACGGTGGTCGATCGCCACGATCTCGACTTTGACACGCTCGCCGGGCGTCAGCTCGCGCGGTGTTCCGCCGTTGATGCCGGTTGAGAAAAGGTGATGATTTTCGTTGCCCGCCCGATCTTGCAAGTACAAGACGTGGCGACTATCGCCTTGCCAAAAAAGCTGCATGATCGGTCGCGCCGGATCGCGCGCGACCACGCGGTCGTCCGTCTTGCCGATCGTACGTACCCAAACACTGAGCATGCCGTCGCTCGGCGCGATGTATGCAAGCATTTTTCCATCGGGAGAAATGTGCGGCCGCACGTTGTCCGGGTTGCCGAAGAGCATGTCTCGCGGAATGATCGGCGGAAGTCCGATACGGGCCGGTTCAATAGTCATCGTGCTCCCAAATTACCCGACCGGGCGCCGCTTGACCGGCAACTCCACGAACACCCGGTTGCCATCGGCGTCGACCGTATGCGAGAGGTTCTCACCGAGCACGCTGACGATGTACAGCCCGCGTGTCGATTCTGCATCCCCGTCCGGTAGCGCAACGGCAAAATCGAAGCCGCTCCCTTGGTCACGAATTTCGAGTACGGCGCGGTTGTCGATCCACACGAGTCGCACGTCGATGCGGCCGGGTGCGTGACGCGCGACGTTGGCGACGAGTTCACCGAATATCATTTCAGCTGCATCGACGTCGGAGTCGCCGGTCGCGTGGACCGCAAGATAACTACGGAAGATGAGGCGCGCATTGGACGCAAGTGCAGCGTCGGCGATGCCGAAACGGAAGCCGGAACGGTCCGCATTGAGTTTCCAAGAGACGGGCTCAGGCAAGCGCAGCGGCCTTCCGCGCGCCGGCGCGCGCCCGCGACAACCGGTTGCTTTCCCTCTCAATAATAGCGATCACCGTCGACCTCTTAGCCATCATGGTACCAAAATACTGGATGTTGCCCGAAGCTTTTCTAGCGCGGTGTTTCGGGCGGGCGCGCGTCCTCCATACCGTCGAATTCCGGGCGATGTTCGTCGCACGGTACGATCCGGTAGGCATCATGTTGACCGACCGCTGAGCAGCCACAAGACCAGCGCAATTCGGATTGCGAATCATCGCTACCGGCAACTTCAACCGGGCCGGCAATGAACTCAAGGATCTCGCGTCGATACGTCGTCGTCGCGTCCATCACGCTTGGGTTGTACCCCACATCGAGCAGAGTTTACGCCCAACATCCGGTTTTCTGCTATGTACACCGCGCAGGTGACGTCCATACATCAAACGGATGCAGAGAGCGGCGGGTACTTCCGCGCAAAACATACCAGCTATGAAGCTAAGGGTTTTTCCATTTCGCGCGATATCATCGATCCGGCAAACATGTTTTCGGATGCGTGCCAACCGTTCGCCGAGTTCCCCGCATGGTGGAGCGGTTTCTTATTTCACGTTCTCAATCCGCGTCAATTGAGTCTCTATCTGTATCTCAGCCTGCTTAGCGCTACCACCGGTATCTGCCATCCCACGACCAAACAGATTCGGCAAGATCTCGGGCTCTCAAGCCTCACGATCGTTTCGATGCGATGTCCGTCCTCGAACAGTACGGCTTCATTTTGCGCAAACGCCGCAACATCGAAGAACTGAACTCGCGCCGCAACGTCTATCAGCGCCCCGCCTGCGAATTCACGGTCTTACGCCTGCTCGAATGTTCGAAAGTCGACGGACTGCTGCGGCCGACGCCCGGCTTCGTCAACGAAATGTCGGACGAATCACGCCAACTCAAAGAAGACTGGCTGCGCGAAACGATGGCCGCGCGGTACGCTGCCTATGATGCGGCAAGCGACGAGGTGAAGCGAACGGTGCTGATCGACTTTTTGAAAGAAAATTTGAGCAGGCGCGTTCGCCCTAACTAGTTCGCGCGGGCGAAGTGCTGCTTGTCGTCTTCTTCCAGAACATCCACCGCGAGAATCAAATCGGGTCGCGTATGCAGCCACGAATAGGCCGCAAGCGCTTCGTTGCGATTTCCGCCGCGCGGTTGCCGCTGCGAGACAAACGCGTTCCATCGATCGTATTTGTCCTGCGACGAATGCTTACGCAAAAATGCCGCGACTTCGGCATCGGTCTTCGCTTCGGCGACCGCGCCGGTGAAGGCTTCGACGCTCACGCCGAGTTCGTCGAGCATCATCTGCGTGAAGCCGGGGATCGTGTATTCGCCCAGATCGCCCCCCGCCAACGACGCGCGGACTTTATCGATCGACCGCGGGAGAAACATGAGACCGTCAAGCTCGGCGCGCGGTGCGCGCGGCGGCGACTTGCTAAGATTGAGTGGAGTCATACGGCGATGAATATCACACAAGCGGCCGGACACCCTCCATGCCGGCGCGCGCGTACTCAGCCGCGCGTCAGCGCTTCGTGCATGCCCAGCCAATCGTCAAGATCGTTGAGCGCGACCGCCTTGATATACGACGGATCGTTGAACCGTAATCGCGCGGCTCGATCGGCGCGCATCGTCTCAGGTAAGTCCACGGTCGCCGCGCGCTGACTCATTGTTTCGATCGCTTCGGGCGTCAGGTTTGTCGCGTTGGCGCGAACCCACGATTCAAGCGTAAGATAATCCGGCTTCTCGGTTTCGATGTACGCGACGAACGCGTCGCGATCGATGCCAAGCGTGGTGGTCAGAAACTCGTCGAATCCACCTACGCCGTGACGATAACCTTCGGGCAGCCGCCCGCAAGCGTGCAGCAAAATCTTCAGCCACAGACGCGGTAAATGCGCAACGCCGAGCGGCCCTTTCACCGAAGAACTCAGCACGGGAAAAATTTGATCTGCCATATAAAACGAAGCGGTTCGTACGGCCGGCGTCGATTCCCGCCCAGCCGTTTTTAGCCGAGCGGCGCGTTGACCGCGGCGCGCGGCCGCTTGCCGTTCAATACTTCGAGCACCGACGTCGCTTGGCTCAGCGAGAGCGCACGGCGATCTTCGAGCACCGCGGTACCCAAATGCGGCGTGAAGACCGTGCGGTCGCGGTGCGCGAGCAGAATCGGATCGACGTACGCCGGGTGATCGTGATACTGCCGGTCCTCGAAGGCGAAGACGTCGGCGGCGTAGCCCGCGATGGCGCGACGTTCGAGTGCAGCGGCAACAGCCGCCTCGTTGACAACCGAACCGCGCCCGATATTGATCAGGTATGCGTGCGACTTCATCAGACCGACCTCGCGCGCGCCGATCATGCCGTGCGTCCGCTCCGTCAGCGGCGTGGCCAACAGCACGAAATCCGATAAGCGCAGAATATCGTCGAACGGAAAGTAGGACGCACCGTACTCCTGTTCGACATCGCGCTCCGCCCGAGCGATATCATAATAGCTAACGCTCATCGCAAAGCCGGTCGCACGCCGCGCAATCGCCCGGCCGATCTCGCCAAAGCCGATGATGCCGAGCCGCTTACCGTGGACGCTCGCTCCTAATAGCGCCTTGGGATGCCACCCGCTAAACGCCCGCGCACGCACCTCGGCGTCGCCCGGAACGACGTAACGCGCTAGTCCCAACATAAGCCCCCACGCGAGATCCGCCGTCGCCTCGGTCAGCGCCCCGGGGACGTTCGTGACCCAGATGCCGCGCGCCGTCGCCGCGGCAACATCCACATTGTCGTACCCTTTGCCAAACGACGCGAGCACGCGCAAATTCGGCAGCCGCGCGATCAGCGCGGCGTTGATGAGATCCGGCACAAAAAAGCAGAGGGCGGTGGCACCGTGCGCCCGCGCCACGATCTCGTCGTGCGACGGAGTCCGATCGCCGGACGCACGGACGACCTCGGCATGCCCCAGCAGCAGGTCCGGTCCGTCGTCCGGACACCAATGCGTATAGTAGACGATCGGAAGCGCGCCCACGCCCACCCCTTCTTGCGCGGCGCGCCGATTCCGTTTGCCGCCCCAGCCCCAGAGAGGCCCTGGCGCGCACCCGTGCGGAACGTGCAGCTATGGTTGTGCGCATCCTCGCCACGCTCGTGCTGCTTGCTTCCTTGCTTGGCGCGCCCGCCGCGGCCGACGATCCGCCGCTGCGCGTCAGCGCACCGCACTCGCTCATGCCGCTCGTTACGAATTTCGCACAACAGTTCGGCGTGACGAACGTCATTACGATCGTGGTGTCGGAACGCTCCTCGAATGCCGTAACCGGGCCGCTGCGCACCGGCGACATCGACCTTGCACTTTCCGACACGCCGACGAACGATATCGCTTTTCACGATACCGCAATTGCGGCGGTGCCGTTCGCAATCGTCGTCAATCCCGCGACCGGCGTCAGCACGCTCGCACCGCCGCGCGTTAAAGCGATCTTCGAGCACGCGGTGACATCGTGGAAAGACGCCGGCGGTGCGAACGTCCCGGTGGTCACGATCGAACGCCCGAAGCGTAGCGCGACGGAAGTATTGCTCGAGCAAGCTTTCGGCCTGAGCCCGGCCCGGCGCCCGGACACGATCGAAGACGCGTCAGGATCGGTCGTCGCGGCGGTTCGTGCCAATCCCGGCGGTGTCGGCATCGTTGGACTGCCGTTTGCCGGCAGCCTCGACGGCGTCACGGTCGTAACGATCGGCGGAGCCGCACCCAGTGCGGCGACAATCCAAGCGAATTCCTACCCGCTTTTCGCATACGAACACGCCGTAACGTTTGGTTCTGCGACGTTGACCGTGTCGCGCTTTATCGCTTTCATGACGACGCAATCCGAAACGTGGCGCGAAAATGGTTTCATCCCGATGCGCGATTTACGCTGACGACGGCACATCTCTGGGAGAATCGGCACCTACATATGATCGCAAACGATACGCTCGACCATCTTTTCGCCGACGCGCGCACCTACAGCGCGGACCCGCTGTGGACGAACATGCAATCGTTCGTGACGCCGGCACCCGCACCGGGTGCCGTCCCGCACATCTGGCGGTATGCCGACGTGCGTCCGCTGCTCGACCGCGCGGGCGACCTTGTCGCAGCCGAGGATGCCGAACGGCGCGTCTTCATGCTGACCAACCCCGCACTGACTCCGCCACATACAACCGATACGCTGTTCGCCGGACTGCAACTCATTCGACCGGGTGAACTCGCGCGCGCCCACCGCCATGTCGCCTTCGCGCTGCGGTTCATCATCGAGGGAGAGCATGCGTTCACGGCCGTCGGCGGCGAAAAAGTGACGATGGCGCGCGGCGACTTGGTGCTTACGCCGTCGTGGGAATTTCACGACCACGGCAACGAGTCGAACACGCAGATGATTTGGCTCGACGGTTTGGACTTGCCGCTGCTCGCACATATCCGCGTCAATTTTGCGCAAGCCTATGAGCAAGATCGCTATCCGTCGACACCGTCGAACGGCCCCTCGCGACTCAAATATCCCTGGACGGAGATGCGCGCGCGCCTCGACGCGATTGACGGTGCGACGGCGAGCGCCGACTACACCCACCGCGAACACGGCGGCGCGATCGGTACAACGATCGGAGCCGGCGCCGTACGCCTGAACGGCAAAGCGGCAACCGCGCCCAGCCGCGAAACGGCAAGCGCAATCTATCACGTCTACGAAGGCCGCGGAACCACCGAGATCGGCGACACGTCGATCGAGTGGCAGCAAGGCGATACGTTCTGCGTGCCGAGCTGGATGCCGAACATGCATCGCAACGACGGCGAGGCGACGGCGTACTTGTTCCGATTCGATGACCGTCCGACACTGCGCGCGCTCGGATGGTACCGCACGGACGAGCGAGGATGAGTGGGCGCCGCGCGGTGACGTCGACACGCGTGCGTTTCGGCGAAACCGATGCGGCGGGCATCGTCTTCTACCCCACGTTTTTCGCCTGGTTCGATTTGGGTATGCAGTCGCTTGCGCGCGATGGTGACGCGCCGGCGCATATGCCGGACGGCCGCAATCGCTACCCGCTACCGATCGTTGAGGCGGGCGCGACGTTTCTCGTGCCGCTTATGTTCGACGAGCCGATCGACATCGTCTCGACGGTCGCCCAAGTCGGAACGTCATCGATCCGGGTCGAGCACGAGATCCGGCGCGGTAACACGGTGATCGCGACCGGTTTCGAGGTCCGGGTGTTCGTGGCGAATAAGGACAGCGGCATCGAGAAGGCGCCGCTTCCGGCCGACCTTCGCGCCCGGCTGTCCGAAGCCCGGACATCGCATCACGCACCTTAGCTGGAGTTGGCACCAATGCAGAGAAAGAATTTTCTTGTCGCCGGCACGGCCGCCGGACTTGCGGCGTCGGCGCCGCGCTTCACGCTCGCTGCCGGCCCCGCCGCGACCGTGAAGATCGGCTTCATCGAGTCCTTCAGCGGTGTGTTCTCGGACCTGGGCGCCGTCCACAAAGCCGGCGCGCTTCTGGCACTCGAAGATGCAAACAAACGCGGCCGGGTCAAATACGAATTTGTATACGGCGACGATGCATCCAAGCCGCCGACCGGTGTTACCGAAGCCCGCCGCCTGGTCTCGCAAGAAAACGTCGACGTGCTGTTCGGCGGCACGTCGTCGGGCGTCGGCCTTGCCCTTGAACCGATCGCGCTGGACTTAGGCACCTTCCATCTGTGCTTAGGTCCGCAAGATTCGGCGATCACCAGTGCCAAAGCGTCGAAGCTCACCTACCGGTTCTGTCCCAACGTGCGCATGCTGCTCAAGCCGCTCGCGCAGCGAGCGCTGGCACTCGGCAAGAAATGGTACTTCATTCAGGCGGACTACGCACTGGGCAAAGACGCTTACGGCCAGCTCTCGCAGATCCTCAAGAATGCCGGCGGCACCGAGGTCGGCCTCGACGTCGTTGCGCTCGGTACGACGGATTTCTCGTCCGTCCTTACCAAAATTCGCAACAGCGATGCCGATGTGCTCGTGCTGGCAAACAGCGGACTCGACGCTGCGAATACGCTCAAGCAATTCGTCGATTTCGGTCTCAACAAAAAATTAAAAGTCGCCGGCATCTCGCTCGAAGACATCTATTATAAGGCGCTGCCGCTCGACGCCGTACAAGGTGCGACGTTCCCGGTGCTTTGGGCGCCGTCGGTATCACCGTCGGCCGAGAAGCTCGCCGCGCACCTGCGCAGCGCGATCCAAGGACCGATTTCGGGGCGTCACTACATCAGCTACATGGCCGCAGCGTCGCTGATCGAGCGCATGAACGCCGCCGGGACGACGCGCGCCGACAAACTCGCAGCCGCCTTCGACGATCATAGTTTCGATGCGTACAAGACGGAAAAGTCGCTTTGGCGCGCCTGTACGCACCAGTGCGTGCAAGACGTGTATGCCGGAACCGTCGTTTCGCAGAAGCGCTTCGATAAAACGCAATTTATGTACGAGATCGTTGCCGAGGTGCCGGCGGCGCAATCCGACGGCAACTGCGATTCACCCTGGGCCAAGGACGCGCAGAAGTCGATGGCCACCCAGACGATCACGACGCGCGCGGGCTATACGCCGAAGTCGCTCTCATTCATGGGGTTCGCGGGCCGAAGCCGCGATAGGGGTTGAGGGGAAGAATCTCAAACTGCAACATGCCTTTTGCGGCGAGTGGCAGCGATTTCATGTGGCTGCGCGCTTCTTCGATCGACGCTGCCTCAAGGACGATCGCAGCGCCAGGCAGATCCCCTCGGCTCCACATTTGCCGAAACGTTCCGGCGGCGTAGAGTTCGCGGGCGCGCTGTGCCTCGGGTTCGAGTAACGGCGAAAAGTCGGCTTCGGTGAACCGGTCGTAATCGCGCTTGACCAGAGCAAGAAATTGAGCCATGCCGCGCCCTTTGGAGCGCATGGAGCCCGAGACCTACCGGAAGGCGGCCGACGGACGAATCGCGATTGAGCATAGTCTATGGATCAACCACTGCATAAACTCGCAACGATTGTCGCGAGTACCCGGCCGGGCCGCGTCGGACACGGCGTCGCGCACTGGTTTCACAATGTAGCCGGCCGGCTCGGCGCGTTCGAGAATCGGATCTTCGATCTGGCTGAGTTCGATTTACCGCTGCTCGACGAACCGCACCATCCGCGCTTGCAAAAATATCAGAAGGATCACACGAAGGCGTGGAGCGCCGCGGTCGATTGGGCCGACGCTTTTGTCATCGTCACCCCCGAATATAACTACGGCTCGCCGCCGGCGCTCGTCAATGCGCTCGACTACGTCTACGTCGAATGGAACTATAAGCCCGTCGGATTCGTCAGTTACGGTGGTGCGTCAGGCGGATTACGCTCGGTCCAGATGACCAAGCAAATCGTCACGACGCTCAAGATGATGCCGATGGTGGAAGCGGTCGCTATTCCGTTCGTCGCGACGCATGTCGACGAACACGGGCACTTCAACGGCCAAGAAGCTCACGAAAAAGCTGCTGTTACCATGCTCGAGGAATTGATGCGCTGGTCGGTTGCGCTCAAAACCATGCGGGCACCCGCGACCGGTGCGCACAGTGGCGGTTGACTCGCTAGCGGGATTCGTGCGCGCCTTACGAGATGCGGGCGAACTCGTTACGGTCGAAGCAACCGTCGATCCGTATCTCGAAATTTCAGAGATCACCGACCGGGTGGTGAAGGCCGGTGGCCCCGCGCTGCTTTTTACGAACGTCAAAGGTTCGACATTTCCGGTGCTCACCAACCAGTTCGGTACCGAGCGCCGCATGGCACTTGGGCTCGATGCCGGCTCGCTCGGCGAAGTCGAGGCGCGTGTCCGTAAGGCGATCGATCTTTCGGTGCCGAGTTCGGTCGGCGGTAAGATCGGGAAATTGTTTTCACTCTCGGCCTTCGCCAACGCGCTGCCGCGAACCGTACACGGCGCCGCCTGCCAAGAAGTGGTGGAGACGGAGCCGGACTTGCGGAAACTCCCTGTCTTGACCACCTGGCCGCTCGACGGCGGACCCTTCGTCACCTTGCCGCTTGTCTTCACGAAAGATCCGCAAACGCAGCGGCAAAACGTCGGCATGTATCGCGTGCAAGTCTACGATGCACGAACGACCGGCATGCACTGGCAGCGGCACAAGCAAGGTCGCGCGCACGCGGCAAAATGGGGACGCCGCGTGCCCGTTGCCGTCGTGATCGGCGCCGACCCCGCGATCACCTATTCGGCCACGGCGCCGCTGCCGCCGATCATCGACGAAATGGCGCTCGCCGGATTTCTGCGCGGCGCTCCGGTGCGCATGGTGAAATGCAAAACGATCGACATCATGGTGCCGGCCGATGCCGAATTCGTGCTCGAAGGCTATGTCGATAATGAAGATTTGCGCGTCGAGGGCCCGTTCGGCGATCATACCGGTGTTTACAGTTTAGCCGACCGCTATCCGACCTTTCACGTGCAGTGCGTGACGCGCCGCCGGTCGCCGATCTATCCCGCAACCGTCGTCGGCAAACCGCCGATGGAAGATGCGTGGCTGGGCAAAGCAACGGAACGCATTTTTCTTCCGCTCTTGCAAATGGTCGTGCCGGAAATCGTCGATTACAATTTGCCGGTTGAAGGCGGGTTTCATAATCTCGCCATCGTCGCGGTAAAGAAAAGCTATCCGGGTCAAGCGAAAAAAGTGATGAACGCGCTCTGGGGCCTCGGTCACATGATGATGCTCACGCGCGTTCTGCTGATCGTCGATCACGACATCGATCCGGGCGACGTACGCGGCGTCGTGTGGGACGCACTCAACAACGTCGACCCCTCGCGCGACCTCGTCGTGATGCCGGGCCCGGTCGACGACCTCGATCATAGCGGATCGTTTTTGATGTCGCTAGGCCATAAGCTCGGTATCGACGCAACGCGTAAAGGCCCGGACGAGGGCTACGCACGCGAGTGGCCGCCCGAAATTCTTATGGACGCAGGGACGCGCGAATATGTGACGCAGCGCTGGGCTGAATACGGCATCGGCGACCTGCGCTCGGGTCGCAGCGACGAATGGTCGGGGCAAGGCTTTCGGCGCCTGGAGCGCTTGCTTGCGTCCGCCTCGATGACCGCCGGCACGACGATCGGCAAACCAACGTTATGACATCAGTGCGCGTCTTCCTCAAAGAAATCCGGGTCGAGCATACGCTCTTTGCATTGCCGTTCGCATACGTCGGGGCAGTGATGGCCGCGCACGGTTTGCCGACGTTTGCGCAGCTGGCGTGGATTACGCTCGCGGTGCTCGGCGCGCGCACGGCCGCCATGGCCGCGAACCGCTACTTCGACCGTCACATCGATACCAAAAACCCGCGCACGGCAAAACGCGCCGTCGCCAGCGGCGTACTCGCGCCGTCGGTCATGCTGTGGGCGATAGCCGCCGGTATCGCGCTGCTCGTCCTGAGCGCCGCGATGCTCAACCCGCTATGCTTGATGCTCTTGCCGCTGGCCGCGCTCGGCATCGTCGTGTATCCGCTGTGCAAGCGGTTCACCTGGCTCGTGCATTTCGTGCTCGGAACGATCGATGCGTTCGCACCGCTAGGCGCTTTCATCGCGGTGTCGGGAACGGTGACCGTCCCGGCGTTCTTGCTCTTCATCGCAGTCACCGTCTGGGTTGCAGGCTTCGATATTCTCTACGCGTTGATGGATTACCGCTACGATGTAGAGCAGAATCTGCGCTCCATTCCCGCTCGCTTCGGCGAGCGGAGCGGCCGGATACTTCCCGTCTTACTGCACGCCGGTATGACCGCCGCGCTGCTCGGTGCGGGTCTGCTTGCGCACGCCGCGCCGATCTATTATGGCGGCGTCGCACTCGCGGTTCTGCTCGTGATCTACGAAGAACGGCTGATCGCCGTTGCGAAGGACATGTTCATGCTCAACGATCGTATTTTCGTCACCAACATGACTTTCTCGGTCGCCTTTCTGGGAACGACGCTCGCGTCGTACATCGTTCGATGATTGCGCGCAGCGAGTTTCTGGGCGCCATCGGCGCATCGGTGGCCGCCTTCCAAGTTCCGGTTTTTGCCGCGCAAGTCGGCATCGCGGTCGTGTGCCCGCTGTCCGGCGACGACCGACGCACGGGCGAAATGCTGGCGAACGGTGTGCGCGCGGCGATCGATGATTCGAACCGCCAGCGCGGTTCGCTCGACCGCATTTATTTGCTGCGAACGTTCGACGACCACAATTCGGTTGCCGACGCAATCGTCAACGCCTCGTTCGCTGCCGCCGATCCGACGCTCGTTGCGGTGGTCGGCCATTTAGGAGCAAAGAGTACGATCGCGGCCGTGCGCACGTATGCCGAAGCGCAACTACCGCTCGTCGTTCCCGCCGTGACGGACAACGCGCTGACGGCGACCGGGTATCGCAACGTCTTCCGGCTGCCGACCCGCGACTTCGACGAGGGTCAGATTCTCGCGCGCTACCTCACGACCGAATACAAGCCGAAAATTGTCCACGGCTTGATCCAAGACGGTGACTACGGCTCGGGCGTAGCCGACGGCGTGAGTGCCGCGCTGACCGCGCAAAAGATCGAGAACAAATTTACCGTGTTCCCATGGTCGAAGCCCGATTTTGCGGCCGTTGCAGACACGGTTCTAGCGGCGAAGCCCGATACGATCATACTGGCCGGCGTCGCATCCGACATGGCGCCGATCGTCAAGGTTTTGCGCGACAAGGGCTTCACCGGCCGCCTTGCGGCATCGCAGGGTTTTTTTGACGGGCTGCTGGTCTTGCAATACGCAAAAGAATGCGAAGGCATCATCATCTCAACATCGATGCCGGACTTAGCGATCGCACCGACGGCATTTCGCATTCGCAACGACTTCGAGGCTCGTTACGGCCCGTTCGCGCCGGTGTCGGCATTCGCGTACGCGGCAACGCAAGTCGTCATGAGCGCGGTGCGGCGCAGCGGCGCTACGCAGCGCATACCGCTGGAACGAGCACTGTCGCTCGGCGGCAATTACGACACCGTCGTTGGGTCGTTTACGTTCGGGCCGCAGGGCGATCCGGTCGACCCGGAAGTGTACTTCTACACGATACGCGACGGCAAATTTGCGTACCTACGACAGGCGCACCCGTCGGCGTTTCTGAGCCGATAGGCGGGTCGCGCTTCGGGCCGAAACAGGTGCGGACGCAATGATCGATCTGACTCGTTGGGAATCCACCCGCCGTCAGCGGCTAGCGGCACTTGCGGGCGTGCTGCTGTTTGCCATTGCATCACTCGCTCTGACGCCGATTGCCGGCCTGCCGCTCGCGGCTAGCCTCTCGACATTCGCCGTGATCATGACCGCGGCCATCGGCGCGAACGGCATGACCGCCTTTCTCTTGTTCAGCCAGTACCGGACAACGCGCTCGCCCGCGATCGCCGTGTTGGCACTCGCCTACGGCTGCACGGCGGCCGTCATGATCCCGTACTTCCTGACCTATCCCGGCATGTTCGGCAATGTCGCCTTGTTGGGCGCGGGGCCGAATGCATCGTCGTGGCTATGGGTTTTGTGGCACGCGGGATTTATCGCGCTGCTGATCGGCTACATTGTCGCGCGCCGTCGCAGCGAGGGCGCCGTCGCGTTTTCGCGCCGATTCGTTCGGACGATGTACGCGGTCACCATACCGCTTGCAATTGCCGCCGTTGCCGCTCTGCTGTGGTTGCTCGCGCTACCGCCGCTGAACGCCGGGGGACATTGGACGCCGCTATTCGCCATGGCGCTTGCTCCGGCTGTGCTGGTGCTCGCCGTCGCCGCGCTCACCGCGCTTCTGCGCGAAACGCGTTTGCGATCGATGATCGATCTGTGGCTGGCGGTGGCGATTAGTGCCACGATTTTCGACATTTACCTGACGCTTGTCGGCGGCGGTCGCTTTACGCTGGGGTGGTACAGTGCGCGCGCCGAAGTTTTTTTGACGGCCATTGCGGTGCTGGCAATATTCGTGTATCAAATCGATCGCATGTACGGTGCGCTGGCCCGAACGGCGTCGCACCTCGATGAACAGGCACACATCGACGGCTTAACCGGTATTGCCAACCGCCGCCGCTTCGACGAAGACGGAGTGCGCGTGGTCGCTACCGCCCTGCGCCGCGGCACGTCGCTGGCCGTGTTGATGGTCGACATCGATTTCTTTAAAGCGTACAACGATACGTTCGGCCATCTCGCCGGCGACGATTGTCTGAGGCACATCGCCCACCTCATTCGCACCCAGGTGCCGCGGCCCGGCGACCTCGTCGCGCGTTATGGCGGTGAAGAGTTCGTCGCCATTCTCGTCGACACGAACAGCGCGGGTGCCCTGATCGTAGCAGAACGCATTCGCAGTGCCGTGGAAGCCGCAAAGATCGCACATGCGCCGTCATCGGGTCAACCCTACGTTACCGTCAGTATCGGCGCATCCGAATTAGAACCGGCCCGCGGCAGCACGCTCGACGCGATGGTCGGCCGCGCCGACGATGCCTTATACGGTGCGAAAAACAGCGGGCGCAACCGCATCGCAGCCGCGCCCGTGCCGCAGCTTACGCCCGAACTGCGCTAAGCTTCCAGCCGTCTCCACTGCACGAGCGCGATGCCTAAGCACACGGCGGTGAGGGCAAATCCCAACGCGTAGTTGCCGGCCGGCGCCATCGCGCCATTTTGTGATGAGAATACGACGACGGGGTTGATGGTGTTGACGGCGTGCAGCACGGCTTGCACGGAATCCACCCGAATGATCTTCGACGCAACCAGTAGGGCGATGAGCGCCGGCCACAGGAGCCCGGCCGCCACGCCGCGGTTGCGTTTGAGTGATGCCGAAAGCGCAACGACGATCGCGTAGATGTAGAATGGAAAGGCGAGCACCGCAACGTCGAGCATCAGGGGTTGCCGGACGACGATGACCTGGTGGCCGGCCCAAAAGTCGCACAATGCAATCGCGCAAACGAGCGTTAGTACGTACGCGACAGCCATCACGATCAGATCGACGCCGAACAGGCCCATGGCGTACCACTCGCGTGAAATCGGCTTTGCCCAGGCAACCTCAAGGTGGCCGTCGTTTTCCGACGCCAGATTTAATCCCATAACGGTTGCAAGTCCAGCTATGATACTGGCTGCAGCGACGGCAAAGCCGGAAATATCCAGCGGTGGCACAGTAGCGTCGTTATGGGCAGACGCGTGCGGCATGAAACGAATCGCAACGCCGAGTAACGCGAATGCCGCCACGATATAGGAATAGACGATGAGCGCACGACGCGCACGAACAAACGGGATATACCACATATCAGTCAGCCTCCAACGTTGCCGGTCGCGGTTCCTCAACCGCGGAGAAGAAAATCTCTTCAAGGTTTTGATCGAGCACGTTCATGCTCGTCGGGGAGAGAGTATTAACGTCGCGCGCGACGTCGTCGACGTCAGCATGCACATAGACGCGCAGCGTCGAGCCGCGCCGTTCGACCCGGCGCACGCGGGGATCGTTCGCAAAACGCTTTTCGTCGGGCGGCAGAGCAAAGACGGCTTCGATCACTTTCTCTCGGCTACGCAGATCGTCGATATTGCCATCGAGAATCACGCGGCCGCGTTTGAGCACGACGACGCGGTCGGCGGCGCGCTCGACCTGTCCGATTTGATGCGATGACAACAGCACCGCCGTACCGTGCGCAGCCGCTTCAATCAAGAGGTCGAGCACGGCGCGCTGATGCATCGGATCGAGGCCGCTGGCCGGTTCATCGAGGATCATGATCCGCGGCCGGATCGAAAACGCGAGCACGAGCCCCATTGCAGTGCGCTGGCCCTTGGACAAGCGATGAATACGCTTGCCGGGATCGAGCGAGAAGATTTCGAGCATTGCCTGCGCACGCCGTGCGTCATAGTTTCGATAGCCACGCCGCATCATTTCAAGATGATTGTTACCGGTCAGGCGGTCGTACAGCGCGCTGCGTTCGGGAACGAACGAAAGCTGCTCGAACATTTCCGGCACGAGCGGGGCACCTTCGAAGAGCGCGCGTCCGGCAGTCGGGCGCGCAAGACCGAGCATGCACTTAAACGTCGTTGACTTACCGGAACCGTTCGGCCCGAGCAATCCGCAGATCGATCCGGCCGAAACCTCAAGCGAAACGTCGCGGACGGCGTCAAAGGTACCGTAGCGTTTCGTTAGGCCGTCGATGAGGATGGGGTTCATTGGTTGCCTCCGTGCGGATACCAGCGATCGATAAACCGATCGAACAGTTTTTGTAGTTCGTCGCGTTCGACGCCGATCGAGCGGGCGTCACGCACGGCATCTTCCAGTTTGACGGCCGCAACGTCGCTGACGGTGCGGCGTGTTTGCGCATCACCCTCGCTGACGAAAGATCCGCGTCCGGGACTCGTGGCGATCACGCTTTCACGCTCCAAATCGCGATAGGCGCGGGCGACGGTATTCGGGTTGACCGTAAGGTCGACGGCCAGTTGCTTCACCGTCGGCAGCCGCTCGCCGGGGTGGAGCGCACCGACCGCGATCGAGCGCTTCACCTGATCGATGAGCTGCACGTAGATCGGCACGCCGCTGCGCGGATCGACGTTGAAGTTGGCCGGCACCTACGTTAGAACCGAACGCCCCAGCCGCCGAAGAGACGGGAGTCCACCGGCAGTGCCGGGAGCAGGGCGCGACGATCCGGGACCGGTTCGAGGCTGGGGCGCTGCGGGCGGGTAGCGGGTTTCTGCATGTCCTTCACTCCTGTATTGTTATGCTAGTACACTAGTACAATAACACGCTAGCGCAAGAAGTCAAGGGGTTTTCAGAAATTGCCGAATTTGAGGGCTATGGCCCGTTCGCTGCAGTCCAGCCCGGCCGCCCCGGCACTCTTCTCCGGGCCGCTTTCGCTGCGCGTGCGGGGCGAGGTTCGCACGCTGGTACTGACCCTCGCCGTGCTGACCGTGGTAATTTCCGGCGCGCAATTTCTCAGCTATTTTGTCACCACGGTTTTTTCGTGGAAAGAAGTTGCGCTGATCATCGTCGTCGGGATGGTCTACGTGACACTCGGCCGCGGCCGTCTTTTAGGAAGCAGCATACGGGTGCACAAGGCGCAGTTCGGCAACGTTTTTGAGATCGTCACAGAGTGTGCCGGCCGCCTGAAGATGCCCGTGCCGCAAGTATTCGTGCGCGACGATCCGTTCGTGCCGCTCGTAGCCGTCGGGATCGGTGAACCGTACGCGATCGTGATTTCAGCGCAATGGGTCGACCATCTCGCGCCCGATGAACTGCGTTTTCTGGTCGGACGCGAGCTCGCGCATATCCGCGCCGGGCACACGCGCATGACGTCGCTACTCAGCGTCAACGGCCGCGAGAATGCGATCGTTGCCATCATTTTTGGCGGCTGGTTGCGGCGTATCGAGTACACCGCCGATCGTGTCGGCTTACTCTGCTGCCGCTCGCTCGACGCCGCGTTTTCAGCGATCTCGGTTTCCGCATTTCACAATGTCGGACGTACGATCGACATGAACGCGTTTGCCGACCAGCAGCGCGAACTCGAGGCCGAACCGTCACTGCGAATGGGCGAATGGATATCGGCGACACCGTACGCCACCAATCGCATTTTTGCACTGCGCACGTTCGCGCGTGACGTTCTCTATCTGGAATGGACGCGCCGGCTCGATGCGGGAGAAGTCCTCGCCGCCGCGCCACCCGTCGCAACCGGTGCGACGCCGGTTTCGCGCAAAACACATGCGGGTCCGATGCGCCGATTGTATGCTTGGCTCATCGATTTCGCGCTGGTGAGCGCGCTGCTACCGCCTGCCGGCGCAAACAGCAAATTCGCCATGGTCAGTGCCTCGGCGGACGACTCGCCGCGCGTGCATCACATCGTCGATGCGATCAATCATCTGCTGCCCAGCGCGCAAGCATACATATCGCTCGCGTTGCTCGCGTACTGCGTCGTTCTCGTCGGTATCGCCGGGCAAACCTGCGGCATGATGATCTTGGATCTGCGCGTCGTTACGTCGCGTTACGGCCGGGCCGGGATCGGTCGCGCGCTGCTGCGATACCTCAATTTGGGCATGAGCTACTTCCTTATTCCGATCGGCTGGTTTCGGTTTTGGGGGCGCGTGCAGCCCTATGAAAAGTGGTCGGGGACGCGCATCGTCGAAGGCGCGCAGCTTGCCGGGGCGGGTGCCCTCAGCATTCCGCAGCTGGAAACGGTTGTGCCCAACACGTAGGGGGTCACCTTCGAGCCGGTAGGAGGACCAAATCGCCGAGCGCTCGGCGCCGGCGGCCATTTCGAGCAGGCGCCGGCCGGCTCGGCGGCTCGCGGCACCGGCCGGTAACTGCCGCCGACGCGCCCATGACCCGCACGTCCCGAGCATACCCGGAACTTCACGCAATATCGATACGCTTTAGGAGCAAAACGGACGATGATAAGAAGGTGGTCGTTTATACGGCCGCCTTCTTTCGTTCTCCCCAGTCGTCCGTTGTCGACGGTACAGGTGCGAACTGCTTAAAACGGATTTGCCACAACCAGCGAACGATCCGCCGCTGATGCTCGACATGGCTGTCGGAAATCTCGATTTCCTGTTCAGCAAGCATCCGCGGCCGATGTGGGTTTTCGATTTGAAGACCCTCCGCTTTCTTGCGGTCAATGATGCCAGCATAACGCTGTACGGATACGACCGGACGGCCTTCCTGCAGATGTCGCTGCCGGACATGCGGATAAACGACGGATTCGGCGACGATTTTCATGCAGCGATCGAAGCTGCACGCGCGACCACAGACGATCGCCAAAGTGGCCCCTACAGACATATTCGCGCCGACGGTTCCGAGCTTACCGTTCGTGTCGAGTCGACGTACATCGTGTTCGACGGACGGCCCGCGCGCTTGGTGATGATCGTCGATCTCACCGAAGAACTAACGACCCAGCGTACGCTGCACGAACGCGAAGCACAGGTCCGATTATTCATCGACCAGCTGCCGGCGGTCATGTGGACGACGGACGCCGACTTACGCTTCGCATCGGTCGCCGGCAACGCGCTCACGAAAGTGGGCATCGATCCCAAAACCGGCATCGGCGTGCATGTCGAAACCATCTTTGCCATGCCGGACGGGCGGCCCAGTAAAGTCGTTCCTGCACACGCCGCAGCACTGCTCGGTAACCGCGTGCGTTTTGCAGGCTGGTGGCGCGATCGCTACTTTGATTCCGTCGTTGAACCGCTCTATAGCGAAACGCAAGAAATCATTGGTACGATCGGCGTTGCGCTCGACATCACCGAACGTCATCAGAGCGGCCGCGAGCTACGGCGCCGCACCGAAGAATTGCATGTTGCACAGGCGATCGCGCACTTCGGAAGCTGGACGATGGATTTGCGATCCGGCGCCGTTTCCTGGTCGCCCGAACTCTACCGTATTGTCGGCGAAACGCCGAACGATCCGAACATCGACCGCACGCTCTTCCGCTACGATCATCCCGAAGATACCGAGCGCGTACGCGAAGCGATGGCGACGGCGGAAGCCCGTCACGAACCGTATGATATTGAACATCGGATCCTGCGCAAAGACGGCACCACGCGCGTCGTACGCGAACAAGGTGAGTTCAACTTCGATGACGCCGGCCGCGCTGTGCGCTGCGTCGGCACGGTGCTCGATATCACCGAACGCAAGACGGCGGAGGATCGGCTCGCCTATCTTGCGCATCACGATCCGCTGACCGACTTGCCGAACCGCACGCTCTTGCAGGAGCGTCTCACGCGCGCGGTCACCCATGCCGAGCGCCGCAATGCGAATGCCGCGGCACTGTTCCTCGATCTCGACCGGTTCAAGTACATCAACGACACGTTCGGCCATGTCGTCGGCGACGAACTGTTGGCGCGGGTGGCACAGCGGCTCGCGCGCGTGATCCGCGCGGGCGACACGGTCGCCCGGCCGGGCGGCGACGAGTTCGTCATCGTGCTCGAAGATCTCGAAGACGCAGAACGCGCCTCTGATCTTGCGCAGCGCATTCTGCGCGAATTCGCGAAGCCGTTCAATCTTTCGGTCGGCGCGCAATTCATCGGCGCGAGCATCGGCATCGCCATGTATCCGTACGACGGCCTGACGCCGAACGACCTGCTGCGTGCGGCGGACTCCGCGATGTACCGCGCAAAAGAGCGCGGCGGGAACGACTTCCAATTCTTCACGCCCGAGTTACACGCGTCGGCACTCGTGCAGCTCGAACTCGGCAACGCGCTACGCGTGGCCGTCGAACGGCGCGATGTCTACGTCGTGTATCAGCCCATTCAGAATACGGCCACGGGCCAAATCGTCAGCGTGGAAGCACTTGCGCGCTGGAACCGCGGCGATGCACCGCCGGTCGGCCCGGCAGAGTTCGTCAAAATCGCCGAAGAAACCGGGCTCATCCGCGATCTCGGCGAGTCGATCCTCCGTCAAGCTTGTCACCAAATGGCGGCGTGGGTCGCGGCCGGCGTACCGCTTGAATCGATCGCCGTCAACATTTCGACGCGCCAGCTTAGCGAGCGCGGCTTCGTTTCGCGCATCGCCGAGATTCTGGTCGCAGCGCAACTCGCGCCTCATCGCTTGGAACTGGAAATTACAGAAACCGCATTCGTCGACGGCAACGACGAAGCGTTCGCCGCGATCACGCAATTGCGCCAGCTCGGCGTGCGCTTCGCGATCGACGACTTCGGAACGGGCTACTCGTCGCTGGCGTATCTCAAACGAATTCCGGCTGATACGGTCAAGATCGACCGCTCGTTCATCGTCGATATGGAAGCCAAGACCGATCGGGCGATCGTCGAAGCCGTCATCATGGTCGCACGGCACCTCGGCAAACGCGTCGTCGCCGAAGGCGTTGAAACGCAAGCGCAGCTCGATCTATTAAAACATCTCGACTGCGAATGCGCGCAAGGTTATCTGTTCAGTGTGCCGGGCGATGCGATGACCGCAGAACGGCTGATCCGGGCCGCGAGCCTCTAAGTCCGCGCTCAATCATCGTCGTCTTCGTCGTCATCCTCGAGGCCGTCGTCGGCAGGATCGAGTTCGGTCGTCTCGGCGACGTCTTCCCGGTCGGCGGGCGTCGGTTGACGCTCCTCGGTTAAGTCATCTTCGTAGAGGGTTCTCCGTTCCATGGCCGTCGCATACCCATTGGAAACCGTACCGAACCCGCCGGTGTCTCCAGTCGCGTGAAAGCGATTCGTATCGACCGCCAAGGCGGCCCCGACGTCCTCAAGCTGGCCGACGTTGACCGGCCGGTACCGCAAACCGGCGAAGTCCTCATTCGCCAGGGCGCGATCGGCATCAACTACATCGATGTGTACATTCGGACCGGCGCGTACCCGCGGGAAACACCGTTCATCCTCGGGATGGAAGGCGCGGGCACGGTTGAAGCAGTCGGCCCGGGTGTAACGGATATTCGCGCCGGTGACCGCGTCGGCTACTGCGGCTCGCCCAAGCTCGGCGCGTATGCCGAATATAACGCGATTCCCGCCGGTGAAGCCGTGCCGATTCCGGATGGCATCGACGACCAAACCGGCTGCGCGCTCATGCTGCAAGGAATAACCGCGCACTACTTGACGCACAGCACGTACCCGATTGCAAGCGGCGACACGGTCCTCATTCATGCCGCGGCCGGCGGCGTCGGCCTCTTGCTCGTACAGCTCGCGAAACTCCGCGGCGCAACCGTGATCGCCACGGCCGGCGGCCCCGAGAAAATCGCGCTTGCCAAAGGCGCCGGTGCCGACCACGTCATCGACTATAAGACAACCGATTTTGCACCCGAAGTCAAACGCATCACGAACAACACCGGCGTTGCCGCCGTGTACGACGCGGTCGGCGCCGACACGTTCGACCGCAGCATGAGCATCCTGCGCAAGCGCGGCTATCTCGTCTTGTACGGCGCGTCGAGCGGCCCCGTGCCGGCGGTCGATCCGCAGCGGCTAGCCGGTGCCGGTTCGATTTTTCTTACGCGCCCGACGCTGGGCGATTATAAGCTGACGCGCGACGAGTTGCTCGGCCGTGCGCGCGATCTCTTCGCGCTCGTCCAAGCGAAAAAACTGAACGTGCGCATCGGCGCGACCTACCCGCTCGGCAACGCGGCGCAGGCGCATCGCGATCTCGAAGCACGCAATACAACCGGTAAAATCGTGCTGCTGCCTTAAAGGCAGTAACCGTTTAACGCATGAGGTTGGCGCGATTGAGATCCAGCTGCGCGAACGGGACGATCTGAACCGCCGGATACGCTGTTCGAATCGCTTCGCCGAAGACGCCCGCATCACCGACGAGCACGACGAAGGCATCCGAAGCGACGTGGGCTTTGGCAAAGTGTTCAACATCGGTTGCACGAACCGCCTGGATCCCAGCGACGTACCGTTCGAGTTCGCCCAGCGGCATGTCGTAGAGCGCAAGCTCGCCGACGGCGGCAGCGATGCCGTCAATCGTTTCGATGCCGCGGTAAAACGCGCCGGTTATCGTGGCCTTACGCGTTGTCAGTTCTTTTGCCTCGACCGGCGTTTGTCCTAAGCCCGCGATCGTGTCGAGCACGACCTTCGTTGCTTCGGCCACCTTCGTATGATCGACCAGTGTTGAAGCGATGAACAAGCCCGGTTCGCGGCGCGTCGCAAGCTGCGCGCCGGCGCCGTACGACAGGCCGCGCTTGACGCGGATTTCTTGATTGAGCCGGCCCGAGTATCCGGCCAGGACTGCCGTTGCAACAGTTCCGGCGTAATACTCCGGCGAATTGCGCGCGATAGCAACCCGTCCGGCAACGATCGCAGTTCGTCCAGCATCGGGTTTGTCGACGATCACGACATGTGCCCGCGACGGCGGAGCACTGAACGGTTGCAGCACGGCAGCAGGCGTCGACGGTTTTTTCCAATTCCCGAAGACCCGCTGCGCAAGCGCGAAGGCATCGTCAGGCGTGATGTCACCGCCGACGATAAGGACGGCGTTATCGGGGCGATACCAGCGCTCGTGAAAATGTGTCGCTTCGGCGCACGTGAGCGAAGCCAGCGTCTCCGCCGTTCCCGCCAGCGGATGACCATACGGCGCGGCGGCGTACGCGACGCGGTTAGCGACCAGGCGCGCAAGCGCCGACGGGTTGCTGTACGTCAAACCCAAATCGCTGATCGACTTTGTGCGAACGCGTTCGACTTCGGCCGGTGTAAACGCCGGATGCCGGATGACCTCGTCGAAAATCGCAAACGCCTGCGGGAACTCCGGCGTCGTCGCGTTGATGCTCACGACCGCTGCGTCGAAACCCGAACTCGCATCGAGCCGCGCACCGAGCGCGTCAACGGACTGCGCGACCTCGAGCGCGCTACGCTTGGTCGTGCCTTGCGTCAAGAGGGAGGCCGTCAGCGCCGAAAGTCCCGCTTCGGCATCACTTTCCGCCGAGCCGCCACCGCGCACGATCAACTGCGCGGCAATCAGCGGAACGCCGAGTGCCTTGGGTGCCGAGCGTTGCTGGAAGGCGATCACGCGCAAGCCGTTGTCGAGTATGCGTTCGGCGGGCGCCGGCATAGGCGCCGTCCGCGGTGCGCTCGGGCGCGGCGGCGTGTGCGTCGTGACCGGTTGTGCCGTCATGCGCTCGCCGCCGGGAGATACTCAATCACCGTGCGATTGGGAAGCGTGAAATAGGTTCGCGCAACGCGCTGGACGTCGGCAGCACTGACGGCTTGATAGCGTGCGAGGTCGCCGTTGACCGCTCCCGGATCGCCGCGTTCGACGGCGGCGCGCACAAGCGCGAGTGCGATGCCGTTATACGTTTGCCGGCTGCGAATGAAGGAGCTGGCGATCTGCGTCTTGGCGCGATCGAGTTCGACGGCCGTAACCGCTTCGTTCTGCAAACGCGCTATTTCAAGATCGAGTGCGGTGCGCGTATCGCTAATGCTCTTGCCTTTACTGAGGATCGCTCGAAAGCCGAAGAGGCCGGGCTGTTCGCGCAGATCGGCGCTCGCATATGCGACGGTTGCAAGTTGCTTGCCGTACACGAGCGACACATACAGCCGCGAACTTTTTCCCGCGCCGAGTAAGGTTTCGATGACGTCGAGCACCGCGGCGTCCGGCGCGCTTGCCGCCGGAACGTGATATGCGTAATCGACCGCCGGCAACGGAACGTTCGCAGCCGAGTACGTCAACATTCGTTCGCCGGTCTGCGGTGGTTCAACGACGGTTACGCGCGGAATGACCCCCGCCGGTTTTAGAATGACGCCAAAGTACGTATCGATCCACGCATCCGCCTGCGCCGAATCGAAATCACCGACGACGACGAGTACGGCATTGTCGGGGCGGTAATACGTCCGGTGAAATTGCCTGACATCTTCGAGCGTTGCAGCGCGCAAATTTTCCGGATCGCCGATAACGCCGCGCCTGTACGGATGCACGGTGTACGCTTCGCGGTTGCTGAGTTCGTCGAGCATGCCGTAGGGCTCGGCGAGAATGCGCTGATCGTACTCGCCGATTACGACTTCACGTTCGGTCACGAAATTCGGCTCGTTGACCGTCAGCGACGACAACCGGTCGGCTTCTGCCCACAGCAGCGTTTCGAGATAATTCGACGGCACGACTTCGTAGTAGTTCGTGATGTCTTCGGCGGTAAAAGCATTATTGAAACCGCCGATGTCTTCGGTCAACCGGTCGATCGTCTCGGGCGCCGTATCCGAGGTGCCTTTGAACATCAGGTGCTCGAAAAGATGCGCGAAACCCGAACGGCCCGGCGGATCGTCCTTGCCGCCCACCCGATAGCCGACGTTGATCGCGACGGTTGGGGTGCGATGATCCTCGACGAGGATCGCACGCAGGCCGTTGGCCAGCGTCCGGTCGGAAAAATCGATGGGCGCCAGGGAAATCGCCGCGCTTGCGGGCGCGGTGCCGGAAAGACTCATCGCGCTACCTGATGCGTGGCAAGTCCCAAGAATCTTCTTACGCAGGACGCAGATCCTGTGCCGTGCCGCATTGACATCGAACGTATGTTCGATTATTGTAGAGACCCATGGCGATCGATGCCGCTTTTGCGGATCTGAGGCAGCGACTCGACCATCGCTTCCGCGATACGACCGCGGCCGCGTTCACACTATCCGAAGAAGCCGTGGCGGCCAGTGGAATTCCCGCATTTGACCGGGTGTTGGGCGGCGGGTTTCCGCGCGGGACCATCGGAACGCTCGAGGGGGCTCCCAGTTCCGGGCGAACGGCGCTCGCCGCCCGGCTCTTGGCCGTCGCGACGCGGCGGGGCCTCGGCGCAGTCGTCGGCGACGACCTCTTTCCGCCTGCGCTCGCGGCGGCGGGCGTGCGGCTCGAACGGCTCTTGATCGTACCGGCCGGCGAGCCGGTCGAGGCAGCCCGGGCGGCGGATATCCTCTTACGGTCGGGATCGTTCGGGGTGATCGTCATTCCGGCACTGCCGAGCGGGCGTGCAACAGGTCCGGCGACCTGGACGCGCCTGGCAAGCTTGGCCCACCGGGCGAACGCGGTACTGCTGGCACTCGGCACCGAGGTCTCGGGCGAATTACGCTACTTTGCCTCGGTTCGGGTCGAGACGGCCATCGAGCGGGTGCGCTGGAATGGCCCGGCGGGCCATTTCGGCGAGCTGGCGGGCTACGATGTCCGTGCCACCATCCGCAAACACAAACGGAGCGCCCCGGGCGCAAGTGTTCTTATCACCTGCTCGGCCTTCGAAGACCGGCCACCGCTCGTCGCAATTCGCGAACGCATACTCATCCGGGAACCGACACATACGTCCGACTCCCGCACAAGAATTTCCCATATGCTATAAGTGTTTTTACGTAAAAAAGCGCCCTGATTTGCAGGGAGCTTTTTCTTATAATAAGCCGATAAACTTACTTGTTACACGATCGCTCGCTCCGTCGGGGCGATCGAACAACTCGGTCGCGAACCGGACGAGCGAGCGGAGCATCGATGCAATCGATTTCATTCCGCAGCCTCCAGAACAGCGCGATGTATTACTACATCTTTGTGTTGCGATTATAGTCTTTTCTCACGAAACGTCAACCATAATCGTGTACAGCATGTGCAAAGAGGCGAAAAAGCCCGCCAGGACGGACCTAGCGGGCTTGTCTAGCGAGGTTGACCGGCGAGGTTTTAGCGCACGCCCGGTTGATGCGCGCGGTTGTGTTCGTCGAAGTAGATGCGGTTGGACAAGTTGTTCTCTTCATGGTTGAGCTGAGCTTTTTCGGAGGCGGTCAGGCTGCCGCCGTTGGCTTTGAGGTCGTTGCGGCGTTGGGCTGCAATGCGATCGAGGCGGCTGTCGACGCTGTGGTACTCGCCGTAGGTGAGCTGACCGTCGCGCACACCATGGTCGATCCGGGCGTTTTCGTTGTGGAGGCGATTGCCGACTTCGCCGGCACTGGCGGCCAGCGGAGCAAGCGCAAGGCCCAGCGACAGGGCGGCGATGAGGGCTTTGGCTACAAAGGTTTTTGTCATCTGGAGATCCTTTTATGACCGGCACCGGCCGGTGAATGAGGGCGATGTACTCCTCATACGCAGGCGCATGGCGGGACGATTCTCGCACAATCATCCCTTCATCGGACCCTAAGCGTGCTCTCAGATACCCCTCGTGAGCATTTTTAATTAATTCCATAGTTGAAACATTCGGCGGCTTTATCTATTATTTCTTTAAGTGATCGTTCCGATCGCTTTCCCTCACGCTAGGAGCCTCTGATGACCATCGCGCTACCCCAAGCTCAGCCCGTCCGGCCCAGTGCGCCGCTTACCCCTCGCCCAGCGGGACATCCGACGTTCGGAGGCTGGGGCCCGCGTCTACTTTAAGGACGCGCAGCCAGATGACGATCAGCCCGGCGCAAGCGATCGATCCAAGCGAGAAGATGCAGACGGCCGTCCATCCTCCCGCTTGCCACGCGGCAGCACCGGCGAACGCACCCACCGCACCGCCCATAAAAGTCATGCACATATACGCCGTGTTCAGCCGGCTGCGCGCTAGTGCATCAAGTCCGAAGATGCGCGTTTGATTCGAGATTTGATTGAGTTGCATGCCGATCGGAAAGCACACCATTCCGATAAAGAATGCAACGAGCGAATGTGCACCGATAAGAAAGATCGCAAACGTCACAGCGAGCGTCGCAACAGCGAACGCAGCCGTGAACACGGTTCCTCGACGATCGGCTAAACGACCGAACGGAATCGCAACGAACGCGCCGGCGAGTGCCGTGAGCCCTAGCGTTCCGACGACATCGCTGCCGTAGCCGAGCGTTCGCAGATGAAATGCAATCGTCGTCCAAAACGCGCTAAACGTCGCGAACGCGCAAAACCCAAGTCCCATCGACGCGCGTAGCGCCGGATGCGCACGCGTCAAGGTGACGAGCGAGCGCAGGAGTTGCGCGTATGTCAGGGTCGAATGCGGTTTGCGCAGCGGCAACGCGCGCGTAAGCGCGACGGTCGATAGCGCGGTTATGATGGCGGCGTACCAAAACACCATACGCCAACCGAAGTGCGCACCGATGAAGCCGCCGGCCGCACGCGAATACACCATGCCGACGATCAAGCCGGTTTGCACCGTCGCCACGATCCGGCCGCGATTTTCCGGCGTCGCAAGATCGGCCGCGAACGGCATGAGCACTTGCGGTACGATCGTTGCGGTTCCGACGGCGAACGCTGCGACGGCTAGCCACGTGATACCCGGTGCGAGCGCCATTGCGACCAGGCCAAACGTTGTGCATGCAAGCAGCGCGACCGACAGCGTGCGCCGTTCGAGAATATCGCCCAACGGTACGCAGAAGAGAATGCCGAGTGCATAACCGAGCTGCATCAATAGCGAAATCCAACCGGCCTCGCGCGCCCCGGCGTGCAAGTCGCGCGCAATCAGTTCGAGTATCGGTTGAATATAATAGAGGTTGGCGACCGCAATCCCGGCAGCCACCGCCAGAATCAGAGTGGTCGTGCGCGTCAACATGCCGCCCCAAATTGAGCCATTGCGGGACCGCTTCCTTACGATCTAGAGCGGGACGCGGCTTCCCGGGAGAACGCGACGGAACTGCGAGTGCGTGACGATGTTCGCAGCATTGGCGATTGCGTTTGCATCGGCGTTAAGCGCGCGTTCGACGGCATTTTGCGCGCACGAAAGATCCGGTGAACTTTCGCTGTTATACACGATCGTCGTACGCGTTCCGAAAGAAACGCTCTTCATGCACATGCCGTGCGGCAATGCAGCTAGTGATCCCGCGCGTGCAAGATCCGCGTATAACTGCGTGGCGAGTTTTTTGGCAATCCGTTTTTTCGTCACATCGCCGCGCACACCGATATCGATCCAGCCATCACGGCCGACGGAAATTGTGTAGCTCGCCGAATTGGTCGACCCACTATTAAGAATACGTGCCGTCGCCGGGTCGGGCACGGGCGACGTGGGGGCCACGAGCAGTAAAGCGAGGACGAGAGCAACCATGCTCCGGTAACGTGCGGCGAAGTCTTCCGGTTACCGCTTGACATCGAACATGCGTTCGATTATCATTCGACCCCCATGCCGGTCCTCTGCGTGCTTGTTCCCGCCTTCCGGCTCGGCATTGCCGGGCTGAGGGACCCTTGCGTTACGGTCGCCGGCCAAGTTTTGGTGGCGGACAAGTTCGAGCGCGGCCGGGTCGTCGAGTGCTCGGCGGCGGCGGCCGAACTTGGTGTACGGGTGGGGATGACCGTAGTCCAAGGCCAGGCGGCGGCGCGCGAGGCGACCGTCGTCGTCGACGACCCGGCCGAAGACGCGCGCGTTTGGGAGGCGATCCTCGACGCGCTCGATGCGGCCTCGCCCTTGGTCGAAGATGCTGGCCTGGGCTGTGCGTACCTTGAGATGCACGGCATTGAGGGCGGTGCTGCGGGCTGGATGACGGCCGTGCGCGGCGCGCTGAGCGGCTTCGATCTGCCCTTCCAGTTGGGTCTGGCAAGCGCGAAATTCGTGGCGCGCGCTGCGGCAATCGTTGCCGGCGGCACAATCGTCGATGCCGATGGTGCGGCTGCGTTTCTTGCGCCGTTGCCACTCGAAACACTCGAACTCGATACCGCTACGATCGAGCGCTTGAACATTCTCGGCGTTCGGACGCTCGGCGAACTTGCAGCGTTGCCGCACGGCCCGTTCGTGCGCCGTTTCGGGACGGACGCCGCGCAGTGGCACGATCGGGCGTGCGGTATCGATCCGCGTCCGTTGCAACCGCGCGCGCGTGCGATGCGGATCGATCGCACGCTCTATGGAGAAGGCACCGCAGCATTCGAGGAACAGGTGCTTTTTGCGTTACGCACGCTCGTCGGACGCGTCGTCGACGATTTACATGCCGCGGGAAAACGCTGCGGCCGCTTGATTCTTTCGCTCGAATGCGAGGACGGCGACGTACGTGAAATCACGTCGCTTGTCGCCCAACCGACCGCCCAACCGTCAACACTCTTCGATCTTTTGCGCGCGCGTCTGGAAGGCGTCGTACTTGCTTCGCCCGTTGTTGGTTTACGTTTGTGCGCGCTGCGTTTGGAAGACGGCGGCTTGCAGATGACGCTTTTTTCCGGCAGCGATCCGGATGCCGACGCACTCGGTATTGCCCTTGCGCGGTTGGATGCAGCGCTGGGCGAACATCATGCGCTGCGCGCACGCGTCGTTGACGGGCCCCGCATCGAGCGGCGGTTTGTGTTCGAACCGTTTACCATCGAAACACTGACCGGCAAAACCTGGACGAGCGCCGTGCCATCCGGCGTTTCAGCATTACCGGACACCGCAACATTGCAATATCGCATCATCGCGCCGTCTCCGATCGACGTCACTTTGGGCGCCGGTCTGCCGCGGTTTGTCGGCTCGCCGGCCCAGGCCGTCCTCGATGTCGCCGGCCCTTGGCGGGTCGACGAAGGCTGGTGGAGGCCCGCGACGGGCGGCGGAGCACCGCTCGCACGCGATGAGTACGACGTTCTGCTCGAAGACGGCGCGCTGATTCGCATCGCCCGCGAAAAAGGCCGCTGGAGCATCCGCGGCGTCTATGACTGAAAACTTAACGGGGTCGCGGGTCATCCAGGCGAGCGACTCGAAACGTTAGGTGGTCGACCATGCCCGCTTTTTTCCAGAAGATCGCCTTTGCGGTGCCGTTCGGGTGCCTGACCGCAATCGCCACGCACTTCGTGCGCTTTGGCGACGATCACGCGTTCGGCGGCGAAGCGAACGAGGCCATCGTCACGGCTGCCGTGGGCGGAATCATTGGCCTGGCGATCGGGATCCTGTGCATGTTTCTGCGAGCAGGCTCGACGACGACCACCGGCACGATCGCCCGTGCGCGCGTCAATGCGCTGCTCCCGAATGCCGTCGTTATTTTCGCTATCGCGGCGCTGACCTATTACGGGATTGAGTCGCTCGAGGGCAACGGCATCGAGTTGGGCCTACCGACGGTCTTGCTTGCGATCTTCGCGCTCATCATCGGCTTTGCGCTGCGGCGCCTAACGGCACTGCTCGCGTGTTTCGCCAACGATCTAACACGCGATTGGTTCGCACGCTTGACCGTGCGCAACCGCATCGTCTGGCATCTCGCGCTCGAAGCGCAACCGGTCCATGTCGAAACGCTTCGTGTCGCACGGCGTTTCGGCCGCGCGCCTCCGAACGCACGCACGCTCTAAGCTTATCGGATCTGAGTGTGCGCCTTTGCGCGCGCTCCGATTCTGCTTCCTCGTGCGTTTGGAGAACAGCATGGTTCGTTTTCTGGCATGCGTCGCATGCGCAGTCTTTCTTTTCACATGGATGACACCGGCATTTGCCGACACGACCGGCACCGTACGCGGCACGGTCGTTGCAAACGGACATGCCGTGCCGGACATCACCGTTCATCTCACGGGTAACGGTGAGGTTCAAATGGCAATAACGGACGCTGCCGGACGATTTGCGTTTGCGCGCGTACCCTTTGGCCACTACGCTCTTCACGCGCGCGTCGGGAACACCGATGCCGAACTCGAAGTCGCCGTCGACGTTGCCGGCGGTTCCGTCAGCGACGTCACGCTTACACCGGTTCCGACGATCGGGCGCACGGCCGCGAGCATCCGCACCGTGCGGGGAACGCCGGTTTCGGAGAATGCACTCAACCAGGCAGCAATCGCCGCATTTCCGCGCAATGACTCGCTCGATGCGCTCGTCGAAACCGTCCCGGGAATCGTGCGCTTTTCCTACAACGAGCCGGTCGCGCACGGCTTTCACGGCCTGACCTACGAACTCGACGGCGCGCCGTTGCCGCAAAGTACCAGTTCCAATTTCTCCGACCTCGTCGATCCGCGTAACGTCAGCTCGATCGAAATATTCACCGGTGCCTTTCCCGCAGAGTTCGGCGGCACGCGGCAAGGTGCAGTCGTCAACATCGTCTCGCTTCCGCCCGCTCCGCTGAAGAAACCCGAGGGTATCTTGACCTTGGGCGACGGTATGTACGGTAGTGTCGACGCGCGCTTCAACGAGCGCTTGTCGCTCGGCAATACCTCGATCGCCTTCTCGGCCAATCTCTCGCGCACCGATCGCGGGCTCGATACGCCCACACCGAACAATGCGATCACGCACGACAATGCGAGTTTGAGCGATCAATTCTTGCGTATCGTGACCCCGTTCGGAACGCGGAACACGCTGGCGCTGGATCTTTCTAACCAGTTCGCGGCGTATCAAATTCCCATCAATACGAACCCCAACGATCCCAATAATGCTTTCGTGTCGGTGCCCGGCACGGATGACGTGCAGCACGAATACGACCGCTTCGGAAGTCTCTCGTTTACGCACACGTCGGCCGATGGTCTAGGATTCGTACAAGCCGTGCCGTGGGTCCGATACTCGCGCATCGCATACGACGGCGATCTCGCAAACGACGTGCTCGCGACGGCGCCCGACCCCAACACGGGCTTACCCGACAATCAAAACGGCCTGCGCCAAGACCGGCGCGCAGCCTATGTCGGCTTGCGCGTGTCGGCGTCGCGGTCGAGTGATGTTCATTCCATCAAAGCCGGCATCGATGTCTCACGCGAGAACTTTAGCGACAACGGTTTCTTTGCACTCGCGGGTGGTGGCGAGGTGTCCAACGCGGTTGCGCAAGCAGGAACGCTGTTCGGCGCGTACGTCGAGGACCGCTGGGCGCTCGGGCAGCGATTCGCGGTCAACGCGGGATTGCGTTACGACCACTCGACCGGATTCGTCGGCAGCGCGCAACTCAGCCCGCGCTTTGAAGTGAACTACGCGCCGGAACGTGCGACGATCTTCCACGCATACTACGGGCGCATCTATGCTGCACCAGCTCTAGAGGACACGCGGCAGGACGCGATCATCACGCAAACCACCACCGGCGCCCTCCCGGCGTACGACTTGAAGCCGGAGCGCGACAACTATGTCGAGTTCGGCGTCGCGCACACGTTCGCTGCGGGACTGACGATGTACGCTAACGCCTGGCAGCGCAACTCCGTCAACGTTCTCGACACCACCCAACTCGCCAACACGCCGCTGTTCGCCGTGTTCAACAATGCGATCGGACATGCAAACGGCCTGGAACTACGCGTAGCCGGCAATAGCCCGGAAAACGCGTTCTTCGTATCGGCATCGTTGTCGTCGGCGCTGGCCGGCGGGGTTTCGGGCAGCACATTTCTCTTCGATCCCTCTGCGGCAGCCGATCTAACGCTCAACCCCGAAGACCACGATCAAAGCGTCACGCTGGGTGGGGCGTTCACGCACAGACTCGGCAGCGACCATGTTCTCTACGTTACGATTGCGCCGCAATTCGGAACCGGTTATCCCGTCACGTTCCAGGACGGCAGCGGCGGCCGGCTGCCCGCGCATCTCACCTTCGATGCTTCGTTCGGACGCGAACCGGATCGCGTTTCTCATCGTGTTGGATTCCAGCTCGCGGGCGAGAACATCTTCAATCGCCAGTATCTGATCAAAGTCAACAACGGCTTTAACACGACGCAATGGGCAACGGGCCGCCGCATCGTGTTACGTCTTTCGATGGCGATGTAGCGCTAAGCGAGGTACGGTTCGGACGGGGCGACCGGGGCGAGAATCGCATCGAGCTCGGTGAAAATCGCAGGATCGACATCCAGGTCGGCGGCAGCGACATTATCGTCGACCTGCTCGGGCCGCGTTGCACCGGCGATCACCGACGAGATGACGTCATCGCGCAAACACCAGGCGAGTGAAAGCTGCGCGAGCGTGCAGCCGGCACGCTGTGCGAGCGGCTTGCATCGTTGCACCGCGTCGAGCACCGGTTGGGTGAAGTAATCCTCCATCATCCCGGCGGCATTACCGGCAGCGCGCGTGCCCGCGGGCGGTTTGCTCGCGTCGGTGTATTTGCCGGTAAGAATCCCCATCGCGAGCGGCGACCAGACGACGTTGCCGAGTCCGAATTCACGACACGTCGGCAAGACACGTTCTTCGATGCGCCGCCACAGCGCGCTGTATTGCGGCTGATTGCTGACGGGTTCGGCCCAACCACGCGCGCGGGCAAGGTTGACGGCGGCGGCAATCTGATCGGCGTTCCACTCCGAAACACCCCAATACAACACCTTGCCGTTGCGGACGAGATCGTTCATCGCGCCGCAGGTTTCCTCGAGCGGCGTTTTGCGGTCGTAGCGATGGCACTGATACAAATCGACGTAGTCGGTTCCTAAGCGGCGCAGACTGCGATCGATTTGCTCGCGAATATGTTTACGTGAAAGACCGCCGTCGTTGGGCCCGTCTCCCATCGGAAAATACACCTTGGTCGCAAGCACGATATCGTCGCGATCGAACTGAGACACGGCGCGGCCGACGACTTCTTCGGAGCGCCCGCGTGCATAGACATTGGCGGTGTCGAAAAAGTTAACACCGCGTTCGAAGGCACGGACGATGCACGCTTTGGCTGCGTCTTCTTCGACGCTGCCGCCGTACGTAAGCCAGGAACCCAGGCCCACGACGGATACGTTCACGCCCCAGCGTCCCAATTTTCGATATCTCATAGTCGTTTGCTCGTTCTCGCTACGCGCGCGGTAATCCGTGTAGGAGCCAGCGTTCGAGCCGCCGCAGCCAGCGCGTGTTTCGTGGATCGCGTAGGACGAGCGGCTCGACGAGTACGACCGGCAGGCCGGCAAATTTTGCGCCGATGACATCGGTGAAAAGTTGGTCGCCGATAACGATCACGTTTTCGGCCGGGAGGTCGAGTTCGGCAAGGGCGCGGCGAAAACCGCCGGGTAACGGTTTGCGCGCGTTCGCGATGCAGGCGATGCCGAGGTTTGCCGCAACCTCCGCCGCCCACGCGGTCGCGTTATTCGTAACCATCACCACACGCAGACCTCGCGCGCGCGCAGCGATGATCCAGGCGGCATCTTCGTCGTCGGGTACGTGCTTGCGATAGCCGACGAGGGTATTATCCAGATCGACGATGATGCCGCGAATATCACCGTGCTCAAGTTCTTCAAACGCGATCTGCGAAATCCGTGCAGCCCACGATGTCGGCCACCACCAGCGCCGCTTGCTCATCGCGGCACGTACACGCTGATCGCACCGGGAATGACGGTGAACTCCGCCGGTGTCGTCGTCGCCGGTTCACCGTCGGCGAACACATGGTGCGTGTGCTGAGATCTCACGGTGAAGCGCGTACCGCGCATCGTCTCCACACCACGCGCATTCGGAAACTGCTTCGTCGCGACTGCGCCGACAACCCCAATTGCATCCCACCAGTGGTGCAGTTCGATGCTGTAAAGGTCGAGCAAGCCATCATCGATGCGCGCGGTCGTGTTTTCGACCACACCGCCGAACCGGTAGCTGTTCGCAACGGTTAGCTGCATGGTTCGGAAGCGGCGAACGTTGCCGGTCTCGCCGGTCACCTCCAGATGGTACGCTCGCAGGCCGCGCAGTGAATGCAGCGTAGCAATCGGGATCGCAAACATCCCCCAACGACTCTTCACATCGCCCGTCTGCTCGCGCACAACGTGCGTTGAAAGCCCGATGCTCGCCTCGTTGAAGAACGCAAAGCCGTTGACGGAACCGACGTCAATGGCATGCACGCGGCCGGCGTCGATGAGCGCACAGGCCGCTTGCAAATCAAACGGAATCGCGAGCGTGCGCGCAAGTTCGTTGATCGTGCCGAGCGGTAAAATCAAGAGTGGTAAAGCGGCGGAGCGCAACCCTTCGATCGCGCCGATCAGCGTGCCGTCGCCGCCACCGACGGCGACCGCGTCAACGCGGCCCGCATACTCGACGATTAGAGCGGAGAGACTTACGCCCGGCGGCGGTTGGGCCACGGTCACATGGTGGCCGCGTGCGCGCAGCGCCTTTTCGGCCAGAACGAGCGCGTCACGGCCGCGCCGTGCACGAATATTCACGGCCAATAGAACGCGCAAAGCCACCTTTTATGCTTCCCGTTGGGTTGCCCGCCTAACCGGATGTCCGCCGAATGAATGCGGAGACAGACGGTGAAATGGCGCGTCATGAGACGAATGCTCGCCGCGATCCTGACGCTGATTTTTCTGTTCCCCGCCGTCGTCCACGCCGATGAGGGCATGTGGACCCTGGACAACTTCCCCACCGCCAAGGTCGCGGCAGCGTACGGATTCAGCGCGACGCCGGCGTTTCTCACCAAGGTCCGCCAGGCGTCGGTACGGCTGCCGGGCTGTTCGGGCTCGTTTGTTTCCCGCAGCGGCTTGGTGATGACCAATCATCATTGTGCGCGAGCGTGTGTCCAGGCCATCTCGACGCCCCAAAATAACTACATCGCGAGCGGGTTTTTCGCAAAGACCGACGACGATGAGCGGAAGTGTCCGGCCTTCGAGATCAATTCGCTCGTCGGTATCGACCACGTCACCGCAGCCATAAAGGCCGCAACGGCCGGGGCGACCGGCGCGGAATTTAATGTCAAGCAACGCGCTGCATACGCGAAGATCGAAGCTGATTGCCAAGCAGCGAACAGCCTGCAGTGCCAGGTCGTATCGCTCTATCACGGCGGTGTTTACGATCTCTACAAGTACAAGCGCTACACCGATGTTCGCTTGGTGTTCGCGCCCGAAGAGACGATCGCGTTCTTTGGAGGCGATCCCGACAATTTTACCTATCCGCGCTTCGACCTTGATTGCGCCTTCGTGCGCGTCTACGAGAACGGAAAGCCGCTTGTCTCGCCCGATTATTTCGCGTGGGACGCCGCCGGGGCAAGGGATGGTGAACTCGTTTTTGTTCCCGGTAACCCGGGCTCCACGGGCCGGCTGCTAACGGTTGCCGAACTGCAAGAGTTGCGCGACGTCGCCAATCCCTACACCCTGCGTTACCTCTCGGAGCTGCGCGGCATGTTGACGCGCTTTTCGGCCGAGAGCCCCGAGCACGAGCGTATCGCGCGCAATTCGCTGTTCGGGATTGAGAATGCGATCAAAGCCGTGCAAGGACAAGAGAGTACGCTACTCGATTCGGCTTTCTTCGCAAAGAAAATTGCGGTAGAGAATGCCACGCGAGCAGCGGTCGATCGCAGCCCGAAATTACATGCCGCCTATGCCGGCGCGTGGGATGCAATCACGCAATCCGAAGCGCGCGCCCACGAACTGAGTATGGTGTTCGGTTGGCGCGAAGGCTCGGGCGCACCGGGAACGTATCTGGGCAACGCGCGGACGCTGGTACGCGCCGCCGCCGAGAAGACCAAGCCGAACGAGCAGCGTTTGCGCGAGTTCAGCGATGCGGCGCTGCCGGGACTTGGGCGTCGCTTGGGAGCGCCGCTCCCCGTGTATCCCGACCTCGAAAACATGACGCTCGCGTTCAACCTAACGAAGATGCGCGAGTTCCTCGGCGCCGACGATCCGTACGTGAAAGCGATGCTTGGGCCCGACTCGCCGCAAACCGTCGCTGACCGGATCACGTCCGGCAGTAAACTCGGCGACCCGCAGGTACGGCTGGCGCTGTACAACGGCGGCCCGGCCGCGATCGCCGCCTCCGACGATCCGGCGATCGTGCTGATGCGCCGCGTCGATGACATCTCGCGCGCGACGCGTAAGGAATTTGAAGATACCGTGACGTCGGTGTTACGCCGCAATGAAGAACTCGTTGCGCAGGCCGACTTTGCGCTGCACGGTACGAGTACGTATCCCGACGCCACGTTCACGCTACGCCTGAGCTATGGCGCCGTCAAAGGTTATCGCGAGAACGGGAAAGATATTGCGCCGTTCACGACGATCGCCGGCGCGTACAACCACGCTACAGGTGCCGATCCGTATGCGCTGCCGAACAGTTGGCTCGATGCACGCAGCACCGTAAATACCTCGACACCGCTCGATTTTGTCACGACGAACGACATTATCGGCGGCAATTCCGGCAGCCCGGTCATCAATGCCAAGGCCCAAATCGTCGGCTTGATCTTCGATGGAGATATCGAGTCGCTCGGCGGCGATTATGGTTACGACGGACGGCAGAACCGTGCCGTTGCCGTCCATGCCGGCGGCATCCTTGAAGCCCTGCGCTCGGTCTATCATGCCGATCGCCTCACGTCGGAGCTCGCGACAGGCTCCGTACAATAGCACGATACGCGCCCGGTGCCGCGCGCCGGCAGTCACGGTGTTGCAGGGAACGCTCACGGTCGAAGTGCGGAGGCGACTGATACATGAGTGAGACCATCAACGTCCGATGCTGCATCGTAGGCGGTGGACCGGCGGGAATCATGGCCGGCTGGCTGCTCGCGCGCGCCGGAGTCGACGTCGTCGTCTTAGAGAAGCACGCGGATTTCTTTCGTGATTTTCGCGGCGACACGATTCATCCGTCAACGCTCGAGTTGATGCACGAACTCGGCGTGCTCGAAGCTTTCCTTAAGCGGCCGCATCAAGAAGTTCGCGAGCTTTCCGCGCAAATCGGCGACACGCTCACACCGATCGCCGACTTCACGCACTTGCCGACCGCGTGCAAGTTTCTCGCACTCATGCCGCAGTGGGATTTTCTCAATTTTGCCGCCGAACAGGCGCGGCGTTATCCGGGCTTTCGCCTCGAGATGGAAGCGTCGGTTACCGACCTCATCGTAGAGAACGGCCTGGTCGCGGGCGCGCGTGCTGTTACGCCGCGCGGTGAGCTGAACATCGGGGCCGATCTCGTGATCGGAGCCGACGGACGGAACTCGACCGTGCGCGAACAGGCGGGTCTCGCAATTCACGACCTGGGCGCTCCGATCGACGTGCTGTGGTTCAGCTTATCGCACAAGCCGGGCGACCCGC
>Ga0302324_100001557_pt1 | contig 55303 bp, 47 predicted proteins | sample Palsa_T0_1_FD_201949 | JGI IMG/M metagenome (GOLD analysis project Ga0302324, IMG submission 201949) | Peat permafrost microbial communities from Stordalen Mire near Abisko, Sweden - Palsa_T0_1 | ecosystem: Environmental > Terrestrial > Soil > Palsa > Peat permafrost | place: Sweden: Abisko...
ATCTCGTGAAGCAGCAACTGCAGGCGAAGACTCATTGGCAGGAGAGCAACGACCTGGAAATGATGTTTGCGGGGACTTACGTTTCGGATTTCTACCGCAGCGTTCGCGACCTGTTTCACGATCAGGTGTCCGTCGATAATCTGCACCGGCGCCGCCGCGACGTCGACTACCAGCGCGAGCGCCGTGCGCTCGAGCGTCGCTGGGCGCACCTCATCACAAATGAAGCGTGCTACCGCGTGAGCGGCGGCGCGCGCGCGCCGGCAGCGATGAGCTGATGAGCCCACAAGGCAGGCGCCGCTGCCATGCATAGCAGATTCGCCCATCACACCGCGTTATGTCTGCGCCACTGAATACCGAACCGTCACGCGAGGCCATGCAGGCGGCTCTGCGCAAGACGACTGAGGCTCTCGCAGGCGAGCTTGCGGATGCGCGCGGGCGCGCGCCGCAGTGGTCTGAGTTCGAATGGCTCGTCGCCCGCGCGGTCGCGACTATGCATGGAGTCTCGCCGCTCCTGGCGGGCGCACTGCGCTGGCAGGGCCCCGAGAGGTGGACGCAATTTCTCACGGAGCAGCGCAACCATACGCTAGTGCGCTGGCAGCGCACGAACGAGCTACTGCAGCTCCTCGATGCTCGCGCCCGCACTTGCGGGATCGCTCTCATTGGCCTTAAGGGCGCAGCCTTGCACGCCATCGGTCTCTACGCGCCGGGCGAGCGGCCCATGGCGGACATCGATCTCCTGGTCCGCGAAGAGCACTCAGAAGGCGCGGCAGACCTGCTGCAGGGACTCGGGTTCCACGAAACCTACGCGACTTGGAAGCACCGCGTCTTCGAGCCGAGCGACCGACGCGCACCGGCGGCGTTTGGCGAGCATGCCGACAACGCGATGAAGATCGAGCTGCACACTCGCATCCGAGAGATCCTGCCGCTGCGCGCGGTGGACATCTCGGTACACATGTTCGCGCGGCCGCTGCCTGCGGGTCTCAACGGTTATCCGTCGCGGGCCGCGCTCATGATGCATCTCTTGCTGCATGCATCCGGCGCCATGGTGTTTCGCGCACTGCGCCTGATCAATCTGCACGATATTGCGCGCCTGTCGGTGCTTATGAGCGATGGAGATTGGGAGGAGTTCCTGTGCCTCGGCAACGCGCGCGACAGCCGGTTGTGGTGGGCGCTGCCCCCCCTATTACTGAGCGCACGCTATTACGGCTGCATCGCGGAGCGGATTCTTGTGCCGGTGGCCGCCGGGTGTCCCTGGCTCCTGAAGCGCACGTGTCGGCGCCGAAGCCTGACCGACGTGTCGTTCTCGCATCTTTGGATCAGCGTCTTTCCGGGAATTGAATGGGCGCAGTCGCTTCGCGAAACGCTCGCCTACGCCGGGCAGCGCCTGGTGCCGAATGCCGAAGTGCGCGCCCTGCGCACCGTCATTGCCGCGGTCCAGCCCTGCGCCGCAGAGGATCCCTGGGCGCGCATGTCCCAGGGGCGGCGAATCCTGCGCTGGCTCGTTGCGCGCCAGGTGAGAGCGGAGACGATGCGTCCCGTGCGCATGGCACTGGCGAAACTGCCGTGAGCACGCGCGAGCTAACCCGCCGCCGCGAGTCGTTGATACAACGCCTGAAAGCGCCGCGCCGTGTAATCGGCGTCCTCGCACGTGGCGCGCCGCCGGGCCTCACTGGCGATTCGCAGGCGCTCCTCCTCCTGTGCGAGGAGCATGCCGATGGCGCGCGCGAGCGCCGCCGCATCGCCGACGGCCACGGAACTGGCGGCGCTGGGAGCCCATTCGGCGATGTGTCCCACCGCCGTCCCGACGGTCGGCACGCCGACTACGGCCGCCTCCAGCATCGCGACGGGACCCGCCTCGTGCCGCGAGGCCATGATCATGAGGTCGGCCGCCGCCACGAGCGCTCGCAGACGCCGCTGCGGTACGAAGCCGTGAAAGTTGATGCGGTCGGAAATTCCCAGTCGACCGGCGAGTGCCTGCACTTCTCCGCCGAGCGTATCCTCGCCGACGATCTGCATCTCAAAGCGCGTGCCCGATTTTGCAAGCTCGGCAAGGGCAAACAGCAGTGTCGTTTGATCCTTGACGCGATTGAGGCTGGCCACGTGAATGAGGCGCGCGCACTCGCCGGGAGTGCGCTGCCGCGGCTCGCGCGACGGCCACGCGTCAAGATCGACTCCAAGCGGCACGCGCTCAGCCCTGACGCCAAGACGCTGGAGCTCGCGGATCACCGGTGCGCTCGCTGCGGTCACCATGGAGGCCGCACGCAGCACGAGCCTCTCCCGCACGCGGCTGCGCCAGCGCAGACTGCCGCCGTAGCCGATGTCCGGCAGGCTTACGAGCTCGCCTCCACCGATGTGAATGAGACTCGGGATCCGCAGCATCTTGGCGGCCGTGACGGCCACGAGTCCGCATGCTCCAGACCATATGGCGTGCACAAGATCGAACCGCGAGGAACGATGCGCTCTCCTGAGCGCGCGGATGGCCCGCAGGTGCGAGTAGGGCAAGCCGATGTTGTGCACACGCGCCCCCACCAGATCCCAGCTGTCGGCCTCGGCAGCCTGGCGCAGCGCGAAGACCTGAACTTCATGACGCTGTGCGAGCCGCTCGATCAGCGCCAGGAGCGCTGGGATCACGCGGTATTCGCCGGAACGATCAACGCCGCCCGGGACGACGAGTGCAACCCGCATAATGTGTGTAGAGACCGTTGCAAATCCGTTGGTACCCAGCCGCGAGCGTCAGGGTTCACGCGCGCCGTCCCTGCCGTTCATTTCAGCGCGACCGTTGCCGGCTGTGCTCTAGCGTCCCTGCATCCCGGGAAGCTCTTGCAATGCGTCAACCGCTTCCTGCGGATGCCGCCCGCGGCGCAGCTCAAAGGCGTTGAGCTTGCTGGCGTTCCTGCTAAACGCGCGCCACTCGGGGAGACTCGAGGCGTACGGCTGACTCGCCACGAGATATTCCATCACGCGGGACTCGCGCAGCGGTGCGAGCAGCGCTCCCGTGCCGGCGCTTTCGCGCGAGATGAATATGAGCGAATCGAGCTTGAGTGGCGCGGCCGCGAGCGGGTAGCGCCTGCGTCGCACATCAACCTCGAACTTCTCAACCCCGCTGCGCCGCCGAATGACCGGCGACCTGCGAATCATGGCCGCGACGCCCCTTTCCAGGAAGCGCAGCGAATGCGCCCGCACATGCAAAAAGTTTGCGACGCCCGTGGCGCGCATCGAAGCGGCTGCGACAAACGTGCTGTCCTCCGAGAGAAGATCAAAGCCCGCGAGCCAAGAGTGCAGCGCCAGCGTGGACTTGCCCGCGCCGCTGCCGCCCATCAACAGCAGCCCGCGCCCTGCCCGGCCCACGCAGGCGGCGTGCAGCGGCACGAGTCCCTGCACGCGTTGCGCGAGGGTGAAGACTGCGAACTCGATGACTTCGTAGCGGGTGAGGTAGGCGTAATCGAGCATCCTGCGCGGCACCACGATGAGTGCACGCCCCTCCCCCGGCGCGAGCACGACGAAGTTCGAGCGAGCCGTTGCGCCGCACAGAAACCCCGCGCCGGAGAGCAGGTCCAGCGGGGGCACCGCGCGGCGAGCGAGCGAGCGCTCGCTCGAGGTCAACTCCAGCCTGACGAGCAGTCTGGGCGGCGTGCTGCCCAGCCGGTGCGCCGGCAATCCTGCGTACGCCGCATCGACGAGCTGCAAGAGACGCCGACTGCCACATTCAAAATCAAACTGCGCCCCAAGGATCTGCATGCCGCGCCGCGCAACCGTACGCGACCTCTCCCGAAACGGATCAATCGAGATATCGGGGCGGAGCGATTCGGTTGTACGGGTCATGAGCTGATCCGCCGCTTGCCGGGGCAGAATTCCAAATGGGCAGTCATTCGACTATGACGAGGTTATTCGGTTCATGTCCAGCTCCGGCAACGGCTAACGCGGAGCAGCTGCGCGATACGCAGCAGGCATTTGACAGCGTTGCCGCCGACTACGACGGTCCCCGGGGTAATAATCCGCTCATCCAGGACATGCGCCGTGAGATGTGGAAAGCGTTGGATGCGGCGTTTCCTAACAAGAGTCGCTTGATCGACTTAGGCTGCGGCACGGGCCTTGATGCGGTGCGCATGGCACATCTTGGGCATCGCGTGATCGCGACCGACTGGTCGGCGGATATGGTGGAGCGGACGCGAGCCCGCGCCGCGCACGAACAGGTTCCGGATGCGGTGCAGGCACGTGCAGTCGGCGCGCACGAGCTGCATCGCCTGGAAGGCGATCAGGCCTTTGACGGCGCTTATTCCAACCTCGGTGCGCTCAACTGCGTACCTGAAGTGTCTGACGTGGCGCGCGAATGCGCGCGCCTGCTCAGGCCCGGCGGCAGGCTGGTCTTCACGGTCATCGGGCGCGTCTGCCCCTGGGAGATCGCGTATTACCTAAGCCAGGGTCGCTGGGCGCGGGTGAAGGTGCGTTATGCACGCGCCCCCGTGCCGGTCGGGATGAACAGCCACACCATCTGGACACGTTACTATCAGCCGCGCGAGTTCTATCGCGCGTTCCGCCGGTATTTCACGCTCGAACACTACCGCGGCCTCTGCGTGCTGGCGCCGCCGCCTTACCTGACGTGGATGCGCGAACGCCACGCGTCCATCTATGAACGCCTCTGGCGTCTTGACCGGCAGGTATCGGGTTGGCCGTTGCTGCGTGCGATGGGCGATCATTTCTTGATGGTGATGAAGAAACGCTGAGGCAACAAGGCAACCCATTTGAGATACGCGCCGACGTCGCATGAGGACTCGCGACCGCAGCGGCGCTGGCCCTAGGTCCGGTTCCCACACCGGATCGGGTTGGACGAACCGGCCACGATCCAGTCCATCGCGATATCGTAGGGCTGCGGAAAGATCGTGGACAGCGCGGCGCTTGGATAGCCCACACCGATGGCCAGGGGCTTTGGATTGAGCGCCGCGAGCGTGCGATCAAAAAATCCGCCGCCGTAACCCAAGCGATAACCATCGGCGTCAAATCCGACGAGTGGCGCAATGACGACGCTGGGCACCACTTCGGCGCCGTCTGCCGGATAGGGAATGTTCCAAAGACCGCGTGCGAGCCTTGCGTGCGGGCGCCACTCGCGAAAGACGAGTGGCTGGCCGAGCGCCGTCGCGACTGGCAAAACGAGCCGGACGCCCTGTTGCGAGAGCGTGCTCATCCACGCACGCAGATCAGGCTCGGCACGTATCGGCCAGTAGACACTCAAAGTGGGCAACGCGACGGTTGCGAGAATCTTTTCGACCGCAAGGGCAATGGCGACGGTCTGCTCGCGCCGATACTCCTCTGTCAAAGCGCAGCGCGCCGCGATCAGGCGCTCGCGCTCGACCTTGCGCCAGCGAGCGACGTCGCGCGCCTGCTCGGGATCGACGCGCGGTGTGCCGTTTGGATCGAGTTCGTGCAGCGAGCAGGCTGCGGATGCCGGGACGTGAGGGTCGAAGCTGCGCGGCCGCTTCACTTGCGACGCCAAGTCGTGGTGCCGCCCGGCGCGTCCTCGAGCATGACTCCCGCCTGCGCAAGTTCGTCGCGGATGCGATCCGCGTCGCCGAAGTCCTTGCGCTTGCGCGCATCGATGCGCCGGGCGATCAACTCATCGATTGCGGCATCTGCCATCTCCGACGCGCCCTCCGCCAGAGCTTGGGCGGGCTTCGCCTTCTGCAGCCATTCCTCCGGATCGAGCTTGAGGATACCGAGAATGCCTCCCAGAGTGCGCAACTCGGCCGCCCGCGCAGCGGCTTCATCCTTGTGGCCCGCGGCGTGCGCCAAATTAATTGCGCGCGCGAGGCCTTTGAGCTCGGCAAGCGCAAGAGGCGTGTTGAAGTCATCATCCATTGCCGCCGTGAAGGCGCGCGTGGATTCACTCGCCTCCCCCGGCTTATCCAGAGGTTGCCCGCGCAATGCGGTATAGATCCCGGTGAGCGCCGCGTCCGCCTGGTCGAGCTGCTCGAGCGAATAGTTGATGGGCCCGCGGTAGTGGCTGGAAAGGAAGAAATAGCGAATGACCTCCGGATCACGAACCACCTTCAAGGCTTCTCGAATCGTGAAAAAGTTGCCGAGCGACTTCGACATCTTCTCATCGTCGATGGTGAGAAAGCCGTTGTGCATCCACAACCGCGCGAAGCTGTCGCCGCTTGCCGCACAACTCTGCGCAATTTCGTTCTCGTGATGCGGAAATTTGAGATCGAGCCCGCCGCCGTGAATGTCGAAGCGCGTGCCGAGAAATTCCTCGGCCATGACGGAGCATTCGATATGCCAGCCCGGTCGGCCGAGACCCCAGGGCGAAGGCCAGGCGGGCTCCCCCGGCTTCGAATGCTTCCACAGCACGAAATCAAGCGGATCGCGCTTCGCCTCGTCAATCTCGACGCGCGCGCCGGCGCGCAGGTCGGTGAGGCGCCGGCCGGAGAGCTGCCCATAGGAGGCAAAGCGCGCCACGCCATACATGACATCCCCATTGGCAGCGACGTAGGCGTAGTCCTTGGCGATGAGATCCGCCGCAAGATCAATCATCCCCTGCACGTAGTCGGTGGCGCGCGGCTCGTGATTCGGGCGCAGGATCCCGAGCGCGTCGTAGTCGCGGTGCATCTCGGCGATGTAGCGCTCGGTGAAATCCCGGATGGGCTCATTCAGTTCCGCCGCGCGGCGGATGATCTTGTCGTCAATATCGGTAATGTTGCGCACGAAGTTGACTTCGTAGCCACTGTGCATGAGATAGCGGCGCACCACGTCGAAAACGATCTTCGAGCGTGCGTGTCCCATATGGGCAAGATCGTAGACGGTATCGCCGCAGACGTAGATGCCGACGCGGCCGGGATCAAGCGGAGTGAACTCCTCTTTGGCGCCGCCCATGGAATTGTGAATGCGGATCATGACGCGGAGCCGGCAAAGCGTGCGAGGCGCTCGCGCGCCTTGCCTTTCGGCATGGCCTTCAATAGAGGCGCAAGCTCCGGACCCTGCGGCCGCCCGGTGAGCGCCAGGCGTAGCGGCTTATAAAGCGCGACGCCTGTTTTTCCGGTCGCGGCACGCAGCGCGGCGACAATGGCCGCGAGCTCCGCATGATCCTCGGCCGCCCGCGCGGCGGCGGTGAAGTAGCCGCTGCCGGCGCTCGCGATGATCTCGGAATCCGCAGCATCAAGTTCGAGCGGACCCCCGAAGATGATGTTCATCCATTCTTGGGCGTCCTCGGGCAGCACGATATTGGGCCGTACCGCGTCGATGAAGGCTCCGACCGCAGCGTCATCCAGAGCCGGCGGCAGCACCGGCCCAAGCCAGCGGCGCAATTCCTGCGCGTCCATTCGATGCACCGCATCCTTCTGCCACACGAGAAGCTGCTGCTCGTCGAAGCGCGCCGGCGCGCGCCCGAGATGCGTGGCATCAAACGCCTGCGCCATCTCAGCGAGCGTCAAAAATCCGTGCTCGGGACTCGCGTGCCCGAGCCTGAAGAGATGATTGATGATGGCGGAGGCTGCGAAGCCGCGCTCGCGGAATTCGCGCACGCTGGTCGCGCCGTGGCGCTTGGAAAGCGGCGCGCCGTCGGCACCGACGAGGAGCGACACGTGTCCGTACACGGGCGCCGGCAGATCGAGCGCCGCAAGGATCATGAGCTGCCGAGGCGTATTGGCGAGGTGATCCTCACCGCGCAACACCTGCGTAATTCCCATGCGCGCATCGTCCACGGCGTTGCAGAAAAAGAACGCGGCGGTGCCGTCCGCGCGCCGCACAACGAAGTCGCCGATATCGTCGCTCAGAAAGCTCTGCGCGCCGTGCACGAAATCCGTGAACTCGATGCGCTGACCGGCAGGCACGCGAAACCGCAGCGTCGGAATGAGGCCGCGCTCGCGGCGCGCGATGCGCTCGCTGACGTCAAGTTCGCGGCAGGTGCCCGCATAGCGCGGCGGTTTGCCGGCCGCGAGCTGGGTGCGCCGCGAAACTTCAAGCTCTAGCGCCGAGCAGAAGCACGGATAGACGACCGCGCGGTGCTCGAGCGCCTCGAAATCCGCGGCATAGATGGCGCTGCGCTCGGACTGACGATACGGACCGAGTGCATCCTCGCGGTCGGGCCCTGCATCCCAGTCAAGGCCGAGCCAGTGCAGGTCCGCGATGAGCCCGCGGGTGTGCGCCTCATCGCTGCGCTGCGCGTCGGTGTCCTCGATCCGGAGCAGGAAACGGCCGCCCGCGTGCCGCGCCATCAGCTCATTAAAGAGTGCCGTGCGGGCATTACCGAGGTGCAGGTCGCCGGTCGGACTGGGTGCAAAGCGCGTGACGATCTGTGGAGAATTCATAAGGTGGCGGTCATGGCTGGCGCCCATGGTAAGGGATGCCACTCACCCCCAAAAGCTTGTCGCGGCTTGCGGTAGAATTCGAGAATGAAAAACCTCCCCTGGCGCTTGCTTGCGGCGGCACTCCTCGTCCTGAACCTGACCCCCGTGCTCGCCGCGAATGCGCCGCGGGTGCGAGTCACGACCAGCATGGGTCAATTCGTCATCGAGCTCAATCCGGACCGCGCCCCTCTCACGGTCGCGAACTTCCTGCGCTATGTGCGCGAGGGCCAATACACCAATACGCTCTTTCACCGCGTGGTCGGCAATTTCGTCATCCAAGGCGGCGGCCACGCCGCAAGCGACATGCACCTGAAGCCCGCGCACGACTCGATCTTCAACGAATCCGGTAACGGTCTGCAGAATAAGCGCGGCGCCGTTGGGCTTGCCCGCAGCGATGCCCCGCACTCCGGCAACGCGCAGTTCTATGTCGATATCGCCGACAACCCGGATCTTGATCCGGTGGCGACCCGCTGGGGTTACGCCGTCTTCGGGCGCGTCGTCGAGGGCATGGACGTGGTGGACCGGATCGGCGCTGTGGCGACGGGCACCGTAGGACCCTTCAAGTCCGATGCGCCCATTAAACCGATCGTCATCGAGAAGATTGAAGAGATCGTGGCGAGCGCCCCGGCGCCTGCGCCCACTCCCCCGGCGACCGCACCTGCGGGCCCGGAAGCTCCTCCGGCCGCTCCGGCAGCCCCCGCGGCGACGCCGAGTTCCCCATCGCACTAGCGCCATGGCGCGGCTCTTCGTCTCGGATGTGCACTTGGACGCCAGTGCTCCCGAGGCGATCGAGCAGTTTCTCGATTTCTTAGAGGTCCACGCCGTCAAGGCCGAAGCTCTCTACATCCTCGGGGACCTCTTCGAAACCTGGGTCGGTGATGATGATGCGGATCCGGCCAAGGCGCGCGTCACTCGCGCCTTGCGCGAGCTCACCGCGGGCGGAGTCGCGGTGTTCATCATTCACGGCAACCGCGATTTCCTCCTGGGTCAGGATTTCTGCCGGCGCACCGGCTGCACGCTCCTTGAAGATCCCACCATCGTCGAGCTCGACGGCGAGAGCGTGCTCCTGACGCATGGCGATGCGCTGTGCACGGACGATCACGCCTATCAGGCGCTGCGCAGCAGCGTGCGCACACCCGAGTGGCAGCGCCGCTTCCTCGCACTGCCGCTTGCTGCGCGCGAACGCCTGGCGCATCAGGCGCGCGCCGGCAGCCAGGCGCACACCGCGCGCGTCGTGCAGGAGATCATGGACGTCAACCCTCAAGCCGTGGCGACGAGCTTTCGGGCGCTATCGCTGCGGCGCATGATCCACGGCCACACTCACCGGCCGGCCGTGCATGACACGGTGATCGACGGCGCAGGCGCGCAGCGCATCGTGCTCGGCGCCTGGTATGAGCAGGGCAGCTACCTGTGGTACGAGCACGGGCGCTTCGAGCTGCGCGAATTAGCCCGGTAGCTGCTGCGCCATCGTCGCAAGCGCCGCAGCTGCGGTCGCCGCGTCACTGAAGCGATCCTGCGGGAGCTTGGCGAGCAGGCTGTCGATGAGCGGCTGCAGCGGCGCAAATTCCTCCGGAATGCGCGGCACGGGCGAGTGGCGATGCTTGTAGATGATCGCCATCGGATTTTCGTCGGCGAACGGCTTCGCCCGCGCGAGCATCTCAAAGAGGATGATGCCGAGGCTGTAGAGATCGCTGCGCACGTCGATGGGCTCGCCATGACCCTGCTCGGGACTCATGTAGTGCGGAGTTCCGAAGATGAATCCCCGATCGGTAATTTCGATATCGACCGTGCCAGCCTTCGCAAGTCCGAAATCGATGAGCGCCAAAGTGCCGTCATCGCGCAGCATCACGTTACCGGGCTTCAGATCGCGGTGCAGGATGCCGGCGCCGTGAATGGCCTGCAGCGCCTCGGCGATGGCGGCGCTGAGGCGCAGGGCCTCGCGCGGCGCAAGTCCGCTCTTCATGCGCGTGCGCAAGTCTCCGGCGCGGAAATATTCCATGACGAGATAGGCGTGCTCGTCGCTCACGCCGAGGTCATAGAGACGCACGATGCTCGGATGAGTGATGCGGCGTACGATCTCGTACTCCTGCAGGAAGCGCCGGAAGGACTGGTCGAGCTCGTTCTCCTTTTCCTGATCGCGCGCGACTTTGAGCACGACGAGCGTGCCCGCCTGCTCGCTCTCGGCCAAATATAGATCCGAGACGCGCCCGGCCGCGAGCTGGCGGATACGCCGATAGCCCCGCACGAATGCGCCGCTGAAGCGCTGCGCCTCCTGCGCATCTTCGGCAGTACGCCAGTTGGCCCTGGCAATGGCCTGCTTTTCCGCAGCCGCGCCCAGGACCGCGACCAGCTTGCGATGCTCGATGTTGGCGCTATTCAGCACCCACTCGGCGCCGAGGTGACGCGCCTTGCGCGCGCTGCCCTTACCGCCGTCGCGGCTTAAGAAAATGAGCGGCGCAAATCCCGGCCGTCCCGCGACATCGCTCAACCACTCAAGTCCGCAGCCATCCTCGCCGCTGCCCGCGACCAGCACCGCATCAAAGCCCTGCGCGAGAAACTCGGGCGAGACGGCGCCCTGCGTGCGCGGGCAATGCACGTCGACGCGCGCATCAGGCCAGCGGCAACTGGCGTGGTGCAGAATGAGCGCGCTCATGCGCGCATCATCGTCAATCATCATTAAGCGCATTTGAGACCGATCACGAGATCCCCGACGTTGGTGCCGGTGGGACCGGTGTGAATGAGATCGCCGGCGCTTGCCAGCGCGGTGCCCGAATCGGCGCGATTCAGACACTTTTCAACATCGAGCTCGGCCAGAGCGATGCGCGCGCAGGTTTCCCCGTCGACGAGCGCGCCGGCATCGAGGCTGACGCCGTCGGTTCCATCGGTCCCGGCCGCGAGCAAGAGGAGATCGCGGCGGCCGGCGATGCCGCGCGCCGCGGCCAGCGCCAGATGCTGGTTGCGTCCTCCCTGACCAGGATTGGGAGGCAGGCGCACCACCGATTCGCCACCCCAAATTTGCACGGCCTCGGGGTAGAGATCGAGTTCATGCGTGAAGCGCACGGCGAGCCGGCGCGCGTCGCCGTCGAAGCGATCCGGTGCCATGCGCACGGAGTAGCCACGGCGCTGCGCTCTTTCGCCCACTTCGGCCACGGCGTGATCGATGGACGCAACCACGCTGCGCTCGACATGATCGGCTGCGCCTGCGGCGGGACCCAAGATCCCCGAACCGATGACCGCGGGATCATCGCCGGGAACATCGGATATGAAGAGCGCGAGAGCACGCCTGCCCGCGAGCTGCGCCGTCAGGCGTCCGCCCTTGATGCGCGAGAGCTGAATGCGATTGGCATTCAATTCCGCGATCGCGATTCCGGAGGCGATGCCGGCATCGTTCGCACTCTTGAGCGCCGCAAGCGTCACGCCCGGCGCGAGAACCTCGACGAGGGCCGATGCGCCCCCGGAGATGAGAAAGAGCGGCGCCACATCCGGCGGCAGCTCCTGCACCCACTTCAGCAACCGCTCGCCCGCGGCAATGGAGCGCGCATCCGGTAACGGGTGGGAGCTTTCGTGAATCTCGACCCCGGGCAAAGTGCGCGCCTCGGAGTGCACGTGGCCGTCCTTGGTGATGAGCAGCAGCCGCTCCTGGATATCCCCGAGCGCATCATGGGCTCCCAAGGCCATGGCGGAGGCCGCCTTGCCGACGGCGGCGGTCCACACCTTGAGCGGACGCCATCCGGCGCTCGCGCGCAACGCAGTGGCCGTGCAATGACGGCCTTCGACGCGTGCGAGTCCCGCCTGAAAGAGCTCAAGCAGCAATTGCCGGCGAGGATCGTGCGAGGTCACGGCGGCATGCGCGCCTTCTGCAAGTGAGGTCAGCGGCTGACGATTTTGAAAGGCCCGCGCTCATCGCGCCGTTGGGACTTCGCCTCATCCGAGCGCTCGAGTTTGAGCTTCTCGAGATACTCCGGCGTCACATCCCCCGTGACGTACTCCCCGGAGAAGCACGAGGTGTCGAATTCTTCGATGCGCGCATCGTCGTGGCGGCAGGCCGCGACGAGATCTTCCAGGTCCTGATAGATGAGCCAATCCGCGCCGATGAGGCTCGCGACCTCCTCCACCGTGCGCTCGCTCGCCACGAGCTCGCTCGCCGCCGGCATGTCGATGCCGTACACATTGGGAAAGCGCACGGGAGGTGCGGCGGAGGCGAAGTACACTTTTCGCGCGCCGGCCTCGCGCGCCAGATCAATGATCTGCGCCGACGTCGTGCCGCGCACGATCGAATCGTCGACCAGGAGCACGTTCTTGCCGCGGAACTCCAGATCAATCGCATTCAACTTGCGGCGCACGGAAGTCTCGCGCTGCTGCTGGCCGGGCATGATGAAGGTACGGCCGATGTAGCGGTTCTTGATGAACCCCTCGCGGTACTTAAGTCCCAGCTTCAGGGCGACCTGCATCGCGCTCGTGCGGCTGGTATCGGGAATCGGGATCACGACGTCGATGTCGTGCTGCGGGTAGACGCGCAGGATCTTCTCCGCGAGCTTGTCGCCCATGCGCATGCGTGCGCGGTACACGGAGATCTTGTCGATGATGGAGTCGGGGCGGGCGAAGTACACGTACTCGAAGATGCACGGCGTGTGCCGCAAGTGGTTGCCGAACTGTTGCGCGTGCAGCCGTCCCTGCTCGTCGATGAACACCGCCTCTCCCGGCCCTATATCGCGCTCGAATTTGAACCCGAGCGCCGCCAGCGCCACGCTCTCCGAGGCCAGCATCCACTCCGGGCCGCGCGGCGTGTCGCGCCGTCCGAGCACCAGAGGACGGATGCCGTGCGGGTCGCGAAATCCCAAGAGCCCGTGGCCGATGACCATGGCGACGACCGCGTAGCCCCCGCGGCAGCGCCGATACACGGCGTTCAGCGCCGAGAAGATGTCCGCCGGCGTGACGCGCGGGGTGCCCACGCGCTGCAGCTCCGAGGCGAATACGTTGAGCAGCACCTCGGAATCCGAAGAGGTATTGAGATGCCGCCGGTCCTCATGGATGAGGATGGCGGCCAGCTCCGACGCGTTGGTGAGATTGCCGTTATGCGCAAGACAAATGCCGTAGGGCGCATTGACGTAGAACGGCTGGGCTTCGGAGGCGCGGTCGCAGCCTGCGGTCGGATAGCGCACATGGCCGATGCCGATGTTGCCCTTCAGCTCCACCATGTGATGCTGCTGAAAGACGTCGCGCACCAGGCCCGCGCCCTTCCTGACATAAAGCTCGCCTTCGCTCGAGGTCACGATGCCCGCTGCATCCTGGCCGCGGTGCTGCAGCACGGTCAGCGCATCGTAGATGCGCTGATTGACCGCGCTGTTTCCCACCATGCCGACAATTCCGCACATGCTCGCTCGCCTCTTAGCTCAGTTGAGCTTTACCGGGTGCGTCAAACTCGCGTGACCTCATGATGCTCTTCGCCGACGAGGACACGCAGACCGTTAGCCACGCGCTCCGCGTAGGGAACGAGCAGCGATTCTTTCCACCAGCGATCCTCATCCAGATGCAATAGCTGACCGATGATGACGATCACGCCGAGCACGATGGCGCCGTGAATGAAACCGAATGCGAAGCCGAGAAAACGATCCGTCGCTCTGAATAAAGACAGCCGCACGAAGTGTGCGATCAGAATGCCGGCGACCGATCCGATGAAGAGCACCAGGATGAGGAGGATGGCGCGCGCCGCCCAGGGGCGCACGTGCTCGTCGCTGAGGAGTCCGCCCAGGTGCGGCGAGATGAGCCAGGCCGAAAAGTGCCAGGCAATGAATAGTGCCAGGAGCCAGCTGACGACTGCCACGAGCTCGCGGAGAAACCCGCGCATGATTCCAACAATCGTGAAGAGAAGCACGATTGCGATCACCCAATAGTCAGCAGACTTGATCATGGCCTGGCTCGGATCGCGCTCACTGCGTGCGCGGCGCGCATTGTACAAGAGCGACCGCCCCCCTGCTCATGACCGTGGCGCCGGATCGTCAAATGGCCACGCTTGTGATGCGCATCACGGACGCTGCGTAAGCGTGCCGGGATGTCCGGCCGAACGCAGCTTGGCGCCCAGGGCTTCGGCAGAAGCGTGATCCTCAGGGGGACCGACTCGCACGCGATAAAGTTTGCGTCCAGCGCTGCCACTCTCCGTCGAAAATGCCGCAAAACCCTTGGCCTTGAGATCGAGCACCAGTCGCTCGGCATTGGCGCGGCTGGCGAAGCTACCGAGTTGCACCGTCCATCCGGCGCCCGAAATCGCAGGCGGCGCCGGATGCGCAGCAACCGCTGGCGCCTTGACAGATTCCTTCGCCGGCGCTGCCGCTGCAGGCCGAGACGCCGCGACGGGTGCAGCCGCAGCGGGCCGATTCGCCGTGACAGGCGCCACCGTTGCGGGCGGCGGCGCCGCGACGACCGGCGTCGGCACCGGCGGTGCCACTGCCATGGGCGCACCAGTGGCAGGCGTCGTCGCTGTGGGCGCCGGCGTTGCAGCGGGCGGCGCTGCTGCAGCCGCAGGATCGCTCGCAGGCGCACCCAGATCCATGGTGTACGAACGCAGTGGCGGCTCATCGGAACGCGGCGCTGTCGCTGCGACAACTTTGCGTTCGGGTCCGGACAGAAGCTCCGGGACGACGAGCACCAAGAGCACCACCAGGATGACTGCGCCCGTGAGTCTGTCTTTAGCCTGAACGTCCACGATGGGGATCCATCCGGCGAGTTTCAAGCGCTGGCAGCCCCCGATTCGAGGGTCTAAAGCGCTGCTCGTCCGCAAAGAAAATTAGTATAGCCCAAGCCACTCGAGTGCCGATCCGACGGCGGGAAAAGAACCGAACACCAGCACCCGGTCACCGGGCCGCGCCTCGGCGCGGGCGAGCGCACAACCCTCTGCAATACTGTTCGCAAGCGCGACAGGCGCGTGGATCACGGGCGCAAGACGGCTCGCAAGTTCTGAAGCCTGCGAACCGCGTACGCCGGGAAGCGTGCACAGGATCCAACTATCTATTTGCTTCGCGAGCGCAGCGCCGATGCCGGCCACGTCCTTGTCGCGCAGAATGCTAGTGACCGCCCAGGTGCGCCCGGCCGGGCGATGCTCCGCCAAATGCAGCGCCAGCACACGTGCGGCAGGCTCGTTGTGCGCCACATCGAGGATCCATTCAACGGGGCCGGGAAAAATTTGAAAGCGCCCGGGCAAACGCACCTCTTCAAGCGCATTTGAGATGAGCTCGCGATCAAGCCGCAGCGGCAGCTCGAGCGCCTCAAGCGCCGCGATGGCGCTCGCTGCATTCCGGTATTGAATGGCGCCGGGAAGCGCTGAGGGCGGCAGATTCGAGTACTCGCCACGTCCGGCGTAGCTCCAGCGCGCGCCCTGCAAGCGCCAGGTGAAATCCTGCTCAGCAATGAGTGGACACGCGCCGCTTGCGGAAATGGCAGCGAACACCGAGGCCGGCATCGCTCCTGAGCCGAGGACGGCGGGCCGGCCGCGGCGGAAGATGCCGGCCTTCTCGCGACCGATGCTCTCCAGATCATCGCCCAGGTAATCCCGATGATCCATGCCGACGGAAGTCAGCACCGCCGCATCCGCATCGATGATGTTCGTGGCGTCGAGGCGGCCACCCAGTCCCACCTCCAATACAGCAGCTTCGATGCCCTGCGCGGCAAAGACGAGGAGAGCCGCGAGAGCGTTGTACTCAAAGAAGGTGAGCGTCGTCGCGCCGCGCGCGGACTCGATGCGCTCGAAGGCTTCGATCAGCTCGGCATCGTCCGCCTCACGGCCAGCGATGCGGATGCGCTCGTTGTAGCGCAGCAGATGCGGCGAGGTGAACGCACCCGTGCGCACGCCGAGCGCGGCGCAGAGCGCAACGAGGTGCGCAACCGTGGAGCCCTTGCCGTTGGTGCCGCCCACGGTGATCACCGCATACGGCACGGGCCTTAAGCCGAGCACATCGGCAACTTGCGCCACACGCGCAAGATCCAGATCGATGCTCTTCGGGTGCACCGATTCCTGCAGCTCGAGCCATTCGGAGAGCGTGCGCACGCGTCACTGCGACCGGGTAAGCGTCAGGCAACGGCCGGCGGCGTCGGCACCTGCAGCAGCATGCGCAGCAGCGCTGCGATGCGCTCACGCATGTCGCGCCGATCCACAATCATGTCGAGAATGCCGTGCTCGAGGAGAAACTCGCTTCTTTGAAAGCCTTCCGGCAGCGTCTCGCGCACCGTCTGCTGGATGACACGCGGCCCTGCGAAGCCAATGAGGGCGCGCGGCTCAGCGAGATTGAGGTCACCGAGCATCGCAAGACTTGCGGACACGCCGCCCGTGGTCGGATCGGTCATGACCGATATGTACGGCAGATGCGCCTGCGCCAGGCGCGCGAGCGCCGCGCTCGTCTTGGCCATCTGCAACAGTGAATACAGTGCTTCCTGCATGCGTGCACCGCCGCTCGAGGAGAAGCACACGAGCGGCTGGCGAAACTCAATGCTGTAATCGACGCCGCGTTTGAAGCGCTCCCCGACCACCGATCCCATGGAGCCGCCCAGGAACTGGAATTCGAACGCGCAGGCGACGACCTTCAACTCGAAGAGCTGTCCCGACAGGACGATGAGCGCATCCTTCTCGCCGGTCGCCTTCTGCGCCTGCGCGAGCCGGTCCCGATAGCGCTTGCTGTCGCGGAATTTGAGCGGATCCTCGGGCGAGATGTTGGCGCCGATCTCGATCAGCTCTCCCGGATCGAGGAACGCCTCGAGCCGCTCGCGCGCCGCGATGCGCATGTGGTGGCTGCACTTCGGGCACACATACAGATTGCGTTCGAGCTCGGCGCGGTACAGCACGGCATCGCAGGCCGGGCACTTGATCCACAGTCCCTCCGGCACCGAGCGCGTGCGCCGCTCGGTCTTGATCCGCGAAGGCATGATCTTCTCGAACCACGACATCGTCGCAACCCGTAACTCTAAGGCAGACCTGCGATCATAGCGGAACGCGCCGTCGGCAACCCGAACGCGCGCGGGTAGCGCACCGCCCACAGATACAGGCCCTGCGCGGGTGCCGTAGGACCGCCTTGGGTGCGGTCTTTGGAGCGCAGAACCTCTCCTGCCCACAGAGGATTCTGATCTCCCACACCGATGGCGATCAGAAGCCCCGCGATGTTGCGCACCATGTGATGCAGAAAAGCATTGGCGGTGATTTCCATGATGACGAAGTCGCCGTCGCGTCGCACATGCAGCGCCTCCACGCGCCGGACAGGCGTGTGGCTCTGCGACTCGGCCGAGCGGAATGCGCTGAAATCATGCGAACCCAAAAGAGCCGCGGTCGCGCTTTGCATGCGCTCATGATCGAGCGGCTGCCGGATCCAGGTTGCGCCGCGCGCAGCCAGTGCCGAGCGCACCGGACGGTTGAAGATGTAGTAGCGGTAGGTGCGCGCTTCGGCGGAGTAGCGCGCGTGAAAATGCTGCGGCACCGGGCGCGCCCAAGCGACGCTGACATCGCCGGGCAGGTTGGTGTTGGCTCCCAGGACCCAGCCGCGGGCGCTGCGGCGCGCCTGCGTGTCGAAGTGCGCGACCTGCGCGATGGCGTGTACGCCGGCATCGGTGCGGCCGGCACAGATGAGACTCACGGGTTCGGCGGCGACCGGACTTAGGGCTGCCTCGATGAGTGGCTGCACGGCAGGGGCCGAGCGCTGCGTCTGCCAGCCGGCAAAGGCGGTGCCGTCGTACTCCAGGCCCAGGGCGACTCGGACTCTGCCGGTCACCCCGGCAGGGATTGCAGCAGGCGCTGGGCTTCCTGTTTCTGCGCGACTGAACCTTCGTTCAGGACTTCCTCGAGGATGTTGCGGGCGCCTTCCGGATCGCCCATGTCCATGTAGGCGCGGGCCAGATCAAGCTTGGTGCCCACTTCGCTCATGGTCGCAGGCTCAAGGTCCGGCAGCGCCAGCTCCTCGGAGGAGAGCTTCTGCGTGATGGTAAAGGCGGTGTCGGGCGCGGTTTCCCCGCCGACATCCAAGTCCACGTCGCCGACGCCATTGGCGGCCGGTGCGGAGCTATCCATGTCACCCAGATCAAAATCAAGATCCTGGCCTTTGAGAGCGGCGAGGCGCGAGGTGCCCGAGGTGTCATCGCTGCCGGTCTTGTCCTCGAACTCGCTCAGCGCGACCGGGGGCAGAGTCACATCCATATCTTCAGGCTTGACCCGCCACACGCCGCTTGCACCACTTCCGGAAGCCGGCGCCGGCGATTGCAGCGTGGCCTCGTCCATCAAATGGCGCGAGGTGTCATCGATCCCCGCGACCAGGGTCGGTGAATCAGAAGACGTCACGAGCGTCGGATGATCGGCGGTATCCAATGCCCCAAGGTCCAGTCCCAGGTCATCGATGGCGAGTTCCGCGGTCTGCTCCGCCCCGCCCGTCTGCTTAAGTGCCCGTTCTACTTTCTGGCGAATGGTCGGATTGTCATCGTGATGCAGACTCGGCTGCTCAACGGTGGGCTCCACGCCGTCGGACGGCGGCTCCATGTGCTGGGTCATCTGCCGCGTCGTCGCGGAGCTTGCGTCCTGGCCGAAGTCGAGCCCGTGCAGCGCGAGGTTGGCGTCGGTTGCGCGCGTGGTCTGCGACTCGGCGCTCGTATCCTTCGATCCCAAAGCCGAGCCAATATCCAGATCCAATCCGGCAGCGGCGTCTTCGGGCACCGGCTCACCGAGCAGATCGAAGTCGATGCGGCTCTCGCCGCCTTCGAGGTCAAGGTCAATGCCGCCGGCCGCCGCGCCGCTCACCGCAGCTCCGCCCGTGAACAGCGGATCATCCGGGGCAAGCTGCTTGCCCATGATCACGATCTTTTCCCATTCTCCCGGCACCGCCTGTTCGCGCGTCGCCGCGAGCTCATGCGCGCTCGCCAGGAACTGCTCCTTGTTGCCCCAGACGAAGAAGACTTCGAGGAGCTTCAGCTTCAGATCGCGCCGTTCCGGCTCGCGCGCGATGGCGATGCGCACAAGATCAGCGGCCTGGTCATACAGACCATAGGCCATGTGGAAATCGGCCTCGGCCAGCGGATCGCCCTGGTCGAGGTTGATGGCGGTTTCGTTGCTGCGCGTGTCGTCGATCGGGATCGCGGGGCGCGTCGGCGCGGGCGCGACCGGAGCCCGCGGGCGCTCGTGCGCAGCACCCTCCTCGACGAGGAAGGCGGGATCGCGGGCGGCACGCATGTTCGCCGTGTCGCCGAGCGAGTCGCGGTTCATTGAGTCGGCGCCGGCTGAGGCCAGGCGGCCGAGGGAATCGTCAAAATTGACTTCCTGCCGCGAGCGATACGCGCTCAAGCCGATGCGCGCCAAAATCGCAGCGATAATGAGCGCGGCGATCCACCAATAGCGCAGTAGCGTCGAACCCAATGACGAACCGGAGGACTTCGCGGCGGCTGCGGCTGGCGTGGCGGCGGGGGTCGGCTGCGCAGCCGGGGTCGGCGGCGGGGCCTCAGCAGGAGGCGGGTTCTGGGCAACTTCTGGCGCCGGCGTCGCAGTGGCCGGAGTCGGCGTGGGCGGCGGCGCGGCGGCCGAGGGGGCGGTCGGCGCGGGAGCTGCGGCAGCGCCACGGGCGCCGATCTGCGCCTGCAGCTTCGCAAGCTCGGCGTTTCTCATTTCAAGGAGGCGCCGCGATTCCTGCAGCTGCGCCTCAAGTTCATGCATTCGCGCTTCGGTGGCGGCCGATCCGGCAGCGCTGCCCGCCTGAGTGCCAGGCTGTGCCGCCTGCTCGGGCGCGACGAGATGCAGGCGCCCGGATGACGATGACTCCGGTGCCGCCGCGGTTGTGGTGGTTGCAGGATGCGCCGGCGCGCCGTGCCAGGAGGCGTACTGGCGGCGGATTTCGGTGAGCGCGTCACTCGGCGCGACGGCCGAAGCCGTCGCTGCATCCGGGATGCGCAGCACCGCTCCGGCATGCATGAAATTCATATTGCCTTCGAAGGCGCTCGGATTGGCCTGATAGACGGCCACCATCCAGCTGCGAGTGCTGGCGCCGCCGCCCGCTGAAAGCGATCCGGCAATTTGCGACAGCGTATCGCCGCGCTGCACGACGCGAGTTCCGGGCTGGCCGGCGGGCGCACTCGCGCTGGCGCGGGCCCGCGGCGCAGGCGCTGCCGAGGAGCTTGGTTCGCCGCTTGTCGCGGCAGAAGCGGCCGGCGCGGAGGCGGGAGGCGCGCGGCTGATTGATCCTTCGTGCGTGGCCGTACCGACTGCGGGAGCGGCGACCGGCGCTGCGCTCGATTCACTCTGGCCCGGGGTATAGAGCGGCGGGTCGAGGAGTACGGTGTACTCGCGCACCAGCTGCCCGCGCCCCCAGGTCACCTCAACGAGGAGCGTGACGAAGGGTTCGGTGATGGCCTCCCGCGAGGCGACTTTGATGACGTCGCGCCCGTCAGCGGTGTGCTCCGGGCGCATGGTAATCCCACCCAAAAACGCCGGCCAGTCGAGCCCATAGCGCGAAAAGGTGTCGTGATTCGCGACCGCAGCGTGCAGGGTGCGCAGGTCTTCGGGGGTCGCCCCCACGAGCTCAATCTCCGCATTGAGCGGGGCGTTAAGTGAAGACAATAGATGGATGTCTCCAAGCCCAAGCGCGAACGCGGCCGGAGGGCACAGGAGCAATAAGGCCAGGGCCCGGCCGAAAGATTTCGCGACCATCACGATACCCCGCGGACCACCAGCCCGCCTAAAAGTCTTTTAGAAACAGACGTATGGCCCGCATTCCTGCAGCCCATACGGATTTGGGCGGCAATATAACTTAAATATGCTCGCGGACCAAAATCTCCGCGATCTGGATGCTGTTTGTCGCAGCGCCCTTGCGCACGTTGTCGGCAACGAGCCATAAGTTCAATCCCCGATCGGTGGAAATATCTTCACGTATTCTGCCGACATAAACTGTGTCGCGGTTCGCTGCCTCGGTAGCCGCAGTGGGGTACCCCCCGGTGCGGCGCTCGTCCATGACTTCGATGCCGGGAGCCTTTAAAAGGAGCGCGCGGGCCTGCTCGGCGCTGATTTTAGCGCGCGTTTCCAGGTGCACGGCCTGCGAGTGACCGAAGAATACCGGCACCCGCACGGCCGTCGCGTTCACGCGAATGGCCGGATCCCCGAGGATCTTGCGAGTCTCCCACACCATCTTCATCTCTTCACGGGTGTAGCCGTTCTCCACGAACACATCGATCTGCGGCACGCAGTTGAAGCCAATCTGCTTGGGGATCACCTCACCCGTCACCGGCCCCTGACCAGCTAGGAGGGCCGCGGACTGCACGGCAAGTTCCTCCACCGCGCGCCGGCCGGCGCCGGAGACCGCCTGATAGGTCGCAACATTGATGCGATCGATGCCGGCGACGTCGTACAGCGGCTTGAGCGCGACCACGAGCTGAATCGTCGAGCAGTTCGGATTGGCGATGATGCCCCGGTTCACATACTCGCCAATAAGCGCCGCATTCACCTCCGGCACGATGAGCGGCACGTCCTCCTCGAGGCGAAATTGCGAGGTGTTGTCGATGACGATGCAGCCTGCGGCGCTTGCGCGCGGCACGTGCTCGCGCGAGACGGCGGCGCCTGCGCAGAAAAACCCAATCTCTGCGCGACGAAAGTCGAACCCCGCAAGATCATCGATCGGCACGTCCGCGCCATGAAAACGCACTTTCTTGCCGATCGAGCGCTCACTCGCCAGGGGAAAGAGCTCAGCGACCGCAAAGTCGCGCTCTTCGAGTATCCGAATGAGCGTCTCGCCGACGACTCCCGATGCCCCGACGACCGCGACCTTGAAGGCGCGCGTCAAGCGGGCCTCGTGATGACGGGAGTCGACGATTTGACGTCCGCGTTCTGCGCGCGGTGCCGCAGATAATGATCGAGCAGCACGATGGCGAGCATGGCCTCGCAGATGGGCGTGGCTCGCAGGCCGACACAGGGGTCGTGGCGGCCGGTGGTGACGATCTCGACCGGCCGGCCTTCGATATCAATCGTCTGCCCGGGAACCTGAATGCTGGACGTCGGCTTCAATGAGACATGCGCGAGGATGTCCTGACCGGAGGAGATGCCGCCTAAGACTCCGCCGGCGTGATTGCTGCGAAATCCCGTGGGCGTGAGCTCGTCGCGGTGCTCGCTGCCGCGCTGCGCGACCGCGGCCGTGCCGGCGCCGATCTCGACCGCCTTGACGGCGTTGATGCCCATCAGCGCGTGCGCGATATCCGCATCCAGGCGGTCAAATACCGGCTCGCCCAATCCCGGCGGCACGCCCTGGGCAATCACCGTGATGCGCGCACCCACCGAGTCGCCCGCACCGCGGATCGACCACATGAGCGCCTCGAGCTCCTCGATGCGCGCAGGATCCGGGCAGAAAAACGGATTCTCGGCGGCAAATGCCGGGTTCACGGGCTCCAGAGTCAAACTGCCGATGGCGCTCAGATAGCCATAGATGCGCACACCGAGCCGTCCCGCCAGGTACTTGCGCGCGATGGCGCCGGCGGCGACGCGCATCACCGTCTCGCGCGCCGAGGCGCGACCGCCGCCGCGGTAGTCGCGCAGTCCGTACTTCTGCTGATAGGTGTAGTCGGCGTGGCCCGGGCGGAATCGATCCTTGATGCGCTCGTAGTCACGCGAGCGTGCATCGGTGTTCGCGATCAGGATGCCGATGGGCGTGCCGGTGGTGACGCCTTCAAATACGCCGGACAAGAGCTGCACCTGATCGGTCTCGCGGCGCTGGCTGACAAAGTGCGACGTGCCGGTGCGGCGCCGGTCGACATCGGCCTGCAGGTCCGCTTCGCTCAAGGCGAGTCCCGGCGGACAGCCGTCGACGACGCAGCCCATGACCGGGCCGTGGCTTTCGCCAAATGTGGTGACGGCAAAGAGTTTGCCGATCGTGTTACCCGGCATGCAGCTGCTCCGCCGTCAACAAAAATACTCCGCCACCGCCGCGCTCAAAATGCAGCCACGTGAACGGCAGCCCCGCAAACGCCCGTCGCACGGCGACCTCGGTATTGCCCGCTTCGACGACCAGGATGCCGTGGGGTCGAAGATGGCGCGCCGCGTCGCGCAGAATGATCCGAATAGACTCCAAGCCTCCGCGCCCGGAAGCGAGCGCAACCCGCGGTTCGTGCCGGTACTCGGCGGGCAGCGCGCCAAGCTCGCGCGCGCCCACATAGGGCGGGTTGCTGACGATGATATCGTAGCTCTGCTTGCCGAGCGCGCCGAAATGGTCGGATTTGAAAAGGCGCACGCGCCTGCCCAAGCGATGCCGGCGCACGTTGAGGTGCGCAACTTCGAGCGCCGCGGCGCTGATATCGAGCGCATCGATACGTGCGCGCGGGAATGCGCGCGCGCAGGCAATCGCGATGCACCCCGAGCCGGTGCCGACATCGAGCACACGGCGCACGCGCGCAGGCTCGATCCACGGCGCGAATCTGCGCTCGATGAGTTCGGCCAGAGGCGAACGCGGAATGAGCACGCGCGCATCCACATGAAAGATGAGACCGGCGAAGCGCGCGCGGCCGATGAGGTAGGCCGCCGGAATGCGCGCGCGGATGCGCCGCTCGAGGAGTGCCCGCACTTGCGCGCGCGCGCGTGCGCTGACGCGCCGCGCATAGCTCTGCGCAGTGGCCGGATACGGCAGATTGAGCACGTGCCATACGAGCGCGGCGGCCTCATCAGCGGCATTGTCGGTGCCGTGGCCGAAGTAGAGCTTGGCGCGCGCCAAGCGCCGCGCGCTTGCGCCAACGAGCGCACGCACCGTGATGCCCCGTGCGCTGTGAGATAATTCGCTCATGAATCGTCGCTTTTCATGGTGGCCCTGGGCGCTCGCCGCCGTCTGCGCAGCGCTTTTGGGATTTTGGGTCGCACGGCAAGTTGACAGCTCCGCGCCGCAGCTGGCAAGCGGCACGTGGTTCCCGACGCCCCGGCCGATCGGCCCGCTTGCCCTCACGGCGCACAGCGGAGCGGCTTTTGGCGCTTCGGATCTTGCAGGCCATCCGACGCTCGTCTTCTTTGGCTTTACGCATTGCCCGGATGTTTGTCCGACGACGCTCGTAAAGCTCGCCGCTATCAAGAGAACGGGCGCACTGCCTGATCTGCGCGTGCTCTTCGTGAGCGTGGATCCGGAACGCGATACGCCCGCGGTGCTCGCATCCTACGTGCATGCCTTCGACCCTGACTTCGTAGGCGCGACCGGCGAGCCCGCCGAGATCAAAAGGCTTGCGCAAAAATTCGGCGTAGCGGTCGCGCGCGTCGACCTGCCGGGCGGCGACTATACGATGGATCATTCCGCTGCAGTGTTCCTGCTCGACCGGCGTGGCGAAATCGTGGCCGTGTTTACGCCGCCCTTTGAGGTCGCGCCGTTCGCTGCGGATCTGCGCCGCGCGGCATCGCGTTTGCACGACTGATGATTGCGACAGAGTCCACTGCCGTCGCACCGCTGACTCTGCGGGCGCGACTTTTCGTTTGGCTGCAATATCTCTTGCCGCAGCTCACGCTGTCACGCCTCGCCTGGCATGTGACGCGCAGCCGCAGCGTGCCCTTCAAGAATTTTCTCATCAGTCGGTTCGTGCGCAGCTTCCGGCCGGACATGAGTGAGGCTGAAGTGTCCGCGCCGCTCGCCTACGCAAGCTTCAATGCGTTCTTCACGCGCGCCCTGCGCGCCGGTGCGCGCCGCATCGACGCCGATCCGCGCGTCATCGTGTCCCCGGTCGATGGCACGGTGAGCGCCATCGGCCGTATCACCGACTCGCAGCTCCTGCAGGCCAAGGGCCGCAGCTATTCTCTGGCGGCGCTCCTGGCGGGATCGGAGCGCGAGACGGAGCGCTTCGTCAACGGTAGCTTTGCAACCCTGTATCTCGCGCCCTTCAACTATCATCGCATTCATATGCCCTACGACGGGACGCTGCAGGCGGCCTGGTACGTGCCGGGCCGGCTCTTCAGTGTCAATGCGACCACCGCCGCGGCGGTAAGCAATCTCTTTGCACGCAACGAGCGGGTGGTGTGTGTATTTGACGATGCGCCGCTGGGTTTTGCGCTCGTCATGGTGGGCGCGCTCTTTGTGGGCAGCATGAGTACCCGTTGGCACGGCGATGTGACGCCCGCGGCGCGGCGAAGGCCGTGCGAACTCGCACCCCGGCAGGACGTGGATCTTAAGCTTGCGAAGGGAGCGGAGCTCGGGCGCTTCAATATGGGCTCGACTGTGATTCTGCTGCTGCCCGAAGGCGCGGCGGATTGGCTTCCGGGGCTCGCCGCGGGCAGCCGTATCGAGGTCGGCCAGGCGCTCGCGCGGCGGCGCGCGCCATGATGCGGGCGAGTTGGGGTCCGACGGCCACCCGCCCCATGCTTGCGCAGCGTGCGGCGCTATTCGCACGCGCCCGCACCTTCTTCGCCGCGCGCGGCGTGCTCGAGGTGGACACGCCCTTCCTCGTCAATCATCCGCCGAGCGATGTGCACATCCACTCGGCCCGGGTCGAATTTCCCGATGCACCCACGCTCTTTCTGCACACCTCGCCCGAATATGCGATGAAGCGCCTGCTCGCCGCCGGCAGCGGCGATATCTTTCAAATTTGCCACGTCGTGCGCGCGCTGGAACGCTCGCGCGTGCACAACAGCGAGTTCACGCTCCTCGAGTGGTATCGCATCGGCTTTTCGCTCGATGACCTTATGACCGAGGTCGAGGCTCTGGTGAGCGATCTTACCGGCCGCGCGGTCGCCGGCGTCAGTGAGCGCGTGACTTATCGCGATGTCTTTCGCCGCGCGCTTGCGCTGGACCCATTCGCGGCAAGCGACGCTGAGCTTGCGCAGGCGGCCGAGGCTTCCGGCTTCGTGCGCGGCACTGGTGTTGCAGCGAGCCGAGACGACCTACTCGATTTCCTCATGGGCTTGCGCATCGGGCCCGGCCTCGGTCGCCAGGGGCTGACCTTCGTACATGCGTATCCTGCCTCGCAGGCTGCTTTGGCGCGCCGCGACCCGAACGATATTCGCACCGCGGAGCGCTTCGAGGTCTATCGGGACGGCGTCGAGCTTGCGAACGGCTATCATGAGCTCGCCTCGAGCGTGGAGCAGCGCGAGCGCTTCACAGCGGATAATCAGGAACGGCGCCGGCGCGGCATGCCCACATTTCCGATCGATGAGAATTTTTTGGCGGCATTGGCCACGGGAATCCCGGACTGCGCCGGAGTCGCGCTCGGAATCGACCGCTTGCTGATGCTCGCCACCGGCGCTGCGCATATTGACGAGGTCATCGCCTTTCCTACCGAGAGGGCCTGAAGGAGCGCTTGCCATGAGTCACTCTGCGACACGCTACGAGTTCACCGACAAGAAGTCCGACTATGCGAGCCTGGCGCGCGAGCTCTCGGCCCTCCTCGCCGGCGAATCCGATCTCATCGCCAACGCGGCCAATACTGTTGCGCTCATCTTCGACGCCGTGCCGAAGCTCAATTGGGTGGGCTTCTATTTCCTGAAGGACGGCGTACTCGTGGTAGGCCCCTTCCAGGGCAAGCCCGCCTGCGTGCGCATAGCGCTCGGCGCGGGCGTGTGTGGGGCAGCAGCGGCGCAGCGCGCAACCCTCGTGGTGCCCGACGTCAGCAAGTTTGCGGGTCACATTGCCTGCGATGCTGCATCCAACTCGGAGATCGTGATTCCGCTGATCCTGGATGGCACGCTCTTGGGTGTGCTTGATATCGATAGTCCGCAGCTTGCGCGCTTTGATGATGCCGATCGGCACGGCCTCGAAGCACTCGCCGCCATATTCCTCGCCAGCCAACCCGCAGGACGCGCCGGGTAGCGGGTGCGCGAGGCACGGAAGGGCTTCGCTGCGGCGACTGCCGCATTCACGGCATGGGGACTATTCCCGCTCTATTTCAAGCCGTTGCACGGTGTTTCCTCGACGCAGGTCATCGCGCACCGCATCGTATGGTCATGCCTGATCGTTCTGAGTTTCATCGCGCTGCGTGGTGAGCTTAGCGAGGTTCGCGCGGCGCTCACCAACCGGCGCGTCGTCCTGCGGCTCGCGCTCGCCGCAACTCTCATCAGTGTGAACTGGCTGGTGTACGTCTGGGCCGTGATGAACGGCCACGTCGTCGACGCAAGCCTGGGTTACTTCATTAATCCGCTAGTGAACGTCCTCCTCGGGGTCGTGCTCTTAGCGGAGCGGCTCAATCGTGCGCAGTGGACGGCGGTCGCGCTCGCAGCCGCGGGCGTTGCTTATTTGACCTTCGTCGCGGGACATCCGCCCTGGATCTCGCTCACGCTCGCCCTGTCCTTTGCTAGCTACGGTTTCATCCGCAAGGTGGTGCAAGTCGAGGCGCTGCCAGGGCTTGCCACCGAGACACTGCTGCTCGTACCCTTCGCGGGCGCGTATCTCATTTGGTGCGAAGTGTCCGGTAGCGGAGCGTTCGGGCATTCCCCGCCAGCCATCGATGCACTCCTGATCCTAAGCGGTCCACTGACTGCGATTACGCTTTTTCTATTTGCCTACGGCGCGCGCCGCATCCCCTATTCCACCGTGGGACTGCTGCAGTACATCGCGCCCAGTTTACAGCTCGCCTGCGCAGTGTTTGCATTCCACGAGCCGTTCGAACGCACGCATGCCGCCGGCTTCGCTCTCATCTGGACTGCCCTCATCATTTACGCGGGCGATGGACTATGGCGCGCGCGCTGAGCTCTTTGTCTTTCGCGAGTGTCCGCTATTTGGCGGCTCGTTAGGCTGCGCGGCAGCGGATGCAAGGCGTCCTGGCGAGTTCCAAAAGACGCTATCCGCAGTGGATCACCTGCAGATAATCCCATCCAGTTTTGAAATTTCCGCGAGCGCCACGCCGCCTGCGCAATTGATGATAGTCCGCTTACAGACAGCCTAGTTGAGCGCTTGCGGGATGCGAGTATTACCTGAGCATGACACTCGCATGAGCGATGCCATGATCGGTGAACGCATGTGCAGAGAAGCCGTGACCACTCAGCGCTACGAGGGCAGGATCTGAGTGCAACGTGAGGCCGGAGCCCCGCCGTGGGCGCTCGGCACTCTTCTCTGCCCCCTCAAATCTTTGCCTTCTTGACGGCAAAAAGTACGTCCTTGCAGGCTCAAGTCAACGGCCCTTCTTGAATCTCCCTGCGATTCTTACCGCGTGCGACTAACGTCTACGTCGCAGAATATGTTCAAAGCGGAGGAGCTGAAACGCCTCGCGCTCTTTCGATGCGCACGACGGCGATCGAGGAACGAAGATCCCCCCTCAGCTCGCCTATGCTGCGAGGTGCGCCGTGCCGTGGTAATCGACCGCGATAAGGCAAGGATTGGTGTTTGCTGGTTAGAAGCCATTCGAAAGGAACCGCTACCCGCGCATCGATACGGCGCTCTTGATCTATGCGGGGCCACGACCGCACGCGCCGCGCAGCGCTACTGCTTGGCGCGGGAGATATAGTTGCCGGTGCGGGTGTCGACTTTGATCGACTCGCCTTGATTAATAAAGAGTGGCACGCGCACGACCGCACCGGTCTCAAGTTTGGCGGATTTCTGACCGCCGGTCGCCGTGTCGCCGCGCAGGCCGGGGTCAGTTTCGGTCACGGTGAGTTCAATGTGCGAAGGCGGCGTCACGACGAGCGGTACGTTGTTCCACAAGGTGACGATGCACACCGTGCCGTCCTTCAGCCAGATGGCATTATCGGCAATCGCCGCCTTGCCGGCGGTGTACTGCTCGAAGCTCTCCGGCACCATGAAATGCCAGAATTCCCCGTCCTGATACAGATACTGCATGTCCATATCGACCACATCGGCCGCCTCGACCGTGTCGCCTGACTTGAAGGTGCGCTCGATGGTGCGTCCGGACTTGAGATTACGGATCTTGACGCGGTTGAAGGCCTGTCCCTTGCCGGGCTTCACCATCTCGTTTTCCACGATCGAGTACGGATCTCCGTCCAGGATGATCTTCATCCCGGAGCGAAACTCGCTCGTGTTGTAGTTCGTCATCTCGATCCTCGGCGCCGGGAGTCCTCGATGGGGGGGGTCCCAACGGGGCGCGTATGATAACGGCATCTAGTTCCTGGCAACAACAAAGCCACGGGCCTTCAGGACAAGCCAGAATGGCCGTAGCCCTCAGCGCCGCTGCAGCGCCTGCGGCTACCCCGCCGCGCCGTCCCCCGGGATTCTGAGAGGCGCAACACATCGCCGCCGCCGTGCAATATGAGAACCTTTTGCCGGGTTATGTGCAAAGCGCTGCCGCAGTCGCGGACGCTGAGACGCAATGATGCAGGGAGAAAGGGTTGAACGAGCAGAATGCCGTGCCGCTCATCGTGCTCAGTGTGGCGCGAGACCCGGTCGAGACTATCAACAGCATCCTGCGCCGCGCCGGACACCCGGTGCATTGCACCTGGATACCCTCACTGCGCGATCTGGGCGATGCCCTGACGCAGCTGAATCCGGAGCTGCTGCTGTGCGTCGATAACGGCCCCGATAATCTATTGGCCGCCGCAGGCGTGCGCGACCATCTTGCGCCAGCCGTGCCCCTGGTTCTGATCGCCGATACTGTGGATGAGGCCCGCATCGCCGCCGCGCTCCTGGGTGGCGCGCGCGACGTCGTCTCGCTGGGCAATCCGGAGCGTCTGCAGGCCGTCATGGCGCGCGAGCTGCACACCTTTCGCCTCGAGCGCGTGCTCGGCACGACCATCAAGTCCGCGCGCGATGCGCGTCGCGAGCTCGACACGGCGCTGCAGCGCTCGAACGACGCCATCGTCCAGGTGCAGGAAGGCATCGCGGTGGGCGTCAATCCGTCGTGGCTCGAGCTCTTCGGCTTCGACGGCCCGGCGGCCCTCATTGGCCAACCGATCATGGATTTGTTTGAGGAATCGCGCCACGCGGCGCTGAAGGGCGCACTCGCCGCCTGCCTGCAAGGCCGCTGGCACGATCACACCCTGAAGCTCGACGCGCAGCTGACCAACGGCACGACGCTCGCAGTGGAGCTCGTGCTCGCCTTGGGCGAACACGACGGCGAACCGTGCGTACAGCTCATCGTCCCTGCGCGGCAGCGCGACGAGCGCCGTCTCGCCGAGGAGCTTGCCGACGCGGCAGCCCGCGATCCATCGACGGGACTCCTGTATCGCGGCCCGCTGTTGATGGAGCTTGCCGCACGACTTGCAACTCCCATCCCCGGCGGCGTGCGCTATCTCGTCCTCGCCAGACTCGACAAGTTCGCCAGCATCGAACGCGACGTCGGCGTCGGCGCGAGCGAGCAGTTTCTGATTGAGTTTGCGAATCTTCTGAAGGAACAGCTGAACCCGAAGGACATCGCCGGCCGCTTCGGCGGCGTAAGCTTTCTCGTCCTCCTGGAGCGCGGCAACGAGCGTGACGTCGAGGCCTGGAGCGAACAGCTGGTCGCGAAGTCGGCGAAGAATGTAGTGCACATCAAAGACAAGTCCCTTTCAGTCACCTGCACGCTGGGCTTAAGCGTCGTGCCGCCCTCCGACGCGGACCTCGAGGCCGCCGTTGCGCAGGCAATCGCCGCCTGCCGCACCGGCAGACAGCGCGGCGGCAATCAGGCCTTCACCTCGGCACGTGCGGACGCCGATCAGCGCGTGCAGTCGTATGACAAGGTGTGGGTGCGACACATCAAGGCCGCGCTCATGGAAAACCGTTTCCGGCTCGTGCAGCAGCCGGTTGCGAGTTTGAAGGGCGATGATCCGGGCATGTTTGACGTGCTGGTGCGCATGATCGACACCCAGGGCAAGGAAGTCCTGCCCGCGGAATTCATGGCAGCCGCCGAGCGCAACGATCTTTTGAAGAACATCGATCGCTGGGTGGTCGGTGCATCGCTGTCGTTCGCCGCGCAGCGCAAGCCGGGATGCCTGTTCGTGCGATTGTCGAAGGAGACGGTGAATGACCCCTCGTTCCTCGACTGGCTCGACAATCACATCCGCACGAGTCGCGCCGAGCCGGCGCGGCTGTGTTTCCAGGTGCCCGAGTCGGTCGCAGCGAGCCATATCGAGCAGCTGCAGGCGCTCGCGGCGGCGCTCCGCCAGAGAGGCTTTCGCTTCGCGCTCGAAGCCTTCGGCGCGGGCCGCGACTCCCACGGGCTGCTCGTGAGCCTGGGGCTCGACTTCGTGAAGATCGACGGCGCCATCATCCAGGCGCTCGCCAAAGACGCCGAGGTGCAAGCGCGCGTGCGCAATCTCGTGGAGGCGGCCACGCGGCGCAAGATTCAAACCATTGCCGAGCGCGTCGAGGATGCCAATACCATGGCCGTGCTGTGGCAGCTCGGCGTGCAGTACATCCAGGGTTACTTCGTGAACGCGCCTGAAGAGATCATCATGCACGCCGAACGCACGGCGACCCAAAAGGTCAGCGTACTCAGCAGCTGAGCCTACTCGGCGGGCGCTCCTGCCGTCGCTTCAAGTCGATCCACCTGCCGCCAGCCGCGCGTCAGCACCGCGCCGCGCTGCGCGCGCGCGCCGCGATAGTCCTTGAGCTCACCCCAGCTGAGGGCCTTGCGCTTCTCGCCCGAATGAATGATGAGCTCGCCCTGCGGCGGCACCACCGCGAGGCCCGTGAGCATCTCCTCGCGCGCCGCCGCCTTCTTGGCAGGAATGTCGTAGAGCTTGTTGCCCTTGCCGCGCGGCATCTCGGGCACGTCGGCGACCTTGAACGCGAGCATCTTGCCCTCGCTGCTGACGACACACACGAGGCCATCCGGGGAGGCCACGAAAGCGGGCGGCAGCACCAGAGCATTCTCGGGCACATTGAGCACCGTTTTGCCGGCGCGCCGGTCCGTGACGAGATCCTTGAAGCGCACGGTGAACCCGTAGCCCGCGTCGGTCGCGAGCAGCCACAGATCCTCGGGTTCGCCCAGCATGACGCCGGCGAACTTTGCGCCATCGGGAGGGTTCAAGCGACCGGAGAGCGGCTCGCCCTGACCGCGCGCGGAAGGCAATGAATGCGCAGGCAGCGTGTAGGTGCGGCCCGTGCTGTCGATGAACACCGCGCTCTGCAGACTGCGGCCGCGCGCGACCGACTGGAATGCATCGCCGGTCTTGTAGGAAAGCGTCAACGGATCGATGTCGTGGCCCTTGGCCGCGCGCACCCAGCCACCGGTAGACAGCACGACCGTCGTCGGTTCATTGGGAATCAAGGTGGTCGCATCGATCGCCTGCGCCGCCTCGCGTTCCACGATCTTGGTGCGCCGATCATCGCCGTAGGTAAGAGCATCGGCACGGATCTCATCCGCCACGAGCTTGCGCAATTTCGCCTTGCTCTTGAGGAGCGCCTCAAGGTCAGCGCGCTCATCGGCAAGCGCCTTCTGCTCCTCGCGGATTTTCATTTCCTCGAGTTTCGCCAGGTGACGCAGCTTCGTCTCGAGGATGGCCTCGGTCTGCTCCTCGGTGAGCTTGAAGCGCTTCATAAGGACGCTCTTCGGCTCATCCTCGCGGCGGATGATGCGAATCACCTCATCTAGATTCAGATAAACGACGAGGAGGCCCGCGAGAATGTGCAGGCGCTTGGAAACCTTCTCCAGGCGGTACTGCAGGCGGCGCGTGACGGTTGTGATCCGAAACTCGAGCCAGTCTGCGAGCACGCCCTTCAAGCCCATCACGCGCGGCCGGCCATCAAGCCCGATGATGTTGAGATTGACGCGGTAACTGCGCTCGAGGTCCGTCGTCGCGAAGAGATGGTTCATGACCTCGGTGGTATCGACGCGGTTGGAGCGCGGCACGATCACGAGCCGAGTGGGATGCTCGAAATCCGACTCGTCGCGTACGTCCTCGACCATCGGCAGCTTCTTCGCGCGCATCTGCTCGGCGATCTGCTCGGCCACGCGATTGCCCGACACCTGGAACGGAAATGCCGTTACGACGATGTTGCCGTCCTCGAGTTCGTAGGTGGCGCGCGCCTTGTAGCTGCCGACGCCTTTGTCGTAGAACTCGATGAGGTCCGCGCGCGGCGAGATGATCTCGGCGCCCGTCGGCAGGTCCGGACCGCGCACGTACTTCATGAGCGCGCGCGTGGTCGCATCGGGTTCTTCGAGGAGGTGAATGCAGGCGGCGGCGACTTCTCTGAGGTTGTGCGGCGGAATGTCGGTCGCCATGCCGACGGCGATTCCGGAGGTGCCGTTCAAGAGAAGATTCGGCAGACGCGCCGGCAGGAACGCGGGCTCCTCCATCGTACCGTCGAAATTCGGCGTCCAGTCGACCGTGCCGTGCGCAAGCTCGGAGAGCAGCACCTCGGCATACTTCGTGAGTTTCGCTTCCGTGTAGCGCATGGCGGCAAAGGACTTGGGGTCATCCTGCGAGCCCCAGTTGCCCTGGCCATCGACGATCGGGTAGCGGTAGGCGAAGGGCTGCGCCATGAGCACCATCGCCTCATAGCAGGCGCTGTCGCCATGCGGATGATATTTGCCGATGACGTCGCCGACGGTGCGCGCGGATTTTTTATGTTTGTTGATCGCCGAGAGCGCAAGCTCGCTCATCGCATAGGTGATGCGCCGCTGCACGGGCTTTAAGCCATCGCCGAGCGCCGGCAGCGCGCGGTCGAGAATGACGTACATCGAATAGTCGAGGTAGGCCTTCTCGGTAAAGGTCTTGAGCGGCTGGCGCTCGACGCCCTCGAAGTTGAGCTCCTGCTTTTGCATGCCTTAGATCTGCACCTCGGCGAGATTGCCCTTCTCTTCGAGCCAGTCGCGCCGGTCGGAGGCGCGCTTCTTCGCAAGTAGCATATCCATCAACTGGTCCGTGTTGTCCACCGCATCGATCGTCAGCTGCACCAGGCGCCGCGTGCGCGGGTCGATGGTGGTCTCGCGCAGCTGCGTCGGGTTCATCTCGCCCAATCCTTTGAAGCGTGTGACGACGGGGCGGGTGCGCGCATTTTCCTTTGCGATGCGCGCCAGCGTCGCGTCACGCTCGCCGTCGTCGAGCGCGTAGTACACCTGCTTTCCGGCGTCGATGCGATACAGGGGCGGCATCGCGACGTACACGTGGCCGTTGGTCACGAGGGGGCGGAAGTGCCGCAGGAAGAGCGCGCACAAGAGGGTTGCGATGTGCTGCCCGTCCGAATCGGCATCCGCAAGGATGCAGATCTTGTGATAGCGCAGCTGCGCGATATCTGCGGAGCCTGCGTCGACGCCGAGCGCGACGCTGATGTCGTGGACTTCCTGCGAAGAGCCGATCGCGCCGGCATCGAGCTCCCAGGTGTTCAGGATTTTGCCGCGCAGCGGCATGATGGCCTGGAAATCCTTGTCGCGCGCCTGCTTCGCGGAGCCCCCGGCGGAATCGCCTTCCACGAGAAAGAGCTCGCAACGTGCCGGCTCCTGACTTGCGCAGTCGGCAAGCTTGCCCGGCAGCGCGGGGCCGGAGGCGATGCGCTTGCGCACCACACGCTGCGCCGCCTTGATGCGCTCCTGGGCATTGGCGATGGCGAATTGGGCGATGCGCTCGCCCGCGTCCGGATGACGGTTGAGCCACAGCGCCATCGAATCGCGCACGTAGGTTTCCACCAGCGCCGCCGCATCGCGCGACCCTAAGCGCTCCTTCATCTGGCCGGCAAACTGCGGCTCGTGCATCTTGAGCGACAGCACGAAGCAGGCCTGCTGCCACACATCCTCCGGCGCCACCTTGATGCCGCGCGGCACGAGATTGCGAAACTCGCAGAACTCGCGCACCGCCTGCGCAACTCCCGAGCGCAGGCCATTGACGTGGGTGCCGCCCTCGATGGTGGGAATCAGATTGACGTAGCTTTCGGCGACGACCGTCTCGGCCTGCGGCGCCCACACGAGCGCGTAATCGACGGTGTCGCTCGCCGCTTCGCCCTTGCCGCTGATCGGCTCATCGGGAAGATATGGGGTTTTACCGAGCTCCTCGAGGAGGTATGCGCCCAAGTCGCCGCTGTAGAACCACTCATCCTTCTCGCCCGTCGCCTCATTGGTGAAGCGCACGCGCAGGCCCGGGCACAGGACCGCCTTAGCTTTCAACGTGTGCTTGAGCTGCGGGACCGAAAATTTGTCCGAGTCGAAGAACTTCGCATCCGGCCAGAAGCGGATCGTGGTGCCGGTATTGCGTACCCCGACGGAGTCGATGACCTCGAGCTTCGAGCTCACCTTGCCGTCCTTGAAGGCGATGTTGTATTCCTTGCCGTTGCGCTTCACCCAGCACTCGAGGTGCTTCGAGAGCGCGTTCACCACCGACACACCCACGCCGTGCAGGCCGCCTGAGAACTGGTAGGTCTTGTCGGAGAATTTTCCGCCGGCATGCAGTCGCGTCAGGATGAGCTCGACGCCGCTCACCTTCTCCTTGGGGTGGATATCCACCGGCATGCCGCGACCATCGTCGGCGACCTCCAAAGAGCCGTCCTTGTAGAGGGTGACGTCGATTTCCTTGCAGTAGCCGCTTAGAGCCTCATCGACGCTGTTGTCGATGACTTCGTGCGCGAGATGATTCGGGCGCGAGGTGTGCGTGAACATGCCCGGGCGGCGGCGCACGGGTTCGAGACCGCTTAGGACCTCAATGTCGGAAGCCGTATACGACTGGACCATGGGAGCTTCTCTTCACCGCGCTGTCAGACGCAGCCGGGGCGATGTTAGCAGATAGCCGCGCGGGCAACGCGAGCGAAGAAACGCCCTAAATCAGGCTAAATCGGCGATCAGCGCCCGGCGGATGGTGTCAGGGACTTCCGCCCGGTGCTGATAGGCCGGATGCTCGACGCCCGCAAAAAGCGCCGCGCCCGCACGAAGCGCGCTCTTCATCGCCGCGCTCAATTCAAAGCGCAGGAAATGCACCGAGGAGGTTTTCTCCTCGTTTTCGCGCTCCAAGTCCTCATCGGCCACTGCAAAGACGCGCGGCTCGCCTGCCACTTCAACCCAGCAGGCGTCCTCCACGCCCTTCAGCCGCGCAAGCTCGCGGCGCCGCTCTTCGGGGTCGGGAAATTCGATGAGCAGCGTCACCTTCCAGTTGGAGCCATCCGGGATCAGGGGATTGTAGGTCTCCAACTCCTCCGCGATCCCCTCGGCTTCGAAGATGCGCTCGGTGCGCAGCATCTCCTGCACCTGGTATTGGATGGTGAGGCGGTCTTCAAAGCACCAGCGCAGATTCGGACCGACCTCCAGCTGCCGGTTCCTCTTATGGTCCATGACGCGCGCCCGAAACGCATTGCGTTCGCGCGCATAGCGCTCGAGCGTCAGAAGATCACCCGGCGTCAGCTTTTTCACGTGAGCCCGTAGGCAATGCGCAGGAGCGCGAGCGGATGCGTCGGGGCACGCGGCTCGGGAAGCTCGCTCTCGATCTGCCGCCCCGCCATCGGGCAGTCGCTCGCATAGTAGTCCGCGTTGGCGTTGGCGACTTTCTGCATCACCGGCCGCCCGATTTTCACTGAAGCGGCGCGGTACTCCTTCTTGACCGCATAGGTGCCATTGTGACCGGAACAGCGTTCGATGACCTCGAGTGTTGTGTCGGGGATAAGCTTCAAAACATCGCGCGTCTTAAGTCCGATGTTTTGCACGCGCAAATGGCATGGCACGTGGTAGCTCACCTTGCCGAGCGGGCGCTTGAAGTCGGTGCGCAGCAGGCCCGCGCGATGGCGCAGCATCAAATACTCGAACGGATCGAAGATGCGCGCGCGCACGGCCTGCACGTCGGCATCCTCAGGAAAGAGGAGCGGCAGCTCCTGCTTGAACATCAGCACGCACGAGGGAATCGGCGCCACGATGTCGTAACCGGCATCGATCGCAGCTTTCAGCTGCGGGATGTTCTTCTCTTTGAGATGCTGGACTTGTTTGAGATCGCCGAGCTCGAGCGAGGGCATGCCGCAGCAGTGCTCCTCGGGAACGAGGCGTACGGGAATGCCGTTGTGCTCAAAGACTTGAACCAGATCGGTGTCGAGCTCGGGCTCGTTGCGGTTGCCGTAGCAGGTGCTAAAAAGCGCAACCTGGCCGCGCGTTTCCGGCGTCGCCTGCACATTGGGCGCGCTGCTGCCGGCCACGGCATACCCCTGTGATGCAAGCATTTTGCGCGCGGTGCGCGAGTGATAAAGAGGCACCGGCGCGTCACGGTGCACGCCGGCCAACTTTTCCAACAGAACCCGACCCGCGCGCGTGCGATTGACGGCATTCACCGCTTCCGCAATGACCGGGATGCCGGCGAGCATTCCCACCCGCTCCGTCGCGGCGAGCATGCGATCACGCAGTGACAAGCCCTCATCACGCGTGTGTGTCGCCTTAGCGCGCAGCATGAGATGCGGAAAATCGACATTCCACGGGTGCGGCGGTACGTACGGACACTTCGTCATGAAGCACATGTCACAGAGGTAACAGTGATCGACCACCTGCCAGTAGACCTTGCGATCAACGCTGTCGAGCTCGCCGCTCGGGGACGCATCGATGGCATCGAAAAGCGTCGGAAAGGCGTTGCAGAGAGAAAAACAGCGCCGGCAGCCGTGGCAGATGTCGAAAACGCGGGTAAGTTCGGCCGAGAGGGCGGCGGGGTCGTAAAAGGACGGGTTGCGCCAGTCGAGCGGATGGCGCGTCGGCGCCTCGAGACTGCCTTCGCGCTGGCCCTCACTGAGTTCGGTCATGCGAAAGCTCGCTCGCTCAAACCCCGGCGGCAACCGTGCAGCCGGGGCTCAAACGAATCTTTACGCGCCCTAGATGGAATCCAGAGCCTTCTGAAAACGATTGGCATGCGAGCGCTCGGCCTTGGCCAAGGTCTCAAACCAATCGGCAATCTCGGAGAAGCCCTCGTCGCGCGCCGCGCGCGCCATGCCGGGATACATGTCGGTGTACTCGTGGGTCTCGCCGGCAATCGCTGCGCGCAGATTCAACTTGGTCTCGCCGATCGGCAAGCCGGTGGCCGGATCGCCCACCGCCTCGAGATACTCAAGATGCCCGTGGGCGTGGCCGGTCTCTCCCTCGGCGGTGGAGCGAAACACCGCAGAGACGTCGTTGTATCCTTCCACGTCCGCCTTCGCCGCGAAGTACAGATAGCGCCGATTCGCCTGTGATTCCCCTGCGAAGGCGTCCTTGAGATGCTTTTCTGTTTTGCTGCCCTTCAGATTCACGACTTTCTCCTTAAATTAGACCTAGTCTAATATGAAAATGGGACTCTAAGCCGGGTTGCCCCCTTCGTCAACCACGTTGACCATTGCGGGCCTGCTCAATCATTCTCACGGGCCTTAAAGAGGAGAGATCCGTTGAACGCGAAGAGCAAACCCGCCGACTTTGAAAAAGCTCTGGCAGAGCTTGAAGGTCTCGTGGGCCGGCTCGAGCGCGGCGATCTGCCGCTCGATGAGGCGTTGAAAACCTTCGAGCGCGGAGTCGAGCTCACGCGTCATTGTCAGGCGGCGCTGAAGACTGCCCAGCAGAAGGTCGAGATCCTCTTGAGTAAGAGCGGCCAAACCGAGATTGCACCTTTCAGTGTTCCTGAGGATGAGTTGGCCGAGCCCGGCGCAGAATGACTCCGCTTGAGGCGCGGATGGCAGCCTATAAGGCGCGCATCGAAGCGGTCCTCGACCAGAGTCTTGCGCTGCCGGATCCGGGAACCCCGCGGCTGCGCGAAGGCATGCGTTACAGCGCTTTGAGCGGGGGCAAACGCCTGCGGCCGCTACTCGTGTACGTCACCGGAGAATCCTTGGGGGCACCGCTCGAGGAACTCGACGCACCGGCTGCCGCCGTCGAACTCATCCACGCCTACAGTCTCGTGCACGATGATCTGCCGGCGATGGACGACGATGACCTGCGCCGCGGCCGCGCCACCTGCCACCGCGCTTTTGACGAGGCGACCGCCATCCTCGTGGGCGATGCCTTGCAGGCGCTCGCCTTTTCCGTGCTCGCGCAGGGCGCGGAGGCCGGACGTGCGGGCGCCGCGCGGCTCATGATGGTACGCATCCTTGCGCGCGCCTCCGGCACCAGTGGCATGGCGGGCGGCCAGGCCATCGACTTGGTCTCGGTAGGCCAGAGCCTTGGGATCGAGGCGCTTGAAAACATGCATGCCCGAAAAACCGGCGCTCTCATTCAATGCAGCGTGCTCTTGGGTGCGATTGCGGCCGGCGTGACCGCGGGGGATGAATTTGCCGCACTCGAACGCTTCGGCGCCGACATTGGGCTTGCGTTTCAGATTCAGGACGACATCCTCGATGTCGAAGGCAACGCCGAACTTTTGGGCAAACGCACCGGCGCGGACGCTGCACGCATGAAGCCGACCTACCCGAGCACCGCAGGACTTCCCGGCGCGCGCGCACGCGCCTTTGAATTGCGCGACCGCGCCATCGCCACGCTCGCCCCGTTTGGTGCGCGCGGCACGGCGCTGACGGACCTGGCGCGCTATGTCGTGAGTCGCGCGAGCTGAAGAAAAGGCTCTAAACTAGGGGATGCCTGCTCCAGATGACGCCCCGCCGCTGCTCGATGCCATTGAAAATCCTGCAGATTTGCGCAAGCTCGATGTGGCCAAGCTTGCGCAGGTGTCGCAGGAGCTGCGCGAGTTTCTGATTCGCAGCGTCGCCACTCGCGGCGATCATTTCGAGGCGAGCCTTGGCGCTGTCGAGCTTACGGTCGCACTGCATTACGTTTTTAATACACCGCACGACCGCATCGTCTGGGACGTTGGGCATCAGGCCTATTCGCACAAAGCCCTGACCGGGCGGCGCGCGCGGCTGCATACCGTCAAGGAGCACGGCGGTCTCGCCCCATTTCCCGCGCGCAGCGAGAGCGAGTACGACACCTTCGGCGGCGGGCATTCGAGTGGCTCCATCGGCGCGGCGCTCGGGATGGCGGTGGCCGCCGCGCAGCTCGGGGAGGAGCGGCGCGTGGTCGCCGTCATCGGCGACGGTGCGCTCACCGCGGGGATGGCCTTCGAGGCGCTGAATCATGCGGGCACGCTACCGGCGAACCTCCTCGTGGTGCTGAACGACAACGACCAGTCGATCGCGGAGAACGTCGGCGCGCTCTCCAACTATTTTGCGCGCGCGCTCTCCGGGCGGGTGTATGCGCATCTGCGCGAGAGCGGCAAGAAGGTTTTGCGGCAGATGCCGACCGCCTTAGAACTTGCCAGGCGCTCTGAGGAACACATGAAGGGCATGGTGCTGCCCGGAACGATGTTCGAGGAAATGGGGTTCAACTACATAGGTCCGATGGACGGCCATGACGTGCGCGCTCTGGTGCGCACGCTGCGCAACGTCAAGGAGCTGAAGGGCCCGCAATTCCTGCACGTTGTCACGCGCAAGGGCAAACGCGACGCACTCACCGGCAGCGATCCGAGCAAATGGCAGCTTCCTGCGCCGTTTGACCCGGCAAACGGCACGATCCTGAAGGGCAAAAGCGCAGGTCCGACCTACTCCCAGGTATTCGGCGAGTGGGTATGCGATATGGCCGCACGCGATCCAAAAATCATCGGCATCACTGCGGGAATGCGCGAAGGCTCGGGGCTCGCCGAATTCTCCGCGCGCTTTGCCGAGCGCTATTTCGACGTGGCGATCGCCGAGCAGCATGCCCTCACCTTCGCCGCCGGTCTTGCGGCTGAGGGCCTGAAGCCGGTCGTTGCCATTTATTCGACGTTTCTGCAGCGCGGCTATGATCAGCTGATCCACGACATCGCCCTGCAGAGCCTGCCCGTGGTGCTGGCCATCGATCGCGCCGGACTCGTCGGAGCAGACGGCGCGAGCCACCAGGGAAGCTACGACCTAAGCTACCTGCGCTGCGTACCGAACCTAGTCATCATGGCACCGGCGGATGAAAACGAATGCCGGCAGATGCTCTATACGGCCACCACCTTGTCCGGCCCCGCAGCGGTGCGCTACCCGCGCGGCGCAGGGCCCGGATGCGCGGTCGTTGCCGAGATGAGCGCGCTCCCCATCGGCCGCGCGCAGCTTCTGCGCGAAGGCCGCTCGGGGCTTCTGCTCCTGGCGTTCGGTGCGCTCGTCGGCACCGCGCAAAAAGTCGCCGAGCGCCTCGACGCAACGCTCGTCAACATGCGTTTTGTGAAGCCGCTCGATGAAGATCTCGTGGTGTCGATGGCGACTCGCCACCGCGCCATTGTGACGCTTGAGGAAAATGCGACGGCCGGCGGCGCGGGCTGCGGCGTCGGTGAATTCCTCGCGGCGGAAGGCCTGCAGGTGGCGATCCTGCACTTGGGCATCCCCGACCGCTTCATCGAGCATGGTTCGCGCGAGGAGTGTCTGCAGGCGGCCGGCCTTGATGCGGCGAGCGTCGCGGGCGCGATCGAGCGCTGGTGGGCGCTGCAAATCCCGCAGGCGGGGCGCGCGGCGAGTGGTGCGCTCTCATGAACGACGCCAGCGACAAGAGCAAACACCTGGCAAGCGAGGTCGAAGACGTGCAGGGGCGTCCCGACACGCGGCGCCTGCCCATCAATCGCGTCGGAATTAAGGACATCAATCACCCGGTACGCGTCAAGGACCGCACCGCGGGCGAACAGCATACGATCGCGAATTTCAACATGTACGTGAACCTGCCGCACAACTTCAAGGGCACGCACATGTCACGCTTCATTGAGATCCTGCACACCGAGCGCGAGATCTCGGTGGACTCCTTCCGTGCCATGCTCGAAAAGATGACCGCGCGCCTCGAGGCCGAAGTCGGGCACATTGAGATGAGCTTTCCTTTCTTCGTTATGAAGAAAGCTCCGGTCACCGGGGTTGAGAGCCTTATGGACTATCAGGCGAGCCTCATCGGCGAACGGCGCGGCACGCGCACCACCATGTGGCTGCGCGTTGTCGTGCCGGTCACGAGCCTGTGTCCATGCTCGAAGAGGATCTCAGCCTACGGCGCGCACAATCAGCGCTCGCATATCACCATCACTGCACGGCTGAAGAGCCACATTTGGCTCGAGGAACTCATCGACATCGCCGAGAGCGAAGCCTCCTCGCAGCTCTACGGAATCTTGAAGCGCCCCGATGAGAAGTACGTGACTGAGCACGCCTACGATCATCCGAAGTTCGTCGAGGACATGGTGCGCGATGTCGCCGGAAGGCTTGCGGACGACGCCCGCATCACAGCCTACGTCGTCGAAGCCGAGAATTTCGAGTCGATCCACAACCATTCGGCCTATGCCCGCATCGAAAAGGGCGAGCCGCCCGGCTGAAGATGCGCAATTCTCGTTAGCTCGGCCCGGAATCCCCGCTCTGCAGGCGGCCGATGAGAGTGCGCAGGAACACGCGGTTGAAGCGCAACTGGCAGGAGGCCGAGACCTGCTCCAGCAAGGTTGAGCTGACCTTGAGCACCGTGACGGCAAGGCCTGCGCGGATGGTCGCGGTGCGCTTCGCGCCCTCGACATAACTCGCCTCGCCGAAACAGTCACCGGTATCGAGCGTACCCAGGCGCGTGCCGTGCCGCTCGACTGCGCAGTGACCCGACACGATGATGTAGAAGCGATCGTCCATCTCGCCTTCTTTGACGATCTCCTCGGCCGGCGCGTAGTCCTGCCAGCTGCTGGCGCGCAGCACTTCCCAGATCTCCGCGTGCGAGAACTCATGAAAGAACTTCAGGCGCCGTAGCACGCCGAACTGCTCCTGGCGGTCGATGCGCGAATTGTGCTCGCGCAGTTTCTGGTGCACGCGCGTCAGCTCGGCGGCGAAATCAAGACCGCTCTTGCAGCGTTTGGCCGGATCCTTCTGCAGCGCGAGCGCCACGATGCTCTCGAGCTCCTCCGGGATGTCCTTGCGCAGCGTGTGCAGCGGCGGCGGCGTGGCGTAGACGATCTGATGCAGGAGCTTCTGCAGATTGCCGGCGCGAAACGGCCGCGAGCCGCTCAGGAGCTCGTACATCACCGCCCCAAGCGAATACAGATCCGAGCGGTTGGTGAGCTCAAGGCTCTGCACCTGCTCGGGCGACATATAAGAAGGACTGCCGGCGATGCCGTCGATGCTGGAGATGTCCGAGTCGGCGACCAGTGCGATGCCGAAGTCGATGATGCGCACGTCGCTGTCCTGCGTGAGCATGATGTTCGACGGTTTGATGTCGCGGTGGATGACGCCGCGCGAATGCGCGTAGTGCAGCGCCTTGGCGCACTTGAAAATGATCTCGACGACGTCATCGATGCGCAGCAGGTTATCCGGGCGGCAGTAAGCGGCCAACGTGCGGGCGCCGTGCACGTGCTCGGTCACGATATAGCAGTTGCCGTTCTCTTCCCCGGCGTCGTAGATCGGCAGAATGTGGGGGTGCTGCAGCATGCCCACGAGGTGCGCTTCTGACAGAAACATCTTGCGGGCGATGCGCGCGCGTTCCTCATCCGCACCCGATTCCATGTTGTAGACCTTGATGGCCACGTCGCGACCGTAGTACGCGTCGTGCGACAGATAGACGATGCCGGTGCTGCCGCGGCCGACCTCATTGACGACCACGTACTTGCCGATCTTCTCCAGGATCTTGCGCGATGCGGAGTTCTTGGGTGAAGCAGATGACATGAGGCGCTGAAGTGCGACGACCGCCGCAAAGCATACTTTCGCTTCTGATGAGCGACTGTGATGCGTCCCTCACCCCACCGGCCGCACCGTTTGCGCGGAACGACGGGCTTGCGGGCGGCGTTTCTGAGAGCCTACGAGGCGAAGTGATCAAAGCCTGAATGCGAGAACTGCATCACAGTCCCGCCGCGGGTGACGACGGCGCCCGCCGCCGCGCGCAGCGAACCGATGCGCCGATAGTTCCAGCGCTCCTGCGGCAGGGCGCGCTGCAGCTCTTCGATGCGCGTCGGCGGCGCAGTAAAGCAGAGCTCGTAGTCTTCGCCACCGGTCAACGCGAGTTGTCGCGCCCGTTCGGTGCCGACTGCGCGCACCAGGGCCTGCGAGAGCGGCAGCTCTTCGAGCGCGATCTCAACGCCGCAGCCGCTCGCCGCCGCAAGTTTTGCAGCATCGCCCAAGAGACCGTCCGAGATATCGATGCAGGCATTGGCATATCCGCGCAATTGCTCGCCGAGCGCGACGCGCGGCGTCGGATAGGCGAATCGCGCGCGCAGCTCCCGTCCTGCGGCGGCATCCTCAAGCGTAAGTGCGCCCTGCTCGAGGAGGAGCCCGGCAGCCGCATCCCCGGGGGTGCCCGAGAGGAAAACCGCATCCCCGGGCGCGCCACCGGAACGTCGCAGTGCGCATCCCCGTGGCACGTGCCCGAGCACCTGAACGGTGACGGACAGCGGCCCATGAGTGGTGTTGCCGCCGACGAGCGCGACATTGTGCGCTACGGCTAGCGCCCCCAGCCCATGCGCGAATTCTTCGAGCCAAAGCTCGTCGGACTGCGGCAGCGTGAGCGCCAACAGCGCCCACGCGGGAGTCGCTCCCATCGCGGCCAAGTCGCTCAAGTTGACGGCCAGCGAGCGATGCCCGATCGAGGCGGGCTCCGCCTGCGGCAGGAAATGAATGCCTTCGACCAGGGTGTCGATTGCGGCGACGAGATCCTCTCCGTCCGGCGAGCGCAACAGCGCACCATCATCGCCGACACCGAGTTCCACATCGCGCCGTTCGGCCCCGCAGTGGCTGAAGTAGCGTTCGATCAGCGCAAACTCCGTCAGCGCCATCTCACTCTCAGTGCTCGTTCGGCCGCAATGAGCGCGCGGCGCGATCCAGCACCGCATTGACGAATTTGTGGCCATCGGTTGCGCCGAATCGCTTCGCGAGGCTCACGCCTTCATTGATCACGACGCGAAACGGTACCTCAGGCTGCTCTTTGAGTTCGTAGGCGCCGATCAAAAGTACGGCGTGCTCAATCGGGTCGAGTCGCAGCGGTTCGCGGTCCATCCAGGCGGCAAGCTCGGCATCGAATGCCTCCCGCGATGCGCAAACGGCGCCGACGATGGCGCGGAAGTACGCCACGTCGGCGCGCTCCATGTCCTGCGCGGCGGAGTACTCGGTGACCAGGTCCTGCCAGGGGCAGTCATTGATCTGCCACTGATACAGAGCCTGCATGGCAAGTTTGCGCGCAACCGAGCGGGCGCTCGAAGCCACTCGGGCCGATGTAGCGCTCGACACGGCATGCCTACCGAGGCAGATGCGCCATGAGATGCGCCATCTCAAGCGCGCTCGCCATCGCTTCGGCGCCTTTATTGTCCGCGCCCGTACCCGCACGCCCCCGCGCCTGCTCGATATTGTCCAGGGTGAGAACGCCAAAGGCGATCGGAACGCCCGTGTCGGCGCTGGCTTGTTGCAGACCGCGTGCACACTCGCCGGCCACGTATTCGAAATGCGGCGTGTCGCCTCGAATCACGCAGCCGAGCGCGACGATCGCCTCGTAACGGCCGCTCGCGATGAGCCGCCGTGCGACGACGGGCAGCTCAAATGCCCCGGGCACCCGCGCGATGAAAAGGTCGCTCTCTTCGCCGCCGCGCTGGCACCAGGCGGCCACGGCGCCTTGCAGCAAGGCAGACACGATGACGTCGTTGAATCTTGCCGCCACGATCGCAATGCGGCGTCCGGTCGCTGGAAAGTCACCTTCGCTTGCCCGCGTGCCACTCACGTCTCTTCACCCATATAGCTCTCCACCTCCAGATCGAAGGCCGAGAGACCGTGCATCTGCTTGGGTGCCGACAAGACGCGCATGCTGCGTACGCCCAAATCCTTAAGAATTTGCGCGCCGATCCCATAAGTGCGCAGCACTGCGCGCGCAGTTCCCTGGGGCTGCTTGTCGGGCGTGGCGCTGGCATGCGCACCGCCGGCGGGCGGTGGCGCGAGGGCGCGCAGCGCTTCCGTCAGCTCCTGCGGGTCTTCAGACTCGCGCAGGATGATGACAATCCCGTTGCCGGACTGTGCGACGCGTTCGAGCGCGGCACGCAGCGTCCAGGCGCGCGTGTCCCCCCGGACCCCCAGAAGGTCGCGCAACGTGTCGGCCACGTGCACGCGCACGAGCGGTGCAATCTTCTGGTCGAGCCGTCCGCACACCAACGCCAAATGCACACCGTGTTGCACGCGGTCCTCGTAGGCCACCAGGCGAAACTCGCCGAACTCGGTCTGCACGGTCTGTTCGGAGACGCGCTCTACCGTGCGCTCGTTACGCAGCCGGTAGCGGATGAGGTCGGCAATCGTACCGATCTTGAGGGAATGCTCACGGGCAAAAGCCTCCAGCTGCGCGCGGCGCGCCATGCTGCCGTCGTCGTTCATGAGTTCGCACAGCACGCCTGCCGGTTGCAGACCCGCCAGCAAGCAAAGATCGACGGCAGCCTCGGTATGGCCTGCTCTGATCAGGACACCGCCGCGTCGCGGTCGCAGCGGAAAGATATGTCCTGGTCGCGCAAAGTCGTGCGCACTGGAGGCCGGATCCACGAGCGCGCGGATGGTGGCAGCGCGGTCGGCGGAGGACACCCCCGTCGTGGTACCGAACCGGTAATCGACCGAAACAGTGAAGGCGGTGCGATAGGCCTCGTCATTGTTGGGGACCATCTGCGGCAGCTCCAGACGCGCCAGCTGCTCAGGGTCCATCGGCACGCAGATGATGCCGCTCGTATGGCGAATCATGAAAGCTACCGCCTCAGGAGTCGCGTACTGCGCCGCCATGATGAGGTCCCCCTCATTTTCGCGGTCCTGATCATCCAGGATGACGACCATGCGCCCCGCGCGCAGCTCGGAAAGAATCTCCTCTACGCCCGCGGTGCCGGGTGCGGCGGCGCTACTGTCGGCAGTCCGAGTAGGCAGCGTGTAAATTTTCGACATAATATTCACTCGAACATGCGATCGTAACTCAATGATATTGCAATAATATCAGGCTCAAAGATCGGCCAAAACACCGCCGACGGTCACTTCATCGAGCGCCAGTATAGCCGCGGTATTGCGCGCTCTTCATAAGGAGTGCGCGCTCGCACGCTCAATCCTGCGCTGCCCATTGGAGCCATCTCTCACCCCTCAGGGCGTGCACTGCAGAGCGGCGTACGCATCCGAATAACCGTGCGACGGCATCCTTTTATAGCGTTCCGCCCGGACCTGCCCCTTCGGACTATGAGGCGCATTTAAAGATCACTCGTTGGCCATTGACGAGTTCATGAGCTCAAGTGTCGCGCGGACCTTTTGCGGAAGCCGCGCATTACTTATGGCGGAAGGATAGTGCTTCGACAACGACATAGCGGCCGTAGTGCCGACGGGAGAAGTTTATGGGTCGTGGAATTTTATTGTGGATGCTGGGCGTGCCGATTCCCATCATTCTGCTCCTTGCCTTGTGCTCGCACTCCTAAGGAGCTGCTATGGAAAGCCTCATGAATGTGGACCGGCCTCTGGTCGGAAGCGCGAATATTGGTAACGAGTCCTCGAAGTCCGCCGTCTCCTGGGCTGCCATTATCGCCGGCGCAGTCGCTGCGACCTCGGCATCCTTGCTGCTGCTCGCGCTCGGATCTGGACTGGGCCTGATCTCCGCATCGCCTTGGCCCGGGGTTGGCGCATCCGCCGGAGCCGTCACGGCGCTTGCCGCGGCGTGGTTCGTTGCCGTGCAGTGGATCGCGTCGGGACTCGGTGGCTATCTCACTGGCAGGCTGCGTACGAGATGGGTCGGCACACACGACCATGAGGTCTTCTTCCGCGACACGGCTCATGGCTTTGTGACCTGGGCGCTCGCGACAATCGTGCTGGCTCTTCTCATTGCTGCTGCGGCGTCCGCGGCGGTAGGCACCGATGTACGCGCCGGCGCCGAATTGGGATCGGGCGCGGCTCAAGGCGCCGCCAACGCCGCGTCGCGCAGCCCGGTGAGCGGCTATGACGTCGATATGCTGTTTCGCTCATCGCAGGCTGATCCCGGTCAATCGGCAGCCAACTCTCGCCAAGAAGCGACCCGCATTCTCGCCAAGGGGATGACCACGGGCGACGTCTCTGCTGCAGACCGTGCTTATGTCGCACAGATGGTCGCGGCGCGCACCGGAATCGCCCAGCCGGAAGCCGAAAAACGCGTCGACGACGTTGTCGCGCAGCTGAACGCGGCCGAGACAAAAGCCCGGCAAGCGGCAGATGCCGCACGCAAGGCCGCCGCAACGGCCTCAATCCTGACGGCGCTTTCCATGTTGATCGGCGCGTTCATTGCCTGCGCCGCCGCAGCCTTGGGCGGTATGGAGCGCGATCTGCACCCGTAAGCGAAGGCGCGCGAGCGCTGGCACGAAGACTTAGCCAGCCGCTCGCCCGTCGCGGGCTCAGTCGCCCGCCTGCAGCCTCTAACGGCTGCCTCTATCCCCTGCAGACGTAGGCGCGGCTGAATCATCGTGGCGCGCCGCCAAATCCAGCGAGCGCCGGCCTTCAAATATGTGTCGGCGCAAACTCAGTTTCCTTTAACAATTTCGAGCCGGCAGCGCTGCGTCACTAACATCTCGCGCATGCATACAACGAGACACAGCGCACGGCGGCGGCGAATATAGTTCGCGTATACAGCTCGCAGATGCGTGCGGGTACTCAATCGTCGTGCCTTTTGTCAAATACGACGACGTCAACTTTGCCGCTGTCAATTAAATCCACAGGATCGCAATAGGTAAAAACGCTGTCTCAACGCACCGACATTTGCAATTCAAATGTCAGCGCGGTTTACTCGCTCCAAGTTAAGGGCAAACCCGTCGTGAGGCGGGGACGCAAAGCTTCCGGTCTTGAGAGCCTTAAAAGGCTTACTGAAGACAGCGGGGTTGCCGGCAGAGCGCTACAGCAATAGTAGTGTTCGTCGTCAGTTCTTCCGGTGTTGTTCGTGAATCTCAAGGATCGCGCTCTGCAGCCCGCTTTATGGCTGTTTTCAGGGTGGGTTCGCGGATGTACAACACCAAATCGATCTACTTTTCAAAGATTCATCATCTTGCTTGGTGCGCGGTGCTGGCCCTCTCACTCGCCGCTTGCGGCGGTGCTGATGACGCGGCGAGCACGGCTGCTGCTGCTCAAACGGGGACGACTGCGACGACAAGCGTAGCGGTGCAACCCTTTCTTCTGCACGGCGTACCGATGGCCACCGTCGAGGCCGGCTCCGTATATCAGTACAGGCCCTCGAGCACCGGTTCGAACGGACGGGTACTCGCCTACGTCATCGTCAACAAGCCTGAGTGGGCGGTATTTACCGAGAGCACCGGCGAGCTCTCCGGAACGCCCGATGGCACAAATGTCGGCACTTCGGGAGAAATCGAGATCAGCGTATCCGACGGCAGCACGAACGCCACAGTCGGACCGTTTCGCATCAGAGTGATCCCGCAGCAGGAGCGGACCGACCCGGTCATCCCGACCCCGCCTGCAGCACCTACGATCACGGGAACGCCGGCATCAAGCGTCGTCGCAGGCCAACCCTATAGCTTCACGCCGGTCGTCACTAATCCCACGGCCGCGCTTCTGAGCTTTTCGATCGTCAACCGTCCCGCCTGGGCCACCTTCAATACGGCAACCGGATCGCTCTCCGGCACCCCGACCACGGCGAACGCAGGCACATTCGGCAATATCGTGATCAGTGTCAGCACTGCCGCCGCGCCCATCTCGCTGCCGGCGTTCTCCATCCAAGTGGAGCCGGCCGCCGATAACTCACCGACGATCTCCGGCACGCCTGCGACCAAGATTGCCGGGGGCGCCGAGTATTCATTCACACCCGCCGCCGGCGATCCGGATGGCAACCCCTTGACGTTCAGCATCATGAACGCGCCGTCCTGGGCGAACTTCAACGCGCACACCGGTCAGCTCTCGGGCACCGCGCCTTCGAGCACGACCGCCAGCCTCTTCTCCAACATCGCGATTGGCGTCAGCGACGGCACGTTGAGCGCCTCGCTGCCCTCCTTCTCGATTGCGGTGCAAGCCACGTCCGGCGGCGGCGGTGGGTCCACCGGCGGCGGCAAGATCAAATTTCATCCCGGCTACTATATTGAGCTTGATCCGAATTCGAGCCTGGCCTCGCAGCTGTCGATCATCGACTCGCTGAAGGGCGCACAAAATGTAGTCGGCGTCAGCATCATCGAACCCTGGAGCATGTTTGAGCCGAGCCGCGGTGTATACACCGGTGGTGCGGGCTCTGGTGTTGGGTTTGATCTGGTCGACCAGCTGATCAGTCACTGCGCATCCTCGGGGCTGCGACTCATCATCGGCATGCAGGCGAAGACGTTCGGAACCTATCGCGCGGGCGCCGGGTCGTACGGCATATTCCCGTCATACTGGGAAACGACTCCCGATTCGACCGGCGCTGCTCCGCTGTATCTTTCAGCCACCAGCAACGACAATTCCGGTACTGAGCTCGTGACCGCTAAATTCTACGATTCGGTGCCGATCGGCTTTTACAAGCAATTGCTCGCCGCCTACGGCGCCCGTTACGACTCAAATCCGACCTTTGAGATGTGGCGCGATTCGACGGAAACTGCCAACGGTCTCTATGACCAGTATTTCAACAACAGCAACACGCCCTTCGATGAAGAGGTGCAGCAGTTCATTAGCTTAGCCGCCTCGATGCGCGCTTCCTTCCCGACGAGTGGATTAAGTTTTTCCACGAACTTCATGAACACGTCGGCTGAGTTCAGCACTCTCTTTAACGGTTGTATCCCTTACGGAATCGGTGTGGGTGGTCCGGACGTCAAAACCAATCTGCCCGCCGGTACGGCGCCCACTTACTCGAACGCTTATCAGAGCACTGATACGATCGTGTTCAACGGCTTCATAGGTGGTACGGATTACCGCAACGTCCTGGCGTTCGTCGGCGAGAATCAGGATGAGGATATCCCGTCGGTGTACGGCCCCTCTTACCTGAGCACGCTTTACACGGAAATGTTCCAAGGGGCCCTCGGCTCGGGCGGCTCGATCCAACCGAACTACTGGATCATCCAGTACTTTCAGCCAGGTCCTGGTTGGTCATCATCTTCAGTAGCGTCGTGGATCGCCTCTGCTGGTCCCCTCAACACCACGCGCCCGTCGTCGTACTAATCAGCCTTCGGGTCCCTCCATAGGCTGTCATCGCAGCCTCAACCACTACTTCACGGCCGCCCGCCTCTGGCGGGCCGGACGGGAAGTAGCAACTGCCTGCCAATTAGTCCTGCCGAAACTACCGAAGAGTCCCTGCGCCGGCACTCACTGGCTACCTACGGTAGCGCAGCGGCGCAATGAGCCGGCCGCGTGCGTAATTGGGTAAAGACTGAGGCCATGCCAGCTGCGTCGACGTTCTCTCGAAAAGTAGCAACCTGCGAGGATTCTTCTCAATGAAGATGACATGAACGCCGCCCGTTCCTAGCAACCGGGTGAGCAGTTGTTGGACCCCCTGTTCCTACGGCATCGATGTGCCAGAGTGGAGGTGTCTAGCAACCACTCGCAAAACAGGGGATCCGTTATGAACGTTACGACGTACGGTGTGGATTTGGCAAAGCTAGTTTTTCAAGTCCACTGGCTTGAGCCGCAGACCGGCGAGGTGCAACGCAAGAAGCTCTCGCGCGCGCAGTTTGCGGAGTTCTTCGCGCGCCGCGCAGCGGGTATTGTGGCCGTCGAGGCCTGCGGGTCTGCTCATCATTGGGGCCGCAGGCTTCGAGAGTGGGGACATGAGGTGCGTCTGATCCCAACTCAGTTCGTGCGGCCGTTTGTGAAGAGCAACAAGACCGATTCGGCAGACGCCCAGGCGATCTGGGAAGCAGCGCAGCGTCCGGAGATGCGCTTTGCGGCGGTAAAGAGCGAGCAGCAGCAGGCTGTATTGGGTTTGCATCGGCTAAGAACGCAGCTGGTGAAGGTGCGTACGATGCATGCTAACCAGATTCGAGGACTCCTCTACGAGTTCGGTGTGGTGCTGCCCCAAGGCTGGCAGACCCTGCTCAAGCAGGCCGGTCCGATGCTAGCCGATCAGAAGTTTAGCGATGTGCCGGAGCTGATCCGTGAGGGATTGCGGGAACAGCTACAAGGGATGCGAGAGCTTACAGCGCGCATCGACCAGCTGGAGCGTTCGATACGGAGCTACCACCAACAAGACGAGCAGTGTCGTCGGATTCAGGCGATTCCAGGGGTGGGTCCGTTGATCTCGACAGCGGTGCTGGCGAGTGTGGCAGATGCACGCACCTTTAGATCGGGTCGCGAGTTTGCTGCCTACTTAGGACTGGTGCCACGTCAGAGCGGGACCGGAGGACGTGTGAAGCTGCTGGGCATTAGCAAGCGTGGCGATGGCTACATACGTAACTTGTTAGTTTTAGGAGCGCGGTCGGTTCTCTATCACGCCAATCGGACGGGTCGAACTCCACAACCCTGGCTACAAGCTTTGCGATCGCGGCGGCCCACCAACGTGGTGGTCGTGGCACTAGCCAATAAAATGGCGCGAATAATTTGGGCGTTGTTAGCGCATGGCCGCAGTTACGACAGCGGCTGGCGACGCACGCTGCCTGGGACATGATCCAACCGAATTGACGGGTGCAATGACTCGTGATGACGAATAGGTCGGACCGGGCGGGAGCAAGCCTGACCGTCGCTTTGGGCTTCGAGCCCTTTATGAAGATGAGGCCTCCCGCAGCGAATGTTCATCAAGGCCATGCGGCGCTCGGAGCTGCTCAAGCAGGCCGGATATAAGACTGCATCCGATTCTTTGTCTGAACGATCATTTCACTCGTGCAATACGGGCGGCGTTCATATAAGCGACAGGAAGTCGCGACCCGCCAGCGAATTGCGCAATCCCCATGGAGCAGGAGCGCCTGCGGAAGTTGAGGAGACTGCTCACGCCATCTCGGTGACGCGCCACGGCGCCGCCGACGCGCGCAGTAGCTTTGCGTAGTGCTAGTGCATTTCGCATCCCAAGGCAAGCTGCAAATGGAGTGCAAATCACAGGAAATGGAGTCTTTCCACGCCCGCGCCTTCGTGTTGGGATGCGGGCTCTTGCGACATTCACGCAAGGTCATGCAAGCCGCGGAGCTTAACCACTCTCACATCCATTCGGTCACGCGCACACTGCGGTTGAAGGTGAAGACCGAGTGTTATGCATGGCTGAACAAGGCCGCCTATGAAGTGAACCAGGTGTGGAATTGGGCGGCCGAGGTGAGTGAGAAGGCGGTGCGCCCCTGTACCGGTGAGCGCAAATGGCTCACGGGGTTTGACCTTAATAATCTCTCCGCGGGTGCGACGGAGTACTTCGACAAGATCGGTGCCGACACGATCCAGCGGGTGAACGGCGAATATGCCGAGAAGCGCCGAATCGCTCAACGATACCGCCTGAAGTGGCGCACGAGTGGAGGTCCTCGGCGCTCCTTGGGCTAGGTGCCTTTGAAGGCGGCGAGCCTGAAACGCAAGGGAAAATCGGTCAGGTTCTGTGGCAAGACCCTTCGAGTCTTCGAGCCCGAGCGCCTTGAGGGGGTTAAATGGAAGCAGGGTCATTTTGCCCAGGATGCGGTGGGCGATTGGTGGTTGAGTCTTCCAATAGAAGTACCGGTGGACGAGAGCGTAGCGCCCTTGGAGAAGGTCGGGATCGACTTGGGGCTCAAGGAGATCGCGGTTACGAGCGATGACGCGCGCTGCGAGAAGAGCCGCTTCTACCGGGGCATCGAGCAGAAGATTGCGCAAGCGCAGCGCCGGGGGCATCGCAGAAAGGCGAAATTCTTACATCGAAGAGCGGCAAACCGGCGCAAGGATGCGCTGCATAAGTTCAGCCGCCAGCTCGTAGATCAGTACCAGAAGATCGTGGTGGGCGATGTGAGCAGTACCCAACTGGTGAAAACACGGATGGCGAAGTCGGTGCTGGATGCCGGGTGGGGCATGCTCAGAGGGTTTCTGCAATACAAGAGCCAGCAGGCGGGCAGAACCTTTCAAATCGTCAACGAGAGATACACCAGCTGCACCTGTTCGAACTGTGATTCCATAACTGGACCGCGGGGCGTCAATGGGCTGCATGTCAGGCGTTGGACGTGTGCGGCATGTGGTGTGTCGCACGATCGTGGACTGACCCCCGGAAGTTGGACGCCAACCAGAGGTGTCCGATGCGAAAGAATAAGGTATATACGGATAAGATCAGACTGGCAGCGACCAGGGAGTACTTGCGCGGCAAACTGGGATTAAGGGAGGTTGCTCGCCGGCACGGAGTCCGAGAGCCCGCGCTGGGTTATTGGGTCAGGGCCTAACGCTTGCACGGCGCGGCAGGCGTAAAGAAAAAGAGACAGAAGCTATACAGTCCTAAGTTCAAAATGGCGGTGCTGCAGCGCATGTGGGCGCAGAAGCTCTCGTACCGACAAACCGCCGCCTTGTTCAACATACGGCGGACCGACAATATTGGGGACTGGGAACGAAGGTTCGAGAAGGGTGGCGTTGCTGCCCTTCGAGCTCCATTCGCGAGACTGTCAGGTACAGCGATGACCATTAAGGAAGAAGCTCACCTCCAAGCAGAAGAGGATCGACGCTCTCGAGAGGAGCTGGACCTGCCCCGCTTTGGTGGACGGGTAGTTATCAAAAAACCTTCTTCGTCTTGGATTCTTTTTCTATCGTGTCGCTCCCTTTCAGCGGCGAAGCCGAAGTGCAGTCTGACCGGCCGAAGGCCGGGCAGAAGTCCGTGCCCAAGAACGGCTCTCATGTTCGCGCCGCCTCACTGTGAAGCGCATGGCGTTCGTAGTTGACCGGAGAGCGATAACCCAACGAAGAATGCCTGCGATGGGGATTGTACCAGCCCTCCAGCCAATCAAAGATCGCCATCTGCGCTTCGGCCTGCGTCTTGAAGCGCCGTCGATTGAGCACTTCACGCTCCAGCGTGGCAAAAAAGCTCTCCGCCATCGCGTTATCGTACGCATCCCCGACAGTGCCCATCGAGGGCATGACGCCGGCTTCGCGGCAGCGTTTGCCAAAGGCGTAGCTCGTGTACTGGCAGCCGTGATCGGAGTGATGGATCACCTGCGCGGGCCTGCGCATCGTGATCGCCATGTCGATCGCCGCGAGCATCAGCTCCGTGCGCAGGTGATTCTCCATCGCCCAACCGACCACCTTGCGGGAGAACACATCGAGCACGATCGCCAGGTACAAAAACCCGCTCCACGTGGGGATATAGGTCGCATCGGCCACCCACAAACGATTGGGCCGATCGGCGTAAAAGCGCCGCTCGACCAGATCGGCCACCTCTGGAGGCTGCTCCGCGCTCAGCGTCGTCACCACAAACTTGCGCAGCGTCGCCCCGCG
>Ga0302324_100001558_pt1 | contig 55302 bp, 46 predicted proteins | sample Palsa_T0_1_FD_201949 | JGI IMG/M metagenome (GOLD analysis project Ga0302324, IMG submission 201949) | Peat permafrost microbial communities from Stordalen Mire near Abisko, Sweden - Palsa_T0_1 | ecosystem: Environmental > Terrestrial > Soil > Palsa > Peat permafrost | place: Sweden: Abisko...
CGCGGAATGGAAGGGACAGCGCCTCATTTCGCGCACCTCACCGACTGGACGCTTCGAATGGTGGGACCATTCCCGGGCGGGTTCGGCGGGCATCGACGAGCCACCGCGCGACGAAATGGCAATTGACCTTGCAGTTGCTGATTTAACGGCACGAGAAATCTTCAAACGAAACTAATACCGTTATGTGTGGGATTGCTGGAGTTCTTGAATTCGGCAAAGATGGTCAAGTGTCGCCCGCCATTGTGCGGAGGATGTGCGACATCATGGCCCACCGTGGCCCTGATGACGATGGTATCTTCACGCAAGGCCGCGTCGGGCTGGGCATGCGCCGCCTCAGCATTGTCGATCTCGCCACCGGGCATCAGCCGATCAGCAACGAAGATGGCTCCATCTGGCTGGTGTTCAATGGGGAGATTTATAACCACCAGTCCCTGCGCGGTCCGCTGATCGCCAAGGGTCATCACTATCGAACCCAGAGTGATACCGAAACCATCGTTCATCTTTATGAGGAGTATGGCAAAGACTGCGTCCAGCATCTTCGCGGCATGTTTGCGTTTGCCATCTGGGACTCGAATCGCAACTCCCTCTTCATCGCCCGCGACCGGCTGGGAATCAAACCTCTTTATTACCGTGTCTCGCCTGATGATTTTATTTTCGGATCAGAAATCAAAGTACTCATGGCGTACCCGGAAATGCGCCCGGAGTTCAATCGGGACGCGCTACCGGAATATCTGGCGTTCGGGTATTTGTCTGCGGACGAAACCTTCTACAGCGGCGTCCACAAGCTGATGCCCGGCCATTGGCTGGAAATCAACGCTCAGGGTGAACTCCACATCGAGCAGTACTGGGACCTCAAGATTCCCTCTGACGAGCAATCCCATGACGAGCAGTATTACGTTCAGAGTTATCGTGAGCTGCTGGAAGGCGCAGTCAGCAGCCACTTGATGAGCGATGTACCCCTGGGGGTGTTTCTGAGCGGGGGGCTCGATTCCAGTGCGGCTGCGGCGCTGATGACGAAAATCCGGCGCGAACCGATCGAGACTTTTTCCGTCGGCTATTCGGAACACGCCTACAGCGAACTGCCCTACGCCAGGACGGTCGCAGAACATCTCAAGTCACGGCATCACGAAGTCTTTCTCAGTTGCGAAGATTTTTTTGGTGCTCTGCCCAAGCTGATCTGGCACGAGGACGAACCGATCGCATGGCCGTCGAGCGTGGCTTTGTTCCTGGTCGCAGAGCTGGCGCGCGAGCGCGTCAAAGTCGTGCTCACCGGCGAAGGCAGCGACGAAACCCTGGCCGGGTATTCGCGATACGCGTTCACCATGAAGAACATGGCGTTCGACCGCGTCTATCGCGGCGTGGTGCCGAGCCCGGTGCGGCGTATGCTGCGTGATTCGATTGCCACTTCGAGCTGGATCAACGCCACGGCTCGCCGAAAACTTTCCCATACCTTCCTCGGTCTGGACGGCGCTTCCTGGATCTCTTTCTATTTTGACAATTTCTTTTCCGCGTATGGCCAGAAGGACCAAAAAGAAATTCTGAGCGACGAATTCACGGCCCAGGTTGAGGCCGGTTCCGCCTATCGCAACGTATTGCGCTACTGGGAGCGCTCTTCCGGTCCGCTATTGCAGCGGCTTCTGTACACCGATATCAAGACTTATCTGGTCGAACTGCTCATGAAGCAGGACAACATGAGTATGGCCGCCTCCATCGAAAGCCGAGTTCCATTTCTCGACCACGTTCTGGTTGAGTGGGCGATGAGCGTTCCTGCCAACATCCAAATTCATGGCACCGCTGGAAAACGAATTTTGAAGAAGGCCGTGGAGGATCTCCTGCCGCACTCCATCATTTATCGGCCGAAACTTGGGTTTCCTACTCCCTGGAGCGGCTGGCTGGCCGGTGAGCAACTGGATGCGATCCAGAGCCTTCTCCTGGAACCCCGCAGCATGGCGCGGGGATACTTCAAACCTGCGGCGGTGGAGAAACTTTTCCGCGAGCATCGCGCCAAATATCGCGATCACTACGACCGCATCTGGCGGCTGCTCAATCTCGAGCTATGGCATCGGGTCTGCGTAGAGGGCGAATCGCACGAATGGAAAGGCCAGCGGTGCGAAGCAATGCCAGTTCCACTGGAAGGTTGAATCAGTCTTTATTGCCCGGAGCTGGGGCCGAAGCTGGCTCTTCGAAATCTTCCATCCCAATGTTCTTCAGATTCACCCTCCGGCCCAGAGGAGTGGCTTTCATCCTCTGTTTCATCTCGAACATGGTCAGATAGGTTGCGCGCAATCGCCCCGCACGCAGCCGCAGTCCGCGCCGCCGTGGTGAGGAGCGGACATATCCCAGTTCGTCCAGAAACTCGCCGACAACATCTTCGAAGGCCGCAAGTTGTTCTTCGGACATTTTCGACTTCCAACGGCCGACAGGATTGAAGCTGCTTTCCGTCTCCTTGGCGAAAGACGAATTCGGACGGCTTACCGATCCGATCCCAGCGCGCTGAATGCGCTCGTAGTCAAGGTCATGCTGAATAAACGAGCCGAGTTCCGCCAGAGTTCGCTCCGGATTCGCATTCAAATCCTCGAAACGCACTTCCCGATAATCCGCTCCCAGGCGCCTGCCCTGTTCCCGCCCCTTGCGGACGACCCACTCCCAGTACAGTCCGGCAACCGCAAGCTCCTCGCCTCCGTCCCACGGCATGGGATGCGACCACTTCTGCTGAACATACGAAAGCGCCACGTCACGGCCGTCGCGAATGATGTGAATGAAAAGCGCGCTTGGAATTTGCCGCTTGATTTCCTCCATGTACAGGAGATGATCGGGCGTGCAGTCGGCCCAGCGGCGAACGCCCTGCTTGCGGGCCATCGCTTCCATAGTGATGCGTAGAAAGTCACCGCCGTTGTGGCAATCGGTGAGAATCTGCCCGCCGATTTCTTCCTTCTCCAGGCCGGAAACGCGAAACAGCCGGCTTCTCAACCAGACGTCCAGCAACTCCTGGCGATCCCGAAGCGTGCGCATTCCGCGGAATCGGGGAACAAGTAAATTGAAAACGTTCGATTCCGCTCGGTAGACGGCGAAATCTCCCGCCGACAGCAGCATGTGGAAGAGAACGGTTGTTCCCGAGCGCGGACATCCCAGCACAAACACAGGCGCGCTGCTTCGCACACTTGATGCGGGGTCATTCGAAGGTGCGATGCTGGACGATTTCGGGATGGAACTCATCATTTCGTGATCGAACTCATCAAGGATAGTCTTCGCGATCAACGCGCAATCTTCGCCTTCTAATTCGTTCCATGCGGAACCGCCGAACGCCAGCCTTTCTTTTCCAGCAGTCGCCGATAAAGCTCTTCGTGCCGGTTCCGCATTCGCTCAATCGTAAAGTTCTCCAGTGCGAACGTCCTGGCGTTTCGCGCGAACGCTTGTCTGAGAGAATCATCCGCACTTAGCCTTTGCACCGCTGTCGCCATGGCTTCTCCATCATTCGGGGGAACAAGAATGCCCCGGTCATCCCCCAGAAGTTCGGAGTTTCCACCCAAGCGGTTGGCGATGACCGGGACGCCGGCGGCCATCGATTCCAGTATCGAATTCGAAAGACTCTCGGATGCCGACGGCAATACGGTCACATCCACCGAAGCCAAAACGGCCTGCACGTCTTGCAGGTCACCGAGAAACCGCACGATGTCCTTGACGCCTAAATCCTCGGCTTTTCTCTCCAGTTCAGCGCGGAGCGGGCCGTCTCCTGCCAGGAGAATTTCAAAACTTTTCATACGTCCGCGCAAACGGGCCGCAACTTCCAACAGCAGGGCGTGGTTCTTGGAACTCGCGTTCATGCGCGCAATCATTCCGATGCGAAAAATTCCCGGCTCACGTGGCACGCCGGGCGCAGCCGGGGCAAACGCGTGCGGCGGAAGCCCGTTGCCGATGACAGCGAGTTTCTCTGCGGGGAAACCGTTCTGCGCCAGACGTCCGGCCGCAGCCTGCGAGTTGCAGATGACGCAATCCGCCCAACGAAAAACCAGGGCCTGCGCACGCTCTTGCCTCGGCGTGAGCAAATCGCCCAACTGGCGCTGGCTTCCAATCACAATCGGAGTTCGTGCCAGCCGCGCAGCAGGAATCAGTGTGAGGTTGGTGTAGTAATCGAACGCGTGGGCAATTGCGATCTGCTGACGCCGCAACTCTCCCGCCAGGCGCAAGCGCGTGCGGATCGACTGCCATCGATACAGGCTGCCGCCGAGGGGATAAGTTTCCACCGCCCCCACTGCGTCGCGAAAAGGACCGATTGTCTGTATGCAGCCCAGACTCACCCTGAAATGTTCCGGTTGAAGCGCGCAGGCCAGCTCCACAAATTGGCGCTCGCTGCCTCCCCGTTCAAAGCTGTTGGTCATTAGGAAAACGCCAGGAACTTGCTCAGGGCTGCGGCGTGCTTGTAAAGAATTTTCGCTTGCGGGCCCTTCTGTCGAGACCGGAACGGAGGTGGAGTTCACTACACTCCTCCGCCCACGGAAACGGGGATAATCGCGCCGGCACTTATCTCTTCGCCTCGCAGTTTCGCCAGATAGTTGCGATGCCACAGCTCAAGCATCAGCAGCCGCCAGATTCGTCCCGCGTGATTTCTGCGGCCGCCAAAGTGTTCGTCGAGCAACAGGCGAACCGCCGGCGGATTGAGGTAACCGCGCTGCAGAGTTCGGGGCTCGAGCAACACCGTCTGAATCAATTCCTTCAGCTCATGCCGCGTCCAATGAACCAGCGGCAACGCAAATCCCTGCTTGGGCCGGTACAGCACCTCGCGCGGAACGCCGACCCGCTCAGCCAGCTTTTTCAAAATGTATTTCTGCTCACGCCCGCGCATTTTCCATTCCGCCGCTAGTCCTGTGGCCCACTCCAGAAAAATATGATCCACCATTGGCGAGCGGGCTTCGAGAGAAGTCAGCATGCTCATGCGGTCGACCTTGGTAAGAATGTCGGCGGGCAGATATGTTTTTAAGTCGAGGTAGAGCAACTGGCCGAGAGGATCCTTGGCGGGCGCAGCTTCGAGATGGTCGCGAAATGTCTGGAACGGATCTGGCTCACCGGATCCCGGCGTCATGAAGTCTTCGGAGAAAAGACCCATTTGCCGATGCAGCGGCTGGAAGGAAACATCTTCCAGATAACGATCTTTCCAGGGCAAGGCAATGCTGTAGCTCAAGCTTCGTCCCGGCACGCTTTGGGGCACCAGTTTGTGAAAGTGATTGCGGTAGGCGCGCCGCGTCCACTCCGGAATCCATGGGAATGCGCGGTCCATCAGGACCTCGCGGTAGCGATCGTAACCGGCGAAAATTTCATCGCCGGCATCGCCCGAAAGCGCGACGGTCACATGCTGCCGCGCCAGGCAGGAAACAAAATAGGTCGGCAGCGCCGACGCATCCGCGAATGGTTCTTCCAGCGAGTGGCTGATCGTATCCACCGAACTCACCACGTCGGGCTCAAGGATCAATTCATGGTGTTCGGTCGCAAATCTTTGAGCAACTATGCGGGCGTATGAAGTTTCGTCAAAATCCTTCTGCTTGAACCCGATGGAAAATGTCTTCACGGACTTCGAACTGAAGCGCGACATTAGCGCGACGATGGTCGAGGAATCAGAGCCGCCGCTTAGGAAAGCCCCCAGCGGCACGTCGGCAATCAAGCGCATCTTCACCGCTTCCGCCAGGCGCCGTTCCAGTTCTTCCAGACACTCTTCCTCGGCGGCCGGCACGTGCGTGCCGTATTCCGGAACGTCCCAATAGCGGCGCACGCTTAGTTTGCCCGCTTCTAGTTCCAGCAGGTGCGCAGGCGGGAGCTTAGAGATGTTTACGAACGCTGTCGCGGGATCGGGAATGTAGCCGAATTGCAAATATTGCCGAATGGCCGCGCGATCAATCTCCCTTAACTCCGGCGCGACCGCGTGGATGGCCTTGATTTCCGAGGCAAAAAGAAGGCGCGTTCCATCGAAAGAATAATGCAGCGGCTTCTGCCCCAGGCGGTCCCGAGCGATCAGCACCTTGCGCCGCCGTTCGTCGTAGAGCGCAAACGCAAACATTCCGCGCAAGCGTCGCACGCAGTCGCTTCCCAGTTCCTCGTAAAGGTGGACAATCACTTCGGTGTCGGAATGGGTGGAGAACCTGTGCCCCCGTCCCAACAACTCCGTACGCAGTTCGTGAAAGTTGTAGATCTCCCCGTTGAAAACGATCCAGACCGTTCCGTCCTCATTGAAGACCGGCTGGTGACCTCCTGCCAGGTCGATGATGCTCAGACGGCGCATCCCAAATCCCGTGCCGTCTTTGACGAAGATTCCCTCATCGTCGGGGCCGCGATGCACGATCGCCTCGCACATGCGGTGAATGGCCGCAGCTTCGATGCGCTCGCCTGCCGCCGAAGTCACGATGCCTGCAATTCCGCACATGCCGTTATTTCCTCACTTCCACTTGTGAGCTCTCTGGCTTGCGTCCGATAGATATTTCGCGAGCTCTTCTCAGCCGATAATCCCGGTATTGTCCGGGATCTCCTGCCCGCCCATCGCACGCGGCCCAGATGATGTTCATCATCTCCCGTGCGGTCACGAAGTGCAGGCACTCGCGCCGGTCCGGAGCCTTCTCTGTCAGCTCAGACAGGAATCGTCGCATGCCCGCGCCCAACACGGCTTCGCGGTCGGTCGGATCCATGCCGTGGCAGTGCAGCTTGATGAATAGCCAGTCCGGCCTTCCCTGCACTGCGATCGCAGCTTTCTTCCAAAGCTCAAGGCGATGCATGCTCGGAGGATTCGCCCCGACCAGCGCCGCATTCTCGAAACGGGCAATCCCGTTGCGCGCTTGCCGGTCAAAATCTATCATCAGCGGCCCCTGCACCATCACCGGAAACGTTTGCAGCGAACGGCCCACCCGCAAATTCCGCCCTTCGCGATGCGCAGCCCGTCGGCTGAGCGGAGGGAGGCACTCGTACAACGCATTTACTTTACCGATCTGCGCGGGATGAAATGCGGCGGCCGGCATGGTGAAATCCGCATAGCAGCCCGTCTCGGCAAGAATCGCCAGCTCTGAATCCACGCCGCACCATAAGCCTCCGGCTGAATTCGCCAGCGCAAAATTTCCATGCACAAAAGCGTAACGCGGCTGGTCCGATCCTTCCACAAAACAAAGGCAACCGTGATCGCGCACCAGCGCGTCGCGGAACTCGACCAACTGCTGTCGCGTATGCTCGGCCGTGTCCGGGCTGTCTATGCCGTGATGCAGGTGAATCTCGACTTCTCCCCATCCGCTGTGGCAGTGCTCCGCCAGACGTTCCAGCAATCCACGATCGTATTGCTCCGCAGGATAAAAATACGTGTGCGCCAGCGGCTGGCCCTCATGGTCGCGCCACGCTCCTACAGCCTGCGGATACTCGATGCTCCAACGCTCCAGCCGCGATTCCTGTTCCGCATAGCTGGCCCGCGCCCGGCCATCTCCCGGCACAATGGCCGGCTCAAAATGATCGGCCAATGCAATGATCAGATGTACCTGGCCACGCGGCACCGATCGGGTCAGCCGCTGCCACAAGTAAGCGGGCAACCACTGTCCGCCCGAAAGCTTGCGCAGCCAGCGCTTGCCAACGCCGGCACGTGCCGGGGTCCCGAGTTTGACCGGAGGATTCGGTTGCATATCCAGTGCAGCGAGCCCGTAAGAATGAACGCTGCCAAAGAACCTCTTCGCTACTGTTACCGCCCCGGCGTTCCCTGGCCAACCAGGTCTTGATTCGCTGTCGTCCGCTGGGCAAGTTGCTGAAGTGCACTCTCAAACCGCGCAGCCACCGCGCTCCAGTCGTAACTGGCCGCCAGTTTTGGCGCCGCCAGTTCCAGACGCTTTCGCGCTTCTTCGTCGCTCAAGAGCCGGCAAACCGCGTCTGCAAACGCGGGGACCTCGTCCGCCAGAACGATATCCCGCCCATCATGCACATCCAACCCTTCGGCTCCCACGGAAGTGGAAACCACCGCTTTTCCCGCAGCCATGGCTTCATAGATCTTCAGTCGGGTTCCCCCTCCAATGCGCAGGGGAACGACCACCACCGCCGCATCCCGCAAATGATCGATAACCGACGGCACACGTCCCGTCACTTCGATGGACGCATCGGCCAACTGCTGCACCCGGCGAACTGGATTCCGTCCCACAATGCGAAACTTCGCTTCCGGAACCTTCGCCCGCACCATCGGCCAAATGTCCCGGCAGAAAAACTCGACCGCGTCCACATTTGGCTCCCAATCCATGGCCCCGACGAACACTACCAGTGGCGCGGGTTTGCGGTCGGAATTCTCCATGCGGTAGTGCGACAAGTCCACACCCGTGGGAATCACGGTGATCCGCGAGGCGTCCGCCCACGCGCTCATCAGTTGCTTGTCGTGGTCCGAAACGGCGATCACCAGCGGAAATCGCCGCACCGCCGACTGCTCATAGGCCAGCATCTTACGGAACTCCCGGCCGTAGACCCAGCGCTTTAGAGGATTGGACTCGGTCTCGGCGTGCCGTCGCCAGATTTCGGACTCCACATTGTGCTGAAAAAGAGCAATGGGAAGCGTGGTGGAAGGAAGATTCACCGCCGCATCCAGAAAATCGCAGACCGCCACGTCGAAGTCCCCGGTTGTGAACAGAGTCTTCAGCATCCGCTGCACTCGCGCTGACTGAAAACGGCTCACCGCATAGGGCGCCGAATCCGCCTGCTTTATGAAATAGTCGGCGGCGCGCCCGGTCGGGCTCCGCAACTTGCCGGTAGAAACCGCGCAGGCTCCGGGAAAATGCTGGTCGAGCAGCCGGGCGTAATGTTCATCCCGGGGACCGTCATAATAGGAGAAAAAGCAAAGCTCGTTGCGGCCGGCAAGATGGCGGGCAGTATGAAAGGAACGCAGATCGCCGCCGCTGTGCAAAGGCAGAAGCTTGTTGGCTTTGATCCAGAGAATTTTCATCGCAGCCCGGACCGGCTCCGCTGAAGTCTGAGCGCTGCCGGACACGCGCCGCCGCCCGGTTCCGCGCGTCGCCCCCGGCTATGATTCACTCCCGTACATGCTATCCCGCACACTGGCTGACCTCCTGTTGCTTGCCGGAGGCGCGCAGTTCAGCCAGCGCAGGCTTGTGGCCTTGCACCGCGATCGGCTGCTCGATCACTCTCAGATTGTCCAATCCGCAACTCTCAAACCAGCGGAACACTTCCTCATAGGTATGCTTGGACTGGTACCACGGTGAATACCAGTCGAACGTATCGAGAATGCGCCACTTGGCATCGGGATGAAACGCCATGGGAATTGCATACGCCAGCGCGCCGCTCGCCGGCCGCCCCACAAGCGGGATCTTCCGCAGCACCTTATGAATTCCATACAGCGGAACCACGCCGTAACAAAGCGTATGCAGCAGCCGAGGCGGCATGCGCCGGGTTACTTTGCGGTAGAGATCGCTCATCCGATACCAGGCGTTATACCGGCTGTAGAGCCAGATGGCGATCCGCCCGCCCGGCTTTAGCAAACCCGGCAAGACTTTAAAGGCGCGCTCGCAATCGGGAGTGTGGTGAAGAACTCCGATGCTGTAAATCAGATCGAAACTTTCCGGTGCAAAGGGAAGACGGAAAACATCCGCCTGGAAGAATGTAGCCTCGCGATCGGCCAGATTGCCTGCCGCGACCTCCGCAGCCAGGCTCAAGTCGATGCCCACCACATGCGCGCCCCAGCGGGTGGCAACCTCGGCGAAGCGGCCCATGCCACAACCCACGTCGAGTACGAGCTTGCCGGCCAGATCCTCGGGCCGAAAACCGGTGCGCTGCCGGAAGTCATGCTCTGAGATCTTGCTATCCGCCGTGTCCAACTGCGTTAGCGCATGCTTGTGCCACTGAAAGCCGAAGCTCCCGGCATATTGCTGCTCGTCCACGAAACGGATCACGCCGTCGATTTCAGGATAGGTCTTCCCGCAGCCGCTGCAGGTCAGCCCTTCGCCATGTTCGGCAAGTCTGCCCTGACACAGCGGACAGCGCAGCACAGACAAAACCCTGTCAGCGAGTCCGGATCGTTGGTGTTGCAGCGATGCTCTCATAAGGTACTTTGTAAATGCCCGGTGGTTCGGGGCTCCGCTCCGGGAGCGACTGCGCCTGCGCAATGCGCAGCAAGACGCAGGTGAAACCCACCATGTAGTAAGGATAAAATTGATATTCCGTTGAAGCAAAAAGCGAACCGGTAAGATAGGCCACCAGACCCGCCCAAAGAGATTGGGCGAATAACTGGAGTTCGGGATCCGATTGATACATCGGCAACTTCCGAAGGTCTCGAAGATTCTTGAAGGCGGCGCCGATGGCCATCAGAAACAGTATGATGGCGAAAATGCCTCCTTCCGCGGCGAGTTCGGTATAGGCGTTGTGGGCCACGCGCCATCCTGCATCGACCAGAGGGAAGCAGCCCGGCCCCACCCCGAATACGGGGTGCGTGGCCGCGGTATACAAGCTCTTCTTGAGCAACTCCACCCGTGCGGCACGCGAATTCTGGTCGTCCGAGCCTTCGATGTTGCCCAGGAAAATGCTCTCAACCCGCGCCCGATAGTGGGAGTTCGCAAGCCCAACGCAGCCGGCCAGGATTGCAATCAGCAGGGTCGCCCCGATCAGGGACCGCCGTTTCCCTTTTACTCCGTATTCCCACACGCAAGCCGCAATGCTGCAAATCAGGGCCAGCAGGCCGCTGCGCGATCCCGTCAGGAACACTCCATAGCATAAAACCGCCAGGCTGGCAGCCCAGATCGCCTTCCGCGGGCCCTTTGAACGCAGCAGGAACGCCAGCGCCAGGGGAAAGCTGATGGCAATATTGATGGCCAGATCGTTCGGGTTTTCCAGAATGCCTTCCTGCACGCCGGCCAGCCGGTCTTGCTGGAAGTGGCGCGTAGCAATGGAGAGAAACGTCACCAGAGCCACCGCGCTTACCTGAATCCACAGCAGCCGACGTACTTCCGACACCCTGACGAGCGCCACCGCGATCACCGTGGAGATGAGCACGCCCTTGGCAAGCGCGTCGAACACGGAGTGAAACGACCGGCCGGGCCATAGAGCGAAGGGAATACACAGAGTCAGCTGAATCACCATCACCCACAGCAGTTTCATCGCTTTGGGCAGCTTCACTCCGCCGCTGCCGAACATAATGTCCAGCATGGGCAGAACCGCGATGAAGCCCGCGATCTTGGCCAAAGGAATGTAGCCCAGGGGATGAATCAGATCCTCCGGCCGATAGTAGTAGATGAAAAAAAACGCCACCAGCGCGCCGAAAGCCAGGGGAGAAGGTTTCAGAGACGTGGCGTCCTTGGCTTTCTCAAGCCATTGCGGGCCACGCCCACGCTCCTTCAGCCATGCCGCTTGCATGCTCATGCCGTTAACCGTTCTTCACCCGGAACACTTACGGACGATACAAAACTGCACTGGCTCGCGCCCTTGCAGAACCGGGTCCGCGTCAGCGCGTCCATGCTACCCGCCTCCCGGTAACGAAATTGACCAACGCGACCACTGCCGCGCCATTCAGCATCACGAATGTGCCCGAGGCGTCGGCAATGCGCGCCAGGATGCCACGCCCCATGGTGTGGCTCAACGCCAACACGCTCAGCGCATAGAACACGAATTGCAGAATCAGCGCGACCCGGTAGAACGGACCGGTCAAAATCATGGACGACCCCAGCACCGCAGCCAGAGCGAACGGCACCGCCAGACGCATCAGTTTGTGACTGACAAATTCAAACCGGATTGGGTTGCTCCGGCTCAACAACCACGGCGCCAATTGCACGAGTTGATAGTTCCCGCTCAAGGTACGGACCTTGCGCGCGAACTCCCGCTCCGCACCCAGATTCGGACGATCCCAGGCGTGGGCTCGTCCGTCAAAAACTGCCCGTTTCCCCTGACGCACCACCCACAGCGGAAGGTAAACATCATCCAATATGGTTGTCGCAGGAAGCGTGGTGAGCAACTCCCGGCGCACGGCGTACAACGCGCCCGTGGCTCCCACCATCGACCCCGACGCCGCTTCCAGTTCGCGCACCTGCTTTTCCATACGCCAATACAGACCCACTCCCTGGCTGCTCTCGCCGTGTTCCAGATCCCCCAGCATCAACTCGCCGCTCACACATCCCACTTCAGGATCGGCAAAATTCTCCGCCAGCTTACGCACCGCGTCCGGTTCCAGCATCTGGCGCGCATCGGTGAAGACGACAATCTCTCCGTGCGCCAGTTGGAGCGCGTCATTGATCCCTGCCGCCTTGCCGCGCGACGTTGGACTCAGAATCACATGCACGCCAGCCTCACGCTCGAATTGCCGCAGAATCGTCTCGGTCCGGTCGGTCGATCCGTCAGAAACCACGATCAGTTCGCCGGGAGGATAATCGAGCGCCAGCAAATTCCGAAGTTTCGTTTCCAGAACCTTTTCTTCATTGCGCACCACCATGACAATGGATACGGAGGGAGTGCATGGGCCTCGCAGCACGGGTCGCGCGCGCCACCACAGGCGCAATCGCAACCAGCAGGCATACCCTGCATAGGTGTAGGCCATCCACGCCGCCGCGGTCCAAAATGCCCATTTCACGCCGGCTCTCCTCGCGGGTTCATCGCGCACCCCGGCCCAGCGTCACAATCTTGATGGTCTTGAACAAAATCAACAAATCGAGGCCAATGGATGCGTTCTTGATGTAGAACAGGTCGTACTGGAGTTTTTCCCGTGCGTCTTCGAGCGTGTTTCCGTACTTGTACTCCACTTGTGCCCAGCCTGTGATTCCCGGCCGGACCACATGGCGAACCCCGTAATAGGGAATCTCTTTGCTCAGCCACTCGACGAACTCTGGCCGCTCCGGCCGAGGCCCCACAAAGTGCATGTCTCCCTTCAGAACACACCAGAGTTGCGGAATTTCATCCAGCCGGGACAAACGCAGGAATTTTCCCACGCGCGTGATGCGGGGATCGTTATCCAGCGCCCAGGTGGCCCCGGTATCGGCTTCGGCGTCGCTCCGCATAGTGCGGAATTTATAGCAATAAAACGTCTTGCCCAGTCGTCCCACGCGAATTTGCCGGTACAGCACGTCACCGGGCGAATCCAGGCGGATCGCCAGCGCGACCAGCGGCAGCAACGGCAGCGTGGCCACCGCGCCCACCAGCGCCGCCGCGAAATTCACGATCCGGCGTACGATCCGGCGAAGCGTGTTCAGCTTGAAGCCGTCGGTAAAAATCAGCCAGCTGGGATACAGGTGGTCCACTTCGATGCGCCCGGAAATCTTCTCCAGCCACGAGGTAGCCTCCTCCACCTTCACCCCCGACAAGCGCAGGGCCAGCAATTCTTCCACCGGCAGAGTGCCGCGCCGATCCAGCATGGCCACAATCACTCGGTGAACGCCTTTTCCGCGCGTGCGCGTGACTAAGTCCATGGCCACGGCCTCGCGCGTCAATTCTCCCGCAATATCTCCCGTCCAACCCACGACTTCAACGCCCAGCATCTTGCTGCGCAATCCAACCAGCAGTCTCTGCGCGCGATCGCCAGTGCCAACCACGTAAACCCGCTCGCGGAAGAATGGCTGGCACACCAGCCAGCTGTAAGCGGAGCGCCAAAGGAACAGCGCCACCGCCAATATCAGCATGCCGGAAAGCGCACCGGGCAGGAATTCGGGGACGGCGTATATGACCACGGCCAGCGCCAGGGCCAAAACTCCAAGGATGACCAGAATGCGGAACACCTGCTCCGCCCGGGTGCCCATCTGCGCGGAATCGTACAAATCAAAAGCATGGGAAAGCAGCAGCACGACGCCGGTCAGTCCGAGGATTCTCAGATATCCGTCCTCGATGAACAATGCATTGTTCATCCGCAGCGGGCTGTCCAGGCTCAAGAGGGTGCCCAGGACAAAAGACAGACTTACGATCAGACCTTCCCCGACGAGAAGCACCAGGGTGCGGACCGGATAATAAACATTGAAAAGCCGGATCACCGCTCCCCCTAGGACTGGCTCTTATTGCCGTTTTTCTCGTACGCTTCGTAGTAGTAGCGCGCGTAGGGGACCACCCCTTCGCTGGTTCCATTCAAGACCACGCCTACCAGGGACTGTTCGGGAAACTCCATACGGGCCCGCCGCGCCACGTCCGCGGGGGTGGAATTGGACCGCACCACCATCAGCACTCCGTCGCAAGCCTTGGCCAGCACGCTGGCGTCGGACACCGGGATGGCCGGCGGCGAATCCACAATAATCCAGTCAAACAGCGGCTCCACGCGCTGCAACAGCACCTTCAACCGCCCGTTGCCGAGCACGTCGGCGGGATCGGCGAGATCGCTGCCGCTGGGCACGAAGAACAGATTTTCCATCGGTCCGCGCTGCATGATGCCGAACTCATCGCTGGTTCCCTGCAGATAATCGGAAAGACCAGGGCGCCCCGCCGTGCCCAGCATCGAATGCAGGTGCGGACCCCTGAGGTCGGCGTCGATCAGCAGCACGCGCCGCCCATGCTGGCGCACGATGACCTGAGCCAGGTTGCAGGCGGTGAACGACTTGCCCTCTTTGGGCAGAGCGCTGGTAATCAACAGGCTTCGCAGCGGCATCTTTTCCCGCAACTGGTACAGGCGGGAGCGCAGCGTCCGATATTCTTCCGTGCCTCTGGCGCTTTCATTGCCGTTCATGAACAGCGTGGCCGCCGGGTCGGGCTTCCACTCCAATTGCGGACAGCGAGCCAGAAGCGTGTCCAGACTGTAAGGCGCGGTGAAGGCCGGCATGGCCGCGGCGGCACCCGCATTGTCCGACACGCCGGCCGCAGGCTCGGAATAGACCGCAGGCTCGGGCGGCGGCGCGGCGACGCTCGATGGCGCCACCCCTCCCATGGCCGCGGCCCTTTCCTGCTCGGCTTTTTTTAGTGCTTCGTGAATTCGGCTCATAGTTTCCTTTCGGTGGGGAGGTCCTTCTCGTCTTTACGCAATCGATCGGCCAGGGTAGCAAGGGAACGCAATGCCTCCACCAAATCGAACTTCTCCCCGCCCCCAGCGGTTGCCGCACCTGGCGGGGCCATGGTGGTATGAATGTCGCCCAAATCGAAGTCCCGCGCCACCGCATCGACCACGCCGGGACCAATCGTCTTTTGCTGATCGACAAATGCACTGACCAGACAGTGCTCGCAAACCAGATTGATGATGCGCGGAATGCCGGCCGCATAGCGGTGCACCGTGGTCAGAGCCTCGGGCTCGAAAATCTGCTGCCCGTTCGATCCCGCAATGCGCAAACGCTGCATGATGTACGCCTTGGTTTCCTCCAGCGTCAGAGCGTGCGTTTTGGCGCGCAGCGTGAGCCGTTGCCGCAACTGCCGCAACTGCGGCTGTTTCAGTTTCTGTTCCAGCTCGGGCTGGCCCACCAGCACAATCTGCAGAAGCTTCTCGGTGAAGGTCTCCAGATTGGTCATCATGCGGATTTCTTCCAGCACTTCTTCCGACAGATTCTGCGCCTCATCGACGATCAACACGGCGGTCTCTCCCGCGCGATAGCGGTCGAGCAGCCAGTGATACAGGCGCAACAGGATCTGGCTTTTCTCGTTGGACTCGATGGGAATGCCGAAGTCGGCCATCATGTAGTCCAGAAACTGGGGCACGTTCATGCGCGAATTGAAGATGAACGCGGTTGCCACCTGCTGCAGCCGCAGCCACTCCAACAGCTTGTTGATCAGCGTGGTCTTGCCCGTGCCCACCTCCCCGGTGAGCAGCACAAAGCCTTTGCGGCTCTGGATGCCGTAGGTCAGGCAAGCCAGCGCCTCCTCGGTGTGCCGCGTCAGAAACAGATAACGCGGATCCGGATTGACGTTGAAGGGATTGGCCCGCAGTCCGTAAAACTCTTTATACATAGTCGTTGTCGCCGTCCGCCGCGCTTAGACGGGGACGGTGTGCTTCCTCTCGTCCGGCTTTTTACCGCGTTTCCAGAAACGTCCGCCGCCGTTACCCGCTTCCGCTCCGGCGATGCTTACCCAGGGCACCGCCACCAGCATGGGCAACTCCAGCGCTGCCTCGGCATCGGCCTCGTTGCGAATCGAGTTGTCGCGGAGCTCCAGCCACAGTCCCAGCGCCAGTCCCAGCGCCAGGCCGGCGCCCAGTCCGCCTCCGGCAAAGAACAGCCGGTTCGGGAAACTGGGCTCGTCGGGCAGACCCGCCTGATAGAGCGGATACATGCGCTCGCCCTGCGACTGGTTGTTCATCTTGACCGTCAGATCGGCGGAACTCTTCTTGACCAGCAGTTCCTGGTAGTCTTTCAGGGCGCTGTCGTAGCCACGGTTCAGTTCCTTGTACTTCTCTTCCACCTCCGGACTCAGCGAGAGCCGTCCCTGATATCCCGATATTTCCTGCTGCATCCGTTTCTGATCGCGCGTGAGGGCCGCAATCGCATCCGTATATTGGTGGACCTGCAGGCGCGTCTGGCGGATCTCGGGAGGTTCGGTGGCCGACGCTTTTTCCGTGGTCACATCGGGCGCATCGGCCGAGGCCTTATTGATCTCGGCCAGTTTTTTCTTGACTCCGGCAATGTCGGCCTTGGTCTTGATCACATCCGGATGATCGTCGGTGTAGCGCGCCTGCAATTGCAGCAGGACTGATTGCAAATCCGAAAGTTGTTTCTCCAGCGTCTGCGGATTGCTCGAGCCCTGCATCTGCTTCCAGGCCGCCAATTCCTGCGACAGCAAGGACTCGCTGTAGGTCTTGTCCTGTTGCATGCGATTCAGGTTTTGCGTGATGGCTTCGAGCTGCGTGGTGAGCCCGGCGAGGATCTTGAGGTTGCTGTCCTCGTCGCCGGGAAGTTGGCCGGCGTACTGCTTCTTGAATGCCGCCAGCGACTTATCCATGTCGTCCAATTTATTTTTGGCGTCGTCCACGCCGTTTTTGAGCACGTCGCTGGTGCCGGTGGCGATTTCCGCCACCGACTTCAGGTTCTGGTCGATCATCAGCGTGGTCAGCTCGTTGCAGATTTGCTGCGCCTCCAGCGCCTTGTGCGCGGTGTAAGTCACATAGAATCCCGGCACGGCGCTCTGGCCGGGCTTGGGCGGTTTGCCCCCCGTGCCGATCTCCGATAAAGTCGTGACCACCGGCTCGACCCGCATGTTCGCGCCGATCTGATCGATGAGCGCCGCGTATTCGCCTGAACTCTTGTTCGGATACAGCCGCTCCACCACCGGCTCAAGGCGGCTTTGCGCCAGCACCTCCTGCCGCAGCGTTTCCACGCGCTCGGCCAGGTCTTGGGACACCATGGGCTGCACCATAGTTTCCGGCACTTTCTGGCTTTCCACCAGGATGAGCGACGAAGAGGTAAATTTCGGCTGAAAGCGGTAGGACACCAGAAATCCTGCCGGCAGCGCGAACAAGGCGGGGATCAGAATGATCTTTGCCCGCCGGCGCAGCATGGCCAGATAATCGTCCATTTTCATTTCGCGATTCTGAATCATGTTTTTTCCTTCCGGGCCGCGATCGCTCTGCCGGCCCTCAAAATTAATCGATCCGTATCGGGCGCGGCAGCCAGTCGAGTCCGATGCTGATCACCTGCCGATGTCCAACGTGGCTGCAGGTCGGCTCCAGCACCGAACAATACGATTGGCCAAAGTTCAGGTAGTTGAATTGATAGCTGACGAACATGTGCAGAGTACGTCCAAAGGGGCGTTGCACAAACATGCCCGCAAAACCGGTGTCGTAGACGTTGGCCGTGGTGCCGGGGCACACCGGCTGGCCGGTGCCGCCGCAGGTATCCAACTGCAACTGACTCAGAGGCTGCAGGCGGCTGCTCCGCGAATACCCCACATCGACCCCCGCGCCCCATACCCGCGAGATTGGGCGGTACCCCGAAAGCCGCACCAGGTCGGTTTCCGCGCCAGCAAACACTCCCGAACCTTGCGTGTTGGTACGGCGGTAGTCGATTTCAACCGATGATTTGGTGAACTTGTAGTGCAGACGAGCCTGGGCTGCGAGCCCGATTCGTTGGTCGGGAATGGACCCTACCACCACTCCGGAGGAGTTGATGCTGCAGTCCTGGGGCGCAGTGAATACGTCTATAAAGCTGCAAGGCAGATGGAGTTCGGTAAACTGCGGGCCCGCCCCGGCCATAAAATCCATGCGCCCGGTGATCTGGTGGCCATAGATGAACTGCACAACCTGCGCGTGAAATGTGGAGTCCAGTACGGTAAAGTCGAATCCTTCGTAGGCGTAGGCGACCGCGACCTGGGTCTTTGAGGACAGCAGACGGTTGTATCCCACCTGACCGCTAAATTCTGAACTGCCAATGAAGGGCGTTCCCGTGGTCACATCGGGGCCGTAGAAATGCAGCACCGCGTAACCGGCCGTCGCCGTGATAGCGGACCTGGGCGTGAGTAGCTGCTCCACTTCCCCCACGCTGATATTGAGCAGGCGCGGCGCATCCCCCAGCGCTCCTAAGATGCTGCCTTGCGTCAATGCCCCATACGTGCTTCCCAGCGAGCCGATGCCCTGCGACCCCAGCGAGCCGAAGGAGCCGCCGAAGTTCCCGTCGGGCAGATAACTGAAGCTATCCCGCACCGAGAATTGGCCGCGCTTCCAGGTAATTTTCTGCTCAAAGTCCATCTGCTGCAGGGTTTTGATCCGGTTGGAGCCGACATCGTAATAAGCGAATCCGCCGATGTAGTCGAGCGCCAGATTGTAATGGCTCCAGGCCCGGTTGAGCAGCAGGCTTCCCATGGCCCGGCTGACGGAGTTGAACCCGGTGGCGCCCACGGTATTGTCCACATTCGAGTCGGCGGTTTCGCTGATCGTCGCTCCTGGCTGGATATAACTCAGCGGAGCCGAGTGCGGCTCGAGCGACGGCACGTCCAGTCCGGTCAGCGGCGGGTTTTCGTTAATGGGCGAGGCTCCGTTCTGCTGGCCATAGGCAGGCACGGGTTCCTGGGACTGCGCAGGCTGTGCAGGCTGGGACGGCGTTGTGGGCGCAGAGCTGTCGGGAACCGGAGTATCCTGCGCCCAACTCGGCTCGCACAGGGCGATCACGCCCAACAGCAAGCCCACTACCGCAAACATTTTCCGTCGTCGGGTCATCGTAATTCCTTACGGCACCACCACTGTGTCGCCTGGTTTCAGCACAATGTTTTGTTCCGGGTGGTTTCCTTTCACCACTTGCTTGTAGTTGAACGGCAATTTTTCTTGTTTGCCATTCTCGGTACGCAGCACATAAATCGCCTTCAAGTTGGCAAACTGACTGAATCCCGCCTGGGACAGCGCCTGCAGCATGGTCATGTGCGGCATCAGCGCCATCGGCCCGGAGCGCAGCACTTCTCCGCTCACAAAGATTCTGCGGCTGTTCATGCCCACAACCACGACCGTCACGCGCGGATCGTCAATATACTTCTTCAGCTTCTCCGTGATCGAGTCTTTTAGCTGCAGCGGAGTAAGGCCGGCGGCCACGACGTCGTTGAGCAGCGGCATGGAAATCTTGCCATCGGGACGAACCGGCAGCGTCTCAGTCATGTCGGGTTCTTTCCAGACCGAAACATGAAGCGTGTCATCGGCTCCAATCACATAATCGGGCGGCGCGCCAGTGTCGGCCACGGGGTCGGCGGCCTTGTCGGTCTTGGCAGCATCGGTCTTGGCGGCATCGGTTTTGGCGGCATCTTTGCCATCGCCCGCGCTGGGCGGAGGGTCGGATTGCGCCGCCAACGCCGCCGCAATCAACACCATGCAAAACAGAAACGCCAGTCGCATCGTTTTTTTCTTCATCGCTCTCTCCGGCACGGCTACGGAGTTCCGTAGCCTTCGTATCCAATTTGCTTGAGCTTATAGAGCAGCGCTTTATAGCTGATCTGCAATTCCTGGGCGGCGCGCCGCCGGTTCCAGCGGGTGCGCGTCAGCACATTGAGAATCAGTTCCTTTTCCGCCACGTGCGAAGCCGCGCGCGAAGCGGCTTTCAGCGAAACGCTGTGGCCGTTGCCCTTGGCCGGTGCTCGGTGCAGGCGAGCCCGCAACCCTTCCATGGCCAGTTGCTCATTCCCCAGCGCCACCAGCACGCGGGCGGCTTCGGCCAGTTCGTGCAGGTTGCCGGGCCAGGAATAATCCTGAAACAAGCGCAGCGTTTCGGCACTCAGATCGGGGACAGCGCTATGCAACTCGCGCCCGTAGCGTCCGAGAAAATGCGCTACGAACTGCGGGATGTCTTCTTTTCGCTGGCGCAACGGAGGCAGCCGCAGGCAGACTCCGCTGATGCGGTAGTACAGATCCTCGCGCAGCCTTCCCGCCTTGACTTCGACTTCCAGATCGCGGGAACTGCCGCAGATGATGCGGGCCTGGATGCCTCGCGCGGGGTCCTGCAACAGCAGGTCGCGCAGTTGCATCTGGCAGGCGGAATTCAGGTCCGCCAGTTCGTCCAGAAAGATGGTCCCGGCAGCCGATCCGCCTCCATGGGCTGAGGCAACCGCCAATTCTTCCGGCTTGAGTGTGGCGCAACTCAACCAGCAAAAGGGCTGGGCGCTGCGCCGCGACATCTGGTGAATCCGGCGTGCGGTGGTGTGTTTGCCTGCACCGGGCTCCGCCAGCAACAAAACCGGAACATCGCTTTGCGCGAGTTCTCGGATGACGGCTTCGACCGGCCGCATGCTGGCGCTTCCACTTTCCAGACAGAAGCCAGCCGGGTCGGAGTACACAGAAGCCTGCCCGCAGTTGTCCGGATTCGGCAACAATTTGCCCATACTTGCCCTTCCCAACCCCTGGGATCTTGATCCAGTGGATGACGAGCGAACGAACTGGATCGCCGGTCTCGATGCACGGGAATTGCCGCGTGGCCCGCTTCACCGTGGACTCACTCGCAGAGTCCGTATTACTCTATTCTTTCAGTAGGTTAGAACCCCAAACCGGCAAATGCCGAAGGGGCAGCCGCAAACGTGGATGTCTTAAGTACACACATTTTAGCAGAAGAAATGGGAAAAAGATTTCCCATTCTCCGCTTTCCGGCAGACCCCGGTCTCACCTCTGCACCATGGTTGCCGCACACCCGCGACCAAAATCAAAACCTTGTCTACAACCATAGTCTTGTCGCGGCGTTTCCCGGCATTACGTTCGTCACAGCACCGTTGGGTGCTCAACCTTGCCCACAAACCCCGACGCCGGACGCCGCCTCTGCGGCAAATGAGTGCCGCAGACTGGAGATGCGGACCGGAAATGTTTGCCGCGCGCGCCCCCGCGGCCAGCCCCTGAGGTGAAGCCGAAAGCTCCTCCTGTACCGAGTTTTCATTGCGTGCCACGCCGCTTTCGCTTATGCTCAAATTTCCCCTGGGGATTCTTCGAGTGCTAGCAAAGGAACTTGTGGGTCCTGTCGCGCAACCCGAGGCTTCTGCCGCATCCCGGGAATCGCCTCGACTGGCCTCCGTCCCCTATTGGCAGCTTGGAGTGCTGGCCGCATTAACGCTCTGGGTTTACTGGTCCACCCTGACTCATCTGGTCGGGCAATGGTGGACTGATCCCAACTTCTCCCACGGATTTTTTGTTCCCTTGTTTTCCGCCTTCGTGATCTGGCAGGAGCGCGATCGCCTCGCCCGGCTTACCCCTCAACCTGCCTGGTCGGGACTGGCCGTCATCGCGCTGGGGTTGGTTGAGCTCATGGTCGGCCAGATGGGCGCAGAACTTTTTCTCGCCCGTTCGTCCCTGCTCCTGTTGCTGGCAGGAATTGTCATCTTGTTTTTCGGTTGGAATACGCTGCGGGCGCTTTTCTTTCCCTGGGCGTTCCTGCTGTTAATGATCCCCATCCCGTCCATCATCTTCAACCAGATCACATTCCCTCTGCAGTTGCTGGCTTCTCGAGTATCGGCCAGCGTTCTGCCTCTGTTCGGAGTTCCCTGCTTTCGCGACGGCAACGTGATCAACCTGTCCTCGATGGCGCTGGAGGTGGCCGAGGCCTGCAGTGGAATCCGTTCGTTGATGTCTCTGGTCACTTTGGCCATCATCTATGGCTATCTGGTGGACCGGCGCGCCTGGGTGCGCTGGGCGCTGGCTCTGGCCTCGGTGCCGATCGCGGTGATTGCCAACAGCGTGCGCATCATCGGCACTGGCCTGCTGGTTCAATATTGGGACGCGGAAAAGGCCGAGGGATATTTTCATGCCTCCTGGGGATGGATTATCTTTGTCATTTCCCTGCTCATGCTTTACGCCACGCATTTCCTGATTCGACTGCTCTGGCCGGATAAGACCATGCCCGGCGCCGGCAAGCCGGAAAAGATACGCTCATGAATTACTCGACACCGCGTTTCCTGCTGACTGCCCTGCTGATCGCCGGGCCTGCGATCTTTCTGCAGATCCGGCCGCCCGGAGTCACCTTACCTCCGCACCTTCCGCTGCAAAACTTTCCCGAACAGATTGGGTCATCGACTGGAACTTGGACCGGAACGGACATTGCCATCGACAAAGACGTTCTCGATGTACTGGGGCCCGGCGACTTTCTGCTCAGAAACTACGAAAATCCGGAACCGAGTCAGCCCAGTTTGGGTCTATTCATCGCCTATTTTCCCAGCCAGCGCGCCGGCGATACCATTCACTCGCCGCAGCACTGCCTGCCGGGCGCCGGCTGGACTCCGGTGGAAAAAACGCGCATCACTTTGACGGTTCCGGGGCACGCGCCTTTTCCTGCCAACCGTTATGTTCTATCCAAGCGGGATTCCCGAATGTTTGTTCTGTACTGGTACTGGGCTCACGACCGCGGCGTGGCCAGCGAATACTGGGCCAAGTATTATCTGGTCGCCGACTCCATCCGGATGAACCGCAGTGACGGCTCCCTGGTGCGCATCACCACCGCCATGGAACCAGGCGAATCTCCCGCTGCCGCCGAACAACGGCTGCAGCCTTTTATCAGTAACGCCGTCCCCATGCTGAATGACTACATTCCACGCTAAGGCTCCATGTGCACTCCTCTCCAAGTCATGACTGCGGTAACTGTTTGCTGCTGGTATGCTGAATTATCATTGCTTGCCGGGATGCGAGAGCCGCTCAGCCCGCATCCCATCGCGGAGATCCAAATATGAGTCGCCCCCTGGCTGTGCGCGTGTTGCTGTGCTGCTCGCTGATCGCCCTGTTTTCCTCTTGCACCCGCGATCCTAACGTTCGCAAGCAGAAGTACTTCGACAGCGGCGAGAAATATTTCGCCGCCGGCAAGTATCGTGAAGCGGCAATTCAGTATTCCAACGCCATTCAGATCGACGCGCGCTTTGCTCAGGCGCATTACCAGCTGGGTGAGTCGTATCTGAAACTGGGCGACGCGAACCGCGCCTTCGAGCAACTGTCCCGCACGGTCGAACTCGCTCCCGACAACTATCGCGCTCGCACCGACCTCGCCAACATTCTGGTCACGGCGCACAACGCCGACGGCTCCCCGATCCAGGAATATTTGAAGCAGGCCAAGACCCAGTTGGACGTGCTCCGCAACCAGCAACCCAACAATCCCGAAACTCACGAAGCCTGGGCGAACTACTACGCTGCGCAGAACAATCTCCCGGCTGCCATTCAGGAAGTACAGCTCGCCATCACCCTGGCCCCCGGACGCTCCGAGTCCTACCTGTTGCTCGCTCTGCTTCAGCTTCGCAATAATCAGCCCGATCAAGCGGAAGTCAACTTCAAGGAAGCCACGCAGGCCGATGCCAAGGCCATGAACGCGCAACTCGCGCTCGGCGGGTTTTATCAGGGACACAATCGTCTGCCCGAAGCGGAACAACAGTTCAAGCATGCCATCGATTTGGACCCCAAGAATCCCGCGCCGCGAGCCGCCCTGGTTCGCCTGCTCATGCAGGAAGGCAAGAAGGACGAGACCGAAGCCTTCCTCCGTCAAACCAAGAAGGACCTTTCCGACATTCCGGAAGCCTACCGCATGCTGGGCGACTTCTATTTCGCCAACGGCGACCTGGACAAGGCCGTTGCCGAATACACCACGCTCTATAGCGATCATCCCCGGGACAACCAGGTCAAGAAAAATTATATTCAGCTGCTCATCCTCAAGAACCGCCTCGAGGAAGCCACCAAGCTGAATGACGAGGTTCTGAAGTCCAACGCCCACGACACCGACGCTCTGGTCTACAAGGGCCAAATCCAACTGCGGCAGAGTGACAACACGGGAGCGGTGAACTCGCTGCAGAGCGCTCTGCGCAATGATCCCGACAATGCCGTCGCTCATTACCAGCTGGGCATTGCCTACGCGCAGCAACACGATCCGTCGCGGGCGGAACAGGAGTGGCGCGAAGCGGTTCGCCTGCGCCCGGATTTGACCGACGCACACCGCGCCCTGGCCGCGCTCGAAATCAACCGCGGCGAAATCGATTCAGTGATGCAGACTGCGCAACAGATTATTGCCGCGCAGCCTTACTCGGCGGATGGGTACCTCCTCAAAGGCATCGCCGACCTGGCCCGCGCGAAATTCGCCGACGCGCAGAACGATGCTCAGGAAGCCCAGAAGAGAGCTCCGCAGAGCCCCAGTCCCTATATCGAGCTGGGCAACATCCAGCTGGCGCAAAAACATTTTTCCGATGCGGAAAAGTTCTATCAGCAGGCGCTCGACCGGGATCCCGCCTCTTCCGAAGGCCTTAGCGGATTGATGAATTCTTACGTCGCGGAGAAGCAGTTCGACAACGCCATCGCGGCCGCCAATAAACAAATCGCCAAATCACCCAACACCAGCAACTTTTACGACCTGCTCGGCACCGCCCTATTCAACGGAAAGAAGGATTATCCCGGCGCCGAGACCGCCCTGCGCAAAGCCATCGATCTGGATAAGAACAACGTCGATGCCATTGAAAAGCTCGGCAAAGTCGAAGTGCAGATGGGCTCCGTCGATCAGGCGCTGGCTCTTTACCAACAGTCCGTCAAGGACAACCCGCGCGAGGTCCGCTTCTATATCCTGGCGGGCGAGCTTTATGAAGCCAAGCAGAACTGGGATCAGGCCAAGACCATGTACCAGCAGGCCCTTAGTATCTCGCCCGATCATCCCCTCGCCTCGAATAACCTTGCCTACGTGATCCTCGAGCAGGGCGGGAATGTGGATATGGCGATGGGCATGGCACAAACCGCGCGCCGCGGCATGCCCAACTCGGCCAATGCCGCTGATACTCTCGGCTGGGCCTACTACCACAAAGGGGTGTATCAGTCGGCGATCAGCCAGTTCCAGGAAGCGCTTAGCCTGAATGAGAAAAACGGCGGTCCCGACGACGCCACCTTTCACTATCACCTCGGCCTCGCCTATCAGAAGGCCAATCAGATCGCGCTGGCCCGCCAGCAACTGGAGAAGGCAGTAAGGCTCAGCCCAGACAACGCCAACGCCAAAAAGGCGCTCTCGGCCTTGCACAGCTGAAACTCTCGCGCCGCAAGAAAATCGCAGAGCGATTCCCTATCCGGCAAGAAAATCAAAACCCCGCCTCGCAAGGCGGGGTTTTGCGTTCAAGAGGTCGTACGCTAGTTACACTTTCAACTTGCGCCGGATCAAGCTACCCAAACCGATCAGGCCGGTTCCCATCAGTGTCAATGATCCCGGTTCCGGAACCGTAGTACTGATGTTGGTGTCGCCGCTCGAAATCCGCGTGCTGCCGTTGAAGTATCCTTTGCCGGTATTGACGGTCAACTGCACGGTCACGCCGTTGACGCCAGCTCCCGAGCCGGTCGTGCCCGACAGAGTCCCGGTCAAGGTGTAGTTATGGGTTCCATTGGCCAGAGTGACCATGGTCCAGGTTGAAGGACCCGAGAACGATCCCGAGAACAGGGTTCCGTCGGGGATACCGTCCTTGCCGTTGCCAGAAATCGTGAACCATCCGCCATCTGCGAACGTGCCGCCGGTCTGCAGGGAGCCGCTGCTCAGCGCTCCCGTGGAAAAGCTTACGCTGCCCAGGTTCGTGCCCGTGATCAGCCCGCCCCCGTTCAGCCCATTCACGGCTACCAGCACTGAGCCGCTCAGAGTAAGTCCAGAACTCGAACCGGACAACGTACCGCCACTATTGGTGTAATCCGTGTTGCTGCCGGCAAAAACTGCCGTAGGCAGGGCCAGTGCCAACGCAGCAATCAACAAAAGCTTCTTCATCTTTTATTCTCCTAGGAGTAACTTCGCCGCGCTCCGAAATGGGGCGCGCAGCTTTCACCTTATGAGGGGAGGAGAACTAAGGCGCACCTTGTCAAATGCACCCCGCGTACCAATAAGCCATTTCGCGTAACTGATTGTTTAAATTTGAGTTAGAGTGCTTTTGCCAGGCTGGCGATAGGGCCAGTGTGAAAACATCTGCGCATCAATCCAACTTGTGTGGAAAACCTGGGCTTTCTATCTCTGCATGGATCTCGAAGTAACAGTTCCGAAAGTAACCAGCCTCGGCTCAAACTCCATTCCCCCAGAACGGCTTCTCTTGCCTCCTGCGCAGTTTTGCCCCAAACTCACGCTGTAGTGGTCAGAAGGGAATGCGAAGCTTGATCAGTTCGTCCCCTCCCCAGGAAAATTTTGGTAGTGTCCTGACTTCAAGATGTCATTCCGAACCGGCGCGAAGCACCGGTGAGGAACCTGACCTCAAGATGTCATTCCGAACCGGCGCGAAGCACCGGTGAGGAACCTGACCTCAAGATGTCATTCCGAACCGGCGCGAAGCACCGGTGAGGAACCTGACTTCAAGATGTCATTCCGAACCGGCGCGAAGCACCGGTGAGGAACCTGACCTCAAGATGTCATTCCGAACCGGCGCGAAGCACCGGTGAGGAACCTGCTGTTTGCCGGCGCCGATACGGCGACCAGGCGGAGGAGCGACAAAGTAGGACACCACAAAAATTCTCGCATTTCTAAGGAGCCCAATGTCCCGCACACGTTTTGCCTGCATCGCGATTTTGCTGCTGGCGGTCGCGCCGCTGTTCGCCCGCGAACGCCGGCTGGACGGAGGCTGGAAAGCCACCATCCCCGGTCCCGGAGGGCAGTGCTCCGTCGACGAGGTCCTGACCGCCGATCAGAAATACAGCGAGACCGTACGTTGCGGCAACAGCATGACCTGGCAAGCCGGCACCTACACTTTCAATCAAGGCGTGTTGCTGAGAACCGTGACCGACTTCCAGCCCAAGACGCGCTATGTGGTCGACATAAACCCGACGCAACCCTGGCTTCCCGCCAGCCCGCCGGGACATTACGAAAACAACGTCCCGCCCCCGGCAGGTCAGTATCAGGTGACGTTCAATTCCTCGGATACGATGACCTGGAAAGACATCGCCTTCGGCGGCACGGTCGTGATGCGCCGCAAGTAGCCTGCCGCGCGGCGAAGGCAGTCAGCCCCGGTTTTTTGCGAGTCAAAATAACAATGTTCCTGCAGGAACACAAGTGACAACTCTGTATGTACAGCGTTGTCACTATGCACGTAACTATCGTGGAGTCAGCGCATTGCGGGGCACGATTCCGGCGCGAGAATCTGCCCTGCCCCATAATTGGTGCAACGAACTGCCTGCGTCTACTCCGTGACGCGGAAGTTCACGTTGCTGGTTAGCGTACCCGTCGGCGTAGTGACGACCACAGAGCCGGTGGTTGCACCCGCGGGCACGACGGCTGTCATGAACGTATCGCTGATCACGGTGAATGTCGTGGCCTCAACGCCGTTGAAGGTCACCGCAGTCGCGCCTGTGAAGCCCTGCCCGAGGATTTGTACGGTGCCGCCCACCGTGCCGCCTGGCCGGACGAACGTGACGAACGGCCCGAGCCCCATATCGAGGCTATAGACCGCGCCGTAGCCGTGAGCGCCCCCCTCGTAGGCTGTTCCGTAAAACAGCCCGTTTGTATGCTGCAACAACGAGCCTGACGGATACTCTCCTACGGACTTTGGAAAGCTGTACAGCTCGGTGTACACGCCGCTAGTTGTGATCTGGAACAGGGTGCCGATGTCCCCTTTGTTCCCGCCCTGCCGCGTGGAACCGTACAGGTTGCCGTCGGTGCCTTGCACGAGCCCACCCTCTGGTCCCCATCCGGCAGTGCCACTCGTCGTGAAAGTGTGCAGCGAAGTCACTCTTCCTTGAGGAGTCATCCTAAAGACCGATCCTCCAATGCTCCCGCTTCCGGCGTAAGTCGTTCCGTAAAAATTGCCGTCGGATGCGTGCACCAGCGGGGCGGAGGGTTCAGTCGCGCCCGTGCAGCTAAAGTTGTATTGCATCACCAGCACGCCAGACTTTGTCATCTCGAAGATTGCCCCGCAGCCGCTGGTGCCGCCCCCGCCCGTCCCATAGAGATTGCCATTCGTGCCCTCAATCAGCGGGGCGACAATTTCATAATCGGTAGCCTCGCTGAAGCCGTAGATTGTCGTGAATGTATTCGAAGACGGGGCGTACTTATAGACCGTTGCACCCATGTAGTTCGAGCCGCTCTCAGTAGTCCCATAATAATTGCCATCGGATGCCGCTAGGGGAGCAGCACGCGGAAGGCTGCCGTCAGACTCGCCCAAGAAGTCATGCAATGTGGTAAGGGCACCCTCCGGCGTGATTTTGAAGAGGATACCCAAGCCAGCGCTCCCGCCGCCTGCCGTCGTCCCATAGAAATTTCCATCCGTTCCCAGCGTCAATCCTGCGAATGGGTTGTAGCCATCGGCAGAGTCAAACCCCAAAAGGCTTGTTTCGGCGCCCGTCGTTTCGAGGCTAAAAACGGAGCCGTAGGCTAGGCTTATAGTGGTGCCGTAGATTTCGCCGTTCCGGCCCTGCGCCGGCGTTACGAAATAGGGATACTGGGAGTTCCCGTTCCCGGTGAAGCTATATAGATCGGTAACGGTTTGCGCTGAAATTTGGGTCGCGCACATCAGCAGCGAAATGACGATGAGGATTGCGAGACCGTACGAACTCGACAGGGCGGAACTGCGGTTCCGCTGACTGTTGATCGTAGAAAGCTGGTGTGATGGCATATTACTCAACTCCTTTTTCGGTTCGTTTCGGCAGATCGGGGAGGGAAGAATTCGAAATCTTGTGGGCACGCATTGTTGGCCTCAGTGCGGTCCGTGGGCGGTATTGATTGTGGTTGCGTAGGGGCAACTGCTGCCGCTGCAACCCGGTGTCCCTTGGCCGGCGTGAATGTAGAAATTGTAGGTAGTGTCGGACGTAAGTCCGGTGAACGTGTCGTACATCGACCCGGGAGTGCACGTTAAACTTATATTGTTCGGGTCACAGTAGTTCGCTCGATGAGTGCCACTGTCAGCGAATATGGACACTTGGCCAGGGCCAGGGTTAATCGACGCGCCGTTGCTCATCAGAATGCCGCTCTGCGCGGCCAGGCTGCCGGCTAACGCTAGTAAAACCAGGAGCGGCGTCGCAGGAAGGAGGCTCACTCTAAGGCGGCGAGTAGAACCAAAATTGCGAACGAAATGGCTTAGGCGAACTGCTTGGGGGGGTACGGACGAATTCATGCATTGGCGACTCCGTGCGCGGTGAATTCCAAACATCGGGGCCCGCCTCGCCCAGCGAGGCACCACAGGAGCGTTTTCTTCGAGGGGGAGGCAGACTCGGAATCGCAGGTTGCCCGAAGTCCGTATTGCGCAGCGACTATATCACCGGGGCTCGGGAGGGTCAAGCGGTTTCCGCAGTTTTCGGGACGGATCTGCTAATCGGCCGCGACTTCCTGCTTGGCGGGCTCAGCCGGCGTTTCCGCGTCGCGGCGTATCATGCGGTTCGAGGGCAGGCCGGCGTCGCGAATCTTATAGAGCAGCGCGCGGTAGCTGATGCTTAACGCCCGCGCCGCCTGCTTGCGGTTCCAGTGGTGGTGTTGCAGAACTTTCAGGATGACTTTGCGTTCCAGTTCGCGCACCGCCTGGCGCGTCAGCTTCTTCAAAGAAATCGGGCCGTCCACCGAAATTTCGGCGTTGAAAAGATCCGTGCTGCGCGGCTGCAAGTCGGAGGCGATGACTTCCTCATTGCCCAGAATCACGTAGCGCTTGATCAGATTTTCCAGTTCGCGGATGTTGCCCGGCCAATGATACTTGCGCAGCGTGGCCATCATCTCGGTCGAAAGCGCGCGCGCCCGGCAGTTATATTTGCGGTTGTGGTATTCGAGGAAGTAGCTCACCAGATCCGGAATGTCGACCGCGCGCTCGCGCAGCGGCGGCAGATGCAGATTGACCACGTTGATGCGATAGAACAAGTCGGAGCGGAACGTGCCGTTCTCGATTTCCTGCTCCAGCTTGCGGTTGGTGGCGCAGACCACGCGCACTTCCACTTTCTTGTCTTCCTGCGCGCCGATGCGGCAGAACTGCCCGTCCTGCAGAAGCTGCAGCAGCTTGGACTGCAGCGACATATCGAGTTCGGAAATCTCATCCAGAAACAGCGTGCCGCGGTGCGCCATTTCCACGCGTCCCGGCTTCATGCCGAAGGCGCCGGTGAACGCGCCCTTTTCGTAGCCGAATAATTCGCTTTCGAGCAGCGTGCCCGGAATCGCCGGGCAGTTGACCTTCACCCACGGTCCAGTGCGCCAGGGTGACGCAATATGAATCATGCGGGCGATGATGTCTTTTCCGGTCCCGCTTTCTCCCTGGATCAAGACCGGAACGTTTGCGCTCGCCAGTTTCGTCAGCCGGTCGCGCACCAGACGCATCAATTCGGTGCGCCCAAAGATGATTGCATCGGGAGGCATTTCCCCCAAAGGCTGAACGAGCGTATTGATGCTGGCAGTGGTCATGGCTGGATCGTGCTAACGGTCGTACCAAGTGACGAGCAGGGGGCGTGCTCAAACAAGGGGAGAACATGACACTCGCATCCGGCGAGCCAAATCGGGTGGAGCCCCGTTCGACACCCTTCAATCTAGACTATGTAGTTGAAGAGAATCAACTTACGAAAGAGCGGCCGTACTGCCCACTAGTAACCGACGCTTGGTCCGAAGAGTAACACTTTTCGGTAACCAGTGCGCAAACTTTTTCACTAAGCAGAAACCATTTTCCTTCGGGTGGGGATTTTCTTAGACACGAGCGGAAGAGGCCGCAGAAACTTCAGGCCGAGAAGATAGTAGCCGGCGGCGGGAGTCGTGCGCAGAGTCTTGGCGCGAAGCGTGCGCGTGGCTCTGGGCAGAAGAGCCAACGACGCCACGGGAGCGCTCGGAATTTCGATGCGGAGTTGAGAGATGGCAGGCAGGGCGCGGCGAATGGCGACGAGCATTCCCCCAGCGCTTACATTGAGAGAGGTGGCGAACTCCAGGAATTCCTTGCCTTTTCCTGCACTGCTATGAACAAAGACCGGAATCGCCAGCGGCAGCCGGGTCCACTTGCGCCGCTCGTTCGCGAACCTGCCCTCATTCATGCACACCTCTCCATCGCGTACCCCTTGATTCCACGTTTAAGGAGCACATGATGGGCCAAATATCGGCAGAAGGCGGGCTCAGACCCGGCAAAAGCAAGTGAGTACCGGCAGTTTCGACCTCCAAACCCGCAATTGCAGGGCGATTCCCGTATCGGATCTTCGTATTTTATTTACCCTTGGGGCGACTCGTCCATCTCCTTCAAACGCCAGCGAAGTGCAAGGTTTTGCTACACTTGGGTAATTCCGTTGCATTTTTCGTTGACAACGAATTGGGCTTGTCATAGGATTTTCCACAAGGCAACTCAGGGTTCAGTGAAGCTGACGCCCTGTTCCCCCCTCCCCGATTCAGATTGTGGTAGCTCCTCATGGCCTCAGGTCCAAAGAATACGTGTGTTCCGGAAGCGGAAGTGACCGCTCCTACTCCCAGCCTTCCCGGGAGCGGGGATGGCGACGTTCCTCGTCCTGAAAATCTGCTGGAAGAATACAAAGCCTTGCGCGAGCGTTTCCAGCGCACCACCAATGCCCTGGGATCGGCCGCGCACGACCTGAAAACTCCGCTTTCGATTCTGAATGGATATGTGGAGCTTCTGCAGAGCGAAAAGCTGGGGCCGATCACCGAGCGGCAGCGCGAAGTCCTCAAGGACATGCGCGACAGCGGCAAGCGCCTGCAGCAGTTCATCCAGGATTTCCTGACTTTCAGCGCGCTGGAAACCGGCGGCCTGCGCATGCAATTCGAAACCGGCAACATCAACGACACGCTGTCGGAAGTCTGCCGCCTGTGGTCCAACCGTTTTCAGGAAAAAGGCATTGCGCTGTATTTTCTGGCCAACGATAAATTGCCCATTTTTCCCTTTGACGCGCCCAAGCTGGAGCGGGTGATTTCGAATCTGCTGGAAAATTCCTTCAAGTTTACTCCGCAAAGTGGAACCGTGTGGCTGCATGCCGAGCCGCACATGTGGGAGCGTCGGGCGGCAGCCGTGCCATCGTCATCCGAACGCCGCCGGCAGAACGTTGCCCATCCCAACTCCGTGAAGGTCAGCGTATCCGACACCGGACCGGGAATTCCCGCGGAATTTCATCTGGAAGTGTTCGACGATTTTTTCCGTCTGCCCGGTAGCGAGAGCCAGGAAGGCATGGGACTGGGTCTGGCGATTGCGCGCCGCCTGGTGCAAGGTATGGGAGGCAAAATCTGGGTGGAAAGTGAGTCCGGCGCAGGCTGCAAGTTCTCTTTCCTGGTGCCCTACAAACCGCTGCTTGCGGCCGCCGGCAAAGGAAAAGCCCGATGACGCAAACCGCCAAGATTCTGCTGGTGGATGACGAACCCGGCATGCTGCGTTACATCAAGACGCTGCTGGAGGTCGACGACTACAAGGTCGAAACCGCCACCACCGGAGAAGAAGCGCTGGCCAAAGTGGAAAAAGGCCTGCAGCCCGATCTGGTTCTGCTCGACGTGCTCATGCCCGGCATCGACGGTTTGCAGACGCTCGAGCAACTGCGTCAGAAACAGCCGGGCCTGAAAGTGGTCATGCTGTCGTGCGTCAGCGACACCCGCAAAGTGGTACAGGCAATGAAGCTGGGCGCGCAGGACTACATCACCAAGCCGTTTCAGAAGGCCGAACTCGACAAGGTGCTCGATCTCAGTCTCGGCCAGGGCAAACAAACCTTCAGCGGAGAGGTCGAAGAACTCGCCGATGATGTATTTTTCATCGCCGCCTGCCCGGCGATGAAAAAGATTCGCTCGCAGGCCGCGTTGGTCGCCAACGTCGATATCCCGGTGCTGCTGCTGGGAGAAAGCGGAACCGGAAAAGAAGTGCTGGCGCGCTTGATTCATAAGCTTTCTCCGCGCGCCCACCGCACCTTCCTCAAAGTGAATTGCGCGGCGGTTCCCGCGGATCTGCTGGAAAGCGAATTGTTTGGTTACGAACCCGGAGCATTCACCGGCGCAACCCATGCCAAGCCCGGCAAATTCGAACTGTGCAACAAAGGCACGATCCTGCTCGACGAAATCGGCGAGATGCCGCCCAGTCTGCAGGCCAAGCTGCTCCACGTGTTACAGGATCAGCAATTTTCCCGGCTGGGCAGCCGCTCGGTCATCAAAGTTGACGTGCGCATTCTGGCAGCCACCAACATCAACATTCCCGAAGCTCTCGCCAACAAGCGGCTGCGCGAAGATCTGTATTACCGCCTGAATGCATTCACGCTCACCCTGCCGCCGCTGCGCGACCGCAAAGAAGAAATTCCGATTCTGCTAAAGCATTCGATGACGCGCATGGCCGAGCGCTACGCGCGCTCCCCGCTGCCGCTTACCCCGGCCTTGCTCGATGCCTGCCACAATCACACATGGCCCGGCAATCTGCGCGAGCTGAACAACTTTCTCAAACGTTATCTGATTCTCGGCGATGAAAATCTCGCCATGTCTGAACTGCGGCCTAGAAATGACGGCAACGGAGGGCCAACCAGCGATTCCAACGTCCGGGGCGCCGAGGCGGGAGGTTTGAAGTCGCTGGCGCGCTCGGCCAAAGACGAAGCCGAAGCTCAGGCCATTACCCAGGCCCTGGAGCAGACCAACTGGAACCGCAAGCAAGCTGCGGTGATCCTGCAAATCAGTTATAAAGCGCTGCTGTACAAGATTCGCCAGTATGGCATCGCCGAGTCGCGCGGCCACCACCGGCTTTCCGCCGGAGCCTAAGCCCTAACCCCGCAGCCGGACCAAGATCCGACGCCTGAGGTCAGAGGTCCGACGCCTGAGGTCTGAGGTCTCTGTTCCTACGGCACGTTCAGTCCGACGGTCTGGCTCTTGGAATCGCTGCCCGAGGTTGCGGTGACCAGGGGGTTGTAACTGCCGGCCGGGGTTCCGCTCACCGGAGCCTGCGTAGAAGTCTTGCCACAAGCAGGCAGCAATACCACCAAAGACAAGATCCAGCAAAACAGCATGAGCCCGGCGATGCGGCGGCTTCGTCCGCGCCCCAATCCGACGCCCACCAGCGCCAATCCGGGAACCATCAGCCAGACCGCGTAGAAGCGCCGCGGCAGCAATAGCGCCGCCGGAGTCGTGGTGACGGGCCGGGCCGTGGTCACAATGTTCAGAGCCACGGTCGCGCCGCTGGTACTTTGCAGCGCGATGGTTGCGCTTGGGCTGAAGGCGCACGAGCTCGCTGGCGGCAGATTGGAACAAGTCAGCGTAATGTTGGAGCTGTAAAGCGGATTGGGCGTAAGTTGGACTTGATACGGCGCGGTGTCGCCCGCCTCCGCGATGGACTGATTGGCTGGACAAACCGACATCGAATAGTCCGACATTTGCGCCGGCACCGAAGTCTCCGCCAGAACAATATTGCCCGGCGCGATAACCTGTACCGTTCCTCCATTGAAAAACTCCGGAGGATTGGACCCGCTTGTTCCCCCGCAGGTGTTGCTCTTGTTGCCGCTGCTTGCCGTGGGCGTCACCGTAATGGTGACGGTGGCGGTGGATCCGGATTGCAGCGAAATCGGCCCGCAACTGACGCTCGTACTGGTTGAGGAGCTCGAACCGCATGTGCCGGTGCTAATCTGGGCAGCGACCAAAGTGACCGGGATTCCGGTGGATGAAGTATTCAGGTCGTCGGTGACTACGATGTTGGTGGCCGCGTCGGGCCCGTTGTTGGTCAGCGTATAGGTAAAGATAGCCGGATTGCCGGCGCTGATGTAGGTCTGATTGGTTCCCAGCGTGAGGACGCCGGTGACCGACATGCTGAGCGCGGTCTCCAACTGGGTGACGAACGCATCGTAGCCACTCTTGTTGTATCCGCCGCCTTCATTCGGAGGCAGCGGTTGGTCAACGCGCAGATCGGTCGCATTCGTTGATCCCACGAGATACGTATTCTGATTGTTGTCCAGGGTGATCCCGGTGCCCAGGGTCGTGGCCGCCCCGCTGGAAACGGTAACGCTCCCGCCGAAATAGCTCGCCCATGACGCTACCGTCGTTTGTCCGACAACGGCCGCGGTGTTCAAACGGGCGACGAATGCGTCCTGAAATCCGTTGAGCGTGCCTTGAATAGCGTTGGGATAGGGAGAAACGGGGAAACTTCCGGAAGTTGGCGCGGGAGGAGTCGCGGCCGAGAGCACCAGCGGCGACTGCGTCCAGCCGGTGATCACAGCCCCGCTGTTGGAATCGACGGTGATGGCCGTTCCCGCTTCGTTGTTCGCCCCTCCGAGATAGGAGAAATAATTCAGCACCATGGCCGTCGGCGTTCCCGCCGTGAACGCAGGATTCGACAGCCGCGCTACGAACGCGTCGTTGGGAGCAGGAGGGGTTTGCGCCGTACAATTTCCCGTGGCATTGGTGCCGGTGTAGAGATTGTTCAGGCAATACTGGTACGAAGCGAAGGTCGCAAAGGTCGTCGGAGCAACAATGTCCGTCGAATTTGTGGTGCCGACAACGTAGACGTTGGCCGCGCCGCTATCGACCGCCACACCCGAACTGTAGTCCGACTCCGTGCCGCCCACGTACGTGGACCACTGCAACTGCTGGCCCTGCGCTCCGGCAGGATTCAGCTTGGCCACAAACGCATCGGGGAGCGTAGGCGCCGTAGTGTAGGTGCATTGTGGAGCGTTGACGATCGTGGTCGGCGGTGCTTGAGCCAGGCAGGGCTGGTAGGCGTTGAGAATGGGAAAGTCGGTGGTTGGGCTGGTGCCGGTGTAGGTGAAGTTGGTGCCGCCGCTGAAGTAAATGTTGCCATTGGTATCGACGGTGATGCCGCCGCCGATCACCGTGGGCAGGGTCGTGCCCGTGGGCGGGGTGAATGTGCCTCCGCCAAAATACGTGGAATACGCGATGCTCCCGATCCCCGAAGCGGTGGTATCCACCTTGGTCACGAAGAACTGAATGGCCGCGCGTGGAAAGCTCTGAAAGGGCAATCCCTGCGGCAGGTTGCTGGCGGGAAACTCATCGCTCGTGCTCCCGGCGTCGCTGGAATAGGTGGTGCCGGTCACGTAGAGGTCTCCAGCCGGATCGATGGCCATGCCCGTGGCTGCATCGGTATTGTTACCCGACAGATAAGAAGAGTAGGCCAGCTGAGTGAAACCTGAATTCAGCTTGGTCACGAACACGTGTGAGGTGCCCACGCTCCCAGTCTCCGGGCCGGTCTGATAGGCGGTGGTCTGAGTCGTTGGAAAGTCGATTGAGGTGGTGGTGCCGGCAACGTAGGGATTGAATCCTCCGTCCACCTTGATGCCAACCGGCGTATCCTGCCCGCTTCCACCCAGGTACGTGACGTCGTCGAGTATTGCTGCCTGCGACCCCAGCGGCGGCGTAATTTTCGCGATGTAAACGTTCTGCGCGCCCGCGGCCGGATTCAGCGAACCATAAACAACTCCCGGTGTTGCCGGAAGGTTAGGAGAAGTGGTGGATCCAGCCAGGTAAATATTGAAACTGGTGTCGACGGCCACGGAAGAAGCCAACTCGTTGCCGCTGCCACCGAAGTAGGTAGAGAAGCTGAGAATGGGATCAATGATTAGTTCCCGCGAGCGGTCATAGGAACCGATCGCGAAGCCCACGCGGTTCGCTCCGCGCAGAACGAATCGCCCTTCCACCGGTTGGCGACGACCGCCGATCTCCTGATAAACGCTGGGAGCTTCCAGCCGAATGCTCTCTTCTTCGTTATGGCTTGCGTTATGGCTTGCGCCATGGCCTGGGCTACGGACAATCACGGCTCCATCCTGAAGCTCAAGCCGTTTCGCGCCGTTGAATTCAAGTTCGGCCCGCGAGGGATCGGAGCCGGGAGCGACCTGAAAGTCGTATTCCAGGCGGCCTTGTTGCCCGTAGAAAACCAGATCGATTCCCGGATAAACATTTTCGTAGCGCACGCGGGCAAACTGCGGCACCGCGGCCCTCCACCGGGAAGCATCGTTGCCAATGAAATAGTGACTTTTGCCGGCCAAGGGTTCGAGCGCTGAAACAACCGCATTCGCATTCGCGCCCGCCAGTTTCATTTCCACCGACTCCACGCGAGATGACTCGACGCGAGACGACTCGGCCCGGGACTGGGAAGGATGAGAATGACCGGCCGGCTTCTGGAAAACCCTGCTGAGGATGGCGCCATCCTGGCCAAGGAACAGGCTGTAACCGGGACCGCGGCTCACGAATCGGGCGCGGGTATCGGATGAGTCGAAATCGAACTGTCCCTGGTTCGGTTCGAAGATGATGGGCAGGCCGGCAAGCAGAGCGCGGGCGCCAGCGACAGTGTCGTCATGAGCCTGGAGAGGAACGTTAGCGCTAGCAGAGAGCCCGATTCCGCCAGGAAGTGCACTCTGCGAGACCATCGGCCGCGGACGGAAACCCCACCCGAGGACAGCGCATCCTGCTCCCAGCAGCACCAACCCAACCGCGAGCATGCGACCTCGCCCTACTGACGTTCCCTTATGCCGGCAATCTCCGTTCACTCGTTTCCTCCGATGCGGTTCCATCAAATTTCCAGTCTATTGGTTCACGCGCACATCTGTCGCCCGGCGCATCCGTGCCCACAACTGCCCACAATCCGTTCGAGTTGGGGATGCGGACGGCCGGAGTCTGCGCCGACGAACGCCTTTATGGCCGAGCTTCGTCTGCAGCTTAGTCGCTGGAACTGGTGGAAAAATAAATAACTACTTAAACATCTTGCGGATAGACAAGTCAAGCCGCAGCCGGGTCCGGAGCCGCGTAGTATCCTAATTTGTCATTCCGAACCGGGCCGAAGGCGCGGTGAGGAACCTGATTTGTCATTCCGAACCGGGCCGAAGGCGCGGTGAGGAACCTGATTTTAGACCGCGTACGACTGTCGAAGTCAAATCAGGACACTACTCGGAGCCTTCCATCCTGCAGGCCAACCCAGCTTCCGGTTTCGTGTGATGCGCGCTACCCTGAGGAAAGATGCCGCAACGCGAGCGGCCGCCCACACTTTTTGCGCTTGCAAATCGCTCCCGATTCTATAGAGTGGGTGCATCGAAAGGTTGGGGGACCTGTCGGGTGGAGTGCAAAGGCGCTCCTCTGCCCCAGGGCGATGCCACACACGTCTCAGGAACGGCGGATGATGCGACGCTTCGATATGCGTCTGCCTGCCGTCGTGCGAATCGAGGACGCCGGCGTTCCCCTCGACGAGGTTCACACCGAGACGCAGAACGTCAGCGCGCGTGGAATCTTTTTCTACCTCGATCGCACCGTGAACGCGGGCACGTCGCTGGCCGTCACTCTTACCTTCCCCCCGCAGATCACGCTCACCGATTCTGTCCGAGTGCGATTCAAAGCGCGAGTCGTGCGCGTGGAGAATCCTCTTCCCTCGGCGCGGGTGGGCGTGGCCGCCGTGATCGAAGGCTATGAGTTTCTGCGGCCGAGCGGCGGGTCTGATTTCTTCTCAGCCTTGCAGTAGCCGCAGAACGCGGCTGCCGCAGTCGTGCCGGATGGTTGCCGGGGCGAACATACGGCCAAGGGTGCTGTACGTACACCGTTGTAGTAATAATGAAGTAAATGTACAATAACGTACGTATATTCACGTACATTATTGCCATTAATTCCCGTTTTGGGACAGAAAACATAGCCCTGCGCGCCAGGGGTAGCGAGAAGGCCGGTCGGGTCGATTTGTAGAATGCCCCGTGCTGCGTCAGCAACGGCCCGTAGAGCGACGCGGACGACGCGACTGGCCCCCACCACGTTGGCGGCAGTTAAAGTGCGCCAGAACGCGTTTACGCGCGTTCTACGAAGAATCAACAACTTCCACCTACTTTCAACGACTTCCACCAACTTTCAACGACTTAGCGAAAAAGCCAGGTTTCCAGGTTTCAGGGTTTCGAGGGGCAGGTTTCAAAGTTTTCGTCTTGAAGGTTTCGAAGCGTCCGACCGGTTTGCGTCCCCTCTTGCTTCGCGCTCAACGTCTGGTAGTGTAAATTTCTTGCCATGAAACTATCGGTGGTGATGCCGGTTTACAACGAGCAGGCGACGTTGCGGCAGGTAGTGGAGCGTGTGCTCGCGATCGAGTTGCAGATTGAACTGATTTGTGTCGATGACGGCTCCCGCGACGGCTCGCGCGAGATTCTGGCCGATCTGGAAAAGCAGTTCCCGCAAATGCGGGTTTTGCAGCAGCCGCAGAATATGGGCAAAGGCGCCGCCCTGCGCCGCGGCATCCGCGAGGCCACCGGCGACTACGTCATCATTCAGGACGCCGACCTGGAATATGACCCCGGCGAATATCCCAAGCTGCTGGGTCCGCTGGAATCGGGCCAGGCCGACGTGGTCTACGGCTCGCGCTTCCTCGGCAGCGGGCCGCATCGCGTGCTCTATTTCTGGCATTCCGTGGGCAACCGGCTGCTCACGTTGCTCTCCAACATGATCACCAACCTCAACATGACCGACATGGAGACCTGCTACAAAGTTTTCCGCCGCGAAGTGATCCAGTCGATTCCGCTGGAGGAAGACCGCTTCGGCTTCGAACCCGAGGTTACGGTGAAGATCGCCCGCCGCCATCTGCGCGTGTATGAAGTTGGAATCAGTTACTGGGGCCGCACCTACGAAGAGGGAAAAAAGATCGGCTGGAAAGACGGCGTGCGCGCGCTGTGGTGCCTGCTGAAGTATGGAATGAGAGAATCGTGATTCGTATCAGGGCATGGCTTTAGCCATGCCGAACGCGCGGCCAATGGAAACGGGCTTTAGCCCCTGCGGTGCAGGATCCAATTCGACGCCCGCATAAGCCGATGAATGCCGAAACGCAGCTTCATCTAAAACTAAACCCCGCCTTACAGGATTCTTGCGGATGTACTCCCTGATCTCCCAATAGCTCTCATGGTCATAAACGCGCACCTCGGAAGACCCCCTCTGCCAAACCGGAGACCGAAATCCGAGTTCCCTTCCGGCTCGAAAGGCAAAGCCGCCCTTGATGAACTGAGTGGCTTTCTCAATCGTCATGTCGTAGCCAACCGTCAGCAAGAGGTGGAAGTGATCCGGCATGACCACGAATTCATGCAGCCGGAACTTCTGCTGCGCCCGATACTCACAGAGAATACGGATAAAGAGGCCTGCGGATCTGTCTGACTGCAGCAGATTGCGCTTCTCCGCGATCGAAGACGTGACAAAGAACGTACGCGCCCCAGCAATCACGCCCGAAGAATCCGAGTGGCGAATCGGGATGGCCATGACACGGCGGCTAAAGCCGGTTCCTTTTTGGCCAAAGCGGCACGCCTGAAGGCGTGCCCCGATACGAATCTAGCACTAGAAAGGATTATGCAAACATGAGTGCGGCAGAGATTTCTTGGCGGTGGTTTCGAATCGGGAATTCGAAAGCGACCAGAAGCAGCCACACGCATCGCTGCGCTGCGCGCGAGTCGGATGAGGTCCGCCGAGCGCTACTTCCCCTTCTGCAATTCCTTCAACTGCTGCCGCAGCTTGCCGAACCTGCGCACCAACGTGCCCAAATAGATGGCGTGGATCAACCAGGTTGCGATGTAGGCGGCGAACAAGAATTTGACCCCGTTCATCGCGCACTCCTGCTCAGCGGGAGGCTGGCTTTGACCGGCTCTGCACCGCCGGCGAGCGATTCCATGGCGTAGGCGTGGTCCACCTCGCGCTTCAGCAGTTCCAGCCGGAAGCGTGCCCAGCACACCATCGCTCCAAAGCAGGAGAACGCCAACAGGTTCAACAAGAAGGCATGCAGCATGCGCGGATCGAGCGACCCGCCGCCGCCGATCACGGGTTGGGGATGCTGGGTGCGGAAAAACCAGATCGAGAAATACACGATGGGAATGTCGAGCGCGCCAAAAATCGCCAGCACCGCGGCCAGCACCGGAGTCTGCGCGGAATCGGAAAAACGCCGCAGCACCAGATAGCTCACGTAAATCAGCCACAACACCAGCGTCGTGGTGAGCCGCACATCCCACGTCCACCAGATGCCCCACACCGGCCGCGCCCAGATCGGACCGGTCACCAGCACGATGGTGCAGAACACCACTCCCACTTCGGCGGAGGCAACCGCCAGCGCATCGGCCCATGCGCTTTTGCGAATCAGATAAATGATCGATGCCACCAGATTGGTCATGAACAGGCAGCCCCCGGTCCACGCCGAAGGCACATGGTAGTAGAAGATTCGCTGGATATCGCCCATGGTGCGCTCGGTCGGCGCAACCACCAGCGCCTGATAAAGCCCGTACAGGAGCAGCACCGCGGTGATCACCGAAAAGATGGAGAAGAGGCGTTTCATTCTGCGTGCAGAATCGTTCCGAACAATCCCAAACAAGCTGTAGTAAACACTACATCGTAGGTGAGAAGCAACACGATCCAAAAACGCGCCGAACCGTCTCCGGCCAAAAGAATGCGCGTGGCCTCAACCATGGCTTGAATCGCCGGAATCGAAATCGGAAACAGCAACAGCGGCAGCATGATCTCGCGGCTGCGCGTGCGCAACGACAGCGCGGCAAAAAATGTGCCATTCACCACCAGCGCCCAGGTTCCCAGCACTCCCACCGGAATCAACTGCCACGCCGGTCCCAGCGCGCGCAAGTTGTAGAAAATGATGAACAGCGGAGTCATCAGCGATTCCAGCAGGACGACGAAAATGAAGTTGCCCAGCGCTTTCGCCAGGAACAGAGCGTTCGCAGGCGCAGGCGCAACGCGATACGCATCCAGCACCTGATTGCGGATCTCGCGCGCCCACGTCTGATTCAGCGCCACCACCGCCGCAAACAGAAACGCCACCCAAACCAACCCACCGGCAATCTGCCGCGATTCCTCCGCGTTGGGATCGAACGAGAAACTGAAGATCACCACCACCAGCAGCGAAAAAAACAACATGGAATTCAGCGCGTCTTTCGAACGCCATTCCAGACGAATGTCTTTGATCAGCGAGGCCAGCATCAAGTCCCAGAAGGAGTTCACTCCGCGCCTCCCGTGCTCGCCCGCTCGGCGGTGGCCGTACGGTCGACAATCTGTCCCGCCTGCATCCAGACGAATTCATCGGCCACGCCTTCGAGAAGGGGCGCCTGATGCGTGACCACGAAAATAGTTTTCCCGGCATCGCGCATGCCTTTGAGCAAAACGACCATCGCGCGCGCGGAATGCACATCGACATTCGAGAAAGGCTCGTCGAGCAGTAGCAGGGTGGGATCGTGCAGAAGCGCGCGCGCCAGCGACATTCTCTGCCGCATTCCCTGCGAATACTGGCCCACGCCGCGCGCCAACTCCGGATCGAGCCCAACCGCCCGAATCACCTCGGCGCAGCGCGTGTCTCCGGCAATGCCGTAGAGCCGGGCAAAATAACGCAGATTCTCCATGCCGCTCATCTCGTCATAAAGAAGCGAGGGATGCGCCATGTAGCCGAGATCGCGGCAAGCTTCCCGCGGGCTCTTGCCGAAAATGGAGATGGTTCCCTGCGTGGGCTGAGCCAAGCCGGCCAACGCGCGCAGCAAGGTAGTCTTTCCGGCTCCGTTATCGCCGAGAATGGCGTGAAAGCGGCCGGCATCGAACTCTGCCGTAACCCGGCGCAGCGCCGCAAAGCGGCCAAACTGCTTCACCACGTTGTGGACGGCAATCGCAGAATTGGCTGAAGGGTTGGAGTTGGTCACAAGAACCTATTCGCAGAGAGCATCAACAACGCGAATAGCGAATCTATGCATTTTTGCGGATTTTTGCAAAGCAGAACACCTCGGGCGCTCTACCCAGGAAGTTCCAAAGCGAATCGAAGGCAAAAAGAAAAGGCACGGACATTGATTGTACGCGCCTTCCCGGTTGAGATTGCAGATGTAGAAAGCTGCCGGGGCGCCATCCTAGCGGGCTCCCGCCCCGGCAACTTGATATGGCCGACCAGCGGTTCCTACAGCTTCTTCGCACCCGCCGGACTGGCCGCCGGAATCGATTTCTTTCCACCCTGCTTCTTGACGAGCGCCGGCGTGCAGCTGTCCGTGTTTGAGCTCGCCACCTGAGTGGCTACGTTGTAGTAGGTTCCCGTCGGCGTGGCAGACGCAGGCGGCGCGATCAGCACGCCCGCACAGGCGCCATTGATCGTGTTGGAGGTTACGGTATCGGTTGGCGTGGCATCACCGCACGCAGCCACATTCACGCCAGACTCGTCCGCAAAATTAACCGTGTTACTCGTGATCGTGGAGAGGTTGGCGCAGGCCACGATCGCGTCGAATATGTGGGTTGCCGTGATCGAATTATTCTTCACCGTCGCATTGTCAGTATCGCCTGGATTCACGCTGTCGAGGTAGATGCCGACGTTCGTGTTGCTGATGGTGTTGTATGTTATCACCGGCGAGTAAGATTGGATGATCAGTATGCCTGCCGCGGCATATGTCGCTTGCGTGTACCAATCCCCATCGACAATGTTGTAAGTGACAGAACCATTGGCTCCGTAGAGTTGGATGCCATTCTGCGCATTGTCGTTCACTTGTCCAGCGCCCATCACCGTATTGCGGCTGATGGTGACGTTCACATTGCTCGTATTCCCGGTCGGGGTTCCATTCGCCGTAATCCCGTTCTTGTCATAATCCTGCACGTTGTTGTAGGTGATGGTGACGGTGGCATCGGCCGCAGGGGATGGATTCGGCTGAATGGTGGTCGCCCCACTCTCCACGTAGATGCCCAGACCCCCTTGGCAGCCGAAGGCCCCAATCACTTGAACGTGGATCACGTTGTTGCGTGTAATGGTGCCGTCGGCGTTCTGATAGAAGATCCCGATGGGGTCCCCGCCGCAGACCGTGCCATTACCGGTGGCGTCCACGGTTAAATCCTCGATGGTGGCGGTCGTGTTCTGCACAAGTACACTGGCCTGAATGTTTCCGCCAAAAGTGCTGGTAGCGTTTGTCACCAGGCCTCCATTGGGAGGCTCGATGATGGCGGCGTTCGAGCCTGCGGAAGCGACGCCTTTCAAGGTTATTTTCTTGCCGATGATCTGAACCTGCTCCGGATAAATGCCGGGGCAAACCAGGATCGTTGTGGATCCAACGGACGGGGCAGCGGCCACAGCTGTCGAAATGGTTAGAAACGACGTGTAGGACGGCTCGCAAGTACCGACCGCAAGGGTGCCGGCGAACGCCAGCTGGCTGAGGCAGGCGAAAGCGAAGGCCATCAACAACCACCGGCCTGTTCTTGAAGATTTTGCTTTAGGGGTTGGGCTTAGATGACGCAAACTGCACACAAGTAGGCTCATGGGTTCTGGATTCTCCTCTGTGAATTGTTCTTGGATTTGACTTCTGGGGCCCGGAGTCCGGGGTAAGTGGAAAGTGAACTCTCGCTAAAGGCTATATCACCGTAAGTTTGAAGTCAAGCACGGCGTCCAGCTTGGGATTTCAGCTCATCTGCAGAGCGTACTTTCCACAACTCTTCGGGCCTTAGTCCACTTCGTCTCGAACTCGATGAGGAGAGTAGTCGAGCGCAGGAAAACGGTCAATCGCACCTTCCGGCCAACTAGCAGCACCAATGAGCCACATTGGACCACGGCTTGCGGTCGATTCCAGCAGGCACGGCAGCCTCGCGGCGAAGTCACCGCTTCCAGTTGCGGCGTGATGCAAAAGAAAAACCGCCCGAGAGATCGGGCGGCTTGCATTTATCTTGGATTCTCCGGCCCGTCCGTCAATTCCAAACTATTTGCCCGTTTGAATCGAAGGTATACGTCAGCTTCCTCCACTGGATGGTTGAAGTGTTGTCGTAGTTGTAGCCCTCGAGGATTACGTTGCCTAGAAACAAATCGCCCAGGGGATCGGATTCTGGGCTAGTTTGGGAGACAGGGTTGTTCCCGTTGGTATCAGAGACGGTGTACACGATTTGTCCGCCGGTCAGGGCGACGGTCAGTTTGTAATAGGCGTTGTATTTGAAGCCCGATCCCCCGGGGAGGCCTAAGTAAGTGAACGAATTTGTCATGTTGTTCCAGCCATAGAATCCAGCAACGCCGCCATTGAGGTAGCAGCTGGGGCCTGGGATGCAACTGGTAATGGGCCCCTGAAACTCGATGATCGGATAGTCGCCGTTGGTGCTGGTGTAGGTGGAATCGAAGCCGGTGGTCCAAAATCCTGCCAAGCGCTCGTTCGACGTTTCCCAAGCTTTCGGAACGTAGAGCTGGATCGATACTGAGGTGGTGCCAGCTAACAAGTCGAATTTGTTCCCTTGCGTATTGTAGAAGCTGGGAGTAGGCGTCTGAAAACCTGCCGGGGTAACAGTCTCCGACAGAACACCGCCGGCCGCGGTAAAATCGGTCGGGGCATAACGGTCCGTGTACCATGCGAGGGGCACTTCGGTCTGACTGTTACTGACCACGGCGGGCACGGAAAAATCAAATCCGAGGGTTTGAGCGGTTGCAGCCGCGGGAATCAAAGCCAGCAAGGAAACCAGCAGGCATCCAACGTAGAGATCCTTCAGTTTCAGCGACATTCTTATTCTCCTTTAGTTTCGAGTTGAGAGTTGCGTTCAGGTTGCTCGACCAGGCAGAGCTAGGCCAGTGTGTTCTCAGTTTCAAACCTAGAAGCGAAGTGCACACGAGCAGAACTCGTGGATTCTTCCAGGTAGTTGTCCTTGGATTTAACTGCTAGGGCCCGGAGTTCGAGGGAAGTGAACTCGCGCTGCAGGGTACATTACCGCAAGTGCGAAGTCAATCGGTATTCGACGTCCAGCTTGGGATTCCGGCGCCGACACGCGCTCTTCACAATTCCTTGCAGCCGCAGTTTACTTCGTCTTGAACTCGATGAGGAGAGTAGTCGAGCGCGGAAAAACGGTCAATCGCACGTTCCGGCTAATTAGCAACACCAATGAGCTACAGGAAGAGCCGCGTGGATTCGATTGCATTCAGTCCGGCAACTTCGCGGCCAAAGAGTCCAAAACTAGTGTAGTGCGTCGAAAAATGGTGATCGTTATGTTGCGCCTCGATCCGGCGTAAGCTTTGGTGTCCGACGAAGAGTCAAGGGCTTTCACCACAGAGGGCACACAGGATCACAGAAGGAAACCGAATGTTGCGCCTCGATCCGGCGTAAGCTTTGGTGTCCGACGAAGAAGTCAAGGGCTTTCACCACAGAGGGCACACAGGATCACAGAGGAAACCGAATGTTGCGCCTCGATCCGGCGTAAGCTTTGGTGTCCGACGAAGAAGTCAAGGGCTTTCACCACAGAGGGCGCAGAGGATCACAGAGGAAACCGAATGTTGCGCCTCGATCCGGCGTAAGCTTTGGTGTCCGACGAAGAAGTCAAGGGCTTTCACCACAGAGGGCACAGAGGATCACAGAGGAAACCGAATGTTATGCCTCGATCCGGCGTAAGTTTGGTGTCCGACGAAGAAGTCAAGGGCTTTCACCACAGAGGGCACAGAGGATCACAGAGGAAAGTGACGGTAAATAACTGACGGTAAATAAACGTCGATCTGTTTGACGCACTACTCTTGCTGCCGGGGCGGCGAGTTTGACAATCGGAATCGATTAATTCGCGCTGGCAGCCGGCGCTGTCTGCACCTGCGTCATGTTCTTGGGCGGATCGGCTTGCATGCTGTTGCCCGGAGTGCCGTTCTGCTGGGGCGCATATTTTGATGCGCACTTGGCCTGCAGTTGCTTCGCGTGGAAAACACCGTCGCGTCCAAAGCGGCCATCGGCCAGGGCCTGGGAATCGTCTTTGAATGTGTCCGGAGGAGCTTCGCTGCCGACGTAATCGACGGCGAGATTCTGGTCTTCCTCCTTCAGCACGAACTGCACGTGAGTTCCGGTGCGCTTGATCGAGCCGGGCTGCACGTTCCCGGCGACGCGCAGGCGCTTCGAATAGGCGTCGTCGCCCATCTTATGAAGTTCCTTGATGGTGACGTAATAGCTCTTGCTGTCCTGCACACCGGTGTATGCCAGATAGCCGAGCAGCAGAAAAATCACCGCAGTCGCCGCGCCAAACTTCAAAAAGACGCTCATTGAGTTGAATATTCCTTGGGCTGTGCCGATGCCCGGCCCTGGGGGTAGACCGGCTCCACTTAACTCTACCTGTCTGCGCAGCACGAAGCAAGATGAATGCAGGAATAGGGCCAGCGGAAAAAACCGCTCCTCTTGCCGCCTGAAAGGTTTACACTTCTGCGATTAAGAACCGCGGCGGGCGCGAACCCGCCGACAATTCAGGAGAAGGCGCCCATGTCATGCCGCCGTCAGGAATTCCTGTCATTTTTCGTTCGTTCGATCATTGTTCGTTCGATCATTGTTCGTTCGATCATTGTTCGTTCGATCATTGTTCTCTTCCTCATACAGTCCGTTCTCTTCGCTCAAACCCGTCCCAACGCCCAGGAACTGCTTCGGCAAATGACTCTGGAAGAAAAGATCGCCCAGCTTTCGCAGCTGCCCGGCAATTTCGCAAATGACTTCGAGAAATTATTGGGCAAGCCCGAGGATGTGGTTGGCAAGTACGGCGCCGGATCGGTGCTCTGGGTGTCCGATCCGAAAGAGATGAACCGCTGGCAGCATATTGCGGTGGACGAGTCGCGTCTGCACATTCCGATTCTTTTTGGACTGGACGTGATTCACGGCTACCACACGATTTTTCCCGCGCCCATCGCCATGGCATCGTCGTGGGACCCGAAGCTGGTAGAAGGCGCACAAACTATCGCGGCTCGAGAGGCCCGCGCCGCCGGCATTGCCTGGACTTTCGGCCCCATGGTCGATATCGCCCGCGACGCCCGCTGGGGACGCATGGTGGAAGGCGCAGGCGAAGATCCCTATCTGGGCGCAGCCATGGCGCGGGCGCAGGTACTGGGTTTTCAGGGAAAAGAGATCGGAGCGCCGGATCACGTTCTGGCTTGCGCGAAACATTTCGCCGGTTACGGCGCCACCGACGGCGGACGCGACTACGACTCCTCCTACATTCCCGAAGAGGAAATGTGGAATGTTTATCTGCCTCCATTCAAGGCCGCGGCCGACGCCGGCGCAGCCACGTTTATGAGCGCCTACATGGACCTCAACGAGGTGCCCGCCAGCGGCAATCACTGGCTGCTGCATGATGTGTTGCGCGACGCGTGGCACTTCAACGGGTTTGTGGTCAGCGACGCCTTTGCCGTACGCAGCCTGATTACTCACGGCTACGCCCGCGATGGGGAAGACGCCGCCTACAAAGCTTTTTCCGCCGGCCTGAATATGGACATGGCCAGCGGCACATATCTGAAATATCTCGCCGCCGAAGTCAAGAGCGGCCGCATCTCCGAGCGCGAGATCGACGACGCAGTCCTGCCCATTCTCGAAGCCAAAATTCGTTTGGGGCTGTTCGAACATCCTTTCATCGATGAATCGCGCATCGAGAAAGTCCTGAACAATCCTGAACACATGGAAGTGGCGCGCACTGCGGTGCAACGTTCCGTCGTTCTGCTGCGCAACCAGCAGAACACTCTCCCGCTCGATAAGGGCAAGATCAGGTCGATCGCGGTAATCGGCCCTCTTGCCGACGCCGAAGTCGATCTGGACGGCATGTGGGGCGCGCTTAATAAGCCGGCTCCCACCGTCAGCGTGGTGCAGGGCATCCGCAACAAGGTTGGGGACTCGGTGCACGTGGAATTCGCTCACGGCCCAAACATCCGCCGCGATTTCCCGTCCATGTTTGAGAACCTGCCAACGATCGCCATTAAAGAGCAACCGAAGCAAACGGAAGAAGAAGCGCGCGAGGCGATGCAACAAGCCGTGGCCACGGCCAAGCGATGCGACGTCGCGGTTGTCGTGCTCGGCGAAATTGCGTTGATGAGCGGAGAATCGGCCTCGCGCTCATCGCTGACACTCTCCGGCGGCCAGGAAGAACTGCTTGAGGCGGTTGCCGCTGCGGGCAAGCCGGTCGTTCTGGTGCTGATCAACGGACGTCCCCTCGATATTCAGTGGGCGTCGGAGCGCGTGGGTGCAATTCTGGAGGCGTGGTACCCCGGCACTCAAGGCGGGAACGGCATCGCCGACATTCTGTTCGGAGACGCGAATCCCGGAGGCCATCTGCCGGTCAGCTGGCCGCGTACTTCCGGTCAAGAACCGCTCTACTACAACCACACGCGCACTCATCAGCCCGAGGACGAGCCCAGGTTCAAATCTCGCTACTGGGACATATCGAGTTTCCCACTGTATCCCTTCGGCTATGGTTTGAGCTATACGAATTTTTCCTACGACAATCTAAAGATCAGTGACGCACAGGCGAAAGTCGGCGCCAGTCTCGACGTCTCGGTCGACGTGACCAACACCGGCAACCGCGGCGGAGACACCGTGGTGCAACTCTACATTCATCAGCGCGCCGGCAGCGCCTCGCGTCCGGTGCGGCAGTTGAAGGGATTCCAGCGCGTCAATCTCGCGCCCGGTGCAAAGCTGACGGTTCACTTCAAGCTGGGACCAGAGGAATTGCAATTCTGGAGTCCGACGAAGAAGCAATGGGTAGTTGAACCGGAAGAGTTCGACGTGTGGGCGGGAGAAGACTCAACCGCAAAATTGCACACCGAATTTCAGCTGACGGAATAATCGCGAAAGCTCGAGCCGGCAGCTTCCGGCTCCAGGGCCGCAGTAACGTTTGCTACGCGGTTAAGATTTCGTCCACGCCGTCAAGCGCGGCAGCCAGCGGTGCACATTGGCGCAATACTTTTCATAGTCTGCGCCAAACTTCCCGCGCAGCGTGGGCTCTTCATAGAACATCACGAACAGATGTACGCCCAGCGCGACCGCGGCCACGACGGCGATCGCGACTACGCTCGCATGTCCGAACACAATCCACAGCCCGATCCATCCTGCGGCAAATCCCACGTACATCGGATTTCGTACATACCGGTAGAAGCCGGTGACCACCAGCAGTGCCGCCAGCGTGCTCAACCAGATCGGCGCGGGCTCAAGCATCGCTGGCTCATGAGTGGAAGTGGTCATACTCTCCTCCTTATCGAGTGAATTATGTTCCCAGATCTGCATGTTTTTCCAGCCTTTTCCTAAAAAGATCTCCGTTTCCATCATTCTCGACACTGAACCGGGAGATGGACTGAAGTAACCTGCGCGCGGCCAACGCCCAACGTTAGAATTGACCGAGTCAACCAGCGCGACTCCGGGTTAACAAATACGAAACATATTTCCGCCGAAAGGCCATAACAGGAGCTAAAGGAGACTATGAAATCCGCACGACATTGCGCCGTACTCTTGTTCCTTCTTGCGGTTTGCACCGCTCTGACTTTCGCCGATGACCCGGGAAGGCATCCGGCTTATTTGCATGCCCTCACCGACTTGCGGCACGCGCGTGCCCACCTGGGCCAGTTGGCGCCCACCGACCACATGGATAACGAAGAGCAGCACGCCATCGAAGAGATTGACAAAGCCATTTGGGAGATCAAGCACGCTGCGATCGATGACGGCAAGGACCTGAGCGACCATCCGCCGGTTGATACGCGCATGGATCGCCGGGGCCGCTTTCATCGCGCGCTGGAATTACTCGATAAGGCCCACAATGATATCGCCCGCGAGGAAGATGATCCCTCCGTGCGTGGTTTGCGCGATCGCGCCATCCGTCACATCGATGAGGCGCACCGCATCGTTGACCACATCATCCGCCAGAACAGCTGGTAAGAAATGTTCCATCTTCACGGAGAAAGGCCCGGTCCGCGCCGGGCCTTTCGTCTGGATAACAGGATGTAACGGCACAGTTCTCACCACACGTGGCAGGCGTTCTCGGCCACCATCGGCTGACCCGCTTTACAGCTCCATGCCTTCTCAAACTCCGGCATGTTCTGCACCACGCCATCCACACGATATTTTCCCGGCGAATGCGAATCGGTCCTCACAGCCACGCGCGCCACTTCCGGACGCCGCAACTCGCACCACACGCGCCCGAAACCTAGAAAGAATCTCTGCTCCGGCGTGAAGCCGTCAATCTTCCGCGATTCCTTGCCAGTCTTATCGTCGGCAATCACATGCTGGAGCGCCATCAGCGAAACGCGGGCTCCACCATTGTCCGCGGTGTTTTCTCCCAGCGTGAGCCGGCCATTCAGCTTCAGATCGTCTACCGAAACGAAATTGGAATACTCGTCGGCAATGCAGCTCGCGCGCTTTTCGAATTCCTCCCCATCCTGCTTGGTCCACCAATCGGAAAGGTTCCCCTGCGGATCGAACTTGCGGCCCTGATCGTCGAAACCGTGCGTCAACTCATGGCCAATCACCAACCCGATGCCGCCGAAGTTAATCGCGTCGTCCATCTTCGGATCGAAGAACGGAGGCTGCAAGATGCCCGCGGGGAAAACGATCTCGTTGTAATTCGAGCTGTAATATGCGTTCACCGTGGGCGGCGTCATGCCCCACTCGTTGCGGTCGAGCGGCTTTTCGATTTTCGCAATCTGCCGCTTCTGTTCGAATTCGCGGGCGCGCTGAACATTCCCCAGCAGATCGCCCGGCTTGATCGCCAGCGAACTATAATCGCGCCACTTATCGGGATAGCCGATCTTGTTGCGAATCGCAGCCAGCTTGACCGCCGCGGCCTTTTTGGTCTCGTCGCTCATCCAGGTAAGATTTTGAATATCCTCGCCCAGCGATTTTTCCAGAGCCTGCACCATCTTCAGCATGCGCGCCTTGCTCTCGGGAGGAAACGCCACCGCAACATATTTCTGCCCCAGCGCCTCGCCTAGTTCGCGATCGGTAAGATTGACGCAGCGCTTCCAACGCGCCTGGATTTCCTTTTGCCCGTTCAGCGCCTGCTGATACTTGAAGTTCGCCTCCACAAAGGGCTGCGACAGCCAGGGCGCGGCCGAGTTCAGCACATGCCAGCGCACATACGTCTTCAGCGATTCCAGCGATTCCGATTGCAGCACGGCATTCACTTGTTTGAAAAATTCCGGATTGCTGACGTTCAGGCTGCTGAAGCTGGGTGCGTTTACATCCTGAAAGTAGCGGTCGAGGTGGAAATCCGGCCCCAGCGCGGCCGCATCTTCGCGCGACATTTTGTGATCGCGCGTCTTCGGGTCGCGGCGCGTGGTGCGATCCATCTCGGCTTTGGCCAGCGCGGTTTCAATGCGCAGCACGGTATCCGCGGCTTGTGACGAGGAAGCTTTGTTCCCGCCCTGCGAGTCTGCCAGCGTGAAGACTGCGTTCACATACTCCACAAAGCTCTTGCGCACGTCCTTGGTCTTATCGTCATCTTTCAGGTAGTAATCGCGATCGGGCATCGTCAGTCCGCCCTGATCGATGTAGGCGATTACGTGGTCGGCGTTGTGCAGATCCGACCCAGACGAAAAATTGAACAGAGCGCCGGCCCCGATCATGTGGGCGTGGGCAATTTCGTCAATCAGCGCCTGCTTATCGCCCGCGGCTTCAATGCGGTCGAGTTCCGGCTTCAGCGGCGTGATTCCCGCCCGATTCACCGCAGTTTCGTCCATGCACGAACTGTAAAAATCGCCGATCTTCTGGTCGATCGCGTCGCGTTTGGACCTGGGCGCCGCCGCTTTTTCCAGAATGGTGTGGGCAATGTCCAGATTGCGCTCGTGCAGGTCCACGAAGCTCACCCAGCGCGATTGGTCCGGAGGAATTTCGGAATGCTTGATCCAGTTGCCGCACGCGTACTGGTAAAAGTCCACGCATGGATCGACCGCCTTGTCGATGTCATCGACGCTGAAACCCGGTCCGGGCTTGGCGGAAGAGCTGGATTGCGCCAGGCTGGCCGTTGTGGCCAGCACGGCAAAGATAGAGGTGAAGATCAGCAGGAAGCGGAGTGTGCGCATCAGAAATCTCCTTGGGGCACAGCCTGGGAGATTCTAAGCCCGATCTTTGACGGGGATCAAACAGCCAGCGAAGAAACGGCAACCGCTCCGCGTTCAGAGCGCCAGCCCGCGGCAAGATATCGCGCAGCATCCTCCAGTTCGCCATCCGCGGCCAACCCCGGACTCATGCCGCTCTGCGGTCGGGAATGCGCGCAGAGGAAACATTAGAGACGGCGTGGGTAAAACTGTTGCACTCGCGCCTGCCGCGAATTCTGCAGTGCAGCGCGGCGTCGCGGCGCAAAGCCATGCAGATGGGACGCTCACAGAGTGGGCAGCAGCGTGCCTTCGACGAAGCTACTGGCCGCGACTTTGTTTCTAAGAATCTTGTTTCTAAGAATCTTGTTTCCAATGATCGTGTTTCTAATGGTCTTGCTTTCGACGACCAGGCTTTTAATGATCCGCCAGCCAGCAGAGGAGTTTCCCCATTGCGAGCGACCGGTCTAGCGATAGTTATTTTGTTTTCCGCAATTCTTCACTCGTCCGCCCAGAGCGCGCCCGAGCACAATGCTGCTGCATCCGCACCCGCGGCCAACTCCACGCCAGCCACGGATCTCCCTGACAATCCGCTCCCGCAGCAGGCCGCCGGTAAGAAGGTCCTCGATAAGAGGGCCGTGGACAATAGGTTCTTCGACAAAAGAGTGATCGACAAGAAGTTCATCGCAGTCATGGGATCGCTGGGCGCGGCTGAGAGCATGCGCATCACCACCCGCACGCTGGTTCTGGACCATGAATTCGCAGCCGGCGCTCCCTGGGTGACCAGCACGCCTTCGCACTCGCATCTGGTGGTAAAATACGCGCCCATCTACGGCGCCGAGCTGGCCTTCGCGTATGAACTGAAAAAACCGCATCACTGGCTGCCCGGAGACCGCGTGCTTCGCCACCTATGGTGGACGTACCCGGCCATAATGACCATACTTCACGTGAAGAATTCGCTGGGCAACATTCATACCTCCGCGCCGACCGCGTGTCCTGCGCCACAATGCTAGCCCCAAAGCTGACTAAAAGTTTTCGGCCGACCGGGCTTCGTCAGGCGCGGGTATAATCAAGGTCATTCCGATTCTTGATGAGGTTCCTCAGTCATGACCGCAGCGAATAGCGCAAACGGCAATGGCAACAATGGCTACACCGTCCCTGAACCACGCGCGGAGTGGATTACGCGGCGCAAGCGGGAAAACACCGACGGCAATTTTTCTCAGATGCACTACGCCCGCCAGGGCGTAATCACAGAAGAAATGTCGTTTATTGCGCATAAGGAAAAGCTCGCGCCCGAACATGTTCGCGACGAAGTCGCCTGCGGACGGATGATCATCCCCGCCAACATCAATCATCCCGAACTGGAGCCGATGGCCATCGGCGTCGCCAGCCTGTGCAAGATCAACGCCAACATCGGCAACTCGGCCGTGACCTCCGAGATCAACGAAGAACTGAAGAAGCTGCACACGGCGGTTCATTACGGCGCCGATACGGTGATGGACCTTTCCACCGGCGGCAACATCCACGAAATTCGCGAAGCCATTCTGCGCCACTCGCCGGTGCCGATCGGAACGGTTCCGATTTATGAAGCGATCGCACGCGTGAAGCGTGTGGAAGACCTGAACGCCGAAGTGATGCTCGAAGTGATCGAAGAGCAGGCCGCGCAGGGCGTCGATTACATGACGATCCATGCCGGCGTGCTGATCCAATACCTGCCGCTGATCTCAAAGCGCATCACCGGCATCGTCAGCCGCGGCGGCGCAATCCTGGCGCAGTGGATGGCCTACAACCACAAACAGAATTTCCTCTACGAACACTTCGACGACATCGTCAAGATTTTCAAGAAGTACGACGTCAGCTTTTCTCTGGGCGACGGCCTGCGCCCCGGCTGCGTAGCCGACGCCAGTGACGAAGCCCAATTCGCCGAATTGAAAACTCTGGGCGAGTTGACCAAGAAAGCCTGGGAGCACGACGTGCAGGTCATGATCGAAGGGCCGGGACACGTCTCCATGGACAAGATCAAAGAGCAGGTCGAAAAAGAAGTCGAGCTCTGCTACGAGGCCCCCTTCTACACGCTCGGCCCCCTGGTCACCGACATCGCTCCCGGCTACGACCACATCACCAGCGCCATCGGCGCCGCCATGATCGGATGGTACGGCGCCGCCATGCTCTGCTACGTCACGCCGAAGGAGCATTTAGGGTTACCCAACGAGAAAGACGTGAAAGACGGCATCATCGCCTACAAAATTTCCGCCCACGCCGCCGACATCGCCCGCGGACGCCCCGGCGCCCGCGACCGCGACGACGCCCTCAGCTATGCCCGCTACAAATTCGACTGGGAAAAACAATTCGCCCTGTCCCTCGACCCCGAGACGGCCCGCAGCATGCACGACGAAACCCTCCCCGACGACT